>Ga0335081_10010590_pt1 | contig 14911 bp, 13 predicted proteins | sample Lox_Sample_35_FD_206713 | JGI IMG/M metagenome (GOLD analysis project Ga0335081, IMG submission 206713) | Soil microbial communities from Loxahatchee National Wildlife Refuge, Florida, United States - Lox_Sample_3.5 | ecosystem: Environmental > Terrestrial > Soil > Wetlands | place: USA...
ACCCAACGCTCGCGCCGAGCACGATCGCATGGCCAACGCGATTCGGGCGCTGGCTATGGATGCCGTGGAAAAGGCAAATTCCGGTCACCCGGGACTGCCGATGGGCGCGGCCGACATCGCGACCGTCCTGTTCACGCGTTTTCTGAAATTCGATCCCGCCGATCCGGCCTGGCCCGACCGCGACCGCTTCGTGCTCTCGGCCGGCCACGGCTCAATGCTGCTTTACGCGCTGCTGCATCTGCTCGGTTACGAGAAGATGACGATCGAGGAGATCAAGCGCTTCCGCCAACTCGGCTCGCTTACTCCCGGGCACCCCGAATACGGGCACACGCCCGGTGTCGAAACCACGACCGGTCCGCTCGGCCAAGGGCTCGCCAACGCAGTCGGCATGGCGATTGCGGAACGGCACCTTGCCGCCGAGTTCGGTGGCGACATCGTCGATCACACCACCTACGTGCTCGCCTCTGACGGCGACCTGATGGAAGGCATCAGCCAGGAGGCGATCGCGCTTGCCGGACACCTGAAGCTGAAAAAGCTGATCGTGCTCTACGACGACAACGGCATCTCCATCGACGGGCCGACCTCGCTGTCGGATTCCGTCGACCAGGTGAAGCGCTTCGAGTCCGCCGGTTGGCTGTCGGCGCGGATCGATGGACACGATCCGGTGGCGATTGCGGCAGCGCTGGAAGTCGCGCGCAAATCCGACCGGCCGTCGATGATCGCCTGCCGCACCACCATCGGCTTTGGCGCACCCAAGAAGGGCGGCACTGAAAAATCCCACGGCTCGGCGCTCGGCGCCGAGGAAGTCGCCGCCGCCCGCGAAAAACTCGGCTGGCCGTTCCCGCCGTTCGAGATTCCAGCCGCCATCGCTGCACAGTGGCGCAACGCAGGTGCACGCGGCCGCCCGGCACACCAGGCGTGGCAGCAGCGCCTCGCCGCACTGCCCGCAGAACAGCGCGCGGAGTTCGAGCGCCGCGTACGCGGCGAGTTGCCGGGAAAAGGGCTTGCCACCGCAGTGCGCGACGTCAAGCAAGCGCTGAGCGCTGCGCCGAAAGAAATCGCGACGCGCTCGGCTTCCGAATTTGCGCTCGAAACTTTGGTCCCGGCGCTGCCCGAATTGATCGGCGGCTCGGCCGATCTCACCGGCTCGAACAACACCCGGACAAAGGGAATGAAAGCCTTGTCGGCAGCGGACTATGCGGGGCGCTTCATCCATTACGGCGTGCGCGAGCACGGCATGGCGGCGGCCATGAACGGCATGGCGCTACATGGCGGCATCATCCCCTACTCTGGGACATTCCTGGTTTTCTCCGACTATTGCCGGCCGTCGATCCGGCTCGCCGCGCTGATGGGCCAACGCGTCGTCCATGTGATGACCCACGACTCGATCGGGCTCGGCGAGGATGGGCCGACGCATCAGCCGGTCGAACATCTCGCGGCGTTGCGCGCCATTCCCAATCTGAAAGTGTTTCGGCCGTGCGACACGGTGGAGACGATCGAGTGCTGGCAACTCGCGCTCGAGAGTCAGCACGGGCCAAGCGTGCTGGCGCTGACGCGGCAGAACCTGCCGCAACTGCGGCAAGGCTACGACGAACATAATCGCTGCGCCTTGGGTGCCTACGAGCTGTTAGCCGCCGAGGACGATTCCGCGGTGGTCTCGATCTTTGCATCCGGCTCGGAGGTCGCCATCGCGGCCGCGGCCAAGAAGCTCCTCGCCGAGCGTCACAAGATTTCGGCCCGAGTCGTGTCCGTACCGTGCTTCGAACTGTTTCTCGCCATGCCTGCCGACAAGCGCGCCACGATTATCGGCAACGCGCGCGTGAACGTCGCTGTCGAAGCCGGCATCCGCCAAGGCTGGGACGAGATCATCGGCTCTACCGGCGCCTTCATCGGCATGACCGGCTTCGGTGCCAGCGGCCCCTACAAGGAGCTTTACCAGCACTTTGGGATCACCGCCGACGCGGTGGCGCAAGCCGCCCTGCACAAGCTGAGGTGAGGCGGCCACTGTCCCATAACGAACAAGCTCGGCTTGTTCCACCCGCCAATCCCATTAAATAAGTTCGTTGCAGAGTGTGGCTAAGCGGGTGCAGGCCGGGCAGAAACGAAGGATCAGGGAGCGACGCATGTCAGTACGGGTTGCCATCAACGGTTTTGGCCGGATCGGCCGCAATATCCTGCGCGCTATCGTCGAAGCCGACCGCAAGGACATCGAAGTCGTCGCCATCAACGACCTCGCCCCGGTCGAAACCAACGCGCACCTGCTGCGCTACGACTCGATCCACGGCCGCTTCCCCGGCGAAGTCACCGTCAAAGGCGACTCCATCAGCGTCGGCAACGGCGCCATCAAGGTCACGGCGATCAAGGATCCGGCCACGCTGCCGTGGAAGGAACTCGGCGTCGATGTCGCCCTCGAATGCACCGGCATCTTCACCTCGAAGGAAAAGGCCTCGGCGCATCTGAAGGCGGGCGCCAAGCGCGTGCTGGTTTCGGCGCCGGCCGATGGCGTCGACCTCACCGTCGTCTATGGCGTCAACCATGAGAAGCTGACCAAAGACCACACCGTCGTCTCCAACGCGTCGTGCACCACCAATTGCCTCGCGCCGGTGGCCAAGGTGCTCAACGATGCCGTCGGCATCGACAAAGGTTTTATGACAACGGTGCACTCCTACACCAACGACCAGCCGTCGCTCGATCAGGTGCACAAGGACCTCTATCGCGCCCGCGCCGCTGCAATGAACATGATCCCGACCTCGACCGGCGCCGCCAAGGCCGTCGGCCTGGTGCTGCCGGAACTGGCCGGCCGGCTCGACGGCGTGTCGATCCGCGTGCCGACGCCGAACGTGTCGGTGATCGACTTCAAGTTCGTTGCCAAGCGCTCGACGTCGAAGGACGAGATCAACGCCGCGGTCAAACGCGCCGCCGAACAGCAGCTCAAGGGCATTCTGGGCTACACCAACGACCCCAACGTCTCCTCGGATTTCAACCACGACCCGCACTCGTCGGTTTTCCACATGGACCAGACAAAGGTCATGGACGGCACGCTGGTGCGCGTGATGAGCTGGTACGATAACGAGTGGGGCTTCTCCAATCGCATGATCGATACCGCAGTGGCGATGGGCAAGCTCGCCTGAGCGTTTTTGTAATTTTGCACCAATGAACTTCCGCAGCCTCGACGATGCCGACGTGAAGGGACGGCGCGTGCTCGTGCGCGTCGACCTCAACGTGCCGATGGCCGACGGCAAGGTTGCCGACGCAACGCGCATCGAGGAGATCGCGCCGACAATCGTCGAACTGGCGCACCGGGGCGCCAAAGTCATCCTGTTGTCACATCTGGGCCGGCCGAAAGGACCTGATCCAAAGCAATCGCTGCGTCCGGTTGCGGCCGAAGTCGCCCGCATCGTCAAACGGCCCGTCGCCTTCGCGGAGGATTGCGTCGGTCCGAAAGCCGAAGTCATTGTCGCCGCGCTCAACGATGGCGACATCGCCTGTATGGAAAACACGCGATTTCATCCCGAGGAAGAGAAAAACGACAAGGAGTTCGCCAAGAAGCTCGCGGCTCTTGGCGATATCTATGTCGACGATGCGTTCTCGGCCGCGCACCGCGCCCACGCCTCGATCACGTCGATCGTAACCGTGTCGGGTATGCCCAGCTACCCGGGCCGGGCAATGAAGACCGAGCTCGAAGCTTTGCACAAAGCGTTCGAGACACCCGAACACCCCGTGGCGGCCATCGTCGGCGGCGCCAAGATCTCGACGAAGCTCGACCTGCTCGGCCACCTTCTGGCCAAGGTTGAAATCCTGATCATCGGTGGCGGCATGGCCAACACCTTTCTGGCGGCCCAGGGCAAGCCGATCGGCAAGTCTCTGTGCGAAAACGATCTGATCCCGAATGCGCGCGACATCCTCGCCAAGGCCAAGTCGCTCCATCGTGAGATCGTGCTGCCGGTGGACACGGTCGTCGCCCAGAAATTCGAAGCCCACGCCCCCACCCGCGTCGTGCCGGTGGACGAGGTCGGGGCTACCGACATGATCCTCGACATCGGGCCGCGCAGCGTCGAGCACGTCGTCTCGGTGCTCGCACGCTGCAAGACGCTGGTCTGGAACGGGCCGTTCGGCGCCTTCGAGATCGAACCGTTCGACACCGGAACCACCGAGGTCGCCGAGGCGGTCGCGGAGCTTACCGAAGACGGCCGGCTTGTCAGTTTTGCAGGCGGTGGCGACACCGTTGCGGCCCTAAATCTTGCCGGCGTGACCGGCCGACTGACGCATGTTTCGACCGCGGGCGGTGCGTTCCTGGAATCGCTGGAGGGCAAGACGCTGCCGGGCGTCGAAGTTCTCGCGACCAGAGACTCCTAGACGGCCCGCGAATAGGGTAAAAACGGCAAAACCCGCCGCACGCCGGCGAGCACGAAACTCCAGGAGGGCACGATGAATCTTGCCGAACTGAACAAAGTCGCCGAGGCCATGGTGAAGCCCGGCCGCGGAATCCTGGCCGCCGACGAGTCGACCGGCACGATCGGCAAACGGTTCGAGGCAATCGGCGTACCGTCGACCGCCGATACCCGGCGCGACTATCGCGAGATGATGTTCCGCACCAACGAGGCAATGTCGAAATATATTTCCGGCGTCATCCTCTACGACGAAACCATCCGCCAGAACGCCAAGGACGGCACGCCGCTGGTCAAGCTGATCGAGAAGGCGGGCTCGCTGCCGGGCATCAAGGTCGACAAGGGCACCAAGCCGCTGCCGAATTGCCCGGGCGAAGTGGTCACTGAAGGGCTCGATGGCCTGCGTGAGCGGCTCGTCGAATATCGCGGCCTTGGCGCCAAGTTCGCCAAATGGCGCGCGGTGATCGATATCGGCAACGGCATCCCCTCCTACGAATGCATCAACGCCAACGCACATGCGTTGGCGCGCTATGCGGCGCTTTGCCAGGACGAAGGCATCGTGCCGATCGTCGAGCCCGAAGTGCTGATGGACGGCGATCACGACATCGAGCGCTGCTACAAGATCACCGAATGGACGCTCAAGACGGTGTTCGAGCAGCTTTACTACGCGCGGGTCGCGCTCGAAGGCATGGTGCTCAAGCCCAACATGGCAATCGCCGGCAAGAAATCGCAGAAGCGTGCCGGCGTCGAAGAAGTGGCCGAAAAGACGGTGCGGCTGCTCAAGTCGTGCGTGCCGGCGGCGGTGCCCGGCATCGCCTTCCTGTCGGGCGGCCAGTCCGACGAGGACGCCACCGCGCACCTCGACGCCATGAACCGGATGGGACCGCTGCCGTGGCGGCTGTCGTTCTCCTATGGCCGCGCGCTGCAGCACAGCCCGCAGAAGACCTGGTCGGGCAAGCCTGAGAACGTCGCGGCGGCGCAGCGCGCCTTCAACCACCGCGCCATGATGAACGGGCTCGCATCGCTCGGCCAATGGAAGGCCGATCTCGAGCGCAAGGCGGCGTGACCACCAAGGCTCGCCCTCGCCTCTATCTGGTGACGCCCGCGCTGGCCGATCCGGCGGCGTTCGTTCCGCAGCTCGAAGCCGCGTTGCGCGCCGGCGATGTCGCGGCTGTCCTCTTGTGCCTGGAGGATGCCGACGAACGATCGCTGATCAATCGGATCAAATCGGTAGCGCGGGTGGTCCAGGACCGCGATGCCGCGCTGCTGCTGGATGGCCGTCCCGCGCTCGTGGCGCGCGCCGGGGCCGATGGCGCTCATTTGGCCGGGATCGAAGCGCTACAGGCCGCACTCCCCATGCTTAAGCCCGATTGGATTGCAGGGGTCGGCCATCTGCGCAGCCGTCATGATGCCATGCTGGCGGGCGAAGCTAACGCCGATTACGTGATGTTCGGCGAACCCGACCGGCGCGGCGGCTGGCCACAATTCGAGGCTATCGAGGAACGTTTGGCGTGGTGGGCGGAACTTTTTCAGCCTCCCTGTGTAGGCTATGCCGCAAATGCGGACGAGATTCGCCCGCTGGCGCAGGCTGGCGCGGATTTCGTCGCGCTGGGTGACTGGATATGGACCGAACCAGGTGGAGGGGAAGCAGCGGTAGCGGCGGCGGCACGAATTCTTGCCGCCGCGGCCGCATGAACCGATTGTCACTCAGACTGGCGGCCAGCCTGGGGGTCGCATGCATCGCCATTGTTCTCCATGCGGGCGCGGCGCTGGCCCAGCTGCAACTCGCCCCATCCAGCCCGCCAGCGGCCAAACCCAAGCCGCACCACAAGCCGCCGAAACGAACTGACGCATCAAAGCCTGGCGGCCCCTCGGCGCCCGCGCCGGTCCCTGCCCCGCCGCCTCCTGCAGCGTCTGCCGGTTCGCCGGCTTCGGCCGGCCGCGAACCGGACATGGCTTTCGGCGCATTTCAGCGCGGCTATTACATCACGGCCTTCTCGCTGGCGACGCAGCGCGCCGGCGACAAGCACGACCCTAAATCGATGACCCTGCTTGGCGAACTCTATGCAAACGGATTGGGCGTGCCCCAGGACGATAAGAAGGCCGAGGAATGGTACAAGCTCGCCGCCGCGCGCGGCGACGCCAACGCCATGTTCGCACTGGGCATGTTTCGCATGCAGGGCCGCGGCGGCCCACGCGATCGGGTCGAAAGCGCCAAGTGGCTCGCCGCCGCCGCCAAACTCGGCCATCCGATCGCCGCCTACGACCTGGCGCTGCTCTACATCGAGGGCGAGCTTTTCCCGCGGGACTTCGGTCGCGCGGCTCAGTTGCTCAGCGTTGCCGCACAGGCCGGCAATCCTCAGGCCGAATATGCCCTGGGCACGCTTTATAAGGAGGGGCGCGGGGTGCCGAAGGACATGCACGAAGCGGTCCGGCTGTTCGGGCTTGCCGCGCTCGGCGACGAAACCGACGCCGAGGTCGAATACGGCATCGATCTGTTCAACGGCGACGGCATCGCGCGTAATCAGCCAATGGCGGCGGCGCTGTTCCGCAAGGCGGCGCTGATGGGCAACCCCGTCGCCCAGGATCGCCTCGCCATCGTCCTTGCTAACGGCTTCGGCGTGAAAGCCGATCCGGTTGAGGCGGCGAAGTGGCATTTGATTTCGAAAGCGGCCGGCGAGACCGATCTGACGCTCGACGATTTCGTCGGCAAACTTGATCCCAAGTCGCGCGCCGCCGCCGAGCAAGCAGCCAAACCTTGGGTCGATGCGATCAACCGTGCCATTGCCGCGCGAACGCGCGCGGCTCCGCCACCCGCGCCAACTTCGGCCGCGAAATAACCATCAGTGCTTAAAAGGAACTCTAGCGCGCTGCCCCAGGCAGTTCGGCAACCCGATCGGTGACGCTGCCTCGCACGCGCGACAAGCCGCGCCAGAGCACGGCCACCAGCACATAAAATCCGCCGAAGGCGCCGGCGATAACGCCTAGGACGATTTCGCGCCCGCTGAAGCCAAACACGCGCGCAATGATAAAGAAGGTTGCGTCAAAAAATGCGATCGAAATCGCCGTTGGGATGGTGAGCAGATGCAACTGCCGTAACATGACGCTTTCTCCGGTGGCAACGCAGGCGACGTGTGGTCGTAACAAATACCTAATACCCGACCCTTGTCGCCGCACTGGAAATTGCGACCTGCGGCGTCAGCAAACATTAACTAGCGCTTGACGGAACTGCACCCGACCACTTACCGCAATCGCCATGCTGCATTCGGCCACCCTCAACGTCATGATCAAGGCGGCGCATCGCGCCGGGCGAAGTCTCAAGCGCGACCTCGGCGAGGTCGAGAAGCTGCAGGTATCGGTCAAGGGCCCCGGCAACTTCGTCACCGCCGCCGACCGCCGTGCCGAGGAAATCGTCCGCGAGGAACTCGCCAAGGCGCGGCCGGACTATGGTTTCCTGGGCGAAGAGGGCGGGCTTCATGCCGGCACCGATCGTAGTCACCGCTGGATCGTCGATCCGCTCGATGCCACCACCAATTTCCTGCATGGCATCCCGCATTTCGCCGTTTCGATCGCACTTGAACGGGACGGCGTAATCGTTGCCGGACTGACCTATAATCCCGCCAACGACGAGCTGTTCGTCGCCGAGCGCGGCAAAGGCGCCTTCCTCAACAACCAGCGCATCCGCGTTGCGGCGCGCCGCCGCCTCGGCGACGCCATTGTCGGCTGTGGGCTGCCACATTACGGCCGCGGCGACCTGCGGCTGGCGAGATTCGAAATAGCCGCAGCCCAGCAAAATTTCGCGGGGCTCCGTCGCTATGGTTCAGCCACCCTCGATCTGGCCTGGGTCGCCGCCGGCCGGCTCGACGCCTATTGGGAGCGCGATCTGTCGCCCTGGGATATGGCCGCCGGCATCATCCTGGTGCGCGAGGCCGGCGGGTTCATCTCCGATCTCGACGGCGGCGACGCCATTTTCGCGAAGAGCCAGATCGCGGCCGGCAATGAAACGATGCACGGCGAGTTGCTGCGGCTCTTGCGTGAAGCCGGCAAAAAGGCGTCGGCTCCGGTCGCGCCGGCGTAAAGCGCGATAATCGCGAGGTCTCGTCGCTTCGTCGCCTGCCTGCCATCAGCCTGCCGCAAACGCAGCAGCAGGTTGCTCGCGGGTGGTTGGCAGGCGATCCCGCGGGCGGGTCACTCGGGCGAGGCCAGCTCACGCAAAAGCGAAGCCGCCCCGGGCGGCACGCTTTTTGGTTCCGCTCCCGTTATGCCATATTAGGCTGATTCTGCGGCTGTAACCGAAGCGATGGCGACGACCGACATCGACCAGGCAAAGCTCCCGTCACCCCGCATCTTTCTCATCCGGATGCTGGTGTTCGTCATTCTGTGCGCGCTGATCGGGTTCGTCTTGCAGCGCCAGATCATTCAAGCCTTCTTCGCCAACCCCTGGCTGAACGCGCTGATTATCGGCGTACTGTGCATCGGTACCATCCTGTCATTCCATCAGGTGATCCGGCTGTTCACCGAAGTATCCTGGGTCAACGGCTATCGCCAAGCCGATCCGGCGCTGACGGCGAAACGGGCGCCCAAGCTCCTGGCGCCGATGGTCGCTATCCTGGGCGGCGAGCGGCACGACCGCGTCGCAATCTCGGCGCAAACCATGCGCGCCTTTCTCGATTCGCTGGCAACGCGCCTTGACGAAGCGCGCGATATTTCCCGCTACCTGACCGGGCTGCTGGTATTTCTCGGACTGCTCGGCACGTTTTGGGGATTAATCGAGACTGTGGGGTCGGTTGGCGGCATCATTAATAGCCTGCAAGTCGGCGGCGACGCGGGTTCGGTATTCGATGCTCTCAAGCAAGGGCTAGCCGCCCCGCTCGGCGGCATGGGCATTTCGTTCTCGTCGTCGCTGTTCGGCCTTGCCGGCTCACTGATCCTCGGCTTCCTCGACCTGCAGACGAGTCAGGCGCAGAACCGCTTCTACACAAGCTTCGAAGACTGGCTCGCGACCACCGTGCAGGACCTCGGCGTCGGCGGGGCTGCTGCCGGTTCGCCAGCGACGCTCAACGCCATTGACCGGCTGCGTCAGGCCGTCGCCGACGTCGGAGCGAACAAGGCCACGACCGCCGCGATGGCCAATCTGGCCGAGGCGATCCAAGGGCTCGTGGCGCATATGCGTTCGGAACAGCAGATGATCCGGGATTGGGCCGACGAGCAGTCGAAACTCAATCGCGAACTGCGCCGCTTCATGGAGATGCTGTCGCGCGAGACCGTCGACCGCTAGTCGCGCGCCGGCCTTCCGTAAGAAACTGCGCGGCCAAGCCGCGACTGAATAGGTCCCCATGGCACTCGCCCGCACCCGCCGCGAAGGCATGAATTACTGGCCCGGCTTTGTCGACGCGCTGTCGACGCTGGTCCTGTCCGTGATCTTTCTGCTGACAGTCTTCATGGTCGCCCAGTTCTACCTGTCGCAAGAGGTCGCGGGCAAAGACACCGCGCTCGACCGGCTCAATGCCCAGATCGCGCGCTTGAGCCAGCTGCTTTCGCTGGAGCGGGCCGGCAAGACCAACCTCGAGGACGAGGTCGCCCAGTTGCGCGCGTCGCTCAGTGCGGCCCAAAGCGAACGCGACAGGCTGCGTGCGGCGAGCGGCCAGGCCCCGGCCGCAGGGGCCGGCGAAAGCGAGAAGCCCAATCCCCAGCTCGACCTTGAGAAACAGGCGACGGCACGGGCGCTGGCGCAGATTGAAAATCTCAACGAGCAGATCGGCGCGCTGCGCCGGCAGATCGCCGCGCTCGAAGATGCGCTTGGTGCGTCGGAGAAAAAGGAAAGCGCGGCGCAGCTGCGCATCGCCGATCTCGGCCAGCGGCTCAACTTGGCGCTGGCGCAGCGTGTGCAGGAGCTGTCGCGCTATCGTTCGGACTTTTTCGGGAAATTGCGAGACATTCTCGGCAATCGACCCGACATTCGGATCGTCGGCGACCGTTTCGTGCTCCAGTCCGAAGTCTTCTTCGACAGCGGCGCTGCCACGCTGCGGCCGGACGGCCGCGCCGAACTCGACAAATTGGCCGGCGCCATCCTCGACCTCGAAAAGCAAATTCCTTCCGACATTCCCTGGGTGCTGCGCGTCGACGGTCACACCGACGTGCGACCGGTCGGTCCGACATCGGCATTCAAATCAAACTGGGACCTGTCCGCAGCCCGCGCCATTTCTGTCGTGCAATATCTGATCAGCAAGGGTGTGTCGCCGATGCGACTCGCCGCCGCCGGATTTGGCGAGTATCAACCGATCGACCCCGGGACCAGCGAAGAAGCCCTCGCCCATAATCGGCGCATCGAGCTGAAATTGACGGAACGCTGAGCGATGTCCGGCAGCCGGGGCGAGCACGACGCGGGCCACGGCTTGCGGCGCTACGCTGTGCAAGACGAAGACGCCGCCGTCGGCCTGTGGCTGCGCACCTGGCAGGCCGCCTACCCACAGATCGATTTTGCTGCGCGGCTCGACTGGTGGCGCGAGCGCTGGCGCAATGAACTTGTGCCTGGCGCCGAGATTGTGGTCGCGGAGATTGGCGGCGCGCTCGCCGGATTCGTCACCGTGGATCCGCAAACGCTTTACCTCGATCAGATCGTGGTGGCGCCCGAGCATTGGGGAACCGGCGTGGCCGAGGCCCTGATCGAAGCGGCCAGACGGCTCTCGCCGTCCGGCCTCGATCTTGAGGTCAACACCGACAATGCGCGCGCCATCCGCTTCTACGAAAAGTGCGGATTTTCCTGCAGCGGCGCCGGCGTCAATCCGACCTCCGGCAAACCAGTCCACCGCATGCGCTGGCGGCCGTGAGCTATCCGGCCACCGACCGCACCGTCCAGAAATCGTTCGCCAAATGCGAACTGAGCAAATACTCGTAAGGCATCGTGCAATAACCCTTCATGCCCCACCCCGTCCCCCAAGAATTGCGAATGATGAAGCGCCGATCCGAGTTGTCGTAACCCACCGCGACAACGCAATGGCCCCCCAATACCTTTTCACCTGAGGACGGCATCGGCACGACGCCTGTCTTGGCAACCGTGTCGCTTTCAAAGCTTTCGTAGACGGTGAAACCGAACACGAACGGGTAGCCGTCCGCCAAGCAGCCTTGCATCTGCAGCAAATCCTGCGTGACGCGCGAATACGCCGTCACCAGATCCTCTTTGGCGTCCGCATAGGCTTTGGTGGGAGGCTTTTGGGCGAATTTGGCGATGTCATACGGCCAATCCTTCTCCGGAGGGGCTCCCAAGGTGGCGACAGATTTGATGCCGTCGCGGATCTGCGCGCCGCTGTCCTGGCTGACGGTCCCTTCCATCACTCTTTCGTTGTAGTAAATGAAAAGGCGGGACGGCGCGAACTCGCGGTTGCCCTGTTTGTGTTGATCGAATTCGATCGCTCCAGCGATTCCGTTTCCCGTACAGGAACCGAGCTGTCCTTGATCAAAGACCGGCGGGCATTGCGTGCGCAGATCAACTGACGGGGGTAATCCCTTCGGGAAGCGAATGAGCGGCGCGGCATAGACGAAGTCGCGCGCGTCCGGCAAATCACGGACCCAACCGTAGCCGCCATGGCGCGATGCTCTGCGGATAGCGAGCTTGGCCAGCGGATTAGCCGCACGCGAACCCGATTTTCTCAAACGGGCGTGACGCTTCGCAGTCTTGGCTGCAGGCATGGTTACTCTCCCTCGATGAGCCTCACAGATCGCAGAGGCACTCAGTTGCGCCTCGGACGCGCTATCGAGGGCAGTTCGCCCAGTTCAGGTCGTCCTCGTCACGACGCACCCTGCCCCCAGAAGTGCAACCGAGGCTGAACGGCGCGATTATCTCACTTCTACCTCCAATTGCAACGAACTTGAACACTTCGCGGTGGCTACGATCACCGCGAGCGTCGCTAGAACTTTGCCGATTGACGTAATTCTTTGTTTTCAATCAAGCGCTAGCGTTGTGGAGCGGAACTGGCGCGGGAGCCAAGGCCGCTTGATCGGTTTCACCGGGTCATGAGCGTACTGGCGCAGATTGGGCCACGCGACGATTGCAGCGCGCCGAGCGACCAAGCCGCCGACGCCGCGGCCGAACTCGCGGCTTTGCGCACGATTGTCGACGACTTGCAATACGGCGTTGTCGTGCTGGACAAGGAGCGGCGGGCACAGTTCGTCAACCGTGCCTTTCGCCGGTTTTGGCGCGTTCCCGACGAACTCGCCGACAGCCGGCAGACATTCGTCAAGCTCATGTATCACGGCCGCGGCATCAAGTCCTACGCCGTGTCGGCTGACAAGCTGGGCGAGTATATCGCCAAGCAGCTGGAATTGATCCGCGCTGGAGATGATCGACCGTTGAGCATCAAGCTCACGAACGGCGAAGTCGTGCAATTCCGCTGCAAGGCGCTGCCCAACGGCGGGCGGCTGTTGACCTACGGCAACGTCAGCGAACTCGCCGATCAAGCCGAGGCGCTTGAGCGGCTGGCTTGCATCGACGGCTTGACCGGACTGAACAATCGCCGACATTTTCTGGCGCTGGCCGAGAGCGAGTGGTCGCGTTTCCAACGCTACCAGCGGCCGCTCGCGCTGCTGATGATCGACATCGATTTCTTCAAATCTGTGAACGATACGTACGGCCATGATGCCGGCGATGCCGTGCTCAAGGCCGTCGCCGAATCTATGCACAGAAGCAAGCGCTCATCCGACATCGCCGGCCGGCTCGGTGGCGAGGAGTTCGCGCTGATTTTGCCTGAGGCGACCCTCGACCGCGCCGTTGCCGCAGCCGAGCGGTATCGCGCCCTGATCGGCGGGCGCCCGATCATCGCCATGGGCCGGCAGATCTCGGTAACCGTGAGCATCGGTGTCGGCGTCGCCGAGGCCGGAATGTGCGGGTTTGAAGACCTGTTGAAGCGTGCCGACGTCGCCCTGTACGAGGCGAAGAATTCCGGCCGCAATCGCGTGTCTCGCTTCCTGGCTCAGCCCGCGTAAGGTCACGCCGCGCCGGTCAAGGCTTCCGCTTTCGCCAAGTCGAAGACACGTGAATCGACTTTGAGATAGGCGAGTTTCTCCTCGGCGATGACCACGGCCTCGGCCACGCCCGGAACCTGGCGCAGCCGCGCGGCCAGACTTTCCCCCTCCGCCGCTTTGTCGTCCGCGATCGGCACGAGCCGTGTCGTCAGATAGCTCGGCTGCGCCATGGTCGCCGCAGCGAACAGCCAGCACAGCGCCATCACAATGGTAAAGACAAAAACGGCGCTATCGCCGCCATGCTGATGCGCGTAGCCGCCGACCACGCCGCCGACGAAAATTCCAAGGAACTGCAAACTGGAATAAAGGCCCATGGCGGTGCCCTTGGCATCCGGCGGAGCGGCCTTGGTGACGAGCGAGGGCAGCGATGCCTCCAGAACATTGAAGGCGGAGAAAAAGACGACCAGGGCCGCGAGCACGACATAGAGATTGGTTGCGCCGAGATAGAGCATCATCTGGCTGGCGGCGAGCACCGCGACGGCACCGACGAACACGCCCTTCATGCGGCGATATTTCTCGGCGACGATGATTCCCGGCAGCATGAGCGCGACCGACGCGAGCAACACCGGAAAGTAGACGATCCACTGGTCCTGCGCTGGCAAGCCCAGTGTGCCGCGCAGCAGGGCGGGCACGACTAGAAAACTCGCAGTCAGCATGGCGTGGAGCGCGAATATGCCGATGTCGAGCCGCAACAGTTCCTTGTCGCGCAAGACTGCCCCGATCAGCGCCGGCACAGCCTCAGCGTCGCGATGGACACGCACAAGGCGCGGACTCGGTACAAGCAGTTGCGTGATCGCGATGCCCACCAGCGCCAAAGCAACCATCAACCAAAAGATGCCCGGCACGCCGACGAAATGCGAGACGATCGGACCGAGCACGATCGCAATCATGAACGACGCGCCGATGGTGACCCCGACCAGCGCCATCGCCTTGGTGCGGTTTTCTTCCTTGGTCAGATCGGCGACCAGCGCCAGGATGACCGAGCCGACCGCGCCACCGCCCTGCAGCGCCCGTCCGACGATCACCCCCCCGATCGAGGAAGAGAGTGCTGCGACGGCGCTACCGAGCCCGAACAACAGGAGGCCGAGCACGATCATGACCTTGCGGCCGATCCGATCGGACAACAGACCGAACGGAATCTGCAAGATGCCTTGAGTCAGTCCATAGATGCCAAGGGCTTCCCCGATCAGGTACGGGCTCGCGCCGCTCAGCGTGCGGGCATAGGCGGCAAACACCGGGTAGATCATGAACAGGCCGAGCAGCCTGACCGAAAAAACGGCCGCGAGGGCCCCGGCGGCGCGAAATTCCTGCTTTTCCATTGTCCGTGTTCCGGCCGTTCGCTTTGTCCGCCGCTTGGCCTGCCGGCAATGCCGAGCATCCAGGCGAAGCTAATGCCCTTGCGGCGCCGTACCGGTCAATTGCGGCGGCTTGCCGCCTAACCCCCGCCGCGCTATAGAGCCGCCAAATTCTCCCTGAACAGCAGACCCGCCATGAAACCGGAT
>Ga0335081_10010591_pt1 | contig 14911 bp, 16 predicted proteins | sample Lox_Sample_35_FD_206713 | JGI IMG/M metagenome (GOLD analysis project Ga0335081, IMG submission 206713) | Soil microbial communities from Loxahatchee National Wildlife Refuge, Florida, United States - Lox_Sample_3.5 | ecosystem: Environmental > Terrestrial > Soil > Wetlands | place: USA...
TCTTCGACTTCGATCGAGGAAATGTTCTCGCCGCCGGAGATGATGATGTCCTTGGAGCGGTCCTTGAGCTGGATGTAGCCATCGGGATGCATGACGCCGAGATCGCCGGTGTGGAACCAGCCGCCGAGGAAAGCCTTCTGCGTCGAAGCCCTGTTCTTGAGGTAGCCCTTCATCACCACGTTGCCGCGCATCATCACTTCGCCCAGCGTCTCGCCGTCGCGCGCAACCGGTACCATGGTGTCGGGATCGCGCACGTCGAGCGCCTCCAGCGCGCCGTAGCGCACGCCCTGACGCGCCTTCTTTTCCGCCTGCGCTGCGGCCGGCAGCGCGTTCCATTCCGCGTGCCAGTCGTTGACCACCGCCGGGCCGTAACATTCGGTCAGGCCGTAGAGATGCGTGACGTTGAAGCCCGCCTCCCTCATCGCCGCGAGCACGGCCTCCGGCGGCGGCGCCGCGGCGGTGAAGAACTCGACCACATGCGGCAGCGGCTTTTTCTCGGCGGCCGGCGCGTTGAGCAGCGTCGCCATCACGATCGGCGCGCCGCACAGATGAGTGACTTTATGATTGGCAATGGCGTCATACATCGCCGGCGCGCGCACCGCGCGCAAACAGACATGCGTGCCGGCGGCGACCGAGATCGACCAGGGGAAGCACCAGCCGTTGCAGTGGAACATCGGCAGCGTCCACAGGTAGACCGGGTGCTTGGCCATGCTGCAGGTCACGACATTGCCGACCGCCAGGAGATGCGCGCCGCGGTGGTGATAAACCACGCCTTTCGGGTCGCCGGTGGTGCCGGACGTGTAGTTGAGCGTGATGGCGTCCCACTCGTCCTCCGGCATCAGCCAGGCAAAATCGGGGTCGCCTTGCGCGATAAAGTCCTCGTATTCAATTCGGCCCAGCCGCTCGCCGGGCCCTGAATATTCCGGATCGTTGTAGTCGATTACCAGCGGCTTCACCTTGGCGAGCGCGAGCGCCTCCTTCATCACCTTGGAAAATTCGCGGTCGACGATCACCACCTTGGCCTCGCCGTGATCAAGCGAGAAGGCGATGATCGGTGCATCGAGCCGGGTGTTGAGCGTGTTGAGCACGCCTTGCGTCATCGGCACGCCGTAGTGGCATTCCAGCATTGCCGGCGTATTGGCGAGCAGCACGGCCACGGTGTCGCCGCGCTTGATGCCGCGCATGGACAGCGCCGAGGCCAGCTGCCGCGCGCGCGCGTAGAATTCGGCATAGCTGCGCCGCAGCCGGCCGTGGACGATCGCGGTGTGCTGCGGGAACACACTGGCCGCGCGCTCGAGAAAGCCGAGCGGCGTCAGCGGCTGAAAATTGGCCGGATTGCGGTCGAGATCTGTATCGTAAGGCGTTTTCGCCATTGGACGTTTCTCCCCGCTATCACGTTAGCGAAAGAAAAGGCCCGCGATCAATCTCAGCTGTCATGGCCGCTCAGGCGGGCATCCAGTACTTCACCGAATCGCCGTGATTACTGGGTCCCCGCCTTTGCGGGGACGACCGGTCAATGCCGCCACATTTGCCCGACGCCCTCGCGCACCAGCTCGATCGAGATCAGGAACATCACGACCATCGTCACCTTGTAGAACAGCTCCTGTGAGATACGCCGCACCACCCAGAAGCCCAGCTGATTGGTGGCGATCGCCAGTGGCAAAAGCACCAGCGAGGTACCCAAGCCCTTGGCCGAGAACTGGCCGAGCGCGAAATAGGGGATCACCTTGAGCCAGTTCATGGCGGCGAAGTAGATGGCGCTGGTGCCGACGAAGTTCATCTTCGGCAGCTTCAGCGACAGCACGTACATCTGATAGGGCGGCGACCCGGCCTGGCAGATGGTGGTGGTAAAGCCGGACAGCGCGCCCCAGAACAGGCCGGCCGGAACGCTGGCGCCGCCGGCTTCCTTGGCGGCGAGCAGCGGGCCGATGAAGCTATAGAGCACGAAGGCGATGGTGATGACGCCGACGAAGACGCGCACCGCGGCGTCGGAAATATGCGCGGCCAAGAGCCAGGCGATGCCGATGCCCACGATACCTCCGGGGATCACAATCGCCAGCACGCGCCCGCTCCAATCCTTGCGGTAGACCCACAGCGCAAAGCCGTCCTGCACGATCATGATCGGCAGCATGACGGCGGCCGCCTCCAGCGGCGGCATCACCAGCGCCAGCATCGGCGTCGCCATCTGTCCGACGCCGGCAAAGCCGCCCTTCGACAGCCCCAGCGCCACCACGGCGGGGATGGCGAGCGCGTAGAACAGGGGGTCGGTGATGACGGTCACGGCGGCCCTGACTACGCAATCATCCGGAGCTTCGCCAGCCTTGTTTACGCATGCCCGACGCGACACAATTGCGGGCAAAACCCGGAGGAAACCCATGGACGCCCGCTCGAGCCGCTACAGGGAAGTCTATGCCTACTGGCAGCGCGACCCGGAAGGCTTCTGGGGCGAGGCGGCGAAAGAGATCGACTGGATCGAGCAGCCGAAGAAGGTCTTCGACAAAACGCAAGGCATCTACGGCCGCTGGTTCACCGGCGGCGTGGTCAACACCTGCTACAACGCGCTCGACCGCCATTGCCTTGCCGGCCGCAATGACCAGGCCGCGCTGATCTACGATTCTCCCGTCACCAACACCAAGCAGACCTTCACTTACGGCCGCATGCTGTCCGAAGTGCAGCTGCTCGGCGCCATGCTGCGCGACTTCGGCGTCAAGAAAGGCGACGTCGTCATCCTCTATATGCCGATGATCCCCGAAGCGGTGTTCGGCATGCTGGCCTGCGCGCGCATCGGCGCCATTCATTCGGTGGTGTTCGGCGGCTTTGCGCCCAAGGAGCTCGCCACCCGCATCGACGACGCCAAACCGAAAGTGATCCTCTCCGCCAGTTGCGGCATCGAGGGCGCGCGCATCATTCCCTACAAGCCGCTGCTCGACGACGCCATCGCTCTGGCCAAGCACAAGCCGCAAACCTGCCTGATCCTGCAGCGCCCGCAATGCGAGGCGAAGCTCACCGCCGGCCGCGACCACGACTGGCGCAAGGTGTGGGAGCACGCGGTCGAATACGCCAAGAACTCGGCCTGCGAGCCGGTCGCCGCGACCGACCCGCTCTACATCCTCTACACGTCGGGCACTACCGGCATCCCGAAAGGCGTCGTGCGCGACAATGGCGGCCATCTGGTCGCGCTCAAATGGTCGATGCAATATCTCTACGGCGTCAATCCCGGTGAAGTGTGGTGGTCGGGCTCCGACGTCGGCTGGGTGGTCGGCCATTCCTACATCGTCTACGCGCCGTTGTTCCACGGCTGCACCACGATTCTGTTCGAGGGCAAGCCGGTCGGCACGCCCGATGCCGGTACCTTCTGGCGCGTCATCGCCGATCACGGAGCGGTGGCGCTGTTCACCGCGCCCACCGCCTTCCGCGCCATCAAGAAGGAAGACCCCAAGGGCGCGCTTATCGGCAAATACGATCAGTCGAAGTTCCGCACGCTATTCCTCGCCGGCGAACGCGCCGACCCGCCGACCATTCAGTGGGCGGAAGAAGTGCTGAAGGTACCGGTGATCGACCACTGGTGGCAGACCGAAACCGGCTGGTGCATCGCCGGCAATCCGGTGGGGCTGGGCGCGCTGCCGGTGAAATACGGCTCAGCCTGCGTGCCGATGCCGGGCTACGCCATCGACGTGGTGGACGAGGCGAATAAGGTCCTGCCCGCCAATAAGATCGGCTCGATCGTGGTCAAGCTGCCGATGCCGCCCGCCGCGTTCCCGACGCTGTGGCAGAACGACGAGCGCTTCAAGGAGAGCTACCTCGCCGAATTCCCCGGCTACTACAAGACCGCCGACGCCGGCTACAAGGACGAGGACGGCTACATCTTCGTGATGAGCCGCACCGACGACATCATCAACGTCGCCGGCCACAGGCTCTCGACCGGCGGCATGGAGGAGGTGCTGGCCGGCCATCCCGACGTTGCCGAATGCGCCGTGCTCGGCATCAAGGACGAGCTCAAGGGCGAAGTGCCCTGCGGCTTCATCGTGCTCAAGGCCGGCGTCAACCGCCCGCCCGAGGAGATCGAGAAGGAGATCGTGGCGCTGGTGCGCGACAAGATCGGCCCGGTCGCGGCGTTCAAGCTGGCGATCACGGTGGCGCGGCTGCCGAAGACGCGTTCGGGCAAGATCCTGCGCGGCACCATCAAGAAGATCGCCGACGGCGACGCCTGGACCATGCCGGCGACCATCGACGACCCGGTGATCCTCGACGAGATCGGGAGTGCGTTGAAGGGGCACGGGGTGGGAAACTAGAGCGCGCAGCATCCGTTTCGAAGGATGAGGAGAGTGGCGCCGCGTGCGCTCCAATATACTTGTATCTATCGCCGCCTTAAGCGCGCATAGTTGGTCGATGGATCGCGCAATCAACTATTCGTTCTGGGGACTGGGCCTGCTGATCTCGGCCGCAATCGTCTTCGCCTACTACAGTTGGTGAAACGCTGGCCGCGCGCACCGCGCGCTGCAATCGCCAACACCCTGACATCGAGGCCCTTGCCATGAGCACACGCACCAAACGCGTGACGCTGACGTTCCAGCACCCCTTCTCGCTGCATGGCGTCGAGCGCCAATTGGCGCCCGGCCAATATGAAGTGGTGACGAACGAGGAACTTATCGAGGAATTGTCGTTCCCGGTCTACCGCCGGGTGGCGACGTTGATCTTCCTGCCGGCGCAGGCGCACTGGCCGTCGTCGATCGAAATGGTCAACGTCGATCCGGCCGATTTGGCGGCGGCGCACGCGCGCGACCAGGCAACGCTGTCAGCGGCGCCCGCGGCCAAGCGTGCGCCATGAACGCGCCTTTGGATCCCGCCGATTATTTCGTGGTGGTGAAGAACCGCGCCCGCCTGCCCAAGCCCTGGCGCTGGGAAATTCACCGCGCCGGACGGCAAAGCCCGGTCGCGCAGTCGCAGGAGTTTTTCGATCTGCGCGGCACGGCGATCGTCGACGGGCGTGCCGCCCTCGACGTTCTGCTGAAGAAACCGGCGCTGTAAGGCGCCGTCGGCATGGTAACTATGGACCGATCTCTCGCTGCACGTCGGCAAGGGCCTTCTCACATGCAGTCTCGTCGCCCTCATCGTCCGCCTTATGAGCACGCGTCATCGCTTCTTCGACTTTCTGCGCTGTGCTTGGCGACACTTCTCCGAGTTTGATTTCGGCGTTGGCCATCGACCGGGGCGTTGGCTGACGATGCATTTGCGCGCCGACGTCCTGATTTGCACTCGGTCCAGCGGCGGCAATCGCTTTCAACTTGGCATCGATGGCCACTTGCATTCGTTCGATGTCTTTGGCGCAAGGACCCGCCTGGCAGGGCAGCGTCAAAAGGCAAAGCATTGCTGTGCTCATCACCAAGTATTGCCGGATGGTCATATAATACTTGCCCCGTTCGCGGTTACTGCAAATTCCGCAAAGGCGTAAATTGAATAGCGAAATTCGCCAAATGCTTTGATGCAAATCAATCAGCGTAGGGCGGCTGAGCCAAGCGGATTCAGCGCGGCGCGCAAATTTGCCGTCGCGTGCGCAATAAAAAAGCCCGGCGCTTGGCCGGGCTTTCATCGTTTCAACGCTCGCGCAGTCGTCTACTTCTGCTGCGGCTGGCTGGCCGGCTTGTCGGCGCCGGGCTTGTTGCCGCCTTGATTCTGCTGCCGGTTGCCCTGATTTTGCTGCGGATTGCCCCGGTTCTGCTGCTGGTTGCCCTGCCGCGGATTGCCCTGGGTCTGCTGCGGATTTGACGCGGGCTTCTGCTCGGTCGAAGCCGAGACTGGAGCATTGCTCATAGTATTGATCCTTTCAAAAGGAACCTAAATGCGCATTAGGTACTCATGATAGCTATGTGCGCGCGCCAGCGATAACAAGGCGCAGCGGCGGCGGGCAGCCGTTATATTTCGAGTGGTTGCCTTATTTCATTCTTCATAAGACTCGCGGCCACCAAACCCACCTTGCAAGGCGCGGTCTTCAGGTTGGCTTCTTAAAGTACACGCATGCGTTCATTGCGCGTGACCGAGCAACACCATGGAAATCGCGGGCACATAGGTGATAATCAGCAGCATCGCAAAATTCAGCAGCACGAATGGCAAGACGCCGCGATAAATGGTGGCGATTCGAACATCGAAGATCGCATGCGTGGCAAAGAGGTTGAGGCCGAAGGGCGGCGTGTACAGTCCGATGCTCAGATTGACCGCCATGATGATGCCGAAATGGATCGGGTTCACCCCGGCGGCCACGACGATCGGCAGCAGCAGCGGCGTCAAGATGAGAATTGCCGCCGGTGGTTCGAGAAAGCTGCCCGCCAGCAGCAGAATGAGGTTGATCATCAACAGCGTTTCCCACGGCCGCATCTGCATCGCCTCGATCGCGGCGACGATCTGTTGCGGCATGCCGCTGGTGGTGAGCAGCCAGGAGTAGATCCCCGCGCTCGCCACGATGATCAGGATTTGCGAGATCAGGAAGGCCGCGTTGAGCACCACGCGCCAGAGATCGGCAAGGCTGAGCTCTTTATAGATGACCGTCGTCACGAACAGCGAATAGACGACCGCGACACCGGCGGCTTCGGTCGGCGTGAAGACGCCGCCGTAAATGCCGCCGAAAATGACGACAATGGTGCCGATCGCCCAGCTTGCGTCCTTGGTGGTGTCCCAGATGTTGATCCAGCGCGCCCGCGACAAAAGCGGGACCGCCTTGATGCGAGAATAAGTGAAGACATAGGCCGCATCGCCAAAGCCGATGAGCAGGCTCGGCAGAATGCCGGCGGTGAACAGCAGCAGCGCCGATTGCTGCGCCGTCATCGAATAAAGAATCATCGAAATGGACGGTGGGATGATCACCGCCACGGCGCCGGAGGACGCAATTAAGCCTACGGTGAAACGCTCATTGTAGCCGTTGTTCTTGAGCGAGGGGTACAGCAGCCGTCCGACTGCAACGACGGTGCCGACCGATGTGTGCGCCATAGCGCCGAACAATTCCGAAGATGCCACCGTCGTGACGGCGAGCGATCCGCGGATGCCGCCGATGATCGACACGACCCAAGCGACAACGCGCCGCGCGATGCCGCCTTGCGCCATGATCTCGCCGGCCAGCACGAAATAGGGAACGGCGAGCAAGGGAAAATTGTCGAGGCTTCCGAACATGTAGGTCGGAATAGCCGTCGTCGGCACATCGGCGACAAAGACGATCGCGGCGAGCGAGGTCAGGATGAGAACGAGGAAAATCGGCAGGCCGATCACCATAAGAATGATCGGCAGTACGAAGTAGACGAATTGAGCCCCCATGAGCTGGATCGTCAGTGATCGGAAAGTTTTGAATGTGTGTCGTCGCTGGACGTACGTTGGGAAATCAATCGGACGGCGATGAGCAACGCCATCAACAGGAACCCGATCGGCATCATGGCCTGCGGCAGCACCAGCGGAATGTTGGCGGCTTGGCTGCGCTGATCTAGCTCCGCCAGCATGGAAACGACGGGCCAGGCCAGAATCGCCACCAACAGGCTGGTCGCCATCAGCACGATCTCGCCGACAAGCTCGACGATCGACCGCAGCGCAGGCGGCAGCAGGGCAACAAATGCGTCCATGCGGATCTGCCGGCCCGACCAGCCGACGAGGCCGCAAGTGAGAAAGACACACGCGATCATCATGAACAGCATGACTTCCTCGGCCCACGGGATGGACACCGAGAGAAAGTAACGACCGATGATGTTGGCGAAGTTGACCGCGACGCTGCCGACCAGCAGCGCTCCCGAAGCGACGCGAATGACCGCCATCAGCGCGTGCGCGCTCCGCACAAGAGTATTGATCATGCCTCGCCTACTGATGACTTACGGTCCCCGCCTTCCGGACGGGCGACCGCCGCAATTGCCCGGCGGGTCAATGCTTCGCGGCGACGGCGCGGACCTTGACCAGCATGTCGTGCACGGCCGGCTGATCTTTCGTCACATCGTCGGCGACGCCGCTGAGAAGCGTCTTCATCTTGGCGAGGTCCTCGGGCGGCAACGTGTGAACCTGGCCGCCCATTTTCACCCAATCGTCCGCCAGCTTCTTGGTGAATTCCACCTCCCAGGCCTGCACCTTGGGCTGGATATCCTGCGCGGTATCGAGGACGATTTTCTGCAGATCGGGCGGCAATTTATCGAGCCAAGCCTGGCTGACGACGGCAAGCGACACCAGCATCGTGTCGTTGGTGACCGAAATGACTTTGACGAGATTGTTCATCTTGAAACCGACAAAGACCGACATCCCGCTGATCGTGCCGTCGATGGTGCCCTGACTGAGTGCGGGCATCACCTCGCTCAGAGGCATCGCGATGCCGGTGGCGCCGAGCTTGCTCATCTTGGCGCGTTCAAGCGCGGTGCCGTTGATCCGAATCTTCTTGCCGTTGAAATCGGCAAGCCGCATCAGCGGGTTCTTGGTCGCATACTCCACGACTCCGATGCTGAGCGTGGCAATACCAACCATCCGCTTCGGCTTTGCCATGTCGAGGATGATTTTTTGCATCTCGGGATCGTGAATGGTGGCCGCAACATGCGCTTCGTCGCGGAACAGCATTGGCGCGCTGAAGACGCCGTAACGCGGCTCCAGACCGACATAGAAATCGACCGGCCCGATGTAGCCCTGAATGGTGCCGAGCTGCACGCCTTCAATCTCGCGCGGGATCGGGCCGAGCTGGCTGGCAGGATAGACCTGCACTTCGATGCGGCCGCCCGATGCCTTCTCGAGCGCCACCTTGTAGTCCTTTATGAACTGATGCTGCGTCTCGTTGATTGTCGCGGTGCCGAATTTCATGACGTATTCGGCGGACGCGGCCGGTCCAGTCGGGGCGACGCACGCAAGCGCGGCCAGTAGTCCAAACGTCCACGCCCACTGCGCGATGCTGCGTATCCCGATCATCGCATCCTCCCCGGTTACTTTTGTCGCCGCCTCGTAGGGGCCCTTGGTTGGGCTTTTGATCCACGGACGGTGTTGATCGCGGGTGATGCTAAGGGGCTTGCGCGCCCTCCTCAAGCTCTCATTGGTTGCCTCGATGGCTGGGATCAGACCAGCTGGCGCTGGCCGGCACAAATTGGCGCCGCGTTTCGAAAACGACATGGCCGGACAAGCCCGGCCATGTCAGCAACCGATCAGCGCGCCGGAGTTACTCCGGCCACCAGTCGAGCTGTTGGCAATCCTGTTCGATCGCCGCGGCGCAGGCGAAATTGCCGTGCCGCCCGGACGGCGCCATCTGGCCGGGGCTCATGCCCGTGGTCTGGCCGCCGATAGCCTGGCCGTTGGTGGTGTGCGCGGTAACTGCTGTCGCGTGCGTGTGCACCGTGCGGGCGACCGCCACCGTCGCCAGCAATGCTGCCGCAACGACCACCGCCGCAAGAATTTTTGTTTTGCCTGAGATCATGTCGCACCTCGTGATTCGATCGAATATGACGGCCACATAACAAAAATATTGCGGCGCACAAGAGACCGCCCCATCACATTAAATTGTCCTTTTCCTATAAAAGGTTAAGGAATATCGCGACGCATCAATGCGGTGCATGACAGCATTGCCGGCGCTGCTGGGCGGCCGTTACGGCCGCCATGCCAGGAAGGGGAAAACGCAGAGATCAGCGAGCTTTACCCGCCTTCCTTCTCGCCTTTGCCGCCAAGCTGCTTGAGCTTGGCAAAGACGGCGGACACGTCCATTTCGGCGGCAGGCTTGTCCTGTTCGGCTTGATGGGCTGCGGCCACTTCGGCCTCCTTGCGCGCGGTGGTTTCCGCGGCGGGCAATAACGTCGCGCCGGTGTCGGCCGGCGCCGGCTTTTCCTTGTTGGCGCGCGAGACTTCGAGGTCGAGGTCGATCTGCGTGGCAAGGCCGAGCGTCACCGGATCGAGCGGCGTCAGCGCGGCCGAATTCCAATGCGTGCGGTCGCGGATCGCCGAAATGGTCGACTTGGTAGTGCCGACCAGCCGCATGATCTGGCTGTCCTTGAGCTCGGGATGATTGCGCACCAGCCATAAGATCGCGTTCGGCCGGTCCTGCCGGCGCGAAACGGGCGTATAGCGCGGGCCCTTTTTACCGGTCCGCTCGGGCTGCGGCACCGACACTTTCTGATCGGCAAGCGTCAGTTTGAGGTCGTGATCGGCCTCCGCCTGCGCGATCTGGTCGCGGGTAAGCTGGCCAGTCTGGATCGGGTCGAGGCCCTTGATGCCTTGCGCGGCGTCGCCGTCGGCGATCGCTTTGACCTCGAGCGGGTGCAGCTTGCAGAAGTCGGCGATCTGGTCGAACGTCAGCGCGGTGTTATCCAACAGCCAAACGGCGGTCGCTTTCGGCATCAAAGGTGCGGCTGTCGCCATGGCAAATCTCCTCCAGGCTTCGCCCGCCCGTTCGGGCGAAGCAGTAGATCATCGGGGATGATCGAAAGTGCCCGGAATATAGGGGCTACCTCAGGTTCCTGCAATGGTTCGGCTTGACAGAGCGGGCCGGCACACCCCATGTCGGGGTCACAAAATGCGCGAAAAAATCGTGCGGATTCGAGGTTAACAATGGCCGCAGGCCCGGAAAAGCCCGTTCTGAATGTGGTGTTGTGCTCGCCGCGCGGCTTCTGCGCCGGCGTCGTGCGCGCCATCGAGTCGGTCGAGCGGGCGCTTCGTATCTACGGTGCCCCGGTCTATGTGCGCCACGAGATCGTCCATAACCGCTATGTGGTCGAAAGCCTCAAGGCCAAGGGCGCCATTTTCGTCGAGGAGCTCGACGAGATCCCGGAACATACCAGCGCGCCGGTGATCTTCTCGGCCCACGGCGTGCCGCGCTCGATCCCGGAGGAAGCCGCGCGCCGGAACCTGTTCGCCCTCGACGCCACCTGTCCGTTGGTCACCAAGGTGCATCGCGAGGCCGAGATCCATTTCAAGCGCAACCACGAAATCGTATTGATCGGCCACGCTGGTCATCCGGAAGTCGTCGGCACCATGGGCCAGCTCCCGGCCGGTTCGATCACGCTGGTGCAATCTATCGACGACATCGAAAAGTTCACGCCGCGCGACGCCGGCAATTTGGCCTATGTCACGCAGACGACGCTGTCGGTGGAAGACACCGCGGCCATGGTGGAAGCGCTCAAGCGCCGCTTCCCGCAGATCGTCGGCCCGCACAAGGAAGATATCTGCTACGCCACCACCAACAGGCAAGAGGCGGTCAAGCGCGTCGCGCCCGTCGTCGACGCCATGATCGTGGTCGGCGCGCCCAACTCGTCCAACTCGCAGCGGCTGAAGGAAGTGGCCGAGCGCTCGGGCTGTCGCTACGCGGTGCTGGTGCAGCGCAGCGCTGAAATCGATTGGAAGAAGTTCGAGGGCGTCAAGAAGATCGGCGTCACCGCCGGCGCCTCCGCTCCCGAAGTGCTGGTCGAGGAAGTGCTCGGCGCCTTTGCCGAGCGTTTCGTGCTCGACATCGAGACCGTCTCCGCCGCCGAGGAGGGGATGTTCTTCCCGTTGCCTCGCCCGCTGCGCGAGGAGCAGGCGGCGGAGTGACGCTTCATGGCCGTCTACACCGACGTCACGGCGGACGACCTCAATGAATTTCTCGCCGGCTACGACATCGGCGCGCTGCTGTCCTACAAGGGCATCGCCGAGGGCGTGGAGAATTCGAACTTTCTCGTGCACACAAATCGCGGCAATTTCATACTCACGCTTTACGAGAAGCGCGTGGCGGAGAAGGATTTGCCGTTCTTCCTCGCGCTGATGGAGCATCTGGCCGCGCGCGGTATCACCTGCCCGCAGCCGGTCAAAAATAAAAAAGGCGGCATGCTCGGCCGTCTCGCCGGCCGTCCGGCGGCGATCGTCACCTTCCTCGACGGTTTGTGGATTCGGCGCCCAACGGCCGCGCACTGTTCGGCGGTCGGCGAAGCGCTCGCGCAGCTGCACCTCGCCGGCCAGGACTTTCCGATGAAGCGCGCCAACGCGCTTGGGCTTGCAAGCTGGCGCGCGCTTTATGCAACGGCGAAAGCACGCGGCGACAGCGTGCGCGAGGGCTTGTGCGCAGAGATCGCCACGGAGCTCGACGCGCTGAATAAGGCATGGCCGCGCGATCTGCCCGAAGGCGTCATTCACGCTGATTTGTTTCCCGATAACGTATTCTTCCTCGGCGAGGAGCTGTCCGGGCTGATCGATTTTTATTTCGCCTGCATCGACACGCTCGCCTATGATGTCGCGGTCTGCCTCAATGCCTGGTGCTTCGAGCCGGATCATTCCTACAACGTCACCAAGGGGCGCGCGCTGCTTTTTGCCTATGGCAAGGTGCGCGGCTGGTCGGCGGCCGAACGCGCGGCGCTGCCCGTGCTGGCGCGCGGCGCGGCCATGCGCTTTTTGCTGACAAGGCTGGTCGATTGGCTGGCGGTGCCGGACGGGGCGCTGGTCCGCCCAAAGGATCCGCTCGAATATTATTGGAAGATGCGCTTCCACCGCTCGGTGAAAAACGTGGCCGACTACGGGATCGAAGAATGAGCGAGCAGCGCGTCACCATTCACACCGATGGCGCGTGTTCGGGCAACCCGGGGCCGGGCGGCTGGGGCGCGATCTTAAGCTTCGGCGACCACGAAAAGGAATTGATGGGCGGCGAGGCGCACACCACCAACAACCGCATGGAATTGACCGCGGCCATCTCGGCGCTGGAGGCGCTCAAGCGTTCCTGCGCGGTCGACCTCCACACCGACAGCGAATACGTGAAGAACGGCATCACCAGCTGGATCAACGGCTGGAAGCGCAACGGCTGGCGCACGGCGGACAAGAAGCCGGTGAAGAATGTCGATCTGTGGAAGCGGCTCGATGCCGCGCTCGCCAGCCACACGGTGCACTGGCACTGGGTGAAGGGCCACGCCGGTCACGCGCAGAACGAACGCGCCGACGAATTGGCCCGCGCTGGGCTGATCGCAGCGCGGGCCGGCGCCAAAGGCGCGATGAAGGCGACGTGAAAGCTAGATCTGCGCGAGCAGCGCCTGCCCGCCGGAAATGTCGCACTTGCCCGGCGCGTCCTCGATGTTGAGTTTCTTCACCGTCCCGTCCTCGACCAGCATCGAATAGCGCTTCGAGCGCACACCCAGCCCGTTGCCCGAGCCGTCGAAATCCATGCCGATCGCCTTGGCGAATTCACCGTTGCCGTCGGCCAGGAAATCGATCTTGCCTTCGGCGCCGGTCGCCTTCTTCCAGGCTTCCATCACGAAGGCGTCGTTGACGCCGGTCACCGCAATGGTGTCGACGCCCTTCGCCTTGAACGCCGCGGCGTTATTGAGAAAGCTCGGGATGTGCAGGTTGTTGCAGGTGGGCGTGAAGGCGCCGGGCACCGCGAACAGGGCGACTTTCTTGCCCTTGAAGACGTCGTCCGTGGTCTTCGGCTTGTTGGGCCCTTCCGCTGTCATCACGCGGAACGTTGCTTTGGGCAATTTGTCGCCGACCTTGATGGTCATGGGAGTGTCCTCTCGCGTTGCGGTTATCGGTTTCTTGGCGCGCAAAATAGCGCAAGCCGCGGATTAGTCGAGATGGGTCACGGCCTCGAAGGCGCGGCCGCCCTCGACGATCGTAAAGGTCAAGTCGAACTGGCCTTTTGGGCCGACGCCTGGCGGTAGGCCGTCGAGCTCGAAGCCGAACTGGCGGTGGCCATCGGGCGCGCCCGGCGCCGGCTTGGGGATGGGCAATGCCCACTCCGGAGTCGGTCCCTCGACGAAAATCTGCACCGGCTCGCCGGCCGGCGCCTTCAGATCGACCATCACCAGCGGCTTGGCGCCATCGTTGACGCGCCGTGCAGTAAGGCCGAGTTGCGCGGCCGGCACCTGTTGCGGCACGCGCCCCTCGGCTTCGCGTAGCGTTGCGTCCTGCGCGCTGGCGCCGGCGGCAAGCGCGAGCTCGACACTGGTTTGTGCCGGCACGCACAGCTTCTCGCACACCGCGTAGTCGAGCTTGAGGTGAAGCTTCACCGGCTTGCCCGGCTGCTTGGGCGTCACCCGCAACGGAAAGATCACGCTGTCTTTGTAGCCGAGCGAATTGCCGGCCTCGTCGCTGAACAGATGCGGCGCCGGGTAGAGCACTTTCGCGGTCTTGAGATTGTCCGAGCCCGAAAAATCGAATCGCGGCGGCACGCCCGAATCGCCCGGATAACGCCAGTACGTCTTCCAGCCCGGTTGCATCTTGATTTCGACGCCGGCACGCAGCGCCGCGGCGTCCGACTTGTTGGCGCCGGCGATCAGCCGAATCGCCGAATGGCTGTCCTCGCTCCAGGGCGAAGCGTCGCCGGCACGCGCGGGCGCGGCGAGCGCCATGGCGACGCCGCAGACGGCGGCCGCGCCCCATAATGTTCTACCGATGCTTTCCATGACGCACGCTCTAGATGGTAAAGCCGGGCCGTGCCACTGAATTCATTGTGAGCAGCGAGTGACCAAGATCGAAGCACCACGCCCATTTCGCCACAATTGAGCGCTTGAATAATGACAGTGGGTGATAGAACTTTCTACAATCTGCGTCGTTTTCAAAGGCGGACCGATTGGGTAATCTTTCGTCATGAAGCTTCCTCGTAAAGCCTCCGAGCCGGCGTCGGCGCGCGGTTATCTCGACGGCCAGATGCTGATCGCGATGCCGGCGATGAACGACGAACGCTTCACGCGCTCGGTCATCTACGTCTGCGCGCATTCGAGCGAAGGGGCCATGGGCATCGTCGTCAACCAACGCGCCGGCAATATCAGATTTCCCGACCTGCTGGTGCAGCTCGAAGTCATCCCGGCGAGCGAGCGCATCGAACTGCCGGGGCGCGCCGAAGACGTCAAGGTGCTCAAGGGCGGCCCGGTGGAAACCGGCCGCGGCTTTGTGCTGCATTCGGCCGACTACTTCATCGAGAATTCGACGCTGCCGATCGACGAGGGCATCTGCCTCACCGCGACGC
>Ga0335081_10010593_pt1 | contig 14910 bp, 11 predicted proteins | sample Lox_Sample_35_FD_206713 | JGI IMG/M metagenome (GOLD analysis project Ga0335081, IMG submission 206713) | Soil microbial communities from Loxahatchee National Wildlife Refuge, Florida, United States - Lox_Sample_3.5 | ecosystem: Environmental > Terrestrial > Soil > Wetlands | place: USA...
TGGTCCAGCTCTTCGCGATCGATGAAGCGGTCGATGCCGGATTCGAGCGCGTGTTCGAAAAGAATGCGCTCGGCGTCCGGGCCGGGCGGCGCGGGAAAGCGCGTTTCCTCGATGACGATCTGGTCGTACATGAGGGCGGTGACCTGGTCGACGCGCTCGGCGTCGCGATTCCATTCAAGCGCGGTCGATTCGAAGGCGCGGTCGAGCAGCCATTCGGGCTCGATGGGCGCGGCGAGGCGGACCAGCGGCAGGCCGCGGTCGCGACGTTCTTCGATATCGACGGCGATGAGAAATTCGGCGCGGCAATCGGGGAACCGGGCGGAGCCGCCGGAGGAAATGAGCAGATCGCCGGAGCGGCGATGACGCGCGACGCGATCAGGAAAAGCGGCGAGCATGGCCTGAAGGGCATCGGCGTCGGCGCCGCGGTCGGGACCGGGAAAGATGCGGCGAAGCTGGTCGAAGATGCGGCGGGTGTGCGGCTGCCAGTCGGATTCGGCGAGGGTGAGCAGATCGGAGGAGCTACGCTCACCCGCGCTGAGAACCGCGGCGATGGCGCAGCTTTTGGCAGGAACGCCGCGACGAGCGCCCTCGATGAGCAGCTTTGCGAGGCGCGGCGGAACAGGCAGCGCGGCCATTTCCGGAGTGGCTCCGATCCGGTCGAGCAGCGCGGTCGCGGCATCGAGCGAGGCTTTGGGCGGAGGCGTGAGCCAATCGAGCGAATCGGTTTTCATGGCGCGGAGTTGCAGCACGATGTGTGAAAGCTCGCGGCGCAGGATTTCGGGCGGATCGGAGAGCGGGCGCCGATGAAAATCGTCGGCGGTATAAAGCCGGATGACGCGTCCGGGCCGCAGACGTCCGGCGCGGCCGGCGCGCTGCACGGCCGAAGACTGGCTGATGCGCTGAACGTTCAGCGAGGGAAGGCCGGTCCAGGGCGAATCGACGGCCACGCGAGCGAGGCCGCTGTCGATGACCGCGGTGACGCCCTCGATGGTGATGGAGCTTTCGGCGATATTGGTGGAGAGAATCACTTTGGGGCGATCGGCGGGCGCGACGGCGCGATCCTGCTCGGCAGGCGAAAGATCGCCGTGAAGCGGAAGCGTGAGCAGGCCGAAACGCTCCACGGCGCGCGCAGCGCGGCGAATTTCGGCGGCGCCGGGAAGAAAGACAAGCACGTCGCCATCCAGACGTTCCTTGACCAGCCGCTCGAGTGCGGCGGCGACCTGCTCTTCAAGCGGCGCGGGGGAATGCGGGGTGTAGTCGATGCGCAGAGGGTGCAGCCGGCCTTCCGAGCGCAGGATGGCGCAGCCATCGAGGTAGCGCGCGACGGGGGCGGAGTCGAGCGTGGCGGACATGACCACCAAGCGCAGATCGCGGCGCTTCAAAAGCGCGAGCGCGAGATCGGTGTCGAGATGGCGCTCGTGAAATTCGTCCAGGACCACCGTAGCGACGCCGCGCAACCCGGGGTCGGAGAGCAGGCGCCGCGTGAGGACGCCTTCGGTGAGAAATCGCAGACGCGTTTTGGGTCCGCTCATGTCTTCGAAACGGACCTGGTAGCCGGTGGTTTCGCCGACGCGCTCGCCAAGCTCGGAGGCGACGCGGCGCGCGGCCATGCGCGCGGCGATGCGGCGCGGCTCGAGAACGATCACGCCGCCGAATTCGAGCAGCGCGGGAGGCACGCGCGTGGTCTTACCCGCGCCAGGCGGCGCTTCGATCACCAGGCGCTTCGAGCGGCGCAATTCGGCGCGGATTTGCGGCAGAAGATCGTCGATGGGCAGCTTCATTCGGCGATGACGGCGCGAATCGTTTCCGGCGCGTTTCCTTCCAGGCGGTTGTTGACGAAGATGTAAGCGGCGCGGCGTTCCTCGCGCATGCGGCGGATCAGCGCGCGCAGCGACTCTCGGACTTCCGGATTTTCGTCGAGGATTTTATCGTAAGGCGAAAACATTTTGACCGCGTCTTCATACGCGCGGCCTGGCCGAAGCAGCGCGCGCGTGACGGAGAAATCGGCGGTGAAGGCGGCTTCGATGGCGAACTGGTGCGACAGAGGCGGCATGCGCGTCCAGGAATTGAAGACGTGCGCGACCGAGTGCGCGCGGAGCGAGTCGAAATACCGCGGGGCGAGAAATTCGCGGTTGCGAATCTCGACCGCGTAGCGGAAGGTTCCGGGGAGCGCGTCGAAAAAGGCGTCCAGACGGTCGATGAACGCGATGGGCGGCGTGGATCGCGCGCCGAATTCGAAGATCAGCGGCGAGACGCGCGCGGCGTAGGGGGTGAGCGGATCGAGGAACAACGACTGAAGTGCGTCGGAGTTCAGGAAGGATTCGTTCCGCTGTCCGGCGCGCGATCCGTAACGCGGCTGCTTCGGGAAAGTCTCGCAGGTGACTTCCTCGGGAACCTTCAGTGCGAAGCGCAACGAAGCCGGCGCCGAAGCGAACAATTTTTTCCAGAACTCCGGCGACGGGAACTGATAAAAGGAAAAATCTCCGCAGACCACGGGGAATGTTTCGGCGTATTCTGCCAGACATTCCGCGTTGAAGCGCTTTTCGGAAAATTTGCCGCGTGAAAGATAACGGTCGCGGGAGTAGATCTGTCCAAGCCAGCCTTCATATTTCCACGAGCTGGCGCCAATCCAGATTTTTTCCGCGGCGAGCGAGCGCAAACGTGCGGCGAGGCCGTCGCGGTCGAAGTCGGGGGTGAAGAGGGGGAGCACTCAGTTCGTGGTTCGTGGTCCGTGGTTCGTAGTTCGGGGTTCGCGATTCATGCGGAGAGCGGACGGATTCTCAGAGAACTCTCCGCGGATTCGAGCACATATAATCATGGCGCCACGCAGCGTTTCCAGCCTTGAGATTTGGCGCGCCGCGATCTCACTCGTCGAAGATGCGTACCGTTCGACACGCGGCTGGCCGCGCGAAGAGGTGTACGGCTTAACGAGCCAGGTGCGGCGAGCCGCCATATCGGTTCCAACCAACATCGCCGAGGGCGCCGGACGCGGCAGTCCGGGCGAGTTCGCCAGGTTCATCCAGATCGCAGTCGGTTCCATGTACGAACTTGACACGCTTTTCGAAATCGCCGGCCGCCTCGGGTACGCTAAGACGGAAGAGGTCAGACGTCTTCGAGCGCATCTTGCCACATTGATTCGCCGGACGGCCAGCTTCGCCCGCTACCAGGAGTTTAGGCGCGCCTCGATTGGCAGGCCCTAACTACGGACTACGGACCATGAACTACGAACTGCTCACCACGCATGCGCCGAGCGGTCGTAGAACGGGTCCGCGCCCGCTTCCAGGATTCCACTCGGCAGAACCTTGATCAACACCGGGCACGCCCCGTTGGACCAGCGCGAGCACGAGCTCACGTGATGGCCTCGCTCAGCCAGTTCATTGGCAACCGCGCCGGGGATGCGCTCGTCGAGAATCAAATCGCCGCGGCTCCAGGCATGATTATCGAAGCTCGACACCAGGTGCCGGGTCTGAAACCGCGGAGCCTCCACTGCGTTCTGCGCATTCAAATTGAAATCGATCACGTTGAAGAAAACCTGGATCAGCGCCTGATCCTGGTTGTCGCCGCCGGGAGTCGACATGGCCAGGAACGGGCGGCCGTCGGGGAGGGTGACGATGGTAGGGCTGAGCGTGACGCGGGGGCGTTTCCCTCCGGCGAGCTCGTTCGGATTTCCCGGCGTCAGGACGAACTGCTGCGCGCGCTCGGTCAGCGGAATTCCGGTGTCGCCGGCGATCACGCTGGGCATCCACGCGCCCGAGGGTGTCGCCGAAAATACGATCCCGTCCTTATCGATCGCGTCCACGCAGGTGGTGTCCTTGGCCATCAGTGCGTCGTCGATCTTGATGTGCGCCATGGGGCTCTCGGTGGGGTGGTGGCCGGTTTTTCCATGAATGGTGCCGGGGATGAAATCCATCGACGCATGCTCGGTGATCAGCTTGCGGCGCTCCAGGCCGTATTCTTTCGAGAGCAGAACGTCGGACGGAATGTGATTGAATTTGGGATCGCCGTAATAGGTGTCGCGATCGGCGTAGGCGAGCTTCAGCGCTTCAGTCAACCGGTGAATATATTCGGCCGAATTGAGCGGCGGCGAGCGGCCTTCGAACGCTTCCATGATGTTGAGCGTTTCGATCATCGCGGGGCCCTGGCTCCAGAAGCCGGGTTTATAAACTTTATAGCCGTGATAGGTGCCCATCACCGGCTCTTCGGGCTCGAGCTTGAACGCGGCCATGTCTTCATAGCGCAGCAGGCCGCCGTTGGCTTTCATGAAGGCGTCGATTTTACGCGCGATTTCGCCGCGATAAAAATAATTGCGCACGGCGTCGATGCCGCCCTGGCGGCTGGCGCCCGCGGCGAGCGCTTTTTTCTCGGCTTCAATCATGCCGCGCAGCGTGCGGGCGAGGTCCGGCTGGCGGAAAATGTCGCCGACGCGAGGCATGTGCCCGTTGGGCATGAAATGCGCCATCGAGGTGGGCCACAATTCGAAAAACTGGCGGCTGGCGGCGATGCTATCGGCGCGCATCGCGTCGATGGCGAAGCCGTCGGCCAGTTCGACAGCCGGCTCGGCGATCTCATGGAAGGATTTCGTACCGAAATCGCGCAGCGCGACCAGGCCGGCGTCGACCATGCCGGGCACCAGCGCGGGCATGATTCCGGCGACGGGGATGATGTGCTTCAACCCGCCGGGCTCGGTTTCAAAAAGCTCGCCGATTTTGAGCGGGCGGTTACGGAACATGTCCGCACTGGCGAGCTTGGGCATGGGCCCCACGCCGGCGATCGCATAAACTTTCCCCTCCTTGGTGCGGATGAGAATCGGCGCTTCGCCGCCCATCCCGAAGTGGGAGAACTCGGTGACGGAAGCAGCGAACATCGCGGCGACGCCCGCATCGACGGCGTTTCCGCCGCGATAATAGGTGCGCATCCCGGCTTCGGTCGCGTATTCGCTACCGGCCGCGACGGCGCCATGGTCGCCGCGCACGGCCTGCCGCATGGGATGGTCCCATTGCCGGGACTGCGCTACGCAAAGAGATGCGAGCGCGAGGGTGAGAAAAAACGTTTTGGATTGCATGGGGTTGGAGCCGCTAGGGTCATTATATGTCCTGCGAAGGAACGGCTGATACGCGGGAAGGGTTTCGAGCCGCCTGCTAAACTAAAGTTGAATAGTTCAACTGTTGTCTTTATGCCCATCGTAGCCGTCAAGAACAAATTTCAAGTGGTGATACCGCAGCGTGTGCGCGACGAGATCGGGATCGAGGTGGGCGACATACTCGAAGCTCGCGCCGAGAACGGCAAGATTGTTTTCGAGCCGAAGACGGTTGTCGATCGTGGTATCGCGCAAAGCATTGCTGAATTCCAAGCCGGCAAAGGCTACGGTCCCTTCCGGACCCACCAGGCCTTCCTCAAGGCGCTGCATAAGGAGGCGCGGACCGCCAAGCGCCGACCAAGAAACGCCCGGCGCGATGAAGGTTGAATTCTCGCCACACTTCCTGCGGAGTTATCGGAAAGCTCCGGCCCTTGTCCAGCGAGCGTTTGACAAACAATCCGTCCTCCTGCTCGAAGACCCACGCCATCCGTCGCTCCGATTGAAGAAGTACGGCGTCAGCGGCAATGTCTGGCAGGCGCGCGTCAACGACTCCTGGCGATTCTATTTCACGATCGCTGGCGATACGTATCTCCTGCATGAGATCCAGGCACATCCCAAGAAGTAACGAGCCTTCGGTAGGGAACCTAGGCCGCGTTCGCGGGTTCCAATCCACAGTGCGACCCGCTCTTATGCTCGGATTGCTCCTGTTATGCGGATGCGGGCCCAGGCTCGTTTTCAACAACTCGCCTACCATGTCTTCGGACGCAATGTTGCAGCGATCGGACCTGGTATTCATCGGCGTCATCCAGCAGCAGAGCTTGGAGCGGTGGCCCTTTTTCCGGCTGGTAACTAACAATGATCCAGGAATGGCCAAATACTGGAAGATTTTGCGGCGCGAGGTTCGCATCGAGACTGTCTTGCGCGGCACGGAGTCGCGTCCAGCCATTGATGTGTACGAGATCTTTTGGACGGATGGGACATCCGGCGATTGGAATTCTACTCGTGAAGGCGAACGCGATCTGTTTCTTGTTCGAAGGGAAAGCGGAAGATACCACGTCGTCCGGGACTGGTGGCGAAGTATTTTCCCCGTCACCACCGGTCGGCATGATCGCCTGCCGCTCAATGACTCGCAGCCGCTGTGGGAGAGGGTCGCGCTGATGAATTGGTGGATCGCCAGCGCCGACTCTTCAACCCGTATCACGTATCCATATTTCCGCTACAGCGACCCGGGCAATGCACTCGATTTGTGGAGGATTGTCAAACTGGAACGCGGTTTGGCCCGGCACCCGAGTCCCGGCGTTCGCGTGCCGGCTTGCCGCGAGCTGCTTCTGTTGAGCGGCCTCGGCCAAGATGAGTGCTGGGAGACATTGTCCGATTCAGACCGGTCCCACCTTCATGACAGCGGATACTTCTGCTGCTCCGCTCATGATGTCGCGAGCGCATGAGCGGCAACAGCGAGCCGGAGCGCCGAATGGTGGTGGCAGAGGCTCTCTGAACTCGAGCAGCGCCGGCTGCTGACTGCGATGAACAACCGAAAGCTCCGCGCCGCGGTCTGCCGGCTTTGGCAACGCGAATACCCGGACGACCACGATAACGGCTGCCCCGCCGATCGGCCGCCGCCCGCGACTATCGCGACGGAGAAAGGCGACATCCCGCTCATCGGTCCCTGGCCGCGCTGATAGGAGTCGCGGCGTCTGCAGCCGCAGTGCGATAAAATTCCTTCGTGGACTCCCAGCAGGAACTCGTCAAACGCGACCAATCCGAGCCGATGCTTTATTGCCCGGTCTGCTCCCAACGCCTCACCGAGCTCAAATGCAAGCTCGTCTGCGAACAGTGCGGTTACTACATGTCCTGCGCCGACTATTACTAAATGAGCGAATTCACCGATCTCCTGGAAAGATTCCGCCGCGGGCCGGAACTGCTGGCTGTCGCGACCACCGGCGCCGCCGGTCCCGAGCTCGACTTCAAGCCCGAAAATAAATGGAGCGTGCGCCAGATCGTGTGCCATCTCGCCGATGCCGAGGCCGCTGCCGCGATGCGGCTGCGCCAGATTATCGCCGAGGATAATCCCACGCTGGCCGCGTGGGATCAGAACGCGTGGGCCGAGAAGCTCGATTACGAAAAGCGCAAAATATCGCAGGCGCTGGAGCTGTTTCGCGTATTGCGGCAGTCGAATTTCCAGGTCATCAAGGATCTGCCCGAATCCGCCTTCGCGCGCGCGGGGACGCACACCACTCGTGGAAAAATGAGCCTGCTCGATCTCACACGCCTCATCGCCGAACACGCCGAGAATCACGTGAAGCAGATCGCGGGCGTGCGCGCGGCATATAAAGAACATCGCGCCAGATCCGTGGTACGCTGATCCTTCGCTCGAATGAAACCCTGGCTGCTTCTCCTGATCGCGCCTGGCGTGTTCGCGCAGGGCAGCTACGAAATTCAGGTTTATCCTTCTGAAACCCTCGCCCCCGGCGCAACCATGGTGGAGCTGCATAGCAATTTCACCTTCGAAGGGGTGAAGAGCGTGATCGACGGCGTGGCTCCCACCGAGCACCAGTTGCACGAAACCGTGGAGATCACACACGGCATCAACGACTGGTTTGAGATCGGCTGGTACATTTTTACCGCCGTGGGTCCGGACAATTACGGCTGGCAATGGGTAGGCGATCATATTCGCCCGCGGGTGCGCGCGCCGGAATCCTGGAAATGGCCGGTGGGGGCGAGCATCTCCTTCGAATTTGGCTACCAGCGGGCGGCTTATTCCACCGACACCTGGACGCTCGAAGTGCGGCCGATTGTCGACAAGCAGCTTGGGCGCTGGTACATGGCGTTCAATCCCACGTTTGACCGGTCGTTTCACGGGCTCTCGGTCGGCGACGGCTGGGTGTTTTCTCCGGATGTGAAGGTGGGCTATGACGTCACCAAGGTGGTGAACGCGGGCTTCGAATATTACGGCGTGGTGGGCCCCTTCACCGGATTTTTTCCGGTGCCGCTTGAGGAGCACCAGTTCTTTCCCGATTTCGACCTGAACCTGTCGCCGAACTGGGAATTCAATTTCGGCGTCGGCATCGGCGCAACGCGCAGCACGGACCACCTGATTGTAAAGATGATCCTCGGCTACCGTTTCGGGGGGAAGAAGAGCTGACGGCGCGACCACTCGCCTGAAAGTCGCCTGTTTGGAAAGGCGAACCATGGACCGCTTCGCGTCAATGTGAGGCCGAGCAACTGAACCGGCGATAGAATGAGGCAATCGATGGCCTCCGACCGCATTCCCTTCCGCGCTCAGCCGATGCTGGCGACGCTGGTGCGCCAGCCGTTTCATCGCGATGGCTGGGTGTACGAGGAAAAGTACGACGGCTATCGCATCCTGGCGTACAAGGAAGGCGCGAGAGTGACGCTGTTGTCGCGCAACGCGAAGGACCGGACCCATACTTTCGCCGCGATCGCTAGGGCCGTCGCGCAACTCAAGCCGCGCACTGTACTGCTCGATGGCGAAGCCGTGGCGTTCGACCGGAAAGGAATTTCGCGCTTCCAGCTTCTCCAGAATCTCCAGACTGAACCCACGTACGCGGTATTCGATTGCTTGTACCTCGATGGAGCCGACCTGCGCGGTGAGCCGCTCCGTGCACGCCGCGCAGCGGTGGAACAAACGATCGGCTCGCGCGATCGCGCGGCGACTCTGTTCGCTTCCGCGATTCTCGCCACGGACGGCCTGAAGGCGTTCGATATCGCGCGGCGGCGAGGTCTCGAAGGCGTTGTGGCGAAAAACCAAGCCGCGCCGTATATAGAGGGGCGCTCTAAAGAATGGTTGAAGGTCAAAGTTCACCAGGAAGACGAGTTCATTATCGTGGGATACACGGCGCCGGCGGGTTCGCGGAAATATCTGGGCTCCCTGCTGCTCGGCGCTTACGATGACGGGACGCTGCGCTACGTGGGCAAGGTGGGCACGGGTTTCAACGAACAATGGCTCGCGCGACTGTATGGGGCGCTCCAGCCGCTGGCGCGAAAATCGGCGGCCGTCGCCGATCCGCCGCGCGAAAAAAATGTCACTTATGTCGCGCCGAAGCTGATCGCACAGGTCGCCTTCGAGGAATGGACCGCGGATCGAAAGCTCCGCCAACCGGTGTTTCTGGGGCTCCGCGACGACAAGAAGCCGGAAGAAGTGACGATCGGGTGATCAGTCCGTGCGCGAAACCGATCAGTTGTTGTTCGACCCGGCCGCTTTCTCCGCCAGGAACCGGTGTAGGAAAGTATCCATCCGGCCCAGCGTGTACAGCCAGCGGCTGTGCAATAGCGACTCGTGCACATCGTCCGGAAAAACGATCAGCTCATAGTACACGTCGCGCTGGCGCAGCAGTTGCACCAGCCCGACGGTCTGTAGGAACGCCACATTACGGTCGTCGTCGCCCTGCACCAGCAGCACCGGCGACTTCCACTTGTCGATCGCGCTGATCGCCGAGGATTGATAGGAGACCGTGGAGGCATCGAGCGAATTGCCTTCCAGGTGCACACCCGCGAGATCGACGCCGGCTTTAAAAATATCGGAATTGCGCGCCAGGGCCTCCGACGTGAGCAGGCCGCCATACGACAGTCCCCAGATGCCGATGCGGTTGGGATCGACGTCGGCGCGGGTCTGCAAATATTTGCCGCCCGCCACGACATCCTGATATTCGCTGTTGCCCTGAACTCCTCCCTTGGCCGCGTACTGGAACGAGTGGCCATAGCCCACGCCCAGCCGGTAGTTGATCGACATCACGATGTAGCCCTGGTTCGCCAGCCACTGATTGATGCCGTAGGCCCAATGATAGAACTGCATGTAATGATAGGCCGGCATCATCTGCCGGATCGGCCCGCCGTGCACGAAGACGATGGCAGGGCGGCGCTCGCCGGGTTTCAGGTCCTTGGGCAGAAATAGTTGATTGTGGATCTCGAGCCCATCGTCTGCCTTGGTGAGGACAATTTCCGGTTTGACGTGCAGGTCCTTCGGAAATCCGGGCATGGACGTAGGGAATACGATTTTCTGCGGCGATGCGGCGGCGGCCGGTCCTTTGGCGAGCTTCCATACGCCCACCGATTGCGGCATGTTCCAATCCGCGCTCAGCGTCGCGAGATATTTTCCGGAGGCGAGCGGAGCTGGAGATGTCTCCACGCCTTCGCCGGTGCTCACCTGCACCGGTGTGCCGCCTGTGACCGGCACGGTCCAGATGTGGCGCCGCTCGATATCGTTGGCGTTGGTGCAGTAATAAAAAGTTTTTTCGTCGGCCGAAAGCGCAACAGAAGTCTGATTCTCGATCAGGCCGTCGGTGGTAGTCAGCAGGACCGGGCGCGCGGAAGCGTCAGTCACGCTGAGCACGTAATAACGATCCCATTCGTCTTTCGCAACCTTGTCCTGCTCGGGAGTCAGCGGGGTTTCGGGTACGTTCGCGCCCCGGCCACCAAAGGCTCCGCGTCCGCCTCTTCCGCCGCGTCCGGTTCCCGGCGCGATGTATTCAAAAATCAACCGATCGCCCGCCAGATGAAGATTGGAGGGGTTCATGACAATCGGATCGTTGGGCTGATTGTGCCACACCTCCTGCGCTTCACCGCTAGCGACGTCGGCCTTGTAGAACTCGATGCTGTAATCGCCGCGGAAGACCGATCGCATGATGCCGGGCGTGTTGTTGACCGGAGCGCTTGGCGCGGGTGCAGCCTGGCCGCGACCACCACGTCCTCCGCGTCCAGCCGGCGGCGCCTGGCCGGGCGGAGCGTAAGACGCGCTGCTCGCCGCGCCCAGCCCCAGCGACTCCTGTCCGAACGGCAATCCCGGCCGGCGCATGAAGATCAGGTGCTTGCTATCGGACATCCACAGCGGCGTCGTGTCGAAATCGACGCCCGGCGACATATACTTCACCTTGCGCGTCGCCATATCGTAGACCACGATGAAGCTGTGATCGGTGCGCGTGCTGACGAAAGCGATCTTGCGGCCGTCGGGCGACCACTGCGGATCGCTCTGCACGCCCCACTCGGTGATGAACGCCTTTTCGCCGCGATCGACCTCGCTCGCCGGCTTCACGCGCGTGAGTTTCGCGCGATAAATCTGGCCGTCCTTGATAAACAGGATGGAGCTGCCATCGGGCGCGAGCGCGGGATTGGCCGCGTCGACCACGCGCCACGCTCCGCCCGCAGCGTTAGTGCGCGCGGCCCAGATCGCATGTTCCGGACCATTCGGATCGGCGGAAGGATTGGGCGACCAGCCCTCGCGATTGGGCGCCTCACCGCGCAGGAACACGACGGTGCTGCCATCGTCCGAGATACGGATCTGCGACATCATGATCCCGTCGTCCTGCGTGAAGTTGGTCAAGCGCACCGGCTTGAACAGCGGCGCCGCGGCCGCGTAAGCGTTGCGCTTGCCTTCGGCGTAGTCCACCCAGGCGATGCGGTCGGCTTTGCGCGCGGCCACCAGTTCCTGCGGCGACGCTGGACTCAAGAAGCGCTGGTACAGCGGAATTTCCGGCGGCGCGGAAATAACGAGCGTCGAAAAGAAGGCCGCCGAGCCGATCGACGCCAGCAAAACGCGAGTGAGAGTGCGCATCGTGATCTCCTCAAGTCAAGCACGAGCGTTGACTGCTGAGGGAGTATAACACGAGATGCCGGACGCCTTTCGCTCCGAACCGTTACTGCGCGTTGGCGATCTGGGCCAGCACCGCTTCCGCGTCGGCCTCGGTGAACGACTGCGTTTTCGACGAATGATTCATCGAACAGAACTTGGGCCCGCACATCGAGCAGAACGCCGCGTCCTTGAATCCTTCCTCGGGCAGCGTCTCGTCGTGATAAGCTTGCGCCGTTTCCGGGTCGAGCGAAAGCTCGAACTGCTTTTTCCAATCGAAGGCGAACCGCGCACGCGACAATTCATCGTCGCGGTCACGCGCGCCCGGACGATGCCGGGCAATGTCCGCGGCATGCGCCGCAATCTTATACGCAATGAGACCCTGCTTCACGTCTTCGCGATTGGGAAGGCCCAGGTGCTCCTTGGGCGTCACGTAGCACAGCATGGACGCGCCATGCCATCCGATCATCGCCGCCCCGATTGCCGAGGTGATGTGATCGAAGCCCGGCGCGAAATCCGTCACCAGCGGTCCCAGCGTGTAAAACGGCGCTTCCCGGCAGATTTCGTTTTCCTTGTCCACCTGCATCTTGATCTGGTCCATGGGAATGTGCCCCGGACCTTCGATCATCACCTGCACATCGTGCTCCCACGCGATTTTGGTCAGCTCGCCCAGCGTTTCTAGTTCGGCAAATTGCGCGCGATCCGAAGCATCGGCGAGCGATCCCGGCCGCAAGCCGTCGCCCAGCGAAAAGCTCACGTCGTGTTTCTGAAAGATTTTGCAGATGCGATCGAAATGCTCGTACAAAAAATTCTGGCGGTGATTTTTCACCATCCACTCCGCCAGAATCGCTCCGCCGCGGCTCACGATTCCCGTGATCCGCCCCGTGGTCAGCGGAATGTATTGCACCAGCACGCCTGCGTGGATGGTCATGTAATCGACGCCCTGCTCGGCCTGCTCCTCAATCACTTCGAGCATCACCTCGATATTCAGATCCTCCACGCGTCGCACGCGCGCCAGCGCTTCGTAAATTGGCACCGTCCCGATCGGCACCGGAGAGGCGTCGATGATCGCCTTGCGAATGCGCGGGATATCGCCGCCGGTCGAAAGATCCATCACCGTATCGGCGCCGTACTTCACCGCGTAGCGCAGCTTTTCGAGCTCCTCTTCGATATTGGACGTCGTCGAAGAGTTGCCGATGTTGGCGTTCACCTTGCATAGCGACTCGACGCCGATGCACATCGGCTCCAGGTTGATATGATGCACGTTCGCCGGGATGATCATGCGCCCGCGCGCCACTTCATCGCGGACGGTTTCCGGCGCCAGCCGCTCGCGCCGCGCGACGTATTCCATCTCTTCGGTGATCTGGCCCTGGCGGGCGTAGTGAATCTGCGTGCGGATGCGGTCGCCGGAGCGCCGCGCTACCCATTCGGTTCGCATACTGCACTGATTATATCGGGGAATGCCACTGGATCCCGGCGCCTGATCCCGGGCTCCAGAGATCCAGCCCATAGAAACTTTTGATTGGACCCGGGCCGCGTTGCGGATTACGCTCGGTTACATGACCATCTCTGACGTGACTGATCCCGCCGGCGCAGCCGGGATTCTGCGGCGGGTCAGCCGGATCGTCAGCTCGGAACTGTCGCTCGACGAGATGCTCGGGGATGTTCTGGGTCTCACCGCGCAGGCCACCGGCTGCGACGCGTGCCTGGTGTTTCTGATCGAAGAAGCCACCGGCGAATTCGTGCTGCGCGGCTCGCTGGTGCCGCGCCCCGCGGAATTGGGTCATTTGCGCATCAAAATGGGCGAAGGGATTACGGGACTGGTTGCCCAAAGCCTGGAGCCGGTCGCGCTCTCCTTCAACGCCAGCTCCGATCCGCGCTTCATAATCTTCCCGTCGTTGATTGAGGACACCTACGAAGCGTTTCTCTCCGTCCCGCTGGTGAATAAAGGCAAGGCGATCGGCGTCATCAACATTCATCATCGCGAGGAGCATCAACATTCGAGCGACGAAATCGAGACGGTCACTTTCATTGGCGAGCAGATGGGCAGCGCCATCGCCAAGAGCCTGCTCGAAGAGGAAAACGCGCGCCTGGCCGCGGAAACCGAGGAGATGAAGCGCCAGCTCGAAACACGCAAAGCCGTCGAGCGCGCCAAGGGCATCCTTCAGCGCCGCGAAAATCTGACCGAGGAAGATGCCTACCTGCGCATGCGCAACGAAAGCCGCCGCCTGCGCCGCCCCATGCGCGAGCTTGCCGAAGCGATCATTTTGACGGAAGAGCTGTCTCGGAGAAAGGAACCGGGCCTCTAGTACCCGTGTCCCGCCGGCTGGTCCCGGACCTTTCCCTTGAACATCCGGTACACCAGCACGAAATACCCTAGCGCGATCGCCATTCCGGAAATCCACCACACCAGTCCGGCCGCCAATGATTCTTTTCCCGCCGCTGCGTTCCCGATCGTGATCGCGTTGGCCGGATCACCGCTCGACGGAAGCAGCGTCGGATACAGCGCCAGCGCCGCGCCCCCCAGCGTCGCCACGATGTACACGCAGGAGCTTAAGAATGCCGCGCGCTCCCGACGCGCCCGAGTGAACGCCGCGACTCCCGCGAGCGCCCCCGCAACCAGCGCCGGCAGCAGCCATCCCGCCGGATTCTGGCGATAATTGTCGAGCAGCGATGGCCGCACCGCGATGCTCGCCGCGAGCGCGCCCGCCGACAGCACCAGCACCGCCGGCCAGAGCCGGCGCACCGCCCCGCGCAGCCGCTCGTTCAACGCTCCCTCGGTCTTCACCACCAGGTACAGCGCGCCGTGCATTGCGGTCGCCGCGAGCGTCGCGACCCCGCACAGGATGGTGTACCAGTCGAGAATTCCGGGCTGCGCGCCCGGGCGGAAATCGGTCCACAGCGGCAGAAAGAAATAACGATCCGCACCCAGCGGCACGCCGCGCATCACATTGCCGAGCGCCGCTCCGAAAAATACGATCAGCAGCGTGCTGGCGATCGAAAACGCGCCGTCGAAGAAATCGCGCCACACCGTCGCGCTCACCTGCGCGCGGAACTCGATCCCCATCGCGCGGAAAATCAGCAGCCACAGCACGATGTTCAGCGGCAGGTAGAACCCGCTGAACCCTGAGGCGTACAGCAGCGGGAAAGCGTAGAACAGCGTTCCGCCCGCGGCCAGCAGCCACACTTCGTTGCCGTCCCACACCGGCCCGATCGATTGTAGGATCCTTCTGCGCGACTCGTCATCGCG
>Ga0335081_10010594_pt1 | contig 14908 bp, 11 predicted proteins | sample Lox_Sample_35_FD_206713 | JGI IMG/M metagenome (GOLD analysis project Ga0335081, IMG submission 206713) | Soil microbial communities from Loxahatchee National Wildlife Refuge, Florida, United States - Lox_Sample_3.5 | ecosystem: Environmental > Terrestrial > Soil > Wetlands | place: USA...
TGCTGAGCCGAATCATCCAACATTTATAGCTGATCGTGACCCGTCAGCAATTTTGAGATAGGTTCTAGACATTAGGACAATCAATGCGCTCGCACATTCAGTCCAATGAGATTTCCTAACAGGCCTGTTCCGATATTAGAATTCCCTGATACGGCTTTTGAAATTCCCTGTTCTCATGATTAGGGAATTCGCCTGTATGTCTCTGAATTTTCGATACGATCAGCATTGAAAATTGTCCTTTCCAGTCAAAATCGCGACAATTCCCTGTTGATTTCCCTGTTAACAGGGAATTTAGGCTGTGAGATCGGTTCGAATGTGACTGCATACACCACCATTCATCATCGATCGCGTTTGCCGTCGGCTTCGATCATTTTCCCGCTCGACCAATGAAACAACCGGGTGAAACATTCGCCGCTTGTTTCGTTGTGTTCGCTTGCGCCGCGCCGGGCATGTCGTCGGGAAAGTGATGAGCGTAGCTGTCGATCGATGATTTTGTGCCGGCATGTGAACGACCGATTCGTACAGCAACAGAACATGCACGCTTCGCGTCGTTGCCCGTGTTCCATCGGTCGGTGGATCGTCACATTGGAATCCCACTCGCGCCCAAATTCCTCTCGATCGTCCTCGACTGAGATTCGTGAGATAGGAGGCAGCGATGAAGCTCCTGCCAAGCATCCTCGGCGTAGCGTTCGCATTTGTTTTGTCGACTGGAGAGGCCAGCTTCGGCGGCCAGACGGCGGATGCGTGCATCACCAAACCGGGTTCCTCCGGCCCAAAGGGCACGCACTGGTACTACCGCATCAATCGCGCGGACGGGCGGCACTGCTGGTATCTTGGTTCTCAAGCAGGGCAGACGGCCGCGCAGCCACGCCTGGCGGCGTGGGAATCGCCGAGCCCGTTGCTACAGCCGACGACGGACGCTTCCTCCCAACAAGCGGCGCCGATGACGGCTCCGCAAATCGTGGCCGCCGCGCCAACACTCGACGTGACCGCGATGGATTTTGCCAAGCGCTGGCCCGCCGTGCCGATGCCAACCGACCTGGTCAGCGCCGCTGAGCGGCGTGCCGCCGAGGACGCGAAGGAGCAAACTCCCGCTGCCGAACCAATCCTCGAGAGCAAGCAGGCGGAATTGGTGCCGGACTCCGACAAGGCCGGCATGGGGCCCATAACTTTCGTCGGCGCCGTTGCAATGCTGTCGCTGCTGCTCGTCGGCGGCATCCTCAAGCTCGCCGGCTATCTCGAAAACCGTTTGCGCCTGGCTCATGGCCGATCAGATGGCCGCTTCGGTTCGCAAATAGTCTCTGCTCCGGTTGAATCCGCCGGCCCGAAGCCGGCGGAGCGGGTACCCGAAGCGCGTATCGTTCGGCGGGCGCCGACGCCAACCGACCCGGCTCAAGACCTCAAGGCAAGCCTGCGCGAACTGATGCAGGATTTGCGACGGGCCGACGCCGCGGCGAACGCGCGTATGTCATTCGAGCCCGCTCCTCGCCCAAAAGCGAGGCTGAGAAGCGGTGTTAGGCCGCTCTTGGCTTCTTGAAATCTTGGCTTCATGAAATCCTGGCATCACGAAAGCTCAGGGGCAGACTTCTCAGCCCCGGCTTCTCAGGACCGGCGGAGGCGGTGGAGGCGGCACGAAGCGATGCCACACCGCGCCGCTATCAAACTGGATCGTCAGCCCGTCGGGGGAATAAATGGCGCCTTCATTCCAATACTGTGCCCAGAGGTGGCCCCAATAATCGATCCATGCCCGCGACGGTTCGCCAACTTCATTGACGAGGTTGAGATCCCAACCGTTCTGAGTGACGAAAGCCAGGCCCGGCCCTTGGCAATTCTGAACGCACTGGTACTGGCCAGAAAGCGGCGGGACTTGTGCGGAAGCGTCTGTTGCACTGCAAGCCAGCAATGTGGTGGCAACAGCAATCAACGTCATTTTCATTCTTGTTCTCCCGGTTGGTGGCAACCCTTAGCGACCGCGCAGTTTTGACAGGGACGGCGGTCACAAAGGCATGTTGAGTGAATCTCGACTGGATCCGGTTGGGGTCGCAGCAGCTGGAGCACCGCTGTCCGGCGATAACGTACCGCGTTGGATATCGTTCGCTTCGGACCGTCCGCGGCACCGCGTATTCGCTGGATCGTCGGCGTGAGTCCGGTTTGTAATGCACGTCGTATCGGCCGCGGTCGTTTGAAGCCGGGTGGTCAGGGCGCAATTCGTCAATAGGGTGCAAAGTATCGCACTCGATAATGCTTTGCGCATTGGCCACGACCCGCGGCTGCGTCGGCAAGCTCGTGCGGATGCTCATCAGACCTCCGCTCCGGGGCGGAAGTTGGGCGCGAATGCGAGCGCCGCGAGTCGAGACGAAGCCCAGAAGACTTTTTATTTGGGAAATTTAAAAAATGGTGAAGCCTTGCTGACAAGTTGCCAGTGGCGACGATTTCGCTTTTCCTAAAATGCGCCTGCCGATGAGTCGCGCTCGCGGTGGAACGTTTCTGCGTTATCGGATTTAACCGTGTGGGGTAATGCGGGCTGGGGTAACCCGAGGGAGGTCCCCATGTCCTACCGGACCATGTCCTACCGATCTATCGTTGCCATTGTTGCCGCAGGCATCCTGGGTGCGGCATGCATCTCCACCGAAGCCTTGGCGTATAGGGGCGGCGGCGTCCATCGCGGCGGTGCTGTCGCCTATCACGGCGGAGCTTACCGAGGCGGTGTCTATCGCAACGGCTACTGGCGTCCCGGCGTTGCGGCCGGAGTCGGCGCGGCTGCGATCGGTGCGGCGGCCGCGGGCTCCTATTACAACAACTACAACTCCTATAACAACGGACAGTGCGGATATTATCCGTATCCGCCCTGCTACTGACGCGTCGCTGGGTTGGCGGCCGAGAACGCCGCTAATCGCAAGCCTTAAAGACTTGCAAGCCTCAAAGACGTGGCGGACATCGCAACCGATGTCCGCCACCGAGGGGCAGTGCGCGCGCCGGAACAGCAGCTAGGAGGCTTCTCCCGGGCTCGGCGGGGCAATCTCATGGGGTCGGGTCAACTCTTGCTCGATCGCCGTCAGGATGACCGAGTTGTTGCGGGGATCCATGCCGGCGCTCGGCGCATCCGAAAACCTTCTCACATGGCCCATGCTGTCCGACACGATTTGCGTCAGTTGAACGATCGAGTGGCTCAAGGATACATAGTCGGCGATATCGCGTTGCACGCGGTTGCCTTCGGCATCGAGCTTGTGGCGAAGCTTCTGCAGATCGTCGATCAGCCGGTCGATCTCGCGCGTCGACTCAAAAGCAAACCGACGAATGAGCGTGGAGGCCTGCTCGCTGCCATCATCGGGCCGGCGAGGGGCGCCGGTTTGGCGTCGCGGTAGATCGCGAATATTTCCGTCGCCGTCGGCTGGCTTGTCGCTGCGCATCAGATCGCGCGATCTCACATTCGTCATGACTCCAACCCCTGTTCGAGATACGTGGACTCGCCCCGGCAATAATCCGCAGAGGGCAACATGCGAATGTGACCGCTTATAGGCGGTCGTTCGGTTCCATGACGGCACCTGCGGTGGATGAGTTGCGCACCACATGCGCAATTGCGGCCTGAGGTTCTTTTTTGTGGCGCCGCCGTGATTGTCCACACCTGAAAATTTCATCGATTGGGAGTTTGCTGGGATACGGGCGGCGGTCATAAAGCAATCGACGAAGGCTGCGGCTCGGCAGGCCATGCTCCCTGGCTTGCGCCAAGCGTGCGAAGGCCGCCGCCAATAGATGTCGCGATTACGATCTGCAGTTCGACGCCTTGCAATTATTCAGGTTGCGCGCCATGCGGCCGCCAAGGATGTTGCACGTGCCAAGGGGGCAGTAGCCTCCGACATTGGCCCGCACGCTGGCGCCGCCGCGCCCCATCGATTGGGCGCTGGCACTGTCGGCCAGCAGAGCGAGTATCGACACGATCACGGCTGCGGCTGCTGCAGCAGCGCTGGCCGCGGGCGCCCAGCCTTGCAATCTCCTGCGCGAGGGTGCGTGGCGCCTCATGGATGACCTTTCTGCCGACTCAGGCTTTACGTCGTGAACGCGGCTTCGATTGCGCGCGTTCATTCGCACAGCCGTCGTCAATGCAGCGTCATCGCGGCGTCAAAGGAAATCTCATCTTCGATCAGGCGCTTAATTCTGCCGGCGGATGCAGCCTATGAGCCGCCCCAACGTCTCGGCAGGCCTATGAAATGGCCGGCGACACAACCGTTTCGCGGCTGTTTTTAGTCCATGAGGACCAGAAGACCGTAACCGACGAGGCCGATCCAGGCGACCGTCAACACCAAGCCTGCGAAGAGCGTAGCCAGCGGGTAGAACTGCGGATAAGGGGCACTTCTCATGACACACACGCCTCCACCATTTTGGCGGAAGCTAGCAACGGCTTCCTCGGGCTAGCTGTGCCCTGGGTCACACCCGAGACCGGGGCCGAGTGGCGCTCACTTTCATAAATTCGAGCAGATGGCGACGGGCCTAGCGCTCGCTGCCGGCGCGGCTTGCGATCTCACGCAGCGGCGAGAGCAGATAATCGATGGCGCGGCGGCGGCCGGTCTTGATCTCGACCGAGACGCCCATGCCCGGAATGAGCGCGATGTCCTTGCCGTCGACGGCCATGACGCGCTGCGTCACCTTGATGGTCGCGGGGAAAACCAGATCCTGCGGCTTCGCCGGCGAATTCGGCGCCGCCGATTGCGGCTTGGCGGCGTTGGCGGCGTCGCTCAGCACGGTGGCGGCGCGCTGGTCGACGGCGTCGCGCGAGACCTTCTCGACGACGCCGTCGATGGTGCCGTAGCGGGTGAACGGAAAGGCGTCGACCTTGATCACCGCCGGCTGGCCGACCTCGACAAAGCCGATGTCGGCGTTGGCGATCATGACCTCGACCTCGATCGAGCCGCCGAGCGGCACGATGGTCATCAGCGACTGGCCGCTGGTGACGACCTGGCCGAGACTCGACACCGCCAGCTGCTGCACGGTGCCGGCGATCGGCGCGCGCAGCTCGGTGCGGTTCGCCTTCGATTGCGCCTTGATCAGATCCTGCTGCAGGTGATCGCGCTTGGCTTCGATCTCGGCGCGCTTCTGCGATTGCTCGGCGATGAAGGACGCCGTCGATTGCTCGATCTTGCGCTGCAGCGAGCCCATGGCGGCGTCGGTCTCGATCAATTGGCCGCGGTCGCCGGTGTCGGTGGTGATCTGGGTCTCGAGCTGCTGCATCGCCTCGATGGTCAGCGCGCGCGAGCCCGAGCCCATGGCGTCGAGCTGCTGGCGCATCGCCACCCGTTCCTTGGCGAGCGCGATCAGCTTCTCGCGGGCGGCGATGGTCGAGGTCAAACGCTCCTTGGTCGCCTCCTTCTCGGCAAGCTGCGCGTTGAGGCCGTCCAAGGTCGAGCGCAACTGCGCCAGGTCGGCGGCGAGCACGCCTTCTTCGCGGTGGCGCACCGCCGCGCCGATGCTCGGATCGAAGTCGATCGGCGGCGGCCGCATCGCCGTGGTCTGCGCCGCCGCGATCGCCGCCTTGCGGCGCGCGGCTTCGGCGCTCGCGGCTTCGAGATCGCGCGCCTGGGCCTCGCGGTCGGCGGCGGTTTCGGTCGGATCGAGCTCGAGCAGAAGGTCGCCGGCCAGCACGCGGTTGCCGTTCTCGACATGAATGGCGGTGACCTTGCCGGGCTCGAGCGGCTGCACCACCTTGGAGCCGCCGATCGGCTGAAATTTTCCCGGCGCCACGGCGTAGATGTCGATCCAGCCGAAATAGGACCAGGCCAGCGCCAGGAAGAACAGGCTGCAGATCGAAATCAGCAGCGCACACGCCACCGGCGACGGCGGCGTCACCAGAATTTCCAGCGATGCCGGCAGGAACTCGCGATCGGCCGCGGTGAGCTGCGCCGCCTTAGCCGCGGGCCGCGCACCGCCGCCTGTCGCCACGATCGCTGGCGGCGCCGCGGCGGGCGCCTTCGCTTCGTTGTTGGTCGGCTGCACGAGGCTCATCGCGGTCTCATGCAAACCGATTGCGGCGTGGCGGTGTCGGCGCGCTCATTCATGGCTTTTCATTGGTTTCTTCGGCCTGGATGCGCCACAGCCGGCCATACATGCTGCCGGTGCGCGCCAGGAGCTGCTCGTGGGTGCCTTCCTCGACGATCGCGCCGTTGTCGAGCGCGATGATGCGGTCGCAATGGCGCACGGCGGCGAGCCGGTGCGCGATGATGATCACGGTGCGGCCGCGCACGATCTCGCGCATGTTGGTCTGGATGGTGCGCTCGCTCTCGTAATCGAGTGCGCTCGTCGCCTCGTCGAAGATCAGGATGCGGGGCGCGGTGGCGAGCGCGCGCGCAATGGCGATGCGCTGGCGCTGGCCGCCGGAGAGGTTGGCGCCGCGCTCCTCGATCGGGGAGTCGTAGCCGAGCGGCAGTTTGGCGATGAACTCGTCGGCGCCGGCGAGCCGCGCCACCGCGATCACCTGGCCGCGCGGCATGCCGGGATTGGCGAGCGCGATATTGTCATGGATGGTGCGGTTGAACAGCACGTTCTCCTGCAGCACGACGCCGATCTGGCGGCGCAGCCACGCGGTGTCGACCTGGCCGATATCGACGTCGTCGATCAGGATCTGGCCGCGCTCGGGCCGATAGAGCCGCTGCATCAGCTTGGTCAGGGTCGACTTGCCGGAGCCGGACGGGCCGATGATGCCGAGCACCTGACCCGGCGGAATCTCCAGGTTGATGTCGCGTAGCACGTCAGGGTCGCCCGCCTTGTAGCGGAACGTCAGCTCGGAAATCTTGATCGCGCCACGCGCCGGCGGCAGGTGGGCGCTGGCGAGGCGCTGGCTTTCGGCCGGGCTGTTGAGAATGTCGCCGAGCCGCTGCACCGAGACCTGCACCTGCTGGAAATCCTGCCACAGCTGCGACAGCCGCAAGATCGGCGCCGCGGCCTGGTTCATGATCATGTAGAAGGCGACCAGGCCGCCGACCGAAAGATCGCCGTCGATCACGGCGCGGGCGCCAAAGAACAGCACCGCTGCGACCGTCGCCTTGTTGACGTATTGGATGGCGTTCTGGCCGAAATTGCTCAGCATCACCGCCTGGAACGAGGTCTTCACGTAAGCGGCGAGGCGGTCCTCCCATTCGTTGCGCAGGATCGGCTCGACGGCGGCTGCCTTCAATGTCTCGATGCCGAACACCGACTCGACCAGGAACTGCTGGCTGGCCGCGCCGGTGTTGAAGCGCTGGTTGATCTTTTCGCGAAGCGGCGGGCGGATCAGAAACGCGATCAGGAGATAAATTGGAATCGAGATCAGCACGATCAGCGTCAGCGTCGTCGAATAGATGAACATGACGCCGACGAAGACGACGGCGAACAAAAGATCGATGGCCGACGACAGGCCTTGCCCGGTGAGAAAGGCACGGATGGTTTCGAGCTCGCGCACCCGCGCCACGGTCTGCCCGGCGGGACGGGTCTCGAAATAGGAAAGCGGCAGGCGGAGCAGATGATCGAACAGGCGGCTGCCGAGTTCGACATCGATGCGGCTCGTGGTGTGGCTCAGCGCATAGCTGCGCAGATATTGCAGCGTGACGTCGAAAATGCCGATCGCCGCCAGCCCGACTACGATGACGATCAAGGTCGACAGGCCTTTGTGCACCAAAACCTTGTCGATCACGATCTGAAAGAACAACGGCGTGATCAGCGCGAACAGCTGCACGAACAAGGACGCGATAAGGACATGGGCGAGCGGCACGCGGTAGCGCCAGATCGATGGCAGGAACCAGCGGAAACCGAACAGCGCCGGATCGATGCCGGCGCCGCCAAACCGCCGCGTCACCAAGATGACCTCGCCGTCCCACAACTCGGCCAACGCCTCAGGCGCGAAATCCTGCAGGGTGCGGTTGAGCGGGTTGCCGACGCGCAGCGTGCCTGACTGCTGATGGCGCAGCGCGAGGATGCGATAGGCGCCGTCCTTCATGCGCAAGATGGCGGGCATCGGCACCGAGGCGAGCCGATCGACCTTCTGGCCCTTGAGCAGGCGCGCTTTCAGGCCAATGCGCCGGGCGGCGCGCACGAGGTCTTCGCCGGTCGCCGCGCGCGCGCCCAAGCCCAGATCGTGGCCGAGCTGGAACGGGTCGGCGGCGATGCGGAAATGGCTGGCGATGGTGGTGAGCGAGAGCAGCCCGGCATCGGCGCGCGGCAGCAGCGGTTGCGGCTGCGCGGCAGTCCTGCCTTGGGCTGCGCCGACGGCGTCGCCGCCATGCTGCGCCGGAAGCTGCGTTGGCGTCTCGCGCGTTTGGCTTTGCGAAGGCGGCATGCCGACCGTGAGTTGACAGGCTCTTTTGGCGGTTACGGCGCCCGGCGCCGCGGCGAGCAATTCGCGTGGATATTATGGCATTTCATCATCGCATTCGAGTGCCGCAGCCGGCAGCTTTTGTCCTAGCCGGGCGGGGCGGCCGGCGACAAGCGGTACTCCAATAGTTTTGCGCTCTACCGGCAAGAAACTGCCGCAATCCAAGTTATGTAAATAATTAAATTCGCTTCACATTCGCTGAAGTCGAGCCGTCAAAAATTCAGTTGGACCGTCAAAAATTCCGTCCCAGCGTCAAAATTGATGCAACTTGCACAGGCGACAGGCAATTTGCTTGAGGCGAACAGGCTGAGGCATTAGGATTCTCGCTTGCGCCGAATCTGCCACCAGGAATTCCCGGCCGGAGGGAACCCGTGATCATCAATCTTGTGTTCGATGCCGCCGCCCTGGCAGCACCTGCGGCCTTCCGGAACACCCTGCTGGCAGCTGCGAATTCGATCGCATCGATGTTTTCGGACAACATCACGATAAGCCTGGGAATAGAGTATAATGAAAATGGCATTGGATCCGGCGGGGCTGAGGCCGGTCCCTCGGCAGGCTTATTCGAAAACTATTCGACGATTTACGCCGATCTCAAAAATGGCGCGTCGCCGGGCGACTCTTCGTTCGACAGCCTGCCGGCCCCCGGCTCAGGCACCGCGCCTTCGACGCTATTGGTTTGGGCCGCCGAGCTGAAGGCACTGGGGTTTAGCGCCACCAGCGCCGAAACGTTGTTTGCCGGCCAGTTGGTTGACGGCATAGCCAACTTCTCAGCCACTATTTCGCCAAGCCTGCTTTTCGGTGTCGCGCTGCATGAATTGACCCATGCGATGGGCCGGGTTCCCGATGACAACGCGGACATCTTCGAGCTGTTCCGTTTCTCCAGCGCCGGCAATCGCGTCTACGACGGCAACGTGCCGGCGAATGAGTCGTCGTATTTCTCGCTCAACGGCGGCTTGACCAAATGGGCCGACTACGGCGTGCAATCCGATCCCAGCGACTTCATCAACAACTACAGTTTCGACGGCGACGGCCCAAGCCCGCTGTCGCCGGAGGACTCGTTCAACCAGTTCTACGACTCCAGCACGCTGCAATATCTGACGCCGCTCGATCTCGAGTCGATGGACGTTCTGGGCTTTCATCTCAAGCAAAACGCGCCGACGGCGAACGCTTACGATTTCAACGGGCAAAATTCCGGCGACATCCTGCTGCAGAACTCGAGCGGCCAGATCGAATACGCCAACATGGCCGGCGGCAGCTTCCAGGGTTTCGTGAACGTTACAAACACACCGGGCTGGAATGTCGTTGGTCAGGGCAAAATTTCCGGCGGCGTCGATTCCGATATCGTGATCCAAAACGGTGGGCAAATAGAATATGCCAACCTCGTCAACGGCGTTTTCTCCAACTGGGTGTACGTGACGAATACGCCGGGGTGGAGTGTGGTGGGCGTCGCCGATGTCAACGACGATCACTATGCGGATATCATCATCCAAAATCTGAGTACGGGCGCGGCCGACTACATCAACATGGCAAACGGGGTGTTTCATAACTTCGTCGGCTTGCCGTCGACGCCTGGCTGGAACATTGTCGGAGTCGCGGATGTCAACAACGACGGCTTCGCCGATATCATTATCGAGAATTCTTCGGGGTCGATCGAATATGGCAACTTAGCGAATGGCGTGTTCAACAACTGGGTGTTCCTTGGCGGCGCCCCGGGTTGGAACGTGGTCGGCACGGGCGACATCACGCGGCTAGGCGATGTAGATGTCGTTATTCAAGACCCGATCCACGGCGGAATCGATTATGCCAATATCGTCAATGGCGCATTCAGTAACTGGGTTTCGTTAGGTCAGACACCAGGCTGGAAGGTCATCGGCGTTGAGGACATCCTGGGCAACGGCTATGACGACATTGTCATCCAAAACTCGACGACCGGTCAGATCGAATACGCCGACATGACGGGCGGATCGTTCCAGGGCTGGGTTAACATCACGACCCCGCCGAGCGGCTTCGTCGGTAAGACCGGTCCTGGTGGCGGCAGTAGCGATGCCCCTGGTGCCGGCGCTGCGGGAACGAGTGTCGCTACCGCGGCGGGCGACGGCATTCTGGGCAATAGCGCGCAGACGGCGGCCGGCGGCGCTCCGGGCCCCGACGGCTCGTTCAATCAAAGCACCGGCACAGCCACCGGCGGCGCTCCGGGCTTCAATCAAAGCACCGGCATAGCCGTTGACAATGGCAGCAATGGCGGCGTCACAATGTACGATTCGCCCGGCCTCGGGATTGCGAGTTCCGCCAGCCTGCTGCAAACAGCCGCCGCGGCTGCCGGCATCGAGCAATCGGCAAGCTGGTTGACCGCAGGCAGCAATCTCGGCGCAAGCTCGATCGGTTCGGCCGGTGCGCCCGACAATTCCGGTTTCGGCACCAACGCTGCTCCAATCACCGCGGACAACCTGCACACGGCGCTGCATTTCGGCAGCTAGCGCTGCGGACGAAGTTGGCACCGGACGCGGGCGGCAACGCCTGGGCGCTGGCGGTCAACGCAAGACCGGCGGGCTCTCCAAGATCAGCTGTTCTGCTCCGGTCCAGCTGAGCCACAATTCCACGGTGAAAAGTGCGCCCTCGACGACCGGACGGAGCGGCGGATCGAAAGCCACGACGTGCAGACCGCCGCCGTTGATCCATGAACTTCGTTCGAAAGTCTGTTCGTGCGGCGGATCAGAAAACGTCCGCAGGATGCATTGCACCAGCAGAGCGCCTTGCGGCTCTCCGGCCGGGGCAATCGCAATCTCGGCAAGCGCGTTTAGATAAACCGTCGGCAAGCCGGTCGGCCGCGAGTCCAGGCGGAGAAGGTGCGGTGCCCGTAGCACGCAGGCGTCGGTGCCCGCGATTGTGGCGCGCTGCGTATCGAACGGATGGCCGGGCCGGAAATTTCCGAGCGAATTGCCGATCTCGGTCCAGCCGGGATTGTCGCGGCAGAACTGCTGGGCGGCCAGGAACGGTCCCGGCTGGGATATATTGTCAATGATGACCAATCCGCCCGCGTTGATGATGCGGGCTGTCGCTTGCATATCGAACAGCGCGTATTCGAAATCGTGGTGGCCGTCGATGAAGACGAGATCAGGATGAAAGTGGCATTGCGGAAAGAACGCTGCCGAATTCATCGGATAGACGCGGGCCCGGTCGCGAAGTTCCTGCGGCCATTGCGCCAAGATGTGCGGCAGCCAGTCCGCCACATAGGGCTCGATGGTGTGAACGAGGCCCTGGCCATTGGCCTGCAGCGCGCGGCACATGGCTTCGGTCGTCGATGCGCGATAGGTGCCGATTTCTACCACGTGCTGCGGGCGCATGTTGCGCAGAAGCGCGTAGATCAGGGCTTGCGAACTGGCGGAAACCAGCGATCGCCTGGCCGAGAAGCTGACGGCGAAATATTGTCCGGCGGCGGCGAATTCCGGCGAGGCGAGAATGGCGTCGATGCACGACGCGGCGGCGCAGTCGACGGTCGGGAACGGGATATCCTCGATCGGCGCCGCGGGAAACTTCTCGCGGGCGGTCGCTGCCATGTCCTCGATCGGCGCCACGACCGGCGCCGTGTCCGGAAGCGCCTCCGGCGTCTCGGACGCGATGTGCGGTGCTTCGCCGGCAGCGTCTGGCGGCCTCTGGCCCTGACGCTCGCGGCGATCGATCAAGCGTTTCAGCAGGGATCCGGACTTGAACATCATGGCCTGAAGCCGGCGGCAATCTGCACTATGGGGCGTTGTTGATTTGAACGCAAACCTCTAGCAGCCAGGTCGGCGAAGCCACCCCGTAGGGTTGATTTGGCATCCCTAAAGTGCTTGTTGTGCGAGCGGGCGACGCGGCGGATTCCGTATCGCGCGTGAGGGGACCTGGGTGAAAAGGTTCGATCTAGATCCTCGAACGCATCGCGGAGGGCGGCAAGGTAAAGGTTTAGATGGGGACATTCATTCGCAGAGCCTTCGTCGTCGCCGTCAACTGCGTCGTGCTCATCGCGCTCATTGTTTCGATCGAACTCTATTGCCGCTGGAAGTATCCGGTCACTTCGCCGCAGTTTCCATCTACCAACGGCATATGGCAGAAGTATGCGCCCTACGTGATGTTCTTGACGGCGCCGGGAACCTACGACGGCTGGACCAACACGTTCACTGGCCAGAGCTATCCTGCGCACGTTGTCACCAATTCGCTCGGCTTTAACGACACTCACGAATTCGACTACGAAAAGCCGTATCAAAAGGCGGCGAACGAGCGCGTCGTGCTGTTCAGCGGCGGCTCGGTGGCCTGGGGGCTGGGCTCGACCTCGACCGAGACCACGGTCGCCGGCCGCATGCAATATTACCTCAACACCATGCAGAGCACGGTGAAGTACACCGTGATTAATTTCGGCATGGGCAGCTATATCGCCTTTCAGCAATACATTGCGTTGGAGCTTTGGGGCGAGTCGTTCGATCCGGACTGGGTCGTCGTCATGGACGGGTCCAACGATTCCGGCGTCGGTTGCGCCTATTCGCAAGGCACCGGCAACCCGATGTTCTACGCGCTGACCCAAGCCTACATCATGAGCTATTTGTTTTCGTCGCGGAATCCGCCGTTCTATCGCGGCTGGCTGGAAAACAAATTGATTCAGCACAGCGCCGCCTACCGAAAGCTCACCGGCAAGCAATACGTGCCGGAACAGTTGGCGTTCGACACCAGCAGCAAAGAGGAAATGGCTGTGCGGCGCGCGATCATACCGACCAAGACAGGCCAGGCCCGCGACATGCTCGCGTTCTATATCAAGGCCGAGAAGGCGATCCTGGCGCTGTTTCCGAAGGCGCGGTACATCCTGTCGACCCAGCCCAACGTCAACCAATTCACCGGCGATTTCGTCGATATCTACGCGTCGCCATCCGATTCGGCCGCGCACCGCGAGGCGATGGCGGCGCGCGATGCGGCGCTGGAAGCCTATCTCACGCACCATGAGGACGAGGCGTGCACAGCCGCCAACATGCAGCCGAGCAGCGCCTACATCTACAGTAAGGGCGCCATCGAGTTGGAACGCCTAGTGGACAAGGCCCGGGAGGGCGGCCGCTACGTCAGCTACTACAATATCGGCGCCATACTGCCGAACGAACGTGCTGAACGGATTCCATTCTTCCTCGATCCGGTGCATCTGGCGGACAAAGGCGCCGACGTTATCGGCCGCTTCTACGCCGAGAAGATACTCGCCGCTGAAAAAGACGGTGCGCGGCCGGCGTCTCGATGATTGGCCGGAGTCACGCGGTGTCGGCGCAAAACGAAGGGCGATAGGCGGGTGCGCGTCCGGTCGGGTGCGTGCCGCGCGCGGATACCGCTTGCACGTTAAATCCGCCCAGCCGAATCGCGCTCAGGCCACGCCGGCGCGGCCTTCGCTCAACTCGCAATCGCCTCGAGGCGGCGCTGCGTCACGGCCGGGCCGAAGCCGCCGATGACGATGAACACGACCGCCATGGCGCCGGCGATGAAGCTGAACACGCCGGTGGTGCCATAGTTGCCGAGCAGGAAGGCGATGATGAAGCCGGAGAAGATCGCCGAGAACCGGCTCCACGAATAGACGAAGCCGACCGCGAGGGCGCGGATGCGCGTCGGGTAGAGCTCCGCTTGATAGGCGTGGAACGAGAACGACATCCAGTTGTTGCACAGCGTGATGAGCAGGCCGCAGACGATGACGCCGGTGGCGGTGCCCTGCCGGGCAAACAAGAGGCCGAACACGGCGATGCCGGCGGCAGCGAAGGCGATCTGCCATTTGCGCTCGAAGCGGTCGGCGAAAAAAGTGCCGACCAGGGGCCCGATCGGCGCCGCCACCGCGATGATGAAGGTGTAGGCGAGCGACTTCGTCGTCTCGACGCCCTGCGATATCAAGAGCGTCGGCACCCAGCTGGAAAAGCCGTAATAGCCGATGGTCTGGAACAGATTGTAGATCACCAGCATGACGGTGCGGCCGCGGTAGGTTTCGTTCCACATCTCGGTCCAGCCGCCGGCCTTGCGGTCCTCCTCGCCGGCCACGGCTTCCGGCGGCGGCAGCTCGGCGCCGGTCTCGGCGCGAGCGTGGCGCTCCATCTCGGTGACGATGGCGTCGGCTTCGGCGGTGCGCCCGTGCTGCTCGAGCCAGCGCGGCGATTCCGGCAAGCCGCGGCGGATCCACCAGATCACCAGCGCGCCGAACGAGCCGATGATCACCACCCAGCGCCAGCCGTCCAGCCCGGCGATGGTCTGCGGCACCAGAAGCCAGGCGAGAAACGCCACCACCGGCACCGCCGTGAACATGATGAACTGATTATAGGCGAAGGCCGGACCGCGCTGGTTCTTCGGCACCAGCTCCGACACATAGGCGTCGATGTTGACGATCTCGACGCCGAGCCCGATGCTGGCGATGAACCGCCACAGATCGATCGACGGCGAAGTGTCCTGGAACGCCATGATGAAGGCGCCGACCGAGTACCAGAGCAGCGCCCAGGTGAAGATCGAGCGGCGGCCGAAGCGGTCCGACAGAAAGCTGAACACGAACGTGCCGACGAACAGGCCGGCGAACAGGGCGGCGAC
>Ga0335081_10010595_pt1 | contig 14908 bp, 16 predicted proteins | sample Lox_Sample_35_FD_206713 | JGI IMG/M metagenome (GOLD analysis project Ga0335081, IMG submission 206713) | Soil microbial communities from Loxahatchee National Wildlife Refuge, Florida, United States - Lox_Sample_3.5 | ecosystem: Environmental > Terrestrial > Soil > Wetlands | place: USA...
CCAATCGTGGTAATTTGCATGTGGACGGCTCCCCTCAATGTGGTGCGTTTCGACGCAACCACCCTATGGCACTTCGATGCCGGGAGCGGGCGCCGTCCACCACATCATTAGCGTAATTTCAAGCGCTCCGGCCCATGTCCGTTGTTCCCCAATAGCGACCGCAATAGCGACCTGCCGGGGCGCCGCTCAGCGGCGCGAGTAGAGAGCGCACCAGCGGCCGTTTCTGAGTCAGCACGGCCCCAAAAATTTCAGACCAAAACTATTTCTGCCCCTCCCCGATATCGTGGCCCAGATGTGTGTGCGTGAATTACGAGCCGACGGCGAGCGCGCCATTTTCCCTGCCGGGTCGCCTATTGGCGGTTTCGGAAAATCGACCGGGCGGCGGGGATGGTCAGCGCGTCGGCGACCTCGCGGGCCGGCGCGTGCGGCTCTTCCTTAGTAAACTCAGTCTCTAAGCCTCGCGCGCGTGAAACCTTCGGCGGCGCTGCCCGACGACCACCGCTACGGATGCCTAAACCGTTTACCCGACGTGCGATCAAAGCAGCATTTACGTGTGTTTTAGCGATTGCCGCTAAGCCAAGTCAGTCATTCGTCAGTGAGGATTTGCCGATCACCGGCCTATTTGGCGTCACGTCGACCATGGGCGGCGCGGCCGGCGGGCTGATAATCCTGATCGTGACGCCCGGCTGCAGGTCTGGACTCCCTCGGCTTGAGCATTCAGCAGCGTTCATTTCCTCCAGCTGGCGTGCAGCCGCGACCGTGACCATGCCGTTCCGCGATTCGTCGCGAACACGTTTCAGCGCAGCCGGGTTCGAAGCGACGATTTCGGCGAGAAACCGCCGCCTCTCAGCAAGCAGCGCAGCGCGCACATGTGGCTTATCGAGGTGTCGACGAAGCACAAAGCACGTCATTCCGACCGCTTTTGCAGCCTCAACCACATCAAGCGGCCGAGCGTCGACATCATCGGCCCTGCCCACGACCATCAGCGCGATGGCATCTTTCACGGCCACCGGGATTGGTCGCGGTCGTCTTTGGTCGTATCTGCCACTCGCAGCGATTGGTGCAGTCATGGCGAATTGAACCTCGTGGTTGGTGTTGCCGATACCTCCGAACGCACTTCAGTACTACCATTTGCAGCACGGTGGAGTTCAGTTTCACACAACCGATCTTTTCACTGCAACGCACGCTGGCTAAAGCAATATTCTCGGGCAGCATACCGTCGGATTGCCCGGTTCAGCTCGGCAGCCGGTCTCGGCATTGCGGCCTATTTGAGCCTCCATTGCAGTCCACTTTCTGCATGCTGGGCGGATGAAGCTTGCGCGGCATGGCGTCAAGCGGAGCGTGGGCCGTGTCATGGAGGCTTGTTGTGAGGGAAATTGGGTGCCGCTTGCTTTCGGCATGATGGGTCACAGCTTGTCAGTGAGGCTTGGTACCGGTGAGACTTGGTGCGGCGACAGCATATACAGAGGGTGTGCTGTAGCCGGACCGTGTCTCACTTGTGGTCGCAGTCTCAGGCAAGGCGCCTCGCTTTTGTAGCCGATACCACTTGGCGCGGCTCATGCCAGCGGCTTTCCAGGGCTGTGTTGTCGCCGCGGCGGCGGCTTTGCGGGTCGCCAGATATTCGGCACGCGGGCGGTTTCCTGCGGCTCGCCTGTTGCGTTGCTTGCGGTCAAGGTCGCGTTGCCGCCGTCTGTCTCGGCGCTTCTCCTTGAGCATGTCGACAGCACCGATGGTGGTGATCCGCAGCCGGCGCCGCTCGGTTGCGGTAAGGCCCAATCGCCTTGCCAAGGTGTCAGCGCGCCACCGGTGCGGCTTCGCAACGGCCGCGGCGATAGTAGCCTCGACCTCCGCCCGACTCATCCATGGCGCGCGCAGCCCGATCCAGGAGGCAATTCTGCGGGTTGGATCGCTGCACCGGGCAAGGTGGTGGGCGACGATCATGGCATCATCCCGACCTGCATCGTCGTCGGACAGGACCTCGCCGGCATGCCGCGCGGTGAGCAACCGATTGAGCTCTGCCAGCCGCAACGCGACAATGCTGACTGGCCGCCGCCGGCGCTCACGCGCGATCTGCTGCCGGCGAACATCAGCCTGCGTCATCAGGCGCGCCCTTCGGTGGCCGGTTCGACGGGCGGCGGCACGCAACGTTTCAGAATGGGGCGGGGTGCTGCGCTTGCTGCGCGAGCCAGTACCAACTCCGATACAGCTCTTTCACAAACTCAACAGTATACTTGCTAAATGCGCCGGGATGAGCGTGGACGGCAAGGGCGTGGCACTCAAGCCTCTGGACGGCTTCATTTGCGCGCCTGTGGTCGCGCCAAGAAAGTGCTCCGCCATCGATTAGCCCAATTCCGCAAATGTGATCGATTTGTTGGGCAGCCTTGTGTTCCTCCCAAAGGTCATTGCGCAAATACCTTGAAGCCTCCTCAACGATTGTAAGTGCGGCACCCCGAACGCGTTCAATCGCTCCATTATCGACGTCTCCATAAAGATCGCGCAGCAGACGCTCAACGTCATCCACAAACAGCGACAGTGACGTGCAATCCTGCCAGCCTACCTTCTCTCGCTTAAGCTCGCCGCCAAACCTGTACTGGAGCGACAGTGCGACGTCGAGCGTATTCAAGTGAGACGCGTCGATTGCCCCATACAACGCTCGCGAAATGGAGAAGCTTTCCTCGCAGTAAGGATGATACTCCTTACCGTTAGGGCCCGTCACAATCGGATTGGTGCTGACAATCAAATCGCTAACCAAACAACTAAGACGCCGAAAAACTACGTCTTCGCGCAAGTGCTTTTCATCTTTCGGTTTATACATGAAGAACCGTTTCAGCGTGTAACGTGGGGCTAAACTGTCAATGACTTCATCATTTTCGTTTACAGAAAATCGCTGAGTGATAGTCATGGCATTTCCCTTTCATGTTTGCTTAGACGTGTCCACAATTGAGATGCCTGGCACCTCGAGCACCGAAAGCGCCGTGGCCGCTCATCCCGCGCTACCCAGACCGTTCCTTGATGGCCGCAGGGGCATTTCAGATCCACAATCGTTGGCACTGCCGTAATCGCGTCGCGATATTGCGCGATGAGTCTGGCCATGTGCGCCCGCATTTTCGCCTTGCTGAGCGGTTGCCGATACCTGCCGCGCGGTTTCGGCAGGCCGATTGGCATATCGCTGCGGATGCTTTCGATGCCCCGCCGCGCCATCAGTCTGTGAGCGTTCGATTTCGACCAATTCAGGCGCGCCATCGCCTAGCCTCCACCTGACAGGTTCGCCTCGGGGCGCGCTCGCTTGCTACGGCGCTGTGAGGCGCGCATGGCGGTTCGGCTACGGCAACGGTAGTCGCGATTAGCTCAAGCTGTTTGATGGGTCGGTTCATGGTCGTGGTCTCCTTGGTTGGGGAGAGCCGCGACGGGGACTTGCCAAGGCCGAAGCAGAAGATTAGTTACGCGCTGTTGATCGACACTGAGTTGCAATCCTTCTGCTCCGGGCCGGACGTGGTGCTCCCCGTCGCGGCCCGGTTTCCTTAAGCAGTCCGACGCGAGCGGGCAGGCTGCTGCATCTGAGCCTTCAGCCAAGTCTCAAAACCGGCTTTCGGATAAACGATTGCGCGGCCGATCTTGGCCCAAGCCGGTCCGATGCGTTGAGCGCGCCAGCTACGCAACTGACGCGGCGTCCCCATTCCAGTCTTATCTTTGAGTTCGGCGGCGAGTTCGTCCTCGGTGTAGTAGTCGTCGAGCAATGACATGATGGTGCATCCCAGTTAGTTACGAGATGCCACGAACGTGCGTCGCCAACCGCTAGCTGTCAGGCGAATTTCGAGAATGTTTTTTGAACCAAAACGTACCTTGTTCTGTTTTCTTCGCCTTCAATATCTCCTCACAATGCCGCTTGAGGTCCTTATCTGGAGCCCCCGCAATACACTCGTAGAGCAAACCTGTAATGTTGCGGTATGGACTATTTGTAGAGCTTGTCGGACTTTTCTTGGTGTAGAAAAAAATCAGGTAGTAGGCCGAACGCGCGCACTCTAGCTTAATGCGATCATCAGAAGGGAGCTTGTCCAAACACGCTTGGCATTCACGTCGCAAACTATCCAAGAGTGTCCGGATTTCGCGCTTTCGCTCCCTGCCCGGGTCTTTAACTTGTGCCTTTTCAGGAAATAGCTCTACAAGGCCTAGACTTATCTTGAGAGCCGATGGCGCCCCATTGAGCTGCGATTGCAATCGATCGAGCGTCTTTAATATGTCCCTGGCAGATTTTCGAGTTCTTTTCACGGCGTCCCGACTATATCGCCGTTTGATCGCGTTTAAGCGCATCAACTGACGGTGCAGCGCTTGCTCGGCATTTGGTGGAAGGAAACTGTTTTTCGGCTGTTCAGGCACTTCCTGCTTTTTCAGGGTTTGAATAATCTCTGCTGCGATTTGGTCCGCGCGCGGCTTAGAGGCTTTCTTGTTCTGCGCGCTCACGGCTTCACCGCTTTATCGGGATCACCTCGGCGCCGGGCTTGCCGGCTCCGGTGATGACGGTCGTAATTTTCTCGACCGCCTCGCGGAGCGGATCATCTGCAAGGTGCGCATAGCGCTGCGTCGTTCGCGCCTGCGTGTGACCGAGCAGCCGCCCAATGATTGGCAGGCCGAGCCCGCCGCCGGCACCGACCGACGCGAAGGTGTGCCTTAGATCGTACGGGCGGGCATCCCTGCCCTGCTCGTCTTTCGCCAGCTTGGCGTGCTTACGAACGTGCACCCAAACATGATTGAGCGTCTTTAGATGCTCGCCGTCGATATCGCCGGGGAACACCCACTTGCCCTTTCGGCTTTTGCGAAGCCGGTCGACCAATTCAATCGCCGCCGGGCTGAGCGGCAGCTTGTGCTCCTTGCGCTGTTTCGTGTGAGCGCTTGGCTTGACCCAATAGCCGGGCTCTTTGTCGAACTCGGCCCATGTCGTCTGCATCGCTTCCCCGGGCCGGCAGCCGGTCAGCATGACCAGCCGCATGCAATCGGCAGCAACGCCCGGATATTCGTTCAATGCGTCGCTGATTGCGGCTAGCTCCGCTTGGCTAAAGAACCGCTCGCGGGCTTCCTCGGGGTTACGCCTGATACCCTTACATGGATTGCCCTGGGCCGCATTGCGCCAAGGCGTGTTCTCGCCGGCCAAGGGAACCAACGACAGGGAAAACATCTTCGATGCGACATCAAGGATGCGGTTGGCGCGCACCTTACGAGGTTTGCCGTGGCGCCCGATGGACTCGCCGATCTTGCGGTGCATATCGGCGACGTCGCCACCGTGTACGTCCGCCACCTTGGTATGCTTGCCGAGCTTGTCGCCGATCTCCTCCAGCATCTTCTTCTCGTCCTCGATGCGCTGCTCCGAGGCCGACTTGCGCGGGAGATGGTCATCAATGTAGCGGTCGATCAGGTCTTGCATGGTCGGCGCTTCGCGACGCTGACGGCGTTGTCCGGCCGGATCGTGACCCTTGTCGATAAGCTTTCGCAGCTCACCCGCCCGTTCACGTGCCGCGGACACTGAATACTGGTCAGCGGCGGAACCGAACTCGCCGATCGTGTATCGGCGCTCACGTCCGTCGACCCGGTAATTAAGGAAGAACGACTTCGACCCGCCGGCGTAGACCCGAACGCCGAACCCTTTTACGCCACCATCGCCATCCCAATAGGTCGCGGCGCCATCATCGGGTGGCGAGACTTTGCGGACAAAGTCAGTATCGAGCTTTTGCGGTTTTCGCGACCGTGTACCCATTGGGGTTTCCCGATGCTTCAAGTCAGTGATTCGTCAGCGACGTAACGTGTCACGACGTGCCGACAAACTGTCACGACATGCCGTATACGTCAACGAGAAACCGCTATATTCCTGGGTATTTTGAGTAGCGGAGGGATAATTTCGTCAGTGCCAAAGGCTTGTGTCAGTGATGGGTACAAGTCTGCAAAACCGTGTACCCCGGTTCAATTCCGGGCGTGGCCTCCAGCCTTCGCTCGCGGCAGCGGAGCGAAGGGAGAGGAGTGCCTGCCGCCACCGCGTACGGCGCGCTACGGCCAGACAATCAGTCAGAGCCAAAGCGAAATCAGCGCTTACGAAGGCTTTCAAAGCCGGACCGGCTTTGTTATATGCGTCGCGCGCGCGAGCCCTGTTCCCCGGTAGCTCAGCGGTAGAGCAACCGGCTGTTAACCGGTTGGTCGCTGGTTCGAATCCGGCCCGGGGAGCCAAATAATATCAAAGACTTATTAGCCGCGCCGTTGGCCTAGCAGCGCATCGCGTTGGCATTCGCGATAGACAGATCGAAGCGCTTGCCTTCCTCGATTTGGCTGCTTGAGTGCTTGAACCTGCCTAGCCGCCACTGCGCGATATAAGGAACACATCCCCATGTCGATCACCGAAGTCGGAGGGCGCCGGGCGGCGCGGCTTGCGCTAGTCGAGGAGCATGTCCGCCTGGAGAACCGCCGAGACCTCGACGGCATAATGGGCACCTTTGGCGTGTCGGCGCGCTATGACGAGGAACCGTGGGACGATCATCACATCGGCTATGATGCGGTGCGCGCGTACTATGACGGCTTGCTCCGCGCCATGCCCGACCTCGCCATCGAGGTACGCCGGTGGCACGTCGCGGAGGATGCGGTACTGCTCGAAGTCATGATCAGCGGACATCATCTGGGCGCGTGGCGCGGGCTGCCGCCGACCGGGCGTCCGGTGCGATTTCCGCTCTGTGGCATTTTCACTTTTGACGACGACGATCGGCTAGCGGGTGAGAAAATCTATTACGATCGCGCCACAGTGCTGCGGCAGCTCGGCGTTTTCCACGAGCCGGATTCCATAGTCGGTCGCATCGAAGCGGTGCTCCTTCATCCGCTGACAATGGCGCAGGCCATCGGGCGAAAGATCCTGGAGCATCGGAAAGCGTGAGCATGCTCCAGCGCCCCACGCGCATCACGTCACTGGCGTCTGGAGCGAGACTGATAAGCGGAGTATGAAGTAACGAGGCTAGCCGCGGTTATGACAGTTTAGATTCCTTTTTAATTTCTCGGAATTTTGCCACTTGCCGGACTGAAAACCAGGAATATAAACGCGGCAGGTATTGGAACGTGAATGCGAACACGCGCACATAGCTGGGAAAAATTATGACGGCTTTTTTTCGAGCAACGCCGTTCAACAACAACCTTGCGGCTTTACGAACATCTAACAATGTTACAGGTATCACAGCCTGAATGCTGTCAGGATTCGAATTTACGGGCTTTAGTTTGCGGGTCATCATCTCAGTATTCATAAAACCAGGACACACAACGGAGACATTGATGCCCAATGCCAGGGCTTCGAAGCGTATTGCGTTTGAGAGGCCAAAGACGGCAAACTTCGACGCGACATAGGGGCTGCAGAGCGGACCAGGTATGATCCCGAAACCAGAAGCGGTATTCACTATGTGCCCGTATCCCTGCTTGATCATTATGGGGTAGACGTGGCGGATGCCATGGATGACACCCATTAAATTGACATCAAGAGTGCGGTGCCAATCTCCCGCAGTTAAATCCTGCACCTCGCCCCAAACTGGCACGCCAGCATTATTGAACATGTAGTCAATCCGGCCATATTCGGCCAAAGTATTTCCAACCAAGTCGCGTACAGAGTCGGAATTGGCTACATCGGCATTCCTTACTCTTATGGGGTGTCCGCCCGCAGCTAACTCCGCCGCAATCTCGTTCGAGGCCGCTTCATCAATATCTGACAAAACGACACGGGCGCCCGCGGCTGCAAGCTGCCGGCACAACTCTCGCCCTAACCCTGAGGCACCCCCCGTAACAATACAGACTTTTTCCCCAAATGAATCGGCTGTCATTGACGAGCCTCCTTTGAGAGGCGCGGTATGCCGTCTGCCCCTCGTTACTCAACCTCGCAGCTTGCGCTATTCGATTCGTCGGCAAACGTATGCAAACCTCTTCCCGGCCATTCAAGCGCTTGCGCTCATCGGCGCATAGTCACGCGCATCGGCATGCCATTCTTAGAAAATAAGAAAAGCTGCCCTGACGGCAACGGGCAAAACCCGCGCGCCACCTCGAAACGGGCGGCTCGCACGAATGTGGCGAGCATGATCGTGGCCTCGAGCGTCGCGAAGGCCGCCCCGATGCAAATCCGCGGCCCGGCACCGAACGGGAGGAACTGATAGCGCGGCCGCTTGGCCGCGTTCTCCGGGGCAAAGCGGCCGGGATCGAAGCGATCGGGATCGGTCCAATATCGGCGATGGCGGTGCACCGCGTAGATCGGGACCACGGCGATGGTGCCCGCGCCGAGCGGTACGCCCTCAATTTCGACGTCCTTGCGGATGTCGCGCACAATGACCGGCGCGGTCGGGTAAAGCCGCAGCGCTTCATTGTAGACCTGCTGCGTGACGACGAGGTCGCAGAAATGCTCGGAGCCGACCGGCCCAGAGCCAACCACACGCTCGACCTCTTCTAGAATCCGTGCCTCCCATTTCGGGCTCTGCGAGAGGAGGTAGAGTGTCCAGGTCAGCGATAGGGCGGTGGTGTCGTAGCCAGCGACCAGGAAGGAGAGAATGTTGTCGACCAGAAGCCGATCGGACATTCTCAGTCCGGTTTCCGGGTCATGCGCCGCCAGCATGCGGCCGAGAAGGTCGTTGCCGCCGACGCCCCCGGCGCGCCGCGTCGCGACGATGGCGGTGACCGCCTTGCGCATGCGTACTTCCTGCGCCCGCATCGCTCGGCCGCCCGGTCGCGGCAGCCACGACGGTAGCCCGAGCACCGCATACATGATCCACCAATTGGCGTTGCTGAAATAGTCGGCGTGTCCCTGCTCGATCGCAGCGATCACGTCCTCGGCGCCGCCCACGAGCATGGTGCTGGAAATGACCCGGAACGCCGCCCGCAACATGTCGCGGTTGATGAGCCGCCACTCGCCCGGGCGTGCCGCGCACCACGCCTCCACAGTCGTTTTGGCGGATGCGGTGATGATCGGACCGTAATGCAGTAATTCCTCATGCCGGAACAACGGCGCGGCCACCCCGCGCTGCCAGCGCCAGTCATGCCCCTCTGCAGAGATCATCGGTCGGCCGAACAACGGCTCAAGCGATCGGTTCTGCGCCTCGCCCTTGGGAAATTCCGACTGGCGCGTATGCAGGAGACTTTTCACCGCCTCCGGGCCGGTGAGAAAGGCCATACGCGGCGGCCCCGGGGCAATAACGATCGGCTCGTCGTAGGCCTGCTCTGGGATCACTTCCAGAATGTTGTGCACCAGCTTGATGAGATTGCGTGGAAAGCGCAGAGGCTTCTTCGCCGGCTCGATGCGTGGTGGGTAGAACGGCGCGGCGCTATCCTGGCTGTCGAGCATCTCACACCCTCCTCTGAGCCTTGATTGCATCCGTCTCGCGTTACGACGCCGGACGGCTCGAAGGCGGAGCGGCGTGGCCGGCGCCGTATGCTGCGATCAGGCCACGCGATGCACTTTCGGTGCCGCCGGCTCGACCTTCTCACGCAACTTGGTCAGCGGCCGACGCTTGCAGGACACGCGCTCATACAACGACTCGTAATCGTCCCATTCGGTGCCGAACAGTCGGTCCAGCACGCGCGTGCCCAAGCCATAATTGCCGGTATAGCGGGAGTGGTGCAGCGAATGGTAGGTCGCGCTGGTGAGCGCCTTGCCCAGCGTGCGGTTGAAGCGCTTCGGCTTGATCTCATAATTGGCGTGGCTGAACGAATTGATGATCAGGTAGCCGGCATACCAGGCCGCAATGCCGTAGAAGTTCAGGCTGACGAAGTGATCGAGCGCCGCAAGCGGCAACAAGAGGCCGAGATCGAACACAAGTTTCTCGGTGAACGAAAACGAGACCGCGGTGAAAGGACTGTTGAGCGCGCTCTTATGATGCTCTACGTGAATCCAGTGCAGTGCACTGATATGGAAGGCGCGATGCGAGCCGTAGTGCCAGATCTCCGCCCAGATGGTAGTGCCGATGCCGGCCAGCACGAATGACAGCCAGGTCTCGTTCTGGAAGAAGCCGAGATACAGAAACGCGGCGAGGATCACCGCATGCATCGGCGTGTGCAGCGAGTTCTTGAACTCCCTGGAGACTTGTTGATCGAGGATCGGAAGGTCGTAGATCCGTCGCTCGCATATCTTCCATCTATATTTGGCCGCTGCGTACCAGGTGAAGGCCATCACGTGACCGAGGATAGCGATCGTTGAGAGCGCGACGACTTGCCCGACCGAGATCATGGCAGCGCCCTTGTTGGCGCGGTGGCAGGCTTCGCCGTACCGCGCAAAGCATCAAAATATTTTATCACTTTCGCCTTGATGTAGAGCATCAAATATTGGCGCGGGCCGAAATCCCTGATCCAGCGGTCCTTGTACTTGTCGGTAATCACCATCGGATAGGAAGGCCCATTCTCGCGATGGTAAAAGCTTTCGGCCGCAATTTTGAAGCCGATCGCCTTGTAATAGGGCAGGAGCGCTGGAATACAATCGATGTAGAGCTCCTTCTTTCCGCTCTGGGTGCAGTGCCGTGCGATGGCGCAGATGAGCATGCACGCCGCCGCACTTTTGCGCTTTGATCTCTTGACGATGAATTTCGTACACACCGATGTTCGATCGGGATGATGTGACGACTGCTTCATGCCATAAACGTCTTCGAGTAATCCAAGCGACCCGTCGGCGGGAAAGTTCACGCGCAATGTGCCGATGACTTCGCCAGCTTCCATCGCCACGAAGACATAGCCGGCATCATCCAGGGCATCGGCGATGACCTTGCGGCCGTGGTCGGCGAACGGCGATTGGCGGCCAAGTTCTAGGCAATAGACCTCATAACGCAACCGCTGCGCTGCTTCGAGCATGCCTTCGCTGCGGCACAACCGGATGTCGATGGCGGAGCCGCGGATGTGGGCAGCAGAATCTTCGGCGAAGATCATATTGGAATTGGTGCGGTCGTCGGCGATATCGGCGAGGAGCTGCAGAATGCGCACCGCGAGCGCCGGTTGTTCGCGCTCAAGTCGCGCCAGCGTGACGTTGTCGATGACGAGTGCACTAGTCGGCTCGGCGGCTGTAACGGTGGCTACAGCTGGCGACCCGCGCAAGAAGCTGATTTCGCCAATCGGCCAGCCAGCGCCGACACTGGTCGCACGCGGGCCCGAGCCATCCTCAAATTCGACGTTTGCCGACCCGTCCGTCAGCCAGTACATGGAGCGGTAGTATTGACCCTGCTCGCGAAGCACGTCGCCGGGCCGGAAGCTTGCGGTGGCGCAGAACTTGCGCAAGGCCTGGATGTCGGTCAATGGGGAGGCCGCAGTGGGCTTATCGCTCGACGCCATGAAAACCGGAACGGCACCGCCGCGCGTTGTGGCCCCCGAAAAGTAACTCATTATAGGCACAACGGTTTCGCAGCGGCAATTACAGCGAACCGCGAGCTAGTAGAACAAAACCGAGACCCGCAGCCCAATCGGCAGGCCCTCCGGCTTGCCGTCAATGTCGATCAGGACCTCGCGCACGTCACGGTCACTCTTGTCCGCCGGATCCGAGGTGAGAATTTTGCGCCGCCCCATGCCCGGCGCCAAGCTCGCAACCACGCCGTGCAGGCGCGGTAGGCTGGCGGCCACGACGATGTCAGTCTTTTGCCCGACATTGACCAGCGGCACGTCGTTTTCGTCGACCTCGGCCCGAACCCGGTAGCGGTGGACCTCTGCCACGGTGACGAGCGGCTTGGGAAAATAGATGCTGACCAGCTCGCCCGCCGAAATGTGCTTGCTCAGCACGATGCCGTCGACCGGGCTCCTGATGTCGCATTTTGCCAGTTCTGCCTGGGTGACCGCGATCGCGTTCTGCGCGGCCATCATCCGCGCCTTTCCCTCCGCCAAATCCTCCTCGCGGGTGCCAGCCTCCAGCAATCGCAAGCGAAACTGTGCGGCGGCCACTTGGGCCGCGGCCATCTGGCCGTCGCGTTGGGCGGTATCGTAGTCGGCGTGACTGATGTTGTCGCGGCTCACGAGAAGCTGGCTACGCGCGAACCGCGCTTGCGCTTCCACTAAACGAGCCTGCGCCAGCTCGACGTCGGCTTTGGCGATTTCAATCTCCTGCGGCCGCGGGCCGTGGACAAGCTTTTCGTACAACGCTACCGCGGCGTCATATTCGGCCTTGCGCTGTTCCAGTTGCGCGGCGATGTCGCTGCAATCGACGCGCACGAGCAACTGGCCCTTGACGATACGGTCGCCCTGCTTGACCACCACTGTTTCTACGACGCCGCCGAACGAGCCGCCGATGTCGACGGCTTCCGCCGAGCCTTCGATGCGTCCGGGTGCCGCGGCGATCACCTTGGCATGATCATTGGTGCCTGCACCGTTCGCCTGGGCGCGAACGGGCGCGCCGTAAAGTGCCGCCAAGGCCATCGTCACGATTAGGATTGGGATCGAGCGCTGCATAGCTGGTCCGTGGCGACGCGGCCGTCCGCAAGGCTGATGATCCGTCCGGCGTGTGGAAGCACGCGCGGATCGTGGGTAACGGCGACGACGATGCGTTGGGTATCTGCGGCGAGGTCGGCCAATAGCTTGGTGACGTTGAGGCCGTTTGCGCTATCGAGGCTTGCCGTGGGCTCGTCGGCCAACAGGATCAGCGGCCGGTGCGCGATTGCGCGTGCAATGGCGACGCGCTGCTGTTCGCCGCCCGACATCTCTTGCGGCCGCAAATGCGCCTTGTCGGCAAGGCCGACAAGCTCGAGGGCGTCGCGCGCGCGGCGGCGATCGCTGTGCTGCCCCCGCAGCTCGAGCGCCAGCCGGATATTCTCCTCGGCATTGAGCGCCGGCATCAGGCGAAACAGCTGAAACACGTAGCCGATCATATCGCGGCGGAAGGCGGACCGATGGGCGCTGCGGAACGCGGCAATGTCGGTACCGTTGACCTCGACTGCGCCGCTGTCGGGCGCCAGCATCGCGCCGAGCACCGACAATAGGCTGGTCTTGCCGCTGCCCGAGGGGCCGGACACGACGGTGAAGACGCCGCCGCACAGGGCCAAGTTGATGCCATTAAGCGCGAACGCCCGCGCCGGTCCAGTACCAAAGCTGAGGGTGACATCGCGCATTTCGACGTTAGGCACGAAACACCCTCCCGGGATCGACGGCGACGGCCGGGTGGGCGGCGATCAGCGAAGCCGCCGCGCACAATAGCGCGATTGCGACACCGACGAGCCCGTAGATGAAGCTCGGCACCGTGATCCAGGTGACAGCAGGACGCACCAGCGCCGCAAATGGCCGGATGAGCACAAGCCCGGCGCTACCGCCAACGACGCCACAGACGAACGATTGGATAAGAACGACCGCGCGAACGTCGCCGTTTGTGGCGCCGATCGCCTTCATCGTGGCGTACTCGTCGATGCTATCGGCGGTGATGCTGTAGATGGTCTGCACCACGACGACGAGGCCGATGAGGAAACCGAGGATGGCAGCAAGCGACAATGCCGCGCCGGCACCGGTTTGGACCAACCAGAACAGGCGCGACTTCCAGGCCAGTTCGGATTGGGTCCACACATCGACGTCGGACAGTCGCGCCCGCAGCGCATCGCGCACCGCTAAAAGATCGTGTCCGGGCGCGACGCGCAGCAGCACGAGGCTTACCTGGGTGCTTTCGAGATTGAGATAATTGTGCGCATCGACGTAGTCGGCAAAGACATACGGCGAGCCGATGAACGACGAAAAGCCGTGGACCTCGGCGACGTAGTGACCGCGGTGCGAACCGATCTGCACGGCGCGCGAGGCGCCCGCATATTGCAGCACACTGGCATCGGTAGCATCGATCGCCAGCGCCCAGTGGCTGCGGCCCTCTTCGGCAGCAAGGTCGAACACATCGGGCAACCTGCCGCGAAAGCGGCGCTCGATGCCAACGACCGCGACGTTCGTGTGTTCGCCGTTGGGGCGCTGGATCGGCGCCCAGCCGACGATGCCGCGGCCGGCGTCGGCGATGCCGTCGACGCCGAGCGACAGCGTGGCGTAACGCTCGGGGATCGGCGAAACATACTCGAATGTCGGCGTGCCCTTGCCGACTATAAGGAGGTCAGCATCGACAGCGTCGACAATGCGCGAGGCGGCGAGCGTGAAGCCATAGAGCAGGCTGCCTTGGAAGCCCATGAGGAAGGTGGCGAAGGCAATCCCGAACAGCGACACCCATAGCCGCGCGCCCGAGCGCAGAAGGTTGCGCACCGCCAAGGCGAACTTCATCCGGCCAAACCAGCGGTGACGGTCGCCCCACATCTGCCAGCGTCCCTTACACGAAATTCTGCGCTACTTTAGCGCGTTCAGGATCGCCGCCAAGCAGGCCTCGCCGCGCTTCAGGCCATCCGCCAGCTCGGCTATCGCGCCGCGGTAGGCGTACATGAACACCTCGGTGTGCCCTTCCCATCGGCTCCACTGAAAGTCGGGCGGCAGGGCTGGATCGATCAACATGTCGATTTCGCCGAACGGCACATCTTGGCGGCGGTTGGCCACCATGCTGAGCGTGATGACTTGCAGGATGTTCGGCACCTGTGGGCGCTTGCGCCGCGGCAACGGATTGAGCCAACTCAGCAAGGTTTTGCGCAGTCCCGGAATCGACTGGTAGTCGACGGCGTAGAGCGACGGCGCCTGCCGCTTGTGTGCCACGATCACGTTTGGTCCGGTCTTAAGCGCCTTCATAGGCTCGAGCGGTACATTGTCCATAATGCCGCCGTCGACCAACATATCGCCTTGCGGGGTGAAGAAGGGCGGCAGCAAGCCGGGAATCGATGCTGAGGCGCGCACTGCCTCCCACAATGGACCGCTGCGGTGCACCATGATCTGGTTCCGACTGAGATTGCTCGAGACCGCAAAAAATGGGCGCCATAGATCCTCGATGGTGCGGGTGCCGTATTCCGCCTGCAGCGCTCGGTCGAAGACCTTGTGGTTGAGC
>Ga0335081_10010597_pt1 | contig 14907 bp, 12 predicted proteins | sample Lox_Sample_35_FD_206713 | JGI IMG/M metagenome (GOLD analysis project Ga0335081, IMG submission 206713) | Soil microbial communities from Loxahatchee National Wildlife Refuge, Florida, United States - Lox_Sample_3.5 | ecosystem: Environmental > Terrestrial > Soil > Wetlands | place: USA...
TGAATCATATTACGCTTCTGCCGCCGCTCGATTATCTTCCGCTCGTTGGATTGATGAAGCGTTCCACGCTGATCCTCACCGACTCAGGCGGAATCCAGGAAGAAGCGCCCGCCCTTGGAATTCCCGTGCTCGTTTTGCGTGAGGTGACGGAACGACCGGAGGGAATCGAAGCGGGAACCCTAAAAATTGTCGGAACGGCGACCCAACGCATCGTTGAGGCAGCGAGGCAGCTTTTGGAGGATGAGTCTGCCTACCGAGCAATGGCAAGGGCTGCAAATCCATTCGGCGATGGTCATGCCGCGCAAAATATCGTCAGAGTTTTGCTGAATTATCAACAGTAGTCGGTGCTTTGTAATGGCTTTCCAAACTAATTCTGAGTATAATTGTATTGATGATGTCGCTACGCCGTTCGCTGGCATTGTTGTTCGTCTTCTGCCTGCTGGCAATCCCTTGGTCCTCTGCAAACGCTCAAGACCAGAATAATCAGTACTTTCCACAAACCGGTCACAACGTTCAAGGGGAATTCCTGCGGTTCTATCATGCTGTCTCCGATCCCACCACACTGTACGGCTATCCCATTACGGAACAATTCAATAGAAAAGATGGATTGCTGATTCAATATTTTCAGCGCGCTCGATTCGAATATCACCCCGAGTTGCCCGAGGGTCAGCGTGTGACGCTTACCGACATCGGCACGGAATTGTACGCACCAGCCGCTCAACTAAGTGTTGCCAATCCTTTTGCCTGTCATCTTTATACTGAGACAAATTTCTCTGTATGCTTTGCCTTCCTGGATTTTTATAATCAATATGGCGGACCGCTTCAGTTCGGTTATCCTATTTCGCCGTTTGAATATCACGACGGACTCATCGTTCAATACTTTCAACGTGCGCGCATGGAATGGCAGCCATCCAACCCGGAAGGCGAACGTGTGATCCTTACCGATCTTGGAAGTTTATACTTCGATAAACTCCATGAAGACCCTGCCCGAAAAGATCCCGTTCAACCGTTGAACGCCAGTATTCAACAATTGGTCACTTCTCTTCAAGTGCGCGCTTCCGTATGGAAGGCCGTCACCGTGAGAAGCGACCAGCAAACGATATTCATCGTGGCGAACGATCAAAGCGGGAAGCCTATCAATAACGCGGCTTGCACTGCCGCCCTTCATTGGCCAAATGAACCTGCCCAAGTGATCGGCGTTGCTACGAACAGCAGCGGAATTGCAATCATTCAACTCTCATTTGCAAACAAAGCCTCTGGAAACTTAATTCCCATTGATGTAAACTGTCAATATCAAAACAATCTGACGGGCAATACAAACACATCGTTCAGAGTTTGGTATTAGGCTCTAATCCAACAAATCTTTCAAATCAAACACCGGACCATCTTTACAAGCCAGCAATAGTCCGCGATGACTTTCGACGGTGCAGACTCCGCATTCCGCGAGCGCGCCGCATGGCATCGGAGCGCGAATCAATATCTGCGCTTCATTCCTGACGATGAGCGGACTACTCCTCCCAAACATTTTCTTTAACTCCCGCAGTGACTCGCGCTGCGCGTCAACAGCAACATAATCTGCCCAAGCAAAAACATTCAATAATTCATCTAACGGCTGGACTTCGATTTGAAGCTGAAGATCGTCTGGTGGAGTTTGACAAACGAGAACAATGAATGCTTCTTGTTTCAATGCAATATCGAGCAAAACTAATAAACGAATCGAAGAATCGCCAAAGGAAATTAACGCGACTCGACGCGCGTCGTTCGGTAAAACAAAACCGTGTCCTAATGGACCGCGCAGGTGAAGACGCGTTCCAAGATTCCATGAAGGCGGAATCGGCGGCGCGGCGAGAAAGCCATCAGTAAAAGATTTGGCTGAGAAAATGGAATTCGCTAGCGGTGAGTCTGAACCGTCTGCATAAGCGAGGAGATATTGTCCGGGTGCGGGGATCAGATTCGCATCGCATTGAATCCGCACGCTGGGTTTTCCATCGAGCAAAACAAGTTCTTTGATGATTCCTTCGGCTTGCATGACGTCATCTTAACATGGCTTGGATGGCATAGCAAGCGATTATAATATTTGCATGAACCCAATCAAACCAAGCGGACGAATGATTCGACTCACGAGTCTTTCGGCCTGCGCGGGTTGAGCGTCGAAGCTCAACGCGGAAACGCTGGCGCAGGTTCTGCGCCCCGTGCAAAATATTTTTCATTCGTCCGATTATCCTGATTTGTTGATCGGACTCGAAGGTCCCGACGATGCGGCAGTCTGGCGTCTGGATGATTCGCGTGCGCTGGTCCTGACCACTGACTTTTTCACGCCGGTCGTTGACAACGCGTTCGATTACGGCGCGATTGCCGCGGCGAACAGTCTCTCGGATATTTATGCAATGGGCGGAACTCCATTTCTCGCGTTGAACGTTGCCGCGCTTCCACCTGACCTACCCACAGAAATATCTGCTGAGATATTGCGCGGCGGTGCAGAGAAAGCGCGCGAAGCTGGTGTTGTGATTGCAGGCGGACATACGGTTCAAGATAAAGAACCAAAGTATGGCTTGGTCGCGATTGGATTTGTGGATCCGCAAAAGTTGTTGAGCAAGAGCGGACTCAAAGTTGGTGATGCGCTGGTGTTGACCAAGCCGCTTGGCTTCGGAGTCACAACCACGGCATTAAAGCGCGAGCAAGCTGATGAAAAAGATGTGAAAGAAGTTGTGACATGGATGACGCGCCTAAATAAAACTGCTGGTCAACTCGCCGTTGAATTTGATCTGCGCGGCGGAACAGACATTACCGGATTCAGTTTGCTCGGTCATGGATGGGAAATGGCAAATGCCGCGCACGTTGCATTGGAAATCGAATACAACAAGATTCCGTTTGTGAGTTGTGCGCGCAAATACGCCGAGATGGGCGCATTCGCCGGAGGCTTGGTCGATAATCAATCTTACTTTGCATCGCATGTGCAATTTGAAAAGTCGCTGGATGAGCCGTCGCAGATGCTGCTCTTCGATCCGCAGACCAGCGGTGGATTATTGCTCGGCGTGCCACAGGAAAAGTTGGATGCGTTCATGAAGCGCACAAATGAAATCGATCAACCTGCTTGGGTTATCGGAAAAGTCAAAGAAGGCAAAGGGATTCAGGTAAAATAGAGTTGACAGGGATGCGATCCCTATCAGGTAATCATGTCAAGCATTCCAAGTGATATTCTGATTCTCGTACTTTTACTTTTGATCAATAGCTTATTCGTAATGTCGGAGATGGCGGTTGTCTCGGCGCGCAAAGCGCGTCTGCAACAACTTGCTAATGAAGGAAATAAGAATGCCGCAACTGCTCTGAATCTTGCGCAGAATCCAAACACATTTCTTTCCACCGTTCAAATCGGAATCACACTAGTCAGTGTGTTGCTCGGCGCGCTGGGCGGACCGGCATTTTCCGAACCGTTGGCGGAACTATTTAAACGGTGGCCCGCTTTGGTTCCGTATGCAGATTCGCTGGCGCTTGGAATCGTGGTCGTATTGATTACCACTCTATCCCTCGTGTTGAGCGAACTTGTCCCAAAACGGATCGCCTTGCATGATCCAGAAAAAATCGCGGCATCCATTTCCGGACTGATGCTTTTCATCTCAAAATTATTTTCGCCGCTCGTCTGGATTCTGGGACGCGTCACTGATTCTATTTTGCGAATATTAGGAATTCAGCCTAGCATCGAGCCGCCAGTGACGGAAGAAGAAATCCAACTCTTGATCAATCAAGGCACAAAGGCTGGCGTGTTTGAAGAAGCCGAACAGGATATGGTGGAAGGCGTTTTTAGTTTGAGCGATTCGCGCGTCTACTCTTTGATGACGCCGCGCGCCGATATTGTTTGGATTGATATTACCGACTCGCAAGACGAAATCCGCCGCAAGATTTCTGAAAGCCCTTATTCACGTTTCCCGGTCTGCAAAGATAGCCTAGATACGGTGCTTGGCATCATCAAGGCACGCGATCTGCTCGCACCCCCGAGTCTTTCGAGCGAGAATTTCAAACTCAAAGAAAAATTGCGCCCCGCAATTTATATTCCCGAAACCATGCTGGCTTCACGCGCTCTCGAAGTGTTCAAGGAAAAGAACGCCGAGATCATGTTCATCATTGACGAGTTTGGAAGTCTGCAAGGCTTGCTCACGCTCAACGACATTATCGAAGAAATCGTCGGCGACATCGAAGTCGAGCCGCAAGCCACTCAACGTCAGGATGGCTCGTGGTTGTTGGACGGCATGTTGGAAGTGGACAACTTCAAAGAGATTTTTAAGGTTGAAAGACTGCCGCATGAAGATGAGTACGAAACGTTGAGCGGCTTTGTGATGATGTCGCTTGGACGCGTGCCGCAAGCGGCTGACCGTTTCGAATGGGACAACCTGCGCTTCGAAGTCATGGATATGGATGGTCATCGCGTGGACAAGGTGCTGGTCACCATGGTGCCGCCTCGTTCCCCGACCCAGCCAATTCAGAGCAAAAAGAATTGATCAACGAACCCAAATTTATTTCGCGTCGATCACCTGTTTACGGACGCGGCGGAATGATCGCCGCATCACAACCGATGGCGGTCGCGGCTGGCATTGAGATTCTTACCAAAGACGGTAATGCCGCCGATGCGGCAGTGGCTGTCGCCGCGGCGCTCAATGTGACGGAACCCACTTCAACCGGAATCGGCGGCGACATGTTCGCATTGTTCTTCGATGTGAAGACAAAACAAATCAGCGCGTTGAATGGTTCAGGCCGCGCACCCGCGGCATTAACGTTAGAGCGATTGAAGAAAGAAAGCATCCGCGAACTTCCGCCCCATCATCCATACACTATTACTGTGCCGGGCGCGTGCGCGGGCTGGTTTGACTTAATTGAAAAGCATGGAACAAAATCAATGAGTGAAATTCTGGCTCCGGCGATTCGACTCGCCGAAGAAGGATTCCCGGTTGCTCCACTCACTTCTTATTTTTGGCAGCGCGGCGCGGAACGCCAACTCAAGTCTGCACCAAACGGAATCGAAATGACCATTGACGGACGCGCTCCGCGTGCGGGAGAAATCTTTAAGAATCCGGGTTTAGCTCGAACATTCAAAAAGATTGCCAAAGGAGGGAAACAAGTCTTTTATCAAGGTGAGATTGGTGAAGCAATTGCCGATGTGATTCAAGCTGCAGGCGGATGCATGACAACGGATGATCTCGCCGCGCACATATCCACATGGGAAGAACCGATCAGCGTTACATATCAGGGATATCGCGTATATGAATGTCCGCCAAACGGACAAGGCATCACGGCGCTGATCGCATTGAATTTGCTCGAAGGCTTTGACCTTGCAAACCTCAATCCAATTTCTGCAGAACGATTGCACTTTGAAATCGAAGCGATGCGTTTGGCATTTGCAGATGCGCGTTGGTATGTGTCCGATCCAAAGTTCTCAAATATTCCTATCGAGCAATTGCTTTCAAAAGAATATGCAAGCGAACGCCGCAAGTTGATCAATCCACATCGCGCAATGATTGACCAAAAACGCGGCACCCCAGTGACTTCATCCGATACGGTTTACTTTAGCGTTGTAGATAGGTTCGGTAATGCCTGTTCATTCATCAACAGCAACTATATGGGATTCGGAACCGGCATTGTTCCAAAAGGCCGGGGATTCACGCTTCAAAACCGCGGACACAATTTTGATCTTGATCCGAAGCATCCCAACGCATTAATGCCGCGCAAGAGACCTTATCACACCATCATTCCAGCCATGGCAACGGCCCCCCTCCGCCTTCCCCCAAATTCTGCTCCCTTCTGGAGTGCTTCGCAGAATTTGGGGGAAGTGTCCCGACCAAAGGGAGTGGACAAGGGAGGCGAAGAATTGTTCGCATCTTTCGGCGTGATGGGCGGATTTATGCAACCGCAAGGACACGTTCAAGTTTTTTCAGCAATGGTGGATAGCGGGCTCGACTCGCAAGCCGCGTTGGATCTGCCGCGCTTCTGCATCGAAGATGGAACAGCAAATGGCGTAGTCGCATTGGAAGAAGGAATCTCAGATGCAGTCGCCGCTAATTTAGCGGCACGCGGACATCAGGTTCAGAAAGTGACAGGCTGGGAACGCGCGTTATTCGGCCGCGGACAAATCATCCTGCGCGATCCAGCAAGCGGCGTTCTCATTGGTGGAAGCGATCCGCGCGCAGATGGTTATGCGGCGAGTCTGATCTAAGGAGAAAATTTATGACAGCTTATGTAATCGTTGATATTGATGTGACCGATCCCGAAGGTTATAAAGAATATGCCAAGCTCGCGCCTGCGGCTGTAACTTTGTACGGAGGCCGCTATCTGGCACGCGGCGGACCTAATGAAACCCTCGAAGGAGACTGGCACGCCAAGCGATTGGTCATCTTGGAATTCGAGAATGTGGATAAAGCCAAGGCGTGGTTGAATTCACCGGAGTATGCGCCAGCGCGTCAATTGCGCCACCGATATGCAAAAAGCAATATGGTAGTCGTCGACGGGATATAGTTTGCAAATCAGTGGATGAGCGAAATGAAGCTACATCCGCTCGCATGGTATAATTTTCGCCCGTATGAGTCCAGAACCTTCCTCTCAAAAAACACAAGTCTGTCCTACTTGCGGAACGCGCCTATCTGAAACCGCGACGCGTTGTCCGGTTTGTGGCACCGACTTAAGCGGCAAAGCCAAAGCCGGAACACCGAGACGGTCCGAACCATCTATCGAAGCCGCGCGCATGCCGGAGGTGACTCTCAGTCTGCCGGTCGCGCTTGGATTATTAGCTTTATTCCTCGTGGTTGGAGCCGTGGTAGTCTTCGTGGCTTTGAATGCCGGCGTTGGAGGCGTGGGAAAGATTGCTCATCCCACCGCAATTCCGACCGGAACCGAGACGCCGACTGATTCTCCAACTCCAACCGATACATCCTTGCCTACCGCTCAACCGACCTTTACCGTCCAGCCGCCATTCACTTACACAGTGGCCGGCAGTGACACCTGCAGCGGAATCGCTTATCAATTTGGAGTATCAGTCAACAGTATCATCATTCTGAATGACCTTGCCGCCACTTGTCCTCTCTCAGTGGGAGAGAAGCTTAAGATTCCCTATCCCACCGCCACTCCGCCAGCTCTTCCAACGGACACACTTGTAGCGGCAGATGCTACCAAAGCCGCGTGCGATCATGTAAATTATACTGTTCAGGCAAATGACACGCTTTCGAGCATTGCCTTAAACTACGCGGTGCCTATGCAAGCCATCAAAGATTTCAACGGGCTTTCAACAGATAATGTTTTCAACGGAAGCACGCTGATCATTCCTCTGTGCATGCGCGCCGCCACACCTGGACCCACGCCGACGCCAACCATTCCGCCTCCTTATCCCGCTCCGAATTTGCTCCTGCCTGCGGACGGCCAGGCTTTCACCCTGGCTGATGATGTAGTCACGTTGCAATGGGCTTCGATCGGCACATTGCGCCAGAACGAAGAATATCAAGTCACCATCGAAGATGTCACCGCCGATCAAGGCCGGCGCATCGTAGATTATGTGACGGATACCAAATACATTGTCCCGACGACCTTCCGTCCAAACGATAACATCGCGCACGTGATGCGCTGGTGGGTCGTGCCTGTGCGCGACGATGGAACCGATGCACAGGGGCAACCAATTTGGGATACAGCCGGCGCGCAAAGCGACGAACGAGTCTTTACGTGGGTCGGCGCGGCAGTTGCAGGAACCCCGACGCCATAATAGCGGCCAACCGAACCATAACGATCCATAAGCAGAAGCTCGGACACGTGCACCAATTTCTTTGAAATACGAGATTCTTCATGCCTCTGCGCCTCCAGATGATATGTAAAAACGATTTTGCATACATGCCCAAGTTATATGAGACTGGGCTTGGCTGATCTCTTCAAATTTTGAGACCGGCCATGGGACTGGCTGGCAATCCAAAACACAATTAACAAAAATGTAGGCCTGCTGTCCTTAATGTCGCCTAATAATTGTCTTGATTTTCTCGGCCTAAAGATGTATAGTTATTCATGTAATTGGACTAATTGTGTCCAATTTGGCATAAGAAACTACTGGTAGAGAACATCTGAAAGGAAGCAACCTAGACCCTAAATCAAATTGCGACTGAGGGGAGTCGAATGAATTGCAATCATGGGAGGACATCGCGGGCCTTTCGATGACAAAGGAGGCCGAGATAAAACCAAAACCTACCCTCGAGGAACAGAAGGGATTAAAGGATTACTGGAAAATTTATGAGATGCATCGCGCAGAGATTGGGGTAAAACTGTTGCGCATGGCACGCCGTCATCGAGAATTCAAATTCATCTTGCAAAATTCGACCTCAGAACCCTCGGCGGAACAGCAGGCAGATAGTGACGAGATCCAGCGCCGTGCTATTTATCATGGGGAGTGGCAACCCTATATCCATAGCCTGCAAACTCAGGGGATGCATTACGCGCAGGCCGGACTTAGCTTCCCGGCTTGGTTTGAAATTGTCAGCGCGTTTCGAAAATACATGCTGCCGTACATGATGGAGGCTTACGGCAAATCGCCCAAACGCTTGAGCGCGGCGCTCAACGGCATTGACACCTTGTTCGATCTTTCGCTGAGCGTGATCGGCGAAAGTTATCTGGAAACCAAACAGCAATTAATTCAGCAGCAAGGGCAGACCATCCAACGGGGTCAATCCCAACTGGCTGGGATCATCAACTCAGCCATGGACGCCATCATTACGATAGATGAAAATCAGCGCATTCTGATCTTCAATCCTGCCGCCGAGAAAATGTTCGAGCGCTTTGCCGATAATGTCATTGGAAAACCTTTAACCATGTTGATCCCCGAACGCCTGCGTTTGAAGCACGAAGAAGATGTGCGCGGCTTCGGAAAAACATCCACCACAAAACGTTCGATGGGACGGCTGGGAATGGTCTTTGGACTGCGCGCCAATGGCGAAGAGTTTCCGCTCGAGGTTTCTATATCGAAAATCGAAGTGGATGGCAAGAAAAATTTCACTGCCATTTTGCGCGATATCACCGAACGGAATCGCGCAGAAGCAGAAATCCAGCAGCTTAACACCGCGTTGGAGGAGCGCGTCCTTCAGCGCACGTCTCAACTCGAGGCGTCCAACAAGGAGCTGGAGGCCTTTTCTTATTCCGTCTCGCATGACCTGCGCGCGCCTTTGCGCAGCATTGACGGCTTCAGCCAGGCCCTGCTGGAAGATTATGCAAATCAACTTCCGCCCGAGGGTCAATATTATCTCGAACGTGTGCGCGCCGCCGCGCAGCGCATGGCGGCATTGATAGATGATTTGTTGAATCTTTCACGCGTAACGCGCGCTCCGATCCAACCAGGGTCAACGGATTTGAGCGCCATCGCGCGGCAGATCGCGGATGAACTCATGAAACTTCATCCTGAGCGCAAAATCAGATTCGACATCGCGCCGGATCTAACAGTCAACGGAGACTCGCATCTCTTCCAAATCGTGGTCGAAAATTTATTGAACAACGCCTGGAAGTTCACATCCAAAAGGGAAGAGGCGCGCATCGAGTTCAACATCACGAACGAAAACGGAACCCAGACTTTCTTCGTGCGCGATAACGGCGCAGGCTTCGACATGAAATACGCCGATAAATTATTCGGTGCCTTTCAGCGTCTGCACGGCGCGGCGGAATTTCCCGGGACCGGCATTGGCCTCGCAACAGTTCAACGCATTATTCATAAGCACGGCGGACGCATTTGGGCTGAAGGCGCGGTGGATCAGGGCGCGACCTTTTACTTTACCGTGTAAGGAGATATAAAGCTTGGAGGACAAATTGATCCTGCTCGTGGAGGATAACCCGGATGATGAGGCGCTGACGATACGCGCGCTCAGGAAGAATAACATCGGCAACCGTTTGGTCGTGGCGCATGACGGCGAGGAGGCATTGGACTTTCTTTTCTGCACGGGCGCATATGCAAACCGCGATCCGCATGAGATGCCGCAGGTGATCCTGCTGGATTTGAAATTGCCGAAGATAGACGGGCATGAGGTGCTTCGCCGAGTCCGCACCGACGAACGCACAAAGCTTTTGCCGGTGGTCATCCTGACTTCGTCGAAGGAAGAACAGGATTTGGTCAACAGCTATGGAAACGGGGCAAATTCTTATGTCCGCAAGCCGGTGAACTTCGATCAGTTCGTGGAGGCGGTGCGTCAGCTTGGTTTGTACTGGCTGGTATTGAACGAAACGCCGCCGCGCGATAAATGAGTGAACTATGGCAACACCCTTACAAGCATTAATTGTTGAAGATTCGGAAGATGATGCGAAGTTGATCGTGCGCGAAATCCGCCGCGGGGATTACGATGTGGAATGGGAACGCGTGCAGTCGCGTACCGCCATGCAGGACGCGCTGGCGCGCCGATCCTGGGATGTCATTATCTGCGATCACAGCCTGCCGCAATTTAACTCGCTCAACGCATTGGAAGTTCTGCACGAGAGCGGCCTGGACCTGCCGTTCATCATCGCATCCGGTTCCATCGGTGAAGAAGCCGCTGTGGAGGCTCTGAGGGCCGGCGCACATGACTTTGTCAGCAAAGATAAGCTGGCGCGCCTGGTGCCGGCCATCCGGCGCGAGTTGAAGGATGCTGAGGCGCGGCGCGAACGCCGGCGCGCCGTCGAGGCGCTGAGCGAATCAGAACGCCGGTATCGCGGGCTGTTCGAACATTCTCCCATTTCAATATGGGAGGAGGATCTTTCGCTGGTCAAAAAACGGCTGGAGGCATTGCGCCGGGAGGGCATTAAAAATTTTGGAGAATACTTTGCCAGCCATCCTGAAGTGGTGGCTGAGTGCGCATCGGAGATCAAGGTTATAGATGTCAATAGATTTACGTTGAAACTATATCAGGCAGAGAGCAAGGAGGAGATTCTAACGAATCTGGATAAAGTCTTACATGACGAGTCTGATATAGGCTTTCAGCAGGAATTAGTCGCCATAGCAGAAAATAAAATGGAATTCGAATGGGAGATCGCCAATCAAACTTTGACTGGCAAGCTAATCTACATTCACTTATTCTGGTCGGTGCTTCCGGGCTACGAAGACACGCTGTCGAGGGTGATTGTTTCCATCGTTGACATCACCGAGCGCAAACAGGCAGAGGAAGCGCTTCGAAAGAGTTTACAGGTTCTGCGGGAGGCGGAATCGCTGGGCCACACCGGTAGTTGGGAACAGGATCTGATCACCGGCAAAATCTTCAATTCTGCGGAGAACCTGCGTCTCTTTTTCGGTGATGATCCTGGCAACAAGGGTGAGCCCTTCGAGGATTACTCTCAAGCCGTGCATCCCGACGACCGCGAATACGTGTTGCAGCGCCATACCGAGCTTCTCGAAGGAGGCCCGGGGGATATTGAGTATCGCGTGGTGTGGCCCGACGGCAGTGTCCACGTGATCTTCGGCCTCGCCACCGTCGTTCGTGATGAGACCGGCAAAGCCATCCGCGTATATGGAACGAACGTGGACATCACCGAGCGCAAACGGGCGGAAGCCGAGGTGAAACAGCGCCTGACGGAACTGGAGGCGATCAACCGCGTCTCCACCGCCCTGCGTTCCGCCACTACGCTGGAAGAAATGTTCCCGCGCCTTCTGGACGAAACTATCGCCGCCATCCATGGTGTTGCAGGCGCAATCTGGCTTTATGACCCCGGCACTGATGATGTACGCATGGTCCACGAACGCGGCTGGGAACATCAACCTGCGCCCGTCAAACGCGGCCAGGGCATCCCCGGCTACGTGGTGGCTTCCGGTGAAGCATATGTATCGCGCGAGATCAGGACGGATACGCGTCTGCACGACGCTGATTACGAAATTGAGCCGCCCGGCCGCGGCGGCGCCTGCGTTCCGATCCGCACGGCGAATGAGGTCATCGGCGCGCTGTACCTCAATGTGGATCTGCCGCGCGAACTTGCGGAAGCGGACGTCCATTTGCTGACCACACTCGCCGAGATTGCAGGCAATGCCATTCAGCGAGTGAGGTTATACGAGCAAACGGTCAAACAATTGGAACGGCTAAGCGCGCTGCGGAAAATTGACATCATAATTACCAACAGCCTCGACCTGACCATGACGCTGGGTCTTGTCCTTGACCAGGTCATCAAGCAATTGGATATCGACGCGGCCGATGTTCTTTTGCTTAAACCAGGCCTGCAGAATCTCGAATTCGCAGCCGGCAAAGGTTTCTGGACGCACCAGATCGAATCAAGCTCTCAACATCTGGGTGAGGGACTCGCCGGGCAGGCGGTCTTGGAAAGAAAAACGATATACGTCGGGAACTTGCCCGCCGATAACAGATTCAAACGTTCGCAACTGCTGGCAAAGGAAAAATTTGTGTCCTACTACGCGCTCCCCTTGATTGCCAAAGGGAAAGCCAAAGGCCTGCTCGAAATTTTCCAGCGCTCGAAGCTGGCACCCGGGCAGGAATGGGTGGATTTTCTGGAAGCTCTTGGAAGCCAGGTGGCCATTGCGATTGATAATCTGGCACTGTTCCAGGACCTGCAGCGTTCGAACATGGGGCTCGCGCTGGCGTACGATGCGACCATTGAAGGCTGGTCGCGCGCGATGGATTTACGCGACAAGGAAACGGAAGGACATACACAGCGTGTCACGGAGCTGGCGCTCAAACTGGCGCGCGCCATGGGTCTTAGCGATGAAGAGATCATGCACATGCGGCGCGGCGCGCTTCTGCACGATATCGGCAAAATGGGCGTGCCCGATAACATCCTGCTCAAGCCCGGTCCACTCACGGACGATGAGTGGCAGATCATGCGCAAACATCCTGTATATGCGTTTGATATGCTCTCGACCATTGATTATCTGCGTCCCGCGCTTGATATTCCCTATTGTCATCACGAAAAGTGGGATGGCACGGGTTATCCGCGCGGCCTGAAGGGCGAACAGATTCCGCTCTCGGCGCGCATCTTTGCCATTGTGGACGTATGGGACGCCCTGCGTTCTGATCGCCCGTATCGCCCGGCATGGAAGGAAGAAGATGCTTTAAAATATATCCGCGAACTGAGCGGCAAACACTTCGAGCCTGAGATCGCGGAAGTCTTTCTCCAACAAATGTCCCATCCATAATGCCGGATAACATTCAGGTCGGCGACCGCGTCAAAGTTTTGCTTCAGTCCAGGTTTTGGAATAGCGAAGGCTGGCACAACGGCGTGGTGGTCAGGGTCGATCCATACTCCCGGCATCGGAACTTTTATTGGGTGGAGCTGGATGAGGCGATTGAAGCGTCTTTTGGAACGGGAACCAAATTGATTTCTGTTTTGAATCCAAAGAACATTGAAAAGATAGAATGACCTCGGAGTTCATTATTTCCTTGTTTGAAAAGGCCCTCGCCGCCCGCGGGACCATTTTTGATCCGCTGCATGAATCCGCTTTCCGCTTGTTCAACGGATTCTACGAAGGATATCCTGATCTGGTTGTTGATCTTTATGCCCAAACGATTCTTTTTCATAACTATTCTGATACACCGGAACAAACCGCGTCGTTGATCCAAGAAGCACAAGAGTTTTATAAAAATCGTTTACCATGGCTTAAGGCTGGGATTGTCAAAACACGCAACAGTAAGTCAATTGAAGACAAGCGCGGAAAAATATTATTCGGCAATGAGGTAGATCGAAAAATCAGCGAACATAATATCTGGTATTCCATTGATCTGACTTTGAATCAAGATGCCAGTTTTTATCTCGACACGCGCAATCTCCGCAAATGGATTATCGAAAACGTGAAGGGCAAAACCGTTTTGAACGCGTTCGCATACACTGGCAGTTTGGGAGTCGCCGCGACAGCGGGTGGAGCCAGCCGCGTTATTCAGCTTGACCGCAACAAACCATTCTTGAACGTCGCGAAAGAATCTTATTCGCTGAATACTTTTTCCATCCACAAACAAGATTTCATTGCATCAGATTTTTTTGCCCAAGTTGCTAAATTCAAACGAACCGGCGAACGCTTCGATTGCGCCTTCATTGACCCGCCGTTTTTCTCTGCGTCGCCTAGGGGAACTGTGGATCAAGTTAATGAAAGCGCGCGGCTGATCAACAAAGTGCGCCCGCTGATCAACGACGGCGGCACCTTGGTTGCGATCAACAACGCGTTGTATGTCAGCGGACTAGAATACATGCGGACGCTTGAGTCGCTATGTGAGGACGGATATTTGAAAATCAAAGAGTTGATTTCCGTTCCTGATGATTTCACAGGTTATCCTGAAACGCGTATCGGCAAACCTATCACTGATCCTGCTCCGTTCGATCATTCGACGAAGATCGCAGTGATGGAAGTGAAAAGAAAATCCGAGTAAACATTAAAAAATCAATCGGTGCGTTTATCACCTAGAAAGAAAAGCGCAACAGTGCCCGGTCCAGTATGTGAACCGATGACGGTTCCAACGCTATTGATCATCACCTTACCATTTAATCGCGAGAATTTCTGCTCAACCAGATCGGCAACTATACGCGCATCTTCATAACAGGCGGAATTGGATATGAAGCACTTGCCTGAATAATTCGTTCCACCTTCGGCATGCTCTTCCATCTTTTGGACAATTGCAGAGATCACATGTTTTTTGCCGCGAATCTTCTCGCGCGGAATCAGTTTGCCTTCATTGTTCATGTTCATCAAGGGACAGATATTCAGCAAAGTTCCCACCGTTGCAGAGGCACTCGATATTCTTCCACCGCGCTTGTAATGCGTTAGATCAGTCGAGAAAAACCAGTGATGGATGTTAAGTTTGTTTTCTTCCAACCAAGCTTGTACATCTTCAAGCGTTTTACCATTATCGCGCAGGTCAGCAGCTGCATCAACCAACATGCCATAACCTGATGATGCTCCGAGCGAATCGACCATTAATATTTTTCGGTTCGGATATTTCTGCA
>Ga0335081_10010598_pt1 | contig 14906 bp, 7 predicted proteins | sample Lox_Sample_35_FD_206713 | JGI IMG/M metagenome (GOLD analysis project Ga0335081, IMG submission 206713) | Soil microbial communities from Loxahatchee National Wildlife Refuge, Florida, United States - Lox_Sample_3.5 | ecosystem: Environmental > Terrestrial > Soil > Wetlands | place: USA: Florida...
CGCTTGGCGAGCTTGGGCCGGACAGACTCATGTTCGGGTCCGACTGGCCGGTGTGCCTGATGGCCGACGATTACTCGCGCGTCTGGGGTGAGACGGTGCGGGTTCTCGATGGCGTCGCGGCGGATGCTCGCGATGCGGTGCTTGGGGGGACCGCCGTGGACGTGTACGGATTGGCGGTATGAGCACGGCGATCGTCACTGGAGCGGCCAACGGAATCGGCGCCGCCTGCGTGAAGGCGTTCGCCGACGCCGGCTGGGACCTGGTGCTCGTCGATCGAGACGATTCAGAGCTCGGTCGCCGCGCCCGCGACTATGGCGGTCGCGTCGCGACGCTCGCCGGCGACGTCGCCGGCCGCGACGTGAACCAGGCGGCGGTCGACGTCGCTGAGGAGCGCTTCGGCGGACTGGATGCGGCGATCGCGAACGCCGGCGTCAACCTCGCCCGCTCGATCGACGACACCACCGACGAGGACATCGATCGGCTGTTTGCCGTGAACCTTCGGGCCGTCGTATACCTTGCTCAGGCGGCGCACAACGCCCTCGCCCGGTCGACGGGGAGCCTCGTGGTCATGGCCTCAAAGACCGGACTCGTGGCCCAGCGGGACTCCCCGGTCTACTGCGCCACCAAGGGAGCTGTGATCCAGCTCGCGCGCGCGCTCGCCCTCGACTGGGCCCCCGAGGGCATCCGTGTCAACGCCGTATGCCCGGGGATCGTCGACACCCCGATGCTCGAGAGCTTCTTCGAGCAGCTGCCTGACCCCGAACGCGCCCGAGCCGAGTCCACCGCCGCCCAGCCGCTCGGACGATTGGCGAGGCCCGAGGAGTGCGCCGCGGCCGCCCTGTTCCTCGCTTCCGAGCAGGCGTCGTTCATCACCGGGGTGGCGCTACCGGTCGACGGAGGATTCACCGCGGAATGAGGGTAGTCGCGGGGCATGACCACGAAAACCGAGAACACATCCGCGTTCGCCGTCGTCAACCCGGAGGACGCGAACGACCACTACGCCGACAGCGACGTTCCCGGCGAGTTCCGCAGCCTGACCAGCGCGCTCGGCTGCGACCAACTCGCCGTGACGCTGATTCGCGTGCCGCCCCATTCCGACTTCGAGCAGGGCACCGGCCACTTCCACGACGAGATCGAGGAGCTCTACCTCGTGACCCGGGGGACGTTGACGATGCGCTTCGGCGACGAGGTCCGGACGGTCAGCGCGCCCGCGGCCACGCGTGTGGCCGCGAACACGCCACGCTCGCACCGGAACGAGGGCGACGAGCCGGTCGAGATATGGGCGATCTCGCGCCAGCTCGGCCGGTCGGACTCCACCAAGCTCGAAGACTTCTGGGACGCCTCGCCCGACGCGCGGCAGCACGCGGACTGACCTGGTTCAGACAGCCAGCCCGCTGACTGATCCGCCTCAGCCGAGGGTCAGCTGCTTGGCCGCGTAGTTGATGGTCACCGAGCCGAGCCGCGACAGCACGTCCTAGCCGAGCAGGCCGAACCCGTGGGCGTTCAGTCCCGCGATCGGTGAGCTCGAGACGACGACCGTGGGCAGCGGCACCGTCCCGTCGATGTTCCAGTTCCCGACACGCACCCGCCGCGCCAAGGCGCAGCCGGTGACCCCGCAGAACCGATGCGGCTTGCCGACCGTCCGCAGGTGAAGGTGGCGAGCGGCGGTCACGTTGATCACACTCACGGTCGCGCCGGTGTCGATCAGCATGGGTACGAGGCGCCCGTGGATGAAGACGCGGACGAGCGCCGCGGTGGCGCCGCTCCTGGTCTTGACCACGACGATCGGGACCGTCGCCTGGGCAGCGTGGGCCTCGATCGGGCTCGCGGATGCCACCCCTGCCGTGACGCCGGCGAGCGCCACCGTGCAAGCGAGACCGTTGACTATGAAACGACGCATGGTGCTTCCCTCTTGTAGAGCGTAGAGCGACTCCGTCCTCCGCCGACCCTGGATGGCCCGACAAGCTACTGCAGGGTGGCCAGGGCAAGCGGCAGTACCCGCTCTGCCCCGGCGCGGCGGAGTTGGCCGCCGACCATCGCGAGCGTCCAGCCCGAGATTCGGCGGTCGTCGAGCAGGGCGCCCAGCCCGGGCGGCGGCGTGGCCACGACCCGGAATGCGCCCCTGACGTTCGCGGCCTGCTGGGCGGCGTTGGCCATCTCGCGCTGAGGCGGACGCTCGGCCACGCGCTCGACGAGCTCGACGTACGGGACAGCCAGCGCCTCGGCGATGCGCCGCGGAAGCCGCGAGAGGACGTCGCCGAGGCGGACAGACGGCACGGACGTGACCCAGTCCACTCCGCCCGCCCGCCGCAGGACGTCAGCGAGGGCCTGCACCACATCCTCGGAGAACTCGCCGCTTTCAAGACCGCGGTCGAGCGCCGGCCACCAGCCGCCGTCGCCGAACCTCGCGAGCGCCCACCCCGGCTCGAGGAGCACGTCCGCCGGGATCTTGCGCATCACGCCCCCGGGATCGGGCGCCATCTTCTTGACGTCGAGCTCGATCGGGGTGGAACGGAGATGCCGTCCCGCGGCCTCGACCAGCGCCGGATCGAGCGGTGCGTCGAACCGGGGGCCGGCGCATACCGAGCAACGACCGCAGTCCTCGGGCGAGGGGTCGTCGAGCTGCTCCTGGAGAACGCGCATGAGACACCGGCCATCCGCCCCGAACGCCGCCATCGCGCGTTGCTCGGCGCGCCGGAGCGCGGTCACCTGGGCGTAGCGCTCCGCGTCGTAGCTCCAATCCGCGCCGGGCACGAGCTTCCAGCGGCTGCCGGCCCGCGCCACCGCGCCCTCGACATCAAGGATCTTGAGCATCGCCTCGATCCGGCCCATGCCGAGGTTGACCACGGCCATCAACTCGCGGGTCGTCCGCCCATCCTCCCCGGCGGTTTCGAGTTCATCGAGCACGGCGCTCACCCGCTCGCGATCGGGAAATGCCTGCTCGATGAAGAAGTCCTGGATGCGGCGGTCCTCGCCGCCCCGAAGCAGGACGATGTCGGCGTGTTCGACGCCGCGGCCGGCGCGACCGATCTGCTGGTAGTAGGAGATCACCGACCCCGGCGCCTGGTAATGCACGACGAACGTGAGGTCGGACTTGTCATAGCCCATGCCGAGCGCACTGGTGGCGACCACCGCCTTGATCTCGTTGCGGAGCAACCGGTCCTCGGCTTCGACCCGGTCGCTGGTCTCCTGCTCGCCGCTGTAGGGGACGGCGGTGATCCCCTGGGCGGACAGGAACGCGGCGACCTGCTCGGCGTCGCGCTTGGTGAGCGTGTATACGATCCCGGAGCCGGGCAGGTGAGGGAGGGTCGATGCGAGCCAGGCGAGCCGTTCCGCCGGACGCGGGAGCTCGAGGACCTCGAGGCGGAGGCTGGAGCGCGCCAACGGCCCGCGGTAGGTCCGAAGCGGCTCGCGGCCGCCGAGCTGGGCCACCACGTCCGCCACGACCCGGTCGTTGGCGGTCGCGGTCGTTCCGAGGACGGCGACGCCCGGCGAGAGCGCGTCGAGCATGTCCCTGACCCGCCGGTAATCGGGACGAAAGTCGTGGCCCCAATCGGAGATGCAGTGCGCCTCGTCGATCACCAGGAGGCCGACAGAGGCGGCGAACAGCGGCAGCATGTCCTCGCGAAAGCGGGGATTGTTCAGCCGCTCCGGGCTGACGAGCAGCAGATCGATCGTGCCGGCTCCGAGCCGGTCGCGCACGTCGTCCCACTCCTCGCGGTTGGTGCTGTTGATCGTGTGCGCCCGCAGCCCGAGCCGCTCGGCGGCGGCGATCTGATTTCGCATCAGCGCCAGCAGCGGGCTGACGATCAGCGTAGGCCCCGCGCCAGCCTCGCGGAGCAGCGCGGTCGCGACGAAGTACACCGCCGACTTCCCCCAGCCGGTCCGCTGAACGCACAGGACCCGTGCCCGGTCGGCAACCACGTCGCGGATAGCCTCGAGTTGACCAGGGCGGAAGTCCGCGTCCGGATCGTCGGTGAGAATACGGAGCCGCTCCAGGGCGGCCGCGGGAATGGCTTCGGCGTCGGTGATCAGCACTACGACACCAAGAGTCGCACGCCGCCCGGAAATCACCCCGAGCTAGGGTCGTAACAAATGCTGCATGTCCACCGAGCCGAGCGCGCGGACCGTCTCGCCGACGGTCTCGCCGCGACGCTGCTCGAGCCGCTCGACGACCCGTTCGCGCCCGAGGTCGTCGCCGTCCCGACACGCGGGATCGAGCGTTGGCTCACCCAGCGGCTCTCGACCCGGCTCGGGACGACCGCCGACGCGCGCAGCGACGGGGTGTGTGCGAACGTCGAGTTTCCGTTCCCCGGCCGCATGATCCTGGGCGCTCTCGCCGCCGCAACCGGGATCGACCCGCAAAACGACCCCTGGCTGACCGAGCGGTCGGTGTGGCCGCTGCTCGAGGTCGTCGACGAGTGCCTGGACGAGCCGTGGCTCGCGACGCTCGCGCGCCACCTCGAGGGCGCGCGCGGCGGGCCGGAGGTTCCGACGCGCCGCTTCGGCGTGGTGCGGCACATCGCCGACCTGTTCGACCGGTACGGCGTGCACCGGCCGGACTTGGTGCGGGACTGGGTCGCGGGTGCCGATCGGCTCGGCGACGACTGGCAGCCCGAGCTGTGGCGCCGGCTGCGCGCGCGGATCGGCGCCCCGAGCCCGGCCGAACGGCTCGCAACCGCATGTGAGCGGATCCGGCATGACCCGGCGGTCCTCGAGCTGCCGCCGAGGTTGTCGCTGTTCGGCCTCACCCGGATGCCACGTTCATACCTCGAGGTCCTTGCCGCGATCGCCGCGGGTCGCGACGTCCACGTGTTCGTCCTCCACCCCTCGCCGTCGCTGTGGCACAGAGTCCAGCAGGCGCTCCGCGATGGGCCGCCGGTCGTCGATCGGCTCGACGACCGGACCGCGCACCTGCCGGTCAACCGCCTGCTCGCATCCTGGGGCCGAGATGTTCGTGAGCTCCAGCTCGTGATCGCGAGCACCGGCGCCGGCGTCGACCACCACCACGCGCTGCCCGCTGACGAACCGCGCACGCTGCTCGAGACGATCCAGAACGACATCCGGGAGGACCGTCAGCCACCCGGGCCGCCGCTACCGGGCCAACCGGATGCGCGACGCCACCTACACCCGGATGACCGGAGCGTCCAGATCCACGCCTGCCACGGCCGCGCCCGTCAGGTCGAGGTGCTGCGCGACGCAGTCCTCCACCTGCTCGAGGACGATCCGACGCTCGAGCCCCGAGACGTGATCGTGATGTGCCCTGACATCGATACGTTCGCGCCCCTAATTCAGGCGACGTTCGGGGCGGGGCGGGTCGCCTTCGCGGACGACGACGAAGCGGATGCCGGCGCCGCCGGGCGCGCCCGGCTGCCTGACCTCCGGGTCAGGCTCGCGGACCGGTCGCTGCGTCAGACCAACCCGGTGCTCGGCGTCGTCAGCCAGCTGCTCGCGCTCGCCGACCAGCGCGCGACCGCCTCGCAACTGCTCGACCTGGCGGCGCGGGAGCCCGTGCGCCGGCGTTTCAGGTTCGACGACGACGACCTGTCGCGGATGCAGGACTGGGTGGCCGCGAGCGGGATCCGTTGGGGATTCGACGCCAACCACCGCGAGCCGTTCAAGCTCGGGACGGTCAACGCGAACACCTGGCGCAGGGGCCTCGACCGCATGCTCGTCGGCGTCGCCATGACCGAGGAAGACCAGCCGCTTCTCGGCGGCGTCCTGCCGCTCGACGATGTCGACAGCGGCGCAATCGACCTCGCGGGCCGCTTCGCGGAATTCGTCGATCGCGCCCGCGCCGCGGCGGACGCGCTCACCGATCCGAAGCCCATCGCGCGCTGGACGGATGCCATCGCGCAAGCCGCGGACTCGCTCACCGCGACCAGCGACCGCGACTCGTGGCAACGCCGCGAGCTCCAGCGGATGCTGGCCGATGTCGACGGCGAGTCCGTGGATGAGACCGGGTCGAGCGCGGCGACGCTCGAACTCGCCGACGTTCGCGTGCTGCTCGCCGACCGGCTGCGCGGCCGCCCAACCCGCGCCAACTTCCGAACCGGTCACCTCACGGTCTGCACGCTCGTCCCGATGCGCTCGGTGCCGCACCGGGTCGTCTGCATCCTCGGGCTCGACGACGGCGAGTTCCCGCGCCGGGCGCGCCGCGACGGCGATGACCTAATGCTGGCCGAGCCCCACGTCGGCGACCGCGATCCGCGCGCCGAGGACCGGCAGATGCTGCTCGACGCGCTGCTGGCGGCAACTGAGCGGCTGATCATCACCTACACCGGCAACGACGAGCGCACGAACCTTCCGCGTCCTCCGGCGGTGCCCGTAGGCGAGCTGCTCGACATCGTCGAACGCACAGGCCGGCGGGGCGGGAGCTCGGTGCGCGAGCACGTGGTGATCCACCACCCGCTCCAGCCGTTCGATCCTCGGAACTTCACACCGGGTCGTCTAGTTGCCGGACGCCCGTGGGGGTTCGACCCGCAGGCGCTCGCGGGCGCCCGGGCGCTGAGTGGCGAGCGCACCGAGCGCGCGCCCTTTTTTGCGGCGCCGCTGCCACCGCGGAACGACGCGCTCGTCGAGCTGAACAGCCTGATCCGGTTCGTCGAACACCCGACCCGGGCGTTGCTGCGCGACCGGCTCGGGATCAGCGTCAGCGAGTTCTACGACGAGGTGCAGGACTCGATGCCCGTCGAGCTCGACGCGCTCGAGACATGGGGCGTCGGGCAGCGCCTGCTCGAGGGAGTCCTGACCGGCGCGGAGCTCAAGGTGTGCATGCAGGCCGAGATCGCGCGGGGCGCACTGCCGCCGGGCGAGCTGGCGCGTCCGACGCTGGCGCGTATCGGTGCCGTGGTGGAGGGACTGGCGGCTGCAGCCAGGGATCTTGGCGCGGACCAGGCTCCCGGGTCGCTCGATGTCAACATCGTCCTTCCGGATGGGCGGGCGCTAGCCGGCACGGTCACCGGGGTGTGCGGGGACACGATCCGCGCGATCTCGTACTCGCGCGTCCGGCCGCGCGACCGGCTGCGCGCGTGGGTACGGCTGCTCGCGCTCAGCGCCGCACGACCTGAACGGCCGTTCGAATCGGTCGTGATCGGCCGGTCCCGCGCCGACGCCCGCTGGGCCGACCTCACGGTGGCGCGGATCGCGCCGCTCGCCGACGACGCAGCCTCGCGGAAGCGGATCGCGATCGAACAGCTGAGCCTTCTCCTCGACCTCTACGAGCGCGGGATGTGCGAGCCCCTACCGATCGCGTGCGACACATCCGCCGCCTACGCCCGAGCGGTGGCATCCGGCGAGGACGGCCCGGCCGCCGCGCGCGACGCCTGGGAGACCGTGTTCCGGTTCGACAAGGAGGACCGCCAGCCCGAGCACATCCTCGTCCACGGCGACGCCGTTCCGCTTTCGCGGCTGCTCGAGGCCGGGCCACGCGACGACGAGCAAGGACCGGGCTGGGACGAGGCGGAGAACACGAGATTTGGACGCTACGCCATGCGGCTTTGGCGCGGTCTGATGGCGGTGGAGGTGGTGAGCGACCGGTGAGGACCGTCGAGGCCTACGCCGAGTTCGACCTGTGCGGTCCGCTCCCCTCGGGTGTGACCGTGCTTGAGGCCAGCGCGGGCACCGGCAAGACGTACACGATCGCCGCGCTCGCCGCGCGCTACGTCGCCGAAGGCACGCCGCTCGACCGGCTGCTGCTGATCACGTTCACACGGATGGCGACCGGTGAGCTCCGCGATCGGGTCCGGGAGCGGCTGGTCGGGTGCGAGCAGCAGCTGTCGCGGATCCTCGCCGGCGCGCCAGACCCCGGGACAGACCCGGTGGTGACGCTGCTGGCGTCGGGCTCGCCGGAGGACATCGCCCTGCGCCGCGATCGGCTGGCGCGCGCGGTCGCCGACTTCGACGCCGCCACGATCGCCACGACGCACGGCTTCTGCCAGGAGGTGCTCGCGGAGCTCAGCACGGTCGGCGATCTCGATCGGGAGACCGCGTTCGTCGAGGATGTCTCCGATCTGCTCGAGCAAGCCCTCGACGACCTCTACGTACGGCGATTCGGGCCGAGAGGCGGCGCGAGGTTCACCCGCGCCGAGGCGCTGCGCATCGCCCGCGCGGCCGTGTTCAACCCGATGGCCAAGCTCGAGCCGGTGGGCGAGCCCGAGGACAGCACCGCGTCGATGCGCTACCGCCTGGCCAGGGTGGTGCGCGACGAGCTCGAGCAGCGCAAGCGGCGGCTCGCGGTCATGACCTACGACGATCTGCTCACGCGCCTGAACCAGATCCTCGACAGTGCGAACGGGGCGGCGGCCAGGGAACGGTTGCGTACTCGCTACGACGTGGTCCTCGTCGACGAGTTCCAGGACACCGACCCGATTCAGTGGCAGATCCTCCACCGGGCGTTCGCCGCCGAGGGCGTGACCTTGGTGCTCGTTGCCGATCCCAAGCAGGCGATCTACGCCTTCCGCGGCGCCGACGTTTACGCCTACCTCGTGGCCGCCGCCACGGCGGAGCGCCACGCCACCCTGCTCGTCAACCGGCGCAGCGACCAGCCGCTCCTCGACGCCTTCGACGCGCTGTTCGCGAAGGCACGGCTCGGCCATGAGGACATCGTCTATCGCGAGGTGAGGGCGGCGCCGGCGCACCAGACCTCGCGGCTCCAGGGTGCACCGGCGGATGCCGCGCTCCGCGTACGGATTTTGCACCGCGACGAGCCGGGGATCGAGCAGACCAACTATGGCTACGCCAGGGCGCCGTCGGCGCGCGCCCACGTCGCGCGCGACCTAGCCGCCGACGTCGTGCGCCTACTCGATTCGGGCGCGCGGCTCGAGCAACGCGCTCCCGACGGCGAGCCGACGGGCACGGAGCCGATCTGCCCGCGGCACGTCGCGGTGCTGGTGCGCACCCACGCGAACGCCGACCTCATCTGCGAGCAGCTAACCGCCGCCCGGGTTCCGGCCGTCATCAACGGCGGGGGCAACGTGTTCGCCACGACCACCGCCCGGAGCTGGCTCCGGCTGCTCGAGGCGCTTGAGCGGCCGGCCTCGACGATCCGAGCCAGGACGGCGGCGGCGACACCCTTCATCGGCTGGGACGGCGAACGCATCGCGATCGCGGCCGAGTCCGACTGGGAGGACGTCCACCGCCGTCTCCATCGCTGGAGCCGGATCCTGCGAGACAGCGGCGTGGCCGCCCTCACCGAGGCGATCATGGTCCGAGAGGATCTCGCCGCCCGAGTGCTTGCCGACACCGGAGGCGAACGGCGGCTGACCGACCTGAACCACATCGCCCAGCTGTTGCATCACGCCGCCACCGCCGAGCGGCTCGGCGTGACCGCGCTACGAGGTTGGCTGGCAGAGCGGATCGCCGACTCGGAGCGCGACGAAGCCGAAGAGGAACGGGCCCGGCGCCTCGAGTCAGATGCCGAGGCGGTACAGGTGCTGACCATCCATCGCAGCAAGGGCCTCGAGTTTCCAGTCGTGTACTGCCCGTTTCTGTGGGAGGCGAGCTATATCTCCCGCGACGCCGAGCCGGTGTTCTTCCACGATCCCGCGGCCGGGTTTCGGCGGACGATCGACGTCGGACTCGAGGGGCGTGCATGGAGCTCCCACGTGCGCAGGCATCGCCTCGAGCAGCGCGGCGAGGATCTCCGGCTGGCGTACGTCGCGCTGACCCGCGCCAAGCACCAGGCCGTGATCTGGTGGGCCGGTTCCTACGACAGCCGCAACTCGCCCCTCGGTCGGCTGCTGTTCGCCAGGGACGAGGAGGGTAACGTCGCCCCCGACGGCGGCTCGACTCCCACCGACGCCGCTGCCGCCGAGCGCTTCCGGGAGCTCGCCGCGGTGGCGCCGGGGCGCATCCGCGTCGAGCGGTCCACGCTCGAGCGACCGACGACCTGGAGCCCGCCCGTCGAGGCCACGGTCGATCTGGCGGCGGCCAGGTTCGAGCGCCGGCTCGACCTGTGGTGGCGGCGGACCTCATACACCGACATAACCGCCGAGGCGCACGACCCGCTCGTGGGGAGCGAGCCGGAGCGGGCGGCGTTGCAGGACGAGCCTGAGGCGGCGTCCCCGGTTTCCGTCCCCGCGGTGCGCGACCTTCGCCCCGAGTTGGCGCGGGACTCGCTGCTCGGCGAGGCCCCGGTCGGGGTCGATTTCGGCACGTTCGTCCACACCGTGCTCGAGGCGACGGACTTCACCGCGTCCGACCTCGACGCCGAGCTCGCGGCGCACATGGCCGAGGCGGGATCGCGCCGGTCGCTCGAACTGGGCGATCCCGGCCAGATCGTCGAGGGGTTGCGGGCGGCGATCGAGACGCCGCTCGGCCCGGTCGCCGACGGGATCCGTCTGCGCGACGTGGCCCGGGCGGACCGCCTCGACGAGCTCGAGTTCGAGCTGCCCCTCGCGGGCGGAGACTCGCCTTCTGGACGGCTGACGCTGGAGGCGATTGCCCGCACGCTTCTCGAGCATCTCCCCGCCGGCGATCCGATGGCCCCGTACGCCGCGCGGCTCGAGGATCCCGCGTTGCGGCCGCAGGTGCGGGGCTTTCTCACCGGGAGCATCGACCTCGTCGTGCGTCTGGCCGGTCCGCGGTTCGCGATCGTCGACTACAAGACGAACTGGCTTGGTCCCGCGGGGGAGCCGCTGACACTGGCCCACTATCAGCCCGAGGCGCTGGCGGCGGAGATGAGCAGCTCGCACTACGGACTGCAGGCGCTGCTGTACACGGTCGCGCTGCACCGCTACCTGCGCTGGCGGATGCCCGGCTACGAGCCCGGGAAACATCTGGCGGGCGTGCTCTACCTGTTCGTGCGCGGGATGGCCGGCGATCCGAGCGCGGGTGTGTTCGCGTGGCGACCGTCCGGCTCGCTGGTGGAGGCTCTCAGTGACGTGCTCGATGGAGGTGCCGGAGCGTGAGCGCCATCGCCGACCCGTTCGAGGCGCGGCGGGCTGCCGGCGCCACCGGACTGTTGCGCGAGTTCAACGAGATCGGGCTGTTATCGGCCGCGGACGTTCACGTTGCCGCACGGTTGTCCGAGCTCGCTGGTGTGGAGAGCGAGCCGGTGCGTCTTGCGGTCGCGCTGGCCGTGCGCGGTCCGCGGCTCGGCCACGTGTTCGTCGACCTCGCGACGGTTCGCGACACCGCAAGCGTCGAATCGGACGAGCCGGTTGACCTGTCGGCGCTGCCCTGGCCGGGTGTTGATGAATGGGTTGGCGCGCTGACCGCGAGCGAGTTGGTCGCGGTCGGCGAGGACGGGGCGGGTGGCGCCGAGGCCAGGCCGCTGCGGCTCCTCGGTACCCGGCTCTACCTCGACCGCTACTGGCGTGAGGAGCGCTCGGTCGCCGCGGATCTCAACAAGATGAGGGCGAGTGGCAGGCTGGAGGTGATCGCCGGCGGCCCCGGTACCGGCAAGACGACGCGAGTCGCCCACATCGCCGCGGAACTGATCGCGAAGGCAGCGGCCAGCGGTGCGCGCCCGCCGCTGATCGCGCTGGCGGCGCCCACCGGCAAGGCGGCGGCACGGCTCCAGGAGGCCGTCCATGAGGAGACCCTGCAACTTCCGGTCGACGAGTCGGTGCGCGAGCTGCTGATGGGCCTGCGCGCGTCGACGCTTCACCGTCTGCTCGGGTGGCGCCCGGGCAGCCACAGCCGGTTCGCGCATGACCGCGGCAACCGCCTGCCCCACGATGTCGTGATCGTCGACGAGACCTCGATGGTGTCGCTGTCGCTGATGACCCGGCTGGTCGAAGCGGTCCGTCCGGAGGCACGGCTGATTCTCGTCGGCGATCCCGGGCAGCTGACCTCGATCGAGGCGGGTGTCGTGCTCGGCGACATCGTCGGGCCCGGTGTGGGTGAGGGCATCGTCGTGCTCGACCGCGTCCACCGCTACGGCGGCGGGATCGCTTCCGTGGCCGACGCGATTCGTGCCGGCGATGCCGATCGGGCCGTGGCCGCGCTCGGAGGCGCGCCGGGAGAGGTGACGTGGCTCCCGGTGGACGCCCACGAACACGAATCCGGCCTGGACCTCGTCCGCGAGCGAGCGGTGGCGGCCGGAAGCGCGGTGTTCGCCGCGGCCCAGGCGGGCGCGGGCGAGAACGCCCTCGAGGCGCTCGGCCGGTTCCGCTTGCTGTGTGCCCACCGCCGTGGTCCCTACGGCGTCAGCGATTGGGCCTCGCGGATGGTCGGTTGGCTCGCCGCCGAGCTCCCCGACCTCGACGCCGACCAGCGCGACTACGTCGGGCGGCCGCTGCTCGTCACCGAGAACGACTACGAGCTGGGTCTCTACAACGGCGACACCGGCGTGATCGTCGTCGGCGGCGCCGCCGGCGACGCCGCGGGCGCCGGAGGCGAGGCGCGGACCGGGACCCGCCCGACGGCGGTGTTCGAGCGCGGGACCGAGCTGCTCCACTTCAGCCCGCTACGGCTCGGTGCCGTCGAGACCGTGTACGCGATGACGATCCACAAGAGCCAGGGCTCGCAGTTCGACACCGCGGCGGTGCTCCTGCCCGACCCGAGCTCGCGCATCCTCACCCGTGAGCTTCTCTACACCGCGGTCACCCGGGCGCGCCGGGAACTGATCCTCGTCGGGACGGAGGAGTCGGTCCGGGCCGCGGTGGAGCGGCCGGTGGCGCGGGCGTCGGGTTTGCGAGAGAGATTGTGGGGCGGAGCGATGCCCCGGGTCGAGGCGCGGTACCAATTAATGGAGTGACCATCTGTGAATCTGACATACCGCGCCAAGGCGCGACCGCATCAATCGCCGGCGCGGCAGGTCTTCCAACCGCGCACAGGGCCGCCGCCTGACATTTCACGTAACTCCCAACGAGGCGTCGCCGTGGTTCTGGGCCCTGTGATCACGGCTTCGAGGGCTGGGTGAACGACGCCGCTCGTGCGAGACATGCTCAGATTCTCCGGCGCTTGACATGTTAGTGTTCGCCGCGTGGGGGCTGCCGTGGAGTTCATTTTCCTCGGCCCTTTCGAGGTGCGCGTCGAGCGCGAGGCGGTCGACACCGGTGGGATGCGCCAGCGAGGTCTCCTCGCAATCCTCGCCTTGAACCGCAACGAGGTGGTCTCGACTGACCGGCTCATCGACCAGCTATGGGCAGGCGAACCGCCCTCCACGGCCCTACACACGGTGCAGGTGTTCGTCTCTCGTCTGCGCAGGGCGCTGGGCTCCGCTGCCCACTGCCTCGTAACCAGAGGCCGCGGGTATGCGCTAGAGATCGATGACGACTCGATCGACGCTGATCGCTGCGAGCGCTTGTACACACGAGCGCGAGCGGCTCAGGCGACCGGAGACTATTCCCGCGCGGAGGGCTTGCTGCGCGACGCTCTAGCGCTATGGCGGGGGGTCCCTCTCGCCGATTTCACATACGAGCCATTCGCCCAAGCCGCGATCGCTCGCCTCGAGGAGTTGAAGTTAAGTTGTCGTGAGGAGCTGATCGACGCCGAACTCGCTCTGGGACGGCATCAGCAGCTGATGCCGGATCTGGAGGCCTTTGTGCGTGAGCAGCCGCTTCGCGAGCGGGCTCGCGGGCAGCTCATGCTTGCCCTCTACCGGTGCGGACGCCAGGCCGAGGCACTCGCAGACTTCCGCGAGGCGCGCCGGAAGCTGATCGACGAGCTGGGAGTCGAGCCCGGTGTCGCCCTGCGAGAGCTACACGATGCGATCCTGCGTCAAGACGCAAGCCTGGACATTGCCGTACCGCCGCCTGAAAACATCCAGCCCGAGCTGGGCCAGGGCGTTGCTTCTGCGCGCGAGCAGTCTGATCAGCCGGTCTCAACGCGCGGCAAAGCTGACGCGGAAACCCCAGTCCCGACCGCTCCGCTCCGCCCGATTCGCAAGGCGCGCAAGGTCGTCACGGTCCTGTTCTCTGACCTAGTTGACCTAACCGGACTGACCGGCCGGTTGGATCCTGAAGCCTTGCACCGGCTGACGTCGCGCTACTTCGATGAGATGCGCGCCCTGCTGGAGCGTCATGGCGCGACAGTCGAGCTGTATCTAGGTGACGCGGTTATGGCCATCTTCGGGGTCCCCGTCGTGCACGAAGACGATGCGCTACGTGCGCTGCGCGCAGCCGCCGGCATGCGCGATGCGTTGCCCGATCTCAACCGAGAGCTCGAACAGACGTGGGGTGTGCGGGTTGGCATCCGCATCGGCGTCAACACCGGTGAGGTCATCGTGGGTGATCGAGCCGAGGGTGAGCCATTGGCCACCGGCGCGGCGGTCAAGTTGGCCAAGCAAATCCAAGAAGCGGCGGCCGCGGGCGAGATCCTAATCGGGCAGGCAACGAGCCGGCTGGTCGCAGGCGCCGTGCAGGTCGAGCCGGTCCAACTGGGCAGCCAGGATGGCGGTGGAGCGATCGACGCGGTTCGCTTGATGAAAGTGCTTCCTCCAGGGTCACCTGGGCGTCCTCGTCGCTTCCACTCGCCGCTGGTGGGTCGCGTCCGCCAACTCGAAGCGCTCTCCAGCGTGTTCTCGAACATTGAGGCCGACCAAGCCTGCCATCTGTATACGTTGCTCGGGTCAGCAGGCGTGGGAAAGTCGCGATTGGGTGCGGAGTTCGTCGAGCGACTTGCTGACGGCGTCACCGTGCTAGCCGGGCGATGCCTACCGTACGGCGAGGGCATCACCTACTGGCCGCTTGCCGACGCGCTCAGGGAGCTCGCCAGTTCAGGCGGCGGTCCAGGTGCGAACGTGTCGGTCGACACCATCGCCGAGCAAGTCGCCGATGAGCCAAACGCGCGGTTAATCGCCGAGCGGGTGGCGGCGGTACTCGGAGTGGGTCCTCCGGTGGCTTGCGCGCCGGAGGAGACGTTCTGGGCCGTACGGAAGCTCCTGGAGGCGCTCGCGAGCCGCCAGCCACTCATCGTCGTCTTCGATGACGTGCATTGGGCAGAACCCACATTTCTCG
>Ga0335081_10010599_pt1 | contig 14906 bp, 17 predicted proteins | sample Lox_Sample_35_FD_206713 | JGI IMG/M metagenome (GOLD analysis project Ga0335081, IMG submission 206713) | Soil microbial communities from Loxahatchee National Wildlife Refuge, Florida, United States - Lox_Sample_3.5 | ecosystem: Environmental > Terrestrial > Soil > Wetlands | place: USA...
CGCTCCGTGCGCGAGACGCTGGCGCGCGTGCGGGCGGCTCGCGGAGAGCGGCTTCTCGACATCGGCTGCGGCACCGGCGCCCTTCTGCGCGAGCTCACCGCGGCGGGCGTTCGCTGCACCGGCGTGGATCTCTCGGTCGGAATGCTCTCGCAGGCCCGCTTTGCGGCAGCGCCGCTCGCCTGCGGTGATGCCGAGGCGCTGCCGTTTGGGCGGGAGAGCTTCGATGTCGTGGTCACATCGAGCTCGTTTCACTTCTTCCCGCATCCCGAGCTCGCGCTCGAAGAGATCCGGCGCGTCCTTCGCCGCAACGGCCGTCTCGTCATCACCGACTGGTGCGACGACTACGTCGCGTGCCGGATGTGCGACGCGTATCTTCGCTTCCGCGAGCCGCAGCGCCGCAAGATTCTGAGCCGCAGTGAATGCATCGATCTTCTGGAGGCCCGTGGTTTTCGCGTGCTGCGGGTCGACGCGTACAAGATCTCGTGGTTGTGGGGGCTCATGACCGCAGTCGCCGAAGCGGCCTAACTCACGATCCAAAGCGCCTGGCCCCGGGCCAGCGCCTGCCGCGCCGAGAGCATCAGCTGCACGTACGTCTGTACGTCGAGGTCGGCATCGACGAGATCGTCGTCCTCGAGATATTTCGCGGCGAGCTGCATCAGCTCGACTTCGTCGACCGGCAGCTTCGCTCTCGCCGCGAACTGCTGCAGCGCGCCGACGAGCGCCGGCAGGCTCGCGACGTGGAACGGATCGGCGACGTTCGGCACCGAGATCTCCTCGATTCCGCCGAGCGGGGCTGACACGAACACGGCTTGATAGGCGTCGATGCCGGCGATCTGCGGGACGCGGTTCTGCAGCGCGACCCAGCCGCGCGAATCGACGGCGTCCGAGCGATAGGCGTCGACGCTGGAGCCATCGTTCATGGGAAAGCGCTTCTGCAGCGCGTCCTTGACGGCGCGCGCGAGATCGGGCCCCAGGACGTCGTGGGCCGAACCGGCAACGAAGGTGAGCGGCACGGCGCGTCAGCTTAACATGCTCGCGCTTCGCGCTCGCGTTGTCGGTTGTCAGTTGTCAGTTGTCAGTTGTCAGTGGGTTACCGGTTGACGGTTACCGGTTCGCGGTTACGTTGTCTGTTGTCTGTTGTGTGTTGTGTGTTGTCTGTTGTCTGTTACCGGTTGACGGTTGCCGGTTACCGGTGGCCGGTTACCCGTTGCCGGCTGCCGTTGCCGGTTGCCGTTGCGCGTTTGGAGGCTTGCCGGTTAACGGCTGACGATTGTCCGGCGACGGCCGTGTCGACGTATGGGAGACGACGAGCAGAGACAAACCGACTACAGACTACAGACAACAGACAACAGACACAGACAACGTAACCGGTAACCGGCAACCGGCAACCGGCAACCGATCACCGGCAACGCACGCGCAGCGCGCTTACAATCCGGCTCGTGTTCGAGCGGCTCAAACGCGTTGCACCGTTCGTCAAACCGATCGTCATCCTGGCGCTCTTCGCGATCGCGCTGCGCGTTCTGCAGGAGAGCCTCAGCCGCTATCGGTATCGCGACATCATCGCGTATCTCAGCTCGTTGCCGATCGACCAGGTCATCCTCGCCATCGCTCTCACACTCCTCGGCTATCTCGTGATGACCGGCTACGACACGCTGGCGTTCGAGTACATCCGCCATCCGCTGCCGTATCGAAAAATCGCTCTCGCCTCGTTCATCGGCTACGCGTTCAACAACAACGTCGGGCTTTCGGGCCTCGTCGGCGGATCGCTGCGCTACCGGATGTACACGGCGTGGCGCCTGAGCGCGGTCGAGATCGCGAAAGTGATCGCCTTCTGCACGCTGAGCTTCTGGCTGGGGTTCGTGCTGTTAGGCGGAACGCTGTTCATCGTGGTGCCGCCCGAGGTCCCGACGGCGGTGCATCTGCCGTTCAATTCCGTGCGGATTCTCGGGATCCTCCTGCTGCTTCCGGCGCTCGCGTACTTTTTGTGGATCTCGATCCGGCGCGAGCCCGTGCGCGTGCGGCAGTGGGAATTCGATCTGCCGACGTTCGGCCTCTTCGTCGCGCAGGTCACGGTGTCGGCGATCGACTGGTTCATCGCCGCGTGCGTGCTCTACATCCTGCTGCCGGACAACCTGCCGATCTCGCTGGTCCGCTTCCTGTCGATCTTTTTTCTCGCGCAGATCGCCGGAGTCGCCAGCAACGTGCCGGGCGGGCTGGGCGTGTTCGAGGCCGTGGTCCTGCTGTTTCTCGCGCCGTTTTTTCCGGCGGCGGCGATCGTCGGCTCGCTCGTCGCGTTCCGCGCGATCTACTACCTCATCCCGCTGATCGTCGCGACGATTCTCCTCGCGACGCACGAGATCCTCGAAAAACGCGAAGGCGTCGCGAAAGCGTGGCGGATCTTCGGACGATGGGCGCCCGGCATCGCGCCGAACGTGATGGCCTTCTCGACCTTTGTCGGCGGCGCGGTGCTCCTCATCTCCGGTGCGACGCCCACGCTCCCGAGCCGTCTCTACTGGCTGCGCCGCATCGTTCCGCTGCCGGTCGTCGAGATCTCGCATTTCTTCGGCAGCATCGCCGGCGCGCTGTTGCTGCTCATCGCGCGCGGACTGCAGCGGCGGCTCGATGCCGCGTACCAGATGGCGTTCGTCGTCCTCACGGCGGGCATCGTTCTGCAGATCTTCAAGGGCGGCGACTTCGAAGAGGCGATCATCCTCGCGATCATGCTCTTCGGCCTCGTCGCATCGCGGCGCCACTTCTATCGAAAAGGTCTTCTCGTGAACGAGACGTTCGGTCCGGGCTGGATCTTCGCGATTCTGCTCGTTCTGATCTCCTCCGCGTGGCTCGGCTTCTTCAGCTACAAATACGTCGGCTACTCGAATGATTTGTGGTGGCGCTTTCAGTTCCGCGCCGACGCGCCGCGATTTCTGCGCGCGGGCGTCGGCGTGCTCGCGGCGATGCTGATCGTCGCCGTGCGCCATCTGCTGCGCCCCGCGATCCCCGACCCCGACCCGCCCGCCCACGCGGAGCTCGAGCGCGCGGCGGACATCGTGAAGACCGACGCCCACAGTCAGGCCAACCTCGCGTTCCTCGGCGACAAACCGTTTCTGTTCAGCGACAGCGGCCGCGCGTTCATCATGTACGGCGTCGAAGGACGCAGCTGGATCGCGATGGGCGATCCGGTCGGCCCCGACGAGGAGAAGGCGGAGCTGATCTGGAAATTTCGCGAGCGATGCGACGTCCACGCCGCGTGGCCGGTGTTCTACGAAATCGGCCGGCGTCATCTGCATCTCTACCTCGACCTCGGCCTGACGCTGCAGAAAATCGGCGAGGAGGCGCGCGTGCCGCTCGAGGACTTCTCGCTCGAGGGAGGATCGCGCAAGTGGATGCGCAAGATGCAGCGGAAGGTCGAGAGCGAAGGCGGCAGCTTCGAGATCGTGCGCGATGCGACGCCGATTCTTCCGGAGCTGCGCGAAATCTCCGACGCGTGGCTCGCCGAAAAGAAAACGCGCGAGAAAGGCTTCTCCCTCGGATTTTTTGCCGAGGAGTACATCCGGAGGTTTCCGGTGGCGGTGGTGCGCCGCGAAGGTCGCATCGTCGCGTTCGCGAACATCTGGACCTCGGGCGATCGACAGGAGCTGTCGGTCGATCTGATGCGCCAGCGGGCCGACGCGCCGCCGGGCGTCATGGACTACATCTTCGTCAACCTGATCGTCTGGGGACAGCAGCAGGGCTACCAATCCTTCAACCTCGGCATGGCTCCGCTCGCGGGCCTGGAGAGCCGCAATCTGGCGACGGTATGGAACCGCGTCGGCGCGCTCGCATACCGCATCGGCGAAAACTTCTACAACTTTCAGGGCTTGCGGCAGTACAAGGAAAAATTCGATCCGAAGTGGGAGCCGACGTATCTCGCCTCGCCCGGCGGTCTGGTGCTGCCGAGGATCCTCACGAATCTGGCGACGCTGATTTCGGGAGGATTGCGCGGAGTGGTGGCGAAGTGATCGGATACTGAAATTTCAAATTTCAAATTTCAAATTCAAAATGAAAAATGAAAAATGCACCGAACAGTCGAGTCGGAATTTGTTCGCATCGCGTTTTCATTTTTCATTTTTCATTTGAAATTTGAAATCCGAAACCTGATGCTTTCTCTCTTTCTTGCAGTCACCGTTGCAACAAAGCTCCCGCTCATCGAGGTCCCCGCGACGCGCGGCACATCCGACACGCTCGTCGTGCTGATCTCCGGCGACGGCGGCTGGGCGGCAATCGACAAAGCCATCGCGCGCGAGCTCGCCGCGAACGGCATGCCCGTGGTCGGTCTCAACGCGCTGCAGTACTTCTGGACGAGGCGCACGCCCGAGTCGGCGGCGCGCGATCTGCAAACCATCCTGGAGATGTACCTGGCGGGGTGGAAAAAGGAAAGGGTGCTGTACGTCGGCTATTCGCGCGGCGCGGACGTCCTGCCGGCGATGATCAATCGCCTGCCGGCCGGGCTGCGGGCGAAAACGCGCGCCGTCGCGCTCCTGGGTCCCAGCCCGACGGTCGAGTTCGAGTTCCATGTCGGCGACTGGATGCGAAGCTCGAAACGCGGTCTGCGAGTGAAACCGGAAGTAGATGCGTTATCATCACAAAATATCATGTGTATTTATGGCGAGGACGACAACGACTCGCTTTGTCCCGAGCTGAACGGCCCGCGTTTCGACATCGTCAAGCTGAAGGGCGCGCATCATTTCGACGGCGGCTACGAGCGGCTCGCCGCGATCATTCTTCGCAATCTGCCATGATCCCGCTCCTCTTCGCGCTTCTCACGAACTGCCCTCCGGCGCCGGTCCGGGAATTTCCGGCGCACGGCGCCATGGCTCGCCTGGCGATTTTTCTGAGCGGCGACGGCGGTTGGCGGCCGGTCGATCGAAAGATCACGACGGTGCTGACGAAGAACGGCGTCGCGGTGGTCGGTTTCGTCACGCCGCCGTACTACGCGACGCGCCGCACCGCGGAAACGAGCGCGTGTTCGCTCGCCGATCTGATTCGCGCGTATCAGCAGCGCTGGAACAAGCAGAAATTCATTCTGATCGGATTCTCGCGCGGCGCGGACGTGCTGCCGTTCATGATCAATCGTCTGCCGCCCGATTTGCGATCGTCGATCGACCTCGTCGCGCTCCTCGGTCCCGAGCCCACGATCAACTTCGAATACCACCCGTTCTGGAGCATCCTGCGCTACGTTCGGCATCCGCCGCTGTTCGAAGTGCAGCCGGAGATCGAGTCGCTGCGCGGCCTCAACGTGCTCTGCGTCTACGGCGAGCGGGAGAAGGACTCGCTTTGCCCGACTCTCGACCCGTCGCAGTTTAGAATTCTCCGCGAGAAGGGCGGTCACCACTACGCCGGCCGATACGATGAAGTCGCTCACGCGATCCTCGACGCGGCTCCTTAGCGCCGCGATCCTCATCGCCGCTGCGTGTCACAGTCCGACGGCGCCGCTCGACCAGAATTCGCAGGCACGCGGCCGCCTCGCCGGCATCGTCACGATCGGACCGAACTGCCCGGTCGATCAGCCGGGGCAGCCCTGCCCGACGCCGCCGAGCGCGTATTCGCTTCGAAAAATTCTCGTGTACGACGCGGCGAAGACTCAGCTCGTCTTCACGGTCGACATCGACAGCCAGGGACTCTATGCGGTCGACCTCGTCCCGGCGGCGTATCTCGTCGATCTGAAAGGCGTCGGTCTCGATCGCACGAGCGACCTGCCGAAGACGGTCGACATCCACGCGCACGTCACCACGACGCTCAACGTGAACATCGATACTGGATTGAGATAGCGGGAAGGAATTGGCAGGTGGCGGGTGGGCAACCCAACCGCCACCCGCTACGCGCTAGCTCAGGTGTTTGTTCACAAGCGCAGTCATCTCGAACATCGAGACCTGCTTCTTGCCGCCGAAGATCTTCTTCAGATTGTCGTCGGCGTTGATCATGCGCTTGTTCTGCTGGTCCTGCAGGCCGTGGGCCTTGATGTAGTCCCACACCTTCTTGGTCACTTCGCTCCGCGGAATCGGTTTGCTGCCGACGATCGCCGCCAGATCCGCACTCGGCTGCACCTCCGCCGCCAAACCTTTACCGCCCCCTTTGGAGCTCGATCCCTTTTTCGCAGTCGCCATCTATTCTTCTCCCGTCAAATTTGTTGGTCGATTGTCGCGTAGCGCCTCGCGCGCGTCAAACGGAGCGCGCTTTCGAGCATTTCCGCCGGCGTCCCCGGCGGGACTTCCATGCCCAGAAACTGCAGCGCGCTGCCGAGTGTATCCCGAACGCGCGATTCGTCGAGGTCCGGCAGCGGCAGCGCACCCTCGCGCTTACCGAGTTTCCGTCCATCCTTCCCTAAAACCACCGGCAGATGAGCATACTCCGGCTGCGGAAGAGCGAGGGCGCGCTGCAGGGCGATCTGCCGCGGAGTCGAGGACAGAAGGTCCGCGCCGCGAACGACCTGCGTCACGCCCTGCTCGGCGTCGTCGACGACAACGGCGAGCTGGTACGCATACGGACCGTCGGCGCGTTTGATGACGAAATCGTCGACGCTCGCTTCGAAATGGCCGGCGATCGCATCCTCGAACGCGATCACATCCTCCGGCGCGCGAAATCGCACCGCGCGCGCTGTGCGTCCCGGCGGAAGCCCGTTCCGGCACGTGCGCGGGTATACCGGCTCGGCCCCGGCCGGCGCGGACGCGGCGCGCTCGACTTCAGCGCGCGAGCAGCCGCAGTCGTATGCGAGCCCGCGCTCGCGCAGCCTCGCGAGCGCCGCGTCGTAAAGCGCGGTGCGCTCCGACTGGCGCACCACCTCGCCGTCCCATTCGAGTCCGTATCGCCGGAGCGAGCCGAGGATCTCCTGTTCCGATCCGGGGACGACGCGCGCCGTGTCGAGATCCTCGATGCGCACGAGCCACCGCCCTCCCGCCGCGCGTGCGAAGAGCCACGACCCGGCCGCGGCAACGAGGCTGCCGAAGTGCAGCGGGCCGGTCGGCGACGGGGCGAATCTTCCGGCGACATTCACCACGGAGACACAGAGTACACAGAGTTCTCCGTCTTCTCTGCGCCGTCTGTGGTGATTCTCATGCCGCCGGCAGCGAAGCCTGAATCTGCTTCGCGCGCGTGAGGTGCGTCTCAACCAAAGTGCGGAGCGCGGTGAGCTGCTGCTTGACCAGCTTGTTGCGCGCGTTCGGCATCAGCTTCGTGTCGATCAGGTTCAGCGCGTTCTGATGCGCCTCGACTTCGCGATCCATGTACGCGCGATCGAACGCGGCGCCGCTGAGCGCCCGAAGCCGGTCGGCCGCGGCGCCGGAGGCTGCATCGAGCTGCCGGCTGAGCGCCGTGTCTTCGGAGTTGATGTCCTTCGCCGACAGCGCCGCCTCCGCTTTGTTGTTCTGCGCGTCGTGCTCGTTGATCATCGTCTGCGCGAAATCGCGGACGGCCGTGCCCGCCGCTTTGTCGCGCGCGAGCTCGCCTTCACGCACCTCGCTCAGATTGACGACGCGCATGACCATCGCAATCTGCGGATCGGTCAGCTTCCCGGGCTGCTGCGTGCTCGCGCATGCGGCGGCGAGCATCATCACGATCAGGGCACTTCGGAATTTCATCGCATTCCACTCCGCGCTATTCTTTTCGCATGGCTCGCGCCAACCACGAGCTCATCGGCGCACTGCGACAAACGGCGCAGCGCCTTGCGAGCAACGTATCGTACCAGTGGGGGCACATGGGGATGTGCAACTGCGGTCACCTCGCGCAGTCGATCACCGGCCTTCGCAGCTCCGAAATCCACTCCTCGGCCCTCGTTCGCGAAGGCGACTGGGAGCAGCAGGCGAACGACTACTGTCCGGCGAGCGGCAATCTCATCGACGTCGTCCTCGCGGCGATGTTCGACATCGGCCTGACCCGCACCGACGTCCGCAATCTCGAGAAACTCTCCGACCTCGATGTGCTACGCCGTGCCGGACGGCACTTGCGCTTCAACAGGCGGGAGGACGTCGTGCTGTACATGAGCGCGTGGGCCGACCTGCTCGAGCAGGAGTTCGAAGAACAAGGCGTAGAAGTGCGAACAGAATGCAGGGCCGGCTCTCAGCCGGCCGGCACGGGCTGAGAATCGGCGCTACGTTGCGGCCATCCATGCGTCTTCGCGTTGTACTCGTCGAGCCGAAAGAGGCCGGGAACGTCGGCGCGGCGGCACGCGCGATGAAGAACTTCGGATTTCGCGAGCTGGCGATTGTCGGTGCCCGGCCGCAGATCACGCGCGACGAGTCGGAGTGGTGGGCGAAGGGCGGCGCGGACGTCGTGCAGTCGGCGCTTCGCTTCCCGTCGCTGCGCGAAGCGCTCGCCGACGTGCATCTCAGCGTCGCGACGACCGCCATACGCGGCCGGCACGTCTACGAGCAGCTCGCGCCGGTCGAAGTCGCGCGACTCGCCGAGGAGACGCTCGGCGACGAGCACACGCTGGCGCTCGTGTTCGGGCGCGAAGAGTGGGGCCTCAGCGGCGAGGAGATCGCGATGTGCCAGCGCACGGCAGTGATTCCCACGGCGCCCGACACGCCGACGATGAACCTCGCACAGGCGGTAGCGATCTTCTGCTACGAGCTCGCCAAAGGGCTTCGGCCGCCCGCGAAGAATCCCGATCCCGCGCCCGGCGATCTCATTCACAACCTCAACAGCCGCACGCGGAAGCTGCTCATCGAGCTCGGCTTTTTCGCCGACAAGGAACCCGATCGGATGTGCGCGGAGCTGCAGGCGCTCGCCGGCAAACGCACGCTGACGACGCGCGAGGCCTCGCTGCTGCTGAGTTTTGTGGCGCACGTGGAACGGGCGCTGGGAAAATGACCCCGCTGCCCGATCAATCCGAGCAGAGCCTGAACGGGCTCGCCATTCTCATCGAGAGAGTCACGCCGATGCTGGTCGATATCGGAAGCTGGATCTTTGGCGGCCTGATCGCGCTGAACCTCGTCGTCATCGCCGCCCTCATCACGGTCGGGCCGGCTCACCGGTTGATCCTGATCTCTCTCACGGCCTTCACCTGCGCGCTTCCGTTAGATGTCGCAGGGATCTTTCTGCTGCGGCTGACGAAGGATCTCAAGGATGTGGAGATCGAGCGCGTCGCGCTCCGGTCGTTCAAGGATGCCGGCTTCCCGAACATCGAGGCGTATTTCCCGGACCGCGATCATCGAGCCGCTGCGCCTCGCAGGCGGTCTCGTCTTGCCGTCGTTTATTGCCTGGCAATCGGCACCGTGACCAGTGGGCTGACGGTTGCCGGCTTGACGGCGGCGCTTTGGTACATGGCGTGGTGGATCGGCGTGACGCTTCTGGCGATGATCGTGGCCGGCGCGCTCGTCGTGATCGCCGCCTTCGCTCACTCCCTGCCTCCCCAATCCGAAGCGGAACAGGAATTGAAGCGCCGGATGCACGAAGAGCAATCACAATGAACGGAGCTGACATCACGAAGACGCGCGGCATGTTCTTGCTGGGGTGCCGGGCAGAAATCGGCATCCGCGCAGAGGCGGAACGAATCTGGGATTTGCTGACGGACGCGAAGAACTATCCGAACTGGAATTCGATGGTCCTCGGGATCGATGGAACGATCCGCGAAGGCCAACGGCTCCGAATCCGCGTGCCCGGCACAGGACGGACGTTCTCACCAATCGTTCGGGATCTTGTACCCAACCGCCGGATGAAGTGGGTTGGTGGCGTTCCCGGCGTGTTTCGAGGCGTTCGCACATTCGAGCTGAGCCCGCGCGTCGACGGGTCGACGGTTTTCATGATGGAGGAGCGTTTCACCGGCCTGATGCTTCTGTTCGTCAAGTCGTCGATGCCGGACTTCGGGCCGGTGTTCGGGCAGTGGGCCAGCAACCTGAAGGAGGCCGCGGAGCGGAATTAGGTCAGACGTGTTCCTGGCGCAGCGGCACGAGGCCGCTCTCGAAAATCAACCGCCGGCACGTTTCCGCCTCGTCTCGCGCGACCTCGTACACGATGACCTGGTAGCACGCGGCGCCTTCGCGCGGAATGGCGTCGAGGCGAAGCGTGTAGCTGACGCCGGCTTCATCGAGCACGCGCTCGACCGAATCGGCCTCGCGCATGTCGGCGGTGATGAAAACATCTTCTCGATTCATTTCGGCAATCGTTTCTTGTCGATCTTCACCAGCACGGTGTACTCGGGATCGACCATCTCGGTGAGCGGCGCCTTTGCATTCTGCGATACGAATTCGTACGCGTCCATCTCGGACATGCCGGTGAGGTCCTGCACCCATCGGACCATCTCGCGAAAGGCGATGCGCGCGGCATCCTCGAGCGGACGCGCCGCGCCGAGAGTCATGATCGTGTCGGCGTTTTCGATCCGCGGCCACGGCGTGTCGCGGTGCTTGATGAGGTCGACGGTGATGTCGACATTCATCGCGCCTTCGATCGCCGTGCCGATGATCTCTCCCTCGCCCATCGCATAGTGGCCGTCGCCGAACGAAACGAGCGCGCCCGGCACCTTGACGCCGAGATACACCGTGTTGCCCGCGCGCACCTCGGGGCAATCCATGTTGCCGCCGAACGAATCGGGCACGATCGTCGATCGCGCCTCTCCCGCCGGCGCCACGCCGAGGCAGCCGAGGAACGGGGCGAGCGGGACGTCCCAGGTTTTCTTGCCGTCGAGCGAATGCGTCCGAGCGACGCCGCTCGTCACTTCGTAGAACCAGACTTTCTCCGGCAGATCTGCGCCTAACACCGCCGTGCGATCGGTGGCGTTGAGCGCGCCGAAGCCGGGAAAAAACGAGGAGATGCCGTGATCGCGCGCCGGCTCGAGCTTGTTGATATGGATGACGAGCGTGTCGCCGGGCTCGGCTCCGTCGACGTAGAAGGGTCCCGTCTGCGGATTGTCGTGGCCGGGCGGCATTACTTTCGACGGCAGCTGATCGGGCCGGGTGACCGCGCCGTCGTAGCAGTCCTCGCTCCAGGAGACGATGCGCGTGCCGGGCTCGATGTGCATCTTCGGCGCGGCGCCGCCAAATGTATACGTTAATTCTTCGTGTTTTGGCACGTAGTTGACGACGAGCTGATCGATCGCGAGCGCAAAGAGAATCATTCCATCTCCCGGGGTCAGACCTTAAATTTTAAGTTTTCTACGGTAAGCAGATTCCACGAGCTGTAGAAAATTTAAGATTTAAGGTCTGACCCCAACAAACGCCGAAGAAACTCGGGCATGGCGTGAAATTGATCGACGTGATCGGGCGCCGTGTTGCCGGCAAACCCCATGATCAGCACGTTACCCGATTTGGCTTCGCTCAACTGCTGCATGCCGTGCGGCCCCCACTTCAGGACCGGAGTGCGTTGCATTCCGAGCTGCGCGATGAGCCAGTCCGCGGTCTCGGTCGTGCTCGCGAACGTGCCGGGAAAAATCTCCGAATGCGAGAACACGAACCGCTTGCCCGACTTCGCAAAATCGAGGAACGGCTGCAGCTTCGTCGTATCGAGCCGTCCGCCTTCGAAGATCGGCGTGCGCGGCGGAATGTAATCGGTGTGCAGCCCGTCGAGCAGCAGAACTCCGCTGATCGCCTCCGCACGGTTGCGAAGGATCGCACGCACTGCGCCGTAGCCGGCGCTGAATCCGCTGAGAAACACGCGATCGATGTTGATGTGCGAGCGGATCCCCGACACGAGCCGGTCGAACGCCGCGGGATCGCTGTACGCCGCGTCGTACGCGCCACCGCCCTGCCCGACGTTCACCACGGCGACGACGAGCGGACGGTCGGTCATGATCGCCGCTTCGAACGGCAGCCACGCGGCGCCGTGAAAATGAATCAGCAGATCGCCCTCGTGCGCCGCTGCCGCGCGCGGCGTGATGAGCACCTCGGCGCCGGCGGCCGTGAATTGCTCGCCTTCGATCGTCGTTTTCACGAGCCGCTCGTGCGCGCGCGTGAAGTCCACCATCGGCGACGGATTCTGCGCCGGCAGTTTCGGCGTGTGTGCGCAAGATGCGAGAAGCGCGAACACGAACGGGATCAGCATCCGCACGCGCCGCGCGTAAAGCGCGTAGTCGCCGCCGAGCTCCTGCCGCAGGAAGCGCTCCTCGAGCCGCGCTTTGATGTAGAAGCTGAAGGTGAGAATCGCGGCGCCGGCGACCGACCACGGCCGGCCGATGTAGAACGCCGTGGCAAACGCGGCGAGCGACAGCCCGGAGTAAATCGGATGCCTCACGATTCGATACGGCCCGGAATCGACGACGCGATGATCCGCCTTGCGCGTCACGGTTCCCGACCAGAGCCGGCCGAGGTGGATGCGGGCCCACCAGGTGAAAAGGAAGCCGGCGACACAGAACGCGAAGAGCAGCCATCCGACGGGCCTCTCGACCTCCCAAACGCGCGCGGTGTGTCGCGGCCATGCGCCGAGGAGCAGAAGGGCGCCGACGACGTTCAGCAGACGATACGGCAGCTGTGCGCCGATCGAGGGCCGGTCGACCGCGCGGCTTCGCCAGACCGCGGCGATCATCCACGACGCGAACCACGCGATCCAGGCGAATTCGAACAGCCGGTCGAGCAGGGTCTGCGGGTAGAAGACGAACACTCGGGCGATCGTACAATGGACCATGCCGCCCGTTCACCGGGCCACCGATTTCCGCCGCATCGCGCTCCGCGCCACTGGCGGAAAAGTGAAAGCGATTTTCTGGCACCTCGGCGTGCGCTGCGCGCTCGAAGCGCGGGGTTTCACGTTCACGAGCGGCTTCGGTCCGCGCACCGAGCCGCAGCGGGGCGAGATCGGGCTGCTGATCGGATCGTCGGCCGGCGCGATCTTCTCGCTGCTCGTCGCTGCCGGCTACGACGTGCCGGAGATCCTCGAGTCATTCCTCGGACGCAAGTCGCGGCTGCCGCGCATTCACGACGCGACGATCTTCCGCCCTCACCGGCACAGCCTCATCGGTTATCTGCGCCGCGTGCGCAATGCGGTGAATCTGCGCGCCGGCGAAGTGATCTTCCCCGGCAGCGGCGTCGGCTCGCTCCCCGATCCCGAAGTGCAGAACATCGCGGCGGAGTACAACCTGACGCTCCGAAAGTTTCTCCGCCATTTCAAGCTGAAGGACCTTCTCGTCCTTCGGTCGCGCTACTCGGTGTCGGGCATGGAGCGCTGGTTTCACGATCTGCTCGACGGACACGAGTCGTTCGACGAGCTGCGCACGCAATTGTTCATCCTCGCGTCGGACCTCGATTCGCCGCTGACGGCGGTCTTCGGCTCACGCGAGCAGGATTGCCAGTGGTACCGATACATCGCCGGCGTGCCGGTATCGCACGCCGCGGCCGCGTCGATGGCAATCCCCTCGGTGTTCAATCCGGTTTCGATCAACACCGGCGGCCGCAAGCACTACTTCATCGACGGCGACGTCTACAACCCGACCGAGACGATGATCGAGACCGATCACGGCTGCGATCTGGCGATCATCTCCTCGTTCGAAGCGCCGTATCGATTTCACCCCGCCATCGGCTCGCTCCATCACCTCGGATTGCCCTTCGAGCTCTCGCAGACGATCGCGCTCACGATCTACTCGCGCTTCATGCAGTCGCGCAACGCGGCGCGCGCGAAGTGGGCGGGCCTGCAGGCGGCGCGCGACGCGCTCGCGCGGCACGTCGACGAGGAGACGCTCGAGCGGGAATCGAAGCGCATCGCAGCGGCCCTGGACATGTCGCTGCAGATGAAAATCATCCACGTGCATCCGTACAAGAATCCGCTTCTCTTTTTCGGCAACGCCTTCGACCTCTCGCCCAAGAGCCTCGGCAAGATGCTGGTGGAAGCGTCGCTTCAGGCGAGCGATTTGTTAGACCGCGAGGGATTTCCGCTGGCGTGATGCGAACAGCAGCACGGCGGCGAGCGCGGCAAAGATCGCGGCGATGATCAGATCGACGCCGGCGTGATACCTGCGCGGCAGATCGCCGGTGGCGAGCTCGGCGTCCGACGGATTCGCCGGGTTGTAGCGCACGTGGATGATCGAGCCCATCGGATGCGCATCCGCCCACCGCCGCATGGCCTCCGGCCGATAGGAGCTCGCGCTGGAGATGTTTGCTCGAACGAACCTGTGCCCGGCGATGAACATCGCGCGCACCTTGACGCTGTAGGTCGGCGCCGGCGAGTCCCGCGTGAACGGATGGTACTGCTCGACCTCGGCAGAGCGGACGATCGCGGTGACCGCCGGCCATCGTTCGTGACGCATGGCAGTGATCCCGTCGATGATCGCGAAGACCAGCGCGCCCGCCGCGCACAACGCGAAGAAAACCGCCAGCAGCGCGCCGATCGCTCGCAGAGAATTCAATGCCGTGCGCTGTGCCTGCGGCCCGCCGAGGACGGCGGCGGCGCGCTGCTGCAGCTCGCTGTTAGGCGCGACGCATCCCAATCGGCACAGCCGATGCCCAGCGATCCCGTCGCGGGCCAGGTCACGATCGCGCCGGTCGAATCGACGAACGAGAAGTAGTAGCGATGGCAGCCGCTGCCGACGTTCGATGCCGCCGCCGACCACGCGCCATTCGCCGGCGTGCCGCGCTCGAGCGAAAGGGCGAGGCACCTTCCGTCGACGATTGCGTACGCGCTGCGCGGCGGCGCGGAGTCGAACCAGTTCGCCCAGAGATCGACACTCGCCGCCTGCTGCGGATAGTGCGCCGCGGAGGGAATCTTGTAGGCGACGCCGCCTCCGCCGAAATCGCCGACCGACTGCGTGCCGCTGTCGCCGATCCCCACCGCGCCTGACGATGTGAGAATCAGATAACGGTGGCCGTTGCCGGAGTTGAACCCGCAGTCGCTGCCGTCGCTCGTCTCGGTCATCCAGAGATTGAAGGCGTAATTCGGATCGCCGGTGCCGGCGATGATCTCTCCGTACGCACCGCCGCCGAAGAGTCCGATGCGAGCGTTCCACGCGGTGCAGC
>Ga0335081_10010600_pt1 | contig 14905 bp, 11 predicted proteins | sample Lox_Sample_35_FD_206713 | JGI IMG/M metagenome (GOLD analysis project Ga0335081, IMG submission 206713) | Soil microbial communities from Loxahatchee National Wildlife Refuge, Florida, United States - Lox_Sample_3.5 | ecosystem: Environmental > Terrestrial > Soil > Wetlands | place: USA...
AAAGCGGCTCGCGAACCTGGGCCACCCGCCCAAGGCAGTGCAAAGCCTTTTGCTGTTGCGGTGTAAGAATGCTCTGGTTCCCGTTGTTTGCGGCTATGGCACAAGTCAGCGTGCTGACGAGAGCTTCGCAATCAACTCAATGCCCCACCGCAGTATGAGTGCCACCCCTGCGTACAGTAAACAGTTCGTTACAACGGAACAAATTGTGATAAGTATGCCAAGTGGAGTAGTATGCCATCCTCCAACGAGTAGCAGGGAAGACGGCCACAGTACATACATCAGATCGGTGCGGCCCACTTCCAACACGCCCGACACGCCCAACCACAGAAGAATTAACACCCCACCGGACACAACCAGCCCAATTGCGGCACCGAAGACTGCCGTCAGTTTCAGACCCATACCACACTTACCTCCTTATGATGGAAATCAAAATACAGATCCGGGAGATAGCCCCTGATAAGCAGGAGCTAATGCCGCTAAGGGATGCTGCATTAGGCAACTCTTCATGGTTGAAATGAACAGGTCGTTGTTGCTCGGCACTGCCACCGTTCCTTCGTCGGGACTTACCCCCATGTCAGCCTTGCGTCCCTCGGGAGGTTCAGGCACCTCTAGCTTCTCCGGCTCGAATACGTTAAAGGGACTCGACATGACGCACTGGTTGTATGCTGCCAACTGAGAAGCAATCTGATCGGCGGGCCGAGTGTTTGGCAGAGGCGGGTTTCCGTTGTTTGCGGCATTGCAGGTCAAGTCAGTAGCCCGATATGCTCTGGGCGACGAATAGGCCCACCATCACGCAAATAGCCAGCAGTGCATAGAGACGCAAGAAGTCACCAGCCGCCTTTTTCACCAGTGCGGTAATATCAACGTCTTCAGCGCCCGAAAAGAGCGCTCGCATTCGCGAAAGCCATAGAAGAAAAAGACCTGCGCCCATAACAATGACAAACACGAGTCCGAGCAACGGAAGCCAAGCTTTGAGAAAAAGAGAGTTGTCGTGCAAGTAAAGATCCCGCGCGAACGTTGCGATGTCAGCTAGAGCCAACAGAACCAAAATCATGCTGCTCCAGAAGGTTGCTGTCCGATAATACGCGCCACCAAATAGCTCACCGTTCGCTATTTCCTTGAATTCGCCCAATCTCATCGAAGCCACTCCAAGATCTGACTTAGCCCAAAACAGTTCGTCAAACTCAACGAGTTCCCTGCAGCATGGCGTAAGCCATGAATACAGCCAACAGTACAACTCCTAGGCATACCGAATAAAGTCGAAGAAAGTCCAACGTCAACTCTCTAAACTGTGAGCGAAGTGCTGTGCTCTCGATAGCGGCAAAGGTAAGCCGCGAATGTAACAGCCACCGGACAGAGATGAAGGCTACGCAGAGCAGGGCTACTGCGAGCATTGCCGAAACAGGCACAGCCGCCCAGAAAAGGGATCGATCATCTCTGCTTAGAACAACGAGAATCCATACGATGCCTGCACATGCTGCCGCGAATATCAGTACACTCTCCAGAAAAGTGCGACAGCGAAAATATCGTGTCCCGAAGAGTTCACGTTCATTGATATCCCATCCGCCAATTGGCATGACACACCGCCTCTATTCATTTGCAAAACCCAAAGTAGAATCCCCAATACACCGCCGCACCGGTTCCTGAGAAAAGGGGTATGTACTCCTGTCCTGTAAGGAAGGCACCAGCGCTGACCACACTTAACATTCGAGCATCCCACTTCCAGCCGTTGCAGGTCTCAGCACTCGGCCACTGCGGCGGCTGCGTTGTTGGCTGCGTTGATTGTTGTTGCTGGGACGGTGCGTTTGGCTGCTGCTGTCCTTTGTTTGCGGCGCCCCCACCGCCGAAATCCCCGAAGATTCCGTCAACGAGCACGGGGCTAGCCAGTTCCTCGCTCCGAGCTGTATATTCCATCCAGACTGTAAGATCGCCGGGCCCCGCACCCTCTTCAGCATTTGGCGGACTCGGTTGTGGACCTGGCGGCGGGGGTGCCGTGACGCAGGCGTCGAAGGCGCATGGGTCGAGCCCCCAAGCATCCACGAAATTCATCGGATTATTCAGAACATATGCGTACCGGTTCCAGGTCTGCGGGTTCGTCGGGTCGACTGCCGCCATCCCCGCCGGGTCGGGAATTGTCCAGCGCCCCTGCTGCTGGTTATATTGGCGGGATTGTGAGTCGTAGATGCTGTCGTCGAAATTGTAGTTCAGGCTGGCGAATACATCGTCGAAGTTGTTGCCGCTGCCCGGACAATTCAGCAAGTCACCGAATGGCAAGCTCTGGCACGTCAGGGTTATGTTACTGTTCAAATCGGTCCAGACTCGTCCCGTACCCAACCAGTCAGAGTGCATGAAGTTCACTTCAGTTCCGGTGTTCGATCCCCAGTGTCGACCAAACCAGATCTCCCCACCAACTCGGCTTCCTGACTGCAGTTTAGCAACGGGATGATTCTGCAGATCGAAGAGGAACTCGAAAGTGCCGGACGAATTCTGCTGGGAGACCCGTCGTCCGAAAGCGTCGTAAACATAGGTAGCAGTGGCGCCGTTATCCACTTTTGTCAAACTCCCCTCAGGATCGTAAGTGTAGGTGTGGCTGCTGTCATTGGTGACTTCTCCGGCTGAGTCGTAGCTCACGCTACCATCATTGATGTGATTCCATGCCCCAAACGTGTGCAGGATGTTATTTCCCTGGCCCTGTGTGAGATTTTGATGCCACCGATTGCCCTCCGCATCATAGTCGTAGGTATAGGCGCTAGCCGTTCCATAGGGGCATGCTGAGGAGCCGGAGCAATTGCTTCCGCCCAGCCTGCCGAAGTTGTCGTACGTATAGTTCCAGTTCCCGTCCACGCTGTCGCTCGAAGTGCTGATGTACTCTCCGGCGATTGCGAATGATACGTCAAAATTGTATGCAGAACCTGCGTTGTACGTATCAGGCTCGGCATCCGACCCGTATGTCCAGCTTTCCTGGATCCCGTTGCCAAGCAAATCCGACGTGGGTTCTCCAAATGCGTTGTACTTTATGGTGGATGCAATATCTCCGGACTGGGTGGAGCTGAGCCAATTGGTTTCAACTTGGGATAGCTGCCCAATGTCATTGAAGGTGTTCGTATACGTGATTCCCGTGCCATCTGTCGCGCTCGTTATGTCACCAAGATAATCGTACCCGTAGTTCAGGGAGAATACCGAGTGACCGCACGTTGATGGAGTACACTGCTCATCAAACGCGGTTCTTCCCATCGTGTCGTAGCTAAATATTTCGCCAACGGAGGAAGGCGCGGTCGAGCCGCAAGATAATCCATAGGTGCCCGAAGGGCATGTAAAAGCTCCGGTTAGGCGCCCCCTACCATTGGTTAGGGATGCGCCCCAATTGCTGCTCTGGTCATAGGTGAGAGTCTTCCATGGCGTAACCCCGTCGTCATATTCCACCGTTGTAAGCCGGTGCATCGCGTCATGAAGATATGTGGTCGTGACGCAGTTCGGTGGACACGCCCCGGTTTGGTTCGGAGAGGGGGCGACGCGTTGGTACAAATCGCCTTTCATTTGAGTATCGTACAAGTACGTGATCGGGTAGTATCCGCTAGACGTGCCGACTTCTGGATCGGTTGCACTGGTGAGACGAGACAACCCATCATATTGGTACCTTCGGACCACCCCCGATGGGTGCGTAACTGAAGTCAGATTGTTCAATGCATCGTACTGATAGGTGGTCAGGAAGCCACTGCCGGAGATGTTTAAATTGCATGCGGCTGGTTGGCTGGGGCTCCCCTGCTGCGCCGTACCAGTCACCTCACACGTGGATACCGTCCGCCCTAGGCCATCCACTTGATAAATCGTCTGCTTGTCAAAGTAGGACGGGTAGTACTGCACTAGTTTTGCAGCTCCGTGGTATATGTAATTCGCATTATACCCTTCCGGATCTTGCCGGTTCGTCACTCTCCCTAGGGCATCATATGTGTATGTCGTCTTACCATTCGTTGTGGTGAAGTAGGGATTGTAGACATTCACGACCTGGCCGAGTGTATTGAAAACGATCTCGCCGTTGCGGTATCCCGTCGACGAATTGGGATCGGTTGTTTGGGAAGACACTGCGCGGGCCAAGCCATCCAGAGTGCTAGTTGACGTGAACGACTGCGAACTGCTGACTGCAACCGTCGTCGTTGTTGTCCACGGGAGAGTAGTTCCGGTTGCGTAGGAGTAAGAGATTGTCCCTCCGTCCGGGTGAGAGACCTCGGTCAACCGCCACAGCGGGTCATTGTAAGAGTAAGAAGTGGTTTTGCCGTTGACGTCCTTGTCAGCCACCACAACGGCTCCTACACAGCTTGCTCCGTTAACGGAGTCGTAAGTCAAATACTCCGTCCCAACCGAGGAGACGGGATATGTGATGCTCCCGGGAAAGATCTTATTACATTGAAAGCTACCGAAGGATGTGATTCCTCCATCGGGAGCAGTTATGGATGAGAGCACGCCAGGGCCAGCGCCGTTTGTCCCATAGCCAAATGACGTCGTTAGCCACGTGTTCTCGGTTGCTCCCGTCCAACGGGAGACCGACGCGGCTTTGCCATCCGAATTGTAGGAGATTTTTGTCTCGGCAAAGTCGGTGCCAGCGGAATTCGCGGTATGTATGTAGCAAGGGGTGTTGTATATATTAGCCGAGGTATAAGCGGAACAAGAGCTTCCATTCCAGGACTGTCCATAACTAATGTAGCTTTGCGTGGATAGGGTAGGACCCCAGTCGTATCGCTTGATCGTGGTCAAGTTGCCATAGGAGTCGTACTTGGTTTCAATCTGATTTCCGGTCGTTGGGCTAGACGAGTTGATGTTCGTGTACACATCCCTTTGAGCGATCGGATATAGAATCGTAGATGTTGGAGCCGCGCAGTTAGTGAGGCTCCCGTTGTAGCAGGTGAGAGTTATCTGTAGGGGCGTACCCGCTGCTGCCCCCTGATAAAACGCAGCTTCCGTCTGCAGTTCGCCAGAAAAGTTATAAACTGTCTGATTGCTCGTTGGGTCAGTTACCGTGACGGTATAGTTGTCCGGTGAACTGCCCGAGCGAGTACTAACGTACGTCCACTGGGACGAAGTGTTGGTGTTATTGTCGTCCACGGTTCGCGTGATCGTTGGCACAACCTGAGAGCTGCAGTTCATTCCGTTGTGATTGGACGTATCCGAGTACCCGTACGTGATAATGCCGCCGGACGGCAGCGTAATTGACTGAATCCGGCCAGTCACGTCAGAAGGGTAGCCCGGTGTTTTCTCGTAAGCAATCTGGTAACTTGCACCGCCGGAGGCCGTAGGCAGCGCGATCTTGGTGGGGAAATACACACGTGTCGACCCTGTGTTGATCTCGCCGATACCGGAACATCCGAACGCGGTCCGTTGAACCTTACCTGTGTAGGTCACGGTATAGGTCTGTGTAGTCCCATTTGCGTCTGTGTACTTGTAGGTCTCTGCAGAACTCGTGCTTCCGGGAGTGCTGCTTGCATGGACCGTTCCCGATACAACCGTTTGCCCCAGGGTATCCGTGAAGGACATCGCACCAGTGGAAGGTGTGAATGAATATTGAAGTGTATTGCCGTCGGGATCGGTGAGGGTTTCGGAGGTCCGCGTAGCATTCGTAAAGACGGGAACTGAATTGCCTGAAGCATCGTAAACGGTGCTACCCAATAGACCGAAGAGTACTGAGTAACCTGAATGATCGGAAGCAGTTACGGGATTCGCTGGCGGCGGATAGCATCCTTCCACATCAAAGGTAATTCCGTTAAACGAATGGTGAGCACCGGTAGGGTCGACTAAGACGAAGTTGCTGTAAACGATGTCGGTGTCGTAGCCATTGCACGGCTGGTTCGGAGTGACGTCAGCAGTGAGCTCATAACCGGTCTCCATGGCCGTACCTGAGAGGCCTCCGGAGACCACCCAATTGCCATTCGCAACGTAAGCACTGGAGTTCAGCACAAGCGCAAACTGTGCCGGTACGGCCCCCGACTTGCTCCGGATCGGGATTCGCACATAGATGTTCGACGTGGCGAGGTCAATCGAGTCAACGCCGCTACCAACTTGGGTCGAGAAAGGAAGGACACCGCCGGTTTGGGCTGGAACCCAAGGAGCGATCATAACCAAGAGAGCTACGGCGAGAGCAAAGCGGCGCATCGGCTAAACCTCCATAACGAAATCGAAGGGTCCCGGAAAAATACATGCGTGAAATGATCACTTTAAGCTTGCGCACTCAACCACTCATCGAGGATGATAATTCGGATCAAATGGAATGCTAAGTGTGGCTAACGCTTTTCACTCCATGTTGTCACGCCGCCCCCGCGCTTTTGGCCAAGAGCTGCATTTGCTTCAACCGGCGACCGGCCCGCGAACTCCAATTTGGATTGTTCCCCTTGCGCCGAGTGCCTATGATGTGACTCGCGGCGGCGAAGACTTGCCTATCGCCACCCCATTTGCTGATTATCTGGTAGTTACCACCGTGTCCCGGCGCAGTTTGGAGCGGGCCAGGAGGCGATACGGCACCAGAAATCTTTGCAACGGTCATATGGTCATACGGACCGGCAGCCCCAGGAATGAACCAAGATCGAAGGAGCCAGTTTGAGACTTGAACGACGGTACCGTCTTTGCAGGTTTTACCGTATGTCTGAATCTCCACGGCGTCGCACATTTCCACAGCATGCAGCAAGCCTTTATTATCGTTTGCAAACTGGTTTGCACCCTCATCGCCCGCTGTTTCGAGAATCTCGTGAGATGCATCGACGCTCACACCGGTCGGGCCCAGGAGACTACCGCAGGTTGTAACAGCGCACAGCGCGAAGGGGACCCCCTTGCCATTGATGTCATGGTAGGCACTGGCGCCTGGCGCATCTGGGAGTGATCGCACAAAACCATAAACCCATTCGCCAGGCTGTATGTCATTCTCGCTGCCCGGGCGTATCGTTGCTTTCGCACCCCATTCCGCGGCGAACTCCTCGTTGACTTGGTTTTGGACGGCCTCGGCAATATGATTTAGCGAGGCAGGTGAAAGCTTCGAGCCGTCCTGCGTGGTAGCACCGTTGGTTGAGTCAATGAGCACCCATTTGACTGCATTCATTGCGGCCTCCTTATTCCAACAAAAAGTGGATTGTTGTTCCTCAATCGAAAAACCTCATACACCCAGCGAGAATTGCATTCGGAGCCATGCCAGTGAAAATCTGATTGTCTTGACAACGACCGTGACTTTTGCGGTGAGCATCCTCGCTGCACAGGGCTCTCCCATTGCGGGAGTCAGTCGCGGATGCATGCAACTTGACAAGTGAAATCATCGACATCTCCATCGGAGAATCTGATGACCGTATTACCTAGAGCAGGGGACCCAAACGCAAAACTAGGAATTTAAACCTAACCGGGGACTAAAACTAGACCAGGGAAAACCCAACTAGAGACCGAGGAAGTCTACTCCGTTTTTAGCTAGTGTCAAGAGAAAAGTCGCGGCACGTGGAGATTAATCAGAATTGATCAACGCAATAAGAAATCCTCTAACGGCCAGAAACATCAGGAATCGAAGATATTTATGGGTTGATTGTCGCCGTCCTAGCAGCCGCATTCGCTGGCGTATCAGGTTACGAGGCTCACATGGCTCGGGTGCACGCTGATGAAGCTGCGAACAAGACCACCCCAGATTGTCGCGTGTGCGTTTGCTTATCGCGGGTAGGTTCAGGTTCTTCCAATTCATACTGGGACTACATGAAGTTGGATTTGCAGCACCGCGCCTTTTACGGCGCGCCCCCCTCACGCTGCATGGCGACGAATTGTAACAGTTGTTTGTTAACCTTGCTACCACGCTTCATCTTTTTGAACTCACGCTCGATTCTCTAACATTAGTCGGCTTCAGAATAGAGTCGAAAATGTAGACGATTTTGTAGCTGTGGAAGCACACGACTTCAACAAAGATCAACAGACTTCAATAAGGAGGCTGCAACATGTATAACAGCAATCACTTGGAATCAACGAATTTCCACAGATTTCAATAAGCTTTGGAATCTGGTTCGGGACCAGGGGGTCGGAGGTTCAAATCCTCTCTCCCCGACCATTTTCTTCCAGTAAGATTAACCTCCGGAACCTAGTGAAAACCGCGCTGGGCATGCGCCGCCCGCCGGTCACGGCATTCACTTAGAAAGAACCTCATCGGCCACATGTGGGGTGTCTGCCGGGACGTTGTCGTGAGAATCCAGACTTTCTCGCACACACTTGGCCAGTGCTGTCAGTTGAAAAGGCTTCTGCAACAAGATGCAGCCCGGATTCAAAATCTGCTGGGTGGAGAGCAGACTGGCGGAGTATCCGGACATAAAGATGACCTTCGATTCTGGATGGATCTGTGACATCTTCTCCGCGAGTTCGCGGCCGCTCATCTTCGGCATGATCAGATCGGTAATCAAGAGATCGATGGCAGCGACCTGCCGTGTCGCGATATCCAATGCAGCCACTCCGTCTTTGGCATTGATCACCTTATATCCCTTGCTTCCCAGGTACTCAGTCGCTGATTCGCGCACCAGGTCCTCGTCCTCTACCAGAAGAATCATTTCGTGACCCATGACGGAAGCTTCCGACGGCTGCCGGTCAGCCGGGCGTACAGCGTCGCGTGTTTGAGGCAGGTATACCCTGAATGTTGTGCCACGGTTGAGTTCGCTCTCAACCACGATCTGCCCCGCATTTTGTTTCACGATGCCGAACACGATCGCGAGACCGAGTCCGGTGCCTTTGCCTTGTTCTTTCGTGGTAAAAAACGGCTCAAAGATGTGTAGCTTCGTCTCGGCATCCATTCCGCAGCCGTTGTCTTTGACGGTAATAGCGATCTGCCTTTCTGCCCTTGACGTCTGAGCAGGCTTGACTATGGCCGGCGGCGGTGCGGCTTCGGTTTGTACCAGAATGTTGCCGCCGGAGGGCATGGCGTCCCGCGCGTTTATTACCAGATTCATGATGACTTGTTCCATCTGGCCGGGGTCGATTTTGATGGTTCCGAGCGCTTCCCCCGCCACGAATTGCAAATTGATATTCTCAGGAATGAGCCGCGCGAGCATTTTGATTTGCTCTTTTATCAGTTCATTTACCTCGACGGTCTGGGGTGAGATCACCTGTTTGCGGCTGAAAGCCAGCAAGCGCTGTGTCAGCGAAGCGGCGCGATCCACAGCCTTTCGAATTTCTCCAACATATCTCTGCGGTGTGCCCTCGCTCGCAAGCGTATCTTGCAGCAGCTCGGCATAACTGCTGATGGCCATCAGAATGTTATTAAAGTCGTGCGCCACCCCCCCTGCCAATCGTCCTACGGCTTCGATTTTCTGCATCTGCCGCAGTTGCTGCTCGAGTTCGCGGGCCTGGGTGATGTCCTGCACGGTTCCTTCAACGCAAATCACGTTGCCTTCAAGATCACGTACCGGGTGAGCGGTCGCTGCCACCCAGATCTCTTTTCCATCCCGGCGGCAGGTCTGATATTCAAAACTCCTGACAAAGCCCTGCTGGATAAGCTGCCTCGCGAATTCAGAACGAGAGTGAGGGCTGAAATGCTCGGGATTGCCAATATCGTTTCGCGTCGCAACCAGCTCCTGTGCCGAGTCGAAGCCGAAAATGTGCGCCAATGCAGGATTGACGGACAGATATCTTCCGTCCGGCGTGCTTTGAAAGATTCCGACTGCTGCATTCTCGAAAATGCCGCGATACTTGGCTTCTGCGCTGCGAAGCGCTTCCTCAGCGCGTTTTCTTTCAGTTATGTCGGTGAAAAAGCCAATAATGCCCTTCAGGTTGCGATCGGAGTCGAACAACGGGGTCGCGGACATGCTCACGGCAACCGCGGTGCCGTCGCGTTTCACCCGCCGAACTTCTATGCCTGTCAATGTTTCCCCTGATAATAAGCGCTCATGCAGAACGGAGGTCGCCTCCGCCTCCTCGGCGGGGATGATTGGGCTGGGCTTCCCTATCACCTCTTTTTCCGGCCACCCAAACAGTTTTTCAGCAGCCGGGTTCCACATGGTAACGTGCCTCTTTGCGTCCGCGGCAATGATGGGCACGGGAGACGCATAGATACTGGTTTCTGTTGCTTTGCGAAGAGCTTCTTCCGCAAGTTTTCTTGCGGTGATGTCACGGGTAATCACCGACGCACCGATCACCACGCCTTCGGAATCGCACACCGGTGACACCGTAACCGAGACATCCAGCCGTCTTCCATCTTTTGTCAGTCTGACAGTTTCGAAATTTTGCAGGCCACGGCCAATTTTCCTTCCCGGCGCGGCGTGCATATTTTCATAGCTCCGCTCGGGCGGAATTAATAGAGAGAGACTTTTTCCCAGGACTTCGTCCGCGAGGTAGCCGTACATCCGTTCCGCGCCCTTGTTCCAGCTCGTGACCACGCCATTCAGATCGTGGCCGACAATTGCATCTCGCGAAGATTCCACAATTGCCGCAAGCCAGACCAGTGCCTCCTCCGCTCGCCTGCGTGCAGTGATATCCCGCACGTAGATCGTATAAATGCTGTTCGTTTCGATCGCCGTCCGGCTAACCGTCACTTCCGCGGGAAACTCGGTACCGTCCGACCTGACGCACAATATTTCGAACCGGCTGCCTATCATATCGAGACCGGCTGATGCGGAGGAATCAAACCACGCCTGACCGTGAGTCTCGCGCAGGCGCACGGGAAGAATTGTTTCGGCCAGGTCCCTGCCTAACGCGGCAGATCGCCGAATATGGAACGTTCTTTCGGCTGCTACATTGAACTCGATAATTCTTCTTTTGTCGTCGATTGAAATGATGCAATCGAGAGCCGAATCCAGGAGAGCCTGTCTGCGGATTTCGCTCTCGATGAGGGCCTGCTTCGCCGATTTCGTCCTGGTGAGATGTGCGGCTCGTGCCATGTTGGAAGAACATCTTTCAGGTCACAATTGAAATGGCAATGCCTTTAGCCCAGCGTCTCTTGGACTGCTTCCTTGAGCCGGCTTAACCGGAAAGGCTTTTGGAGAACCGTTCTCTCCATGCTGCCGTGAACTCGTGCGGGCGCCACCTCGCCGCTGTCGCCGGACATGTAAAGAACCTTCAGGCCGGGATGCATCTTGATGAGTTCATCGGCGACCTGATGTCCGCTCATCGTAGGCATGACAATATCGGTAATGAGCAGGTCGAGGGGAGACCGGTTATTCGTCGCCACCCGGATAGCTTCCGCTCCGGTACGGGCCTGCATCACCTTAAATCCTTCCATCATCAGAAATTCGGCGGTGGGAAGACGTACATTGTCATCATCCTCGACAACCAGAATGGTTCTGGCGGAAGAATTTGGGCCCTCGAGTTTGGTTACGGTTGCGTCGGCATCAAGCGCGGGGAAACAGATCTGGAATTGGATTCCCGGCTCGCTGCCAGCCCTCATGTACCCCCCCGCCCTCCTCGCGATTGTTCTCGCAATCGAGAATGCGAAGCCGGTGCGAGGGTCGGTGGCTGGCACGTGAGTGTTGTCATGCGCGGCGGCACAAACCGAAAGCTCCACGAACTTGCCTGACTTCACGTTTTGCGTGGAGCTGGAAAACTCCCTGTCAACTCTCTTCGTCGAGAGAGTCAGTTTTCCGCCATTGCGCAAGCCCTCGCGCACATCAAGCGCAAGACTCATCAGGAGCTGATCAAATTCGGCGCGGTCCAACTCAACCATGTGAGCATTCGGATCGGGCGAAAAGATGAATTCGATTTCTTCCCCAATCAAATGTTGCAGCAGATCGCCGGCTTCAGCGATCGCCGGGTTCAGAGAAATCGCCTGCGGCGATGGGTCACTCCGCCGGCTCAACGCAAGAACCTTTTGCACCAACATCGCAGCCAGCGAGGAGTTTCTCAGAAGCTGCTCCAGCCCGCGCTTTTCCTGGGGCGCAGCCTTCTTTGCCGCAAGCTCCGCATAGCCGGTGACGGCCATCATCAGGTTGTTCACCTGGTTGCCAATAGCTTCAGCCAGATCATTTATGAGGTGCGTCCTGCGAGTGAATGAACTGGCCGGGCGAGTCGATTGCTTTGGTCGGGCTTGTGGCATGAGAGCGCTTCCCGTTCTTGGACTGTCCCCATACGATACGTTCGTTTATGGGAAGGCCTCAACTTACGTAAGTCACGCTCAGTGACCAGCCGTAAACACAAGTGTTCGAAATTCAGACAATCATATTTCGTCCGGATTCCAGAAAACAACGGTTTGAAAACCGGACACCTGATTTGTTGACGCGTGCGGCACGTCCGCTTATCAAGGGTTTGCCAGTCTTAGCGTTTGGAGAACCGAATGCCATAACCGTGCCATGCTGCAAAGAATTCTCATAATCGACGATGACGAGCAACTGGCAGATGCGTACAAAATCTACCTGTCCAAGCATGGTTACTGTGTTCACTGCGCGCACGAGCTGGAAGAAGCCGAAGCCTTACTGGCCCATTACGAATATTCACTGGTCATCACGGATCTTCGCCTCAGCAAACTCGGCTTTGGCGGCCTGGAGATTGTCAAACAGATTCGCGAAAAGCGGCTCCCCACTCACATCGTCGTCTTTACCGGCTATGCCTGGCCCGAGCTCAAGGCCGAAGCCCTCGCTCAAAATGTTGATGCCTTCGTGCGGAAACCGGCAAAGCTTTCAGATCTGATGGAGACCATTTCTACGCTTACGGAGGCGTCCGCATGAAGAAGTCGTTGTTGGAGAGAATTCTCGACCCGCAGGAATTGTCTGTGCGCTTTCAGCCTATATTCCGGGTCAATGGGAACGACAGATCAGTTGACAGCCTGGAGGCGCTGATCCGCGGACCTCAGGGCACGAACTTCGAAAGCGCCGAGATTATGCTCGATTACGCGCGCCGGAAACGGGCGGAAGCGGAGATCGATCGCAGTTGCATAAAGGCAATCTGCAAAGTCGCAATGAATCTGCCGACAGCTTTCCGGATCAACGTCAATGTACACGCATCCACGTTAGGGCAAGATCCGGGATTCGTGGACTTCTTTCACACCCAGTTGAAGAAGTATTCTCTGGGCCCGTGGCGTTTCGTGGTGGAGATTATCGAGCACGCTCCCGCCTGCAACATTCCGGCATTGCTCTACAATCTCAACTGCTTCAGGGATGCTGGCATTCGCATTGCGCTTGATGACGTTGGACTTGGCCATTCGAATTACCGGATGATCCTGGATTGCAATCCTGATTACTTCAAGATTGACGCGTACTTTGTGCGCGGGGTCAGCGCCGATACGAAACGCCGCGCTGTGATTGAGTCAATTGTCGCACTATCCCGGTCTATGGGCGCACAGGTCGTGGCGGAAGGCCCGGAGACAAAAGAAGAGTTGCGCGTTTTACAGGAAACAGGCGTTGAGCTTGTCCAGTCCAACCTGCTGTGCGAAGCAATGCCTCTGTTCGGCTTGCAGGCCACAGGCCTGCTTGATATATCAAATGCCGCTGCCGCACCTCGGGACCAGAGACAAAACCCGGCTCCCATGTGCGAACAATTCGCGACGAATGAACCACTCTTCGCCGCGGTAAGGGCCTGAAGTCACCCTCTGCCCCAATCCATCCTAAGCAGTCCGCGTGACGAACTCTATCCACTCGAGACCAGATTTTTATGCGCCCGCTGCCCTGACTAGGCGCGCGCTGATACCAAACGCTTTCATCTTGTTATACAGAGTGCTTCTCGCCATCTGCAGCCGCGTTGCGGCACGCTCGATGTTTCCGTTTTCTGCCTCCAGAACCTTCTGAATATGCAGCTTTTGGATCTCCTTGAAGCTTAAGTGAGATTCGTCACTTTTTATCGGGACCTTTGCTTCCAGCTCCAGGTGCAGGTCCTCCGGATTAATCGCGTCGCCGGTTGCCAGCAGTACAGCTCGCTCGATTACGTTCTTTAACTCGCGAATGTTACCCGGCCACGCATACCGCCTGAGTGTCTGCAGTGTCGGATCGGAAATGGTGAGATGCAGCCGGCCGAGGTCCACCGCAATCCTTTGAAAGAACTGCTGCGCCAGCATCGGTATGTCTTGCAACCGTTCGCGCAAAGGCGGCACTTCAAGGATAACCGTATTAATGCGGAAATATAAGTCGCTGCGAAAACGCTGCTGCTGAACTAAGTTCGCCAGGTTCTCATGACTGGCGGCAACCAACCGGATATCCAGCTGACGTTCGCGAGTGTCTCCCAACCTGCGAAAGCGCTTCTCTTCCAGAATTTTGAGCAGTTTCGGTTGGATGTGCAGATCCATGTCGCCGATCTCGTCGAGGAACACGGTCCCTTTCTGTGCGACCTCCAGCAGCCCCATCTTGCGCTGCACCGCACCGGTAAACGCTCCCACCTCGTGCCCGAAGAGTTCGGTTTCGAGGAGCTCGCGCCCGAAGCCGGCGCAATTCAAGTCAACAAATGGCTCGTCAGCCCGCAGACTGTGGTCGTGAATCCATCGAGCCAGCACTCCTTTTCCCGACCCCGTCTCGCCTGCAATGAGAATTGGACAATGACTGCCGCACACCCGTTCAGCCTGATCTGCAAGCCGCCGAATCGAATCGCTGGTGCCTATGAATGGGTCTACCGTCTCGCGCTTTTCGCGCGCCGTGCCTGCAAGTTGTTTCCGATGGTCTCTCTGATTTCGTAATGTCCGCTCCAGGACAACAGCGATTGCTGCCATCTCTACTGGCTTGGTAAGGAACTGTTCCGCGCCATCTTTGATCGCTTTGACGGCAAGCTGAATTGTCCCGTTTCCGGTCAGCAATATTATGGGCACCCCCGGATAAGCCTGTTTGAGGTAAGGCAACAGGTCAAGAGCGGTGCCGTCGGGCAAGGAGTAATCCAGTATGGCGGCGTCCGGGCAGCAGATCTCGAATGATCGCTTAATAGCTTCGCAGCTGGTTGCCTCGGTAACTTCATACTCGAGGACCTGCAGGTAATCCTTCAGCGCGCCTCGGACCGCGGGGTC
>Ga0335081_10010601_pt1 | contig 14905 bp, 12 predicted proteins | sample Lox_Sample_35_FD_206713 | JGI IMG/M metagenome (GOLD analysis project Ga0335081, IMG submission 206713) | Soil microbial communities from Loxahatchee National Wildlife Refuge, Florida, United States - Lox_Sample_3.5 | ecosystem: Environmental > Terrestrial > Soil > Wetlands | place: USA...
ATTGTCAAATGTTGCCGTTTGTGCAAGTGATCGCACTCCCCGGGCGCCCCCCCCCGCGTTGTTTGACTTTCAGAGGGTGCGTGCCTATCTTGAACGATGCGGGTTTCGCGTCCGGCGGCATGCACCACCGGGGCGCCGCGCCCGCGCGCGGGGAGGCCGTGCATGAGTGAGGATATGCTGTACGATCTTCTGCCGGCCGCCGTGCCGCCGGCGCTCTACCACGGGTGGAAGGCGCACCCGTCGTTCGGCGACGCCGCGGCCGAGCTGGAAGCCGCTCTCGGCCCGGGCGCCTGCGTGGATCATTCGATGTTCGGCCGCATCGAAGTGAGCGGCAAAGACCGCCTCGACCTGCTCCACCGGCTCTCCACCAACGCGCTCGCCGGACTTTCCCCGCACCGCGCGGCCGCCACGGTCTTCGTCACAGACAAAGGGCGGATCATCGACCGCGTCCTTGTCTGCGCCCTCGACGGGTCGCTGCTCCTTCTAACATCGCCGGGCGCAGAAGCGTTTCTGGTCCAGTGGATCGGGAAGTACACCATTACAGAGGACATCAGGCTCAACGTGGTAACCGCCACTACGGTAATGGCTTCGCTGATCGGACCTGAGACCATTTCCTCGTTCTGCGCGGCGACCGGATGCGCAGCGCCGCTCCCCGGTGAGATCACACGCGGGGGAGAGGAGGGAGCGTTCACGGTAGTGCGCGATCCCGGCGGAGAGTTCGCGCATGTCGTCGTCCCATCCTCACGGGGAGCCGCGCTCATCGGCGCGATCAACGCTTCTCGGCCGGGAGCACGATGGATCGGGTGGCTTCCGTACGAGGCGTACAGGATCACACGCGGCATTCCGGCGCGTCCCGGCGAATTAAACGGCGACCACAACCCGCTGGAGTGCGGACTGCGCAGCGCCGTGAGCTTCACCAAGGGGTGCTACATCGGGCAGGAAGTGATCGCGCGGCTCGATACGTACGGGAAGGAGAGGCACGCGCTCGCCTCGCTCGCGCTCGGGCGGCCCCTCCCGGGGACGCTCCCGCTCACACTCACCAGGGGTGACATCCCGGCGGGCGTCCTCACGAGCGTGAGCGGCGTTCCGCACAGGGGGATCTACGGTGCGCTCGGGATCGTCCGCCGCGACGCTGTCCGCCCGGGGGAGACGCTCGTAGCCGGCGAGGAGGGCGCCACGGCAAGGCTCACGGGTTTCCCCGGCGGCGAAGGGCGCCCATGAAGCTCAGCTACACACTTGAAGAGATCGAACAGTGGCGCGACCGCATCCACCGCCGCATCCCGTCGCGCGCGGTGACCACCAAGCGGCAGGCGCTCTCCTTCGTCAACGACGTGGGGTTCTGCTTCGCGTTCAAGGCGGAGAACTCGGAACTCCCCTGCCTCTGGCACGCCGCCTGCGGCGTGCGCGACCCGGTCATGCCCGAGCACACGCATCACGACCCCGGGATCTCGTTCGTCTGGGAGATGAAGAACGTCCTCCCGGCGGAGGGGAAGATCTACTACGGGAAGCTCCTGAAACGGCGGCCGATGATGGTATCGCTCGAGTTCCTCCCGTATTTCTACGTCCTCTCGCACCGCACGGGACTCAAGACGGAATACGAACGGGAATTCCTGAAGGGACGGCTCAGCACCACGGCGCGGGGGATCATGGACGCGCTCGGCGACTCGTCGCCGCAAACGACGCGCGGCCTGAAGCTCGCCACGGGGAACCACGGGAAAGGCTCGCGCGTCCGGTTTGACCGGGCGATCGCGGAGCTGCAGGAGAAGATGTTCATCGTGAAGGTGGCTGAGCTCGACGACCCGTTCACGTTCGTCTGGGCACCGCTCAGGCAGACGTTTCCCGCCGAGGTGCGGAAAGCGCGCCGCGTCACGCCCGAGCTGGCGCGTGCGCGCATCCTTGAGCGGTACTTCAGGAACCAGCTCATCTCGTCTGCGCCAGCCATCGCGCGGCTCTTCCGGTGGGACAGGCAGGCAATATTCCACACGCTCGGGCGCCTGGTGCGGGAGGGGATCATCGCCACGGGAATCAGGGTGGAGGGGAAAGATCACCGCTACTACTGTCTCACGGAGACCACATGACGCGCCGCCGTCCCAAGCCCCCCAAAGCGTACAAGGACCTGGAATTCCTGAACAGCCCCGACGCCCGCGTCGTGAGGATGATCGCCGAGTTCCTGGAGCCCCAGAGGCGGTTCCGCAGGGCGAACATCAAGGATACGATCGTCATGTTCGGCAGCGCGCGGATCCGCCCCCGGAAGGAGACGCTCGCCCGGCTCCGCAATATCGAGGCGTCGATACGGCGAAGCGCGAGGCCCACGAAGCAGCTCCTGACGTCGCTCCGGGACGCGGAGATCCAGGTGGAAATGTCGCGCTACTACGAGGATGCGGTCGAACTCTCGAGGCTGCTGACGGCATGGGGGAAACGGTACGCCTCACCCCGGCGCTTCGTGATCTGCTCGGGGGGGGGACCCGGCATCATGGAAGCGGCCAACAAGGGAGCGTCGCTGGGGGGCGGGGAATCGATCGGGCTGAACATCAGCCTGCCGTTCGAGCAGTCCGCCAACGAGTTCGTCTCGCGGGGACTCGACTTCGAATTCCACTATTTCTTCATGCGGAAGTTCTGGTTCGTCTACCTGGCGAAAGCCCTCGTCGTCTTCCCGGGAGGATTCGGGACGATGGACGAGCTGATGGAGGTGCTGACGCTGCTGCAGACGGACAAGGTCAAGAAGCGCGTGGCGGTGGTAATGTACGGCGAGGAATACTGGAAGAAGGTGCTGGATTTCGATGCGCTCGTCCTCCACGGGATGATCACGCGGGAGGACCTGAAGCTCTTCCGGTTCATGGAGACCCCCGAGGAGGCGTTTGCCTACCTCAAGGAGTTCCTGACGGCCACCTACCTGAAGAACGGGTCGAACGGCGCTTGATATTCAGGACGGCGTTCTCTACATTGAGCGTGACCATACGGGGATGACCTGGTTTCGACGGGGACGGGATGGTCCGGATCGCATACCGTGCTCTCCGCGTTGCACGATAATAAAGCGGAAAACCAATAAGTGCGAACAACAACTACGCACTGGCTGCTTAACTAAACCTTAAGCAACCCGTCTCGAGGGGTTTCGCCCGCCGGGCCCCGAAGAGGCGCCGAATTCAGGCGGGATAGTTCTCTCTTCCCCCCGGAGGGAGAGGGCGAATCAGCGCGAAAGCGCTGGTCCCCGGGGTGGCTCTGCGGGCGACCTGTCTGTCGGTTGCAGCAAGAGTGAAGCGTGAAAGACTGACTATGTATGTAGTGATCCCGATGGTCCTTTCTTCGGACGCGGGTTCGACTCCCGCCATCTCCACAACGAGAAGCGCCCTTCCGCAGCCCGGGAGGGCGTTTCCGTATCGTGCACGCGCTGGAAGAGACACATGACGGTCCGCCTGGAATTCACGAAGGCAACGGGAGCAGGGAACGACTTCGTCCTCCTGAACGCGATGGGAGGAATGCCTGGGGCCGACCTCCCGCAGCTGGCACGCGCGCTGTGCGACAGGCACTTCGGCGTCGGCGCCGACGGGCTCCTCGTTCTTGCGCCGAGCAAGCGCTCGGACTTCCTGATGCTCTACTACAACGCGGACGGAAGCTCCGGCGGTATGTGCGGCAACGGGGGGAGGTGCGTCGCCCGTTTCGCGCTCCTGGAAGGGATCGCCGGGCCCCGGCAGCGATTCGAGGCGCTGGGGTTCGTCTACCGGGCGGAGGTGGCGCCGGCCGGAAGCGTGCGCCTCTCCATGAAAGATCCCGCGGGGCTCCGCACTGGCCTCCGGCTCTCACGCGGGACGGGTGAGCCGGTGGATGGGACGTTTATCGATACCGGGGCCCCCCACCTCGTGGTATTCGAGGATGACCTGGAACGGCTGGACGTCGCACGCCTGGGGAGAGCGCTCAGGCTCGACCCGTCATTCGCCCCGGAAGGGACGAACGTGAATTTCGTATCCCCGGAGGGGGGGAGCACGATCAGGATCAGGACATACGAGAGGGGCGTGGAGGCAGAGACGCTTGCATGCGGGACGGGTTCGGTGGCCTCGGCACTCGTTGCCTCGTGGCTGAGGAACATGGAGAGTCCCGTGCGCGTCACGGTCAGGAGCGGCGAGGAGCTCACGGTGCACTTCGCGCGCGAGGGGGATTCCTGGCACGACATTGCGCTTGAGGGGAGCGCCCATATGCTCTTTCGGGGAACGGCCTTCTACGATCCCGTCTCATCCAGAATTCGCCGCTCGCCATGAATTCCTACACGTTTATCGTCAATCCCCGGGCCGGCAAAGGGGACGGGCGAGCGGTCTTTGCATCGCTCAGAACGGAGATCGAAAGAAGCGGAATCTCCTGTACGGTGGTCATGACGGAGCGACCCGGTCATGCCACGCAGGCGGCCAGGGAGGCCGTCACACCCGTCGTTGTGGGTGTCGGTGGAGACGGGACGCTCAACGAGATCGCCAACGGCCTCTCCGGGACCACGCGCATGCTCGGCATCATCCCCGCCGGATCGGGAAACGACTTCATCAAGAGCGTGGGCATTCCCCGGCGCCCGCTCGACGCATTCCGCGTCCTTCTTGCGGGACGCAGCCGGACCGTGGATGCAGGAACTGTGCGCTGCGCGGAACAGAGAGGGGGGGGAGGCAACTCTCCGCCCCGCCTGTTTGTTAACGGGGTGGGCGCCGGGTTCGATGCGGCGGTGGCGGCCCGCACGCGGGACATTCCGCTCCTCGGGGGCACCCCTCTTTACCTTGCGGCGGTCTTTCAGACGCTCGGGCACTACGCGGCTCCGGCATTCAGGCTGGAAGGGGAGCACGTCCAGCGGGAGGCGCCATCCCTCCTCATCGCGGTGGGCAACGGCGTGTGCGCGGGAGGAGGGTTCTACCTTACTCCCGATGCCTCGATTGACGACGGGCTCCTTGACATATGCGCCGTGGACGACAAGAACGTGCTGGAGATACTCAAACTCATGCCGAGAGTCATGCGCGGGAAGCATCATAACGTTCCCGGTGTTAACTTCTTCCGCGATACGAACTTCACTATCACGGCCGATACTCGATTCTACGTGCACGCAGACGGGGAAATTGTCGGGGAAAACGTCCGCCGCGTCGAGATCGGCCTCCTCAAGTCACACCTGAGCGTGATCGCCCGGGAGCCCGATGCCGGCAGCTGAGACCCGGCGCGATTTCCTGAAGCTCGCAGCGGCTGCATGGGGAGCACTCTGCGCACTCCCCGTGATCGCGATGGTGCTCCAGTATATCACGCCTGCCGCCCCCCGCGGCGCATCCGCACTCCCCGTCATGGTCGGCAGGACGACGGACTTCTCCGAGGGAAGCGTCAGGATCGTGCGGGTCGGCAGGGACCCGGTGATACTCATCCATTCGGCTTCAGGTCAGTTCAGGGCACTCTCGGCCCGCTGCACGCACCTGGGATGTGTCGTGCAATACCAGGATCTCCCTGTCCCGCACTTCGCGTGCAACTGCCACGGGAGCCAGTTCGACTTCAACGGGAACAATATCGCGGGCCCTGCACCCAGGCCGCTTCCTCCGTATCGCGTGACGCTGGAGGGACAATCTGTGTATCTTTCAAAGGCTTAGAGTAGAATATCTCATGCGTTCCGGGCGACTTCTCAGAATCACCTCCTGGCTTTCGGTCCGGATGCCGTTCGGGGAGACGGTTGCGTTTCTCCGTGCCAAGGAAGTCCCGTCGCACAGGAAGACGTTCTGGTACTACTTCGGCGGGCTCACGCTCTTCTTTTTCGTCATACAGATTCTCACGGGCCTTCTTCTCGCAGTCTACTACCAGCCTGCGCCGGAGCACGCCCACGAGAGCATCGTCAATATCGTCAACCGGGTGCCGCAGGGCTGGCTCATTCGCTCAATCCACGCATGGTCGGCGCACCTGATGATCGCCATGCTCTTCATCCACATGTTCAGCGTTTACCTCCTCAAGGCGTACAGGAAGCCCCGTGAGATGATGTGGCTCTCAGGGTTCGTCATGCTCCTGCTTGTCCTCGGGTTCGGGTTTACCGGCTACCTGCTGCCATGGGATACGAAGGCCTACTTCGCAACGCTCATAGGGACGGAAGCCCCGAAGTCGCTTCCGCTCCTGGGCGCATGGGGGGTCAGCCTCGTCAAGGGGGCCGATTACATAGGCGAGGAGACGCTCACCAGGATGTATGCGCTGCACGTGACGATACTGCCGCTAACCGCGCTTGTTGTCGTCGCTTTCCACACACTGCTCAATCAGTATCTCGGAGTCTCCACGCCGCATGGAGAGACCGTGACACGGAAGCCTGTCCCGTTCTATCCGGACTTCGCATACAGGGACTGTATCGCCTGGTGCGCGGGGTTCGCCGTGCTCCTTGCGCTCGCGACGCTTGTGCCTCGCGAGCTGGGCGAGAAGGCAAACCCGATGGCATCGGCGCCGGAAGGAATGCGGCCGGAGTGGTATTTCCTGCCTCTCTATGAGACGCTCAGGATCGTCCCGGCAACCGTCGTGGGGATCCAGGGGGAGCTGATCGTGAACGGCGCGGTGGGAATACTGATGGGGCTCTGGGCAATTATCCCATTCATAGACAGGAGATCAGGGCGCGGGCTGAAGAGTCCTGTCTTTACTGCAGTTGGGGTGGTTCTCATCGTGTATATCGGGGCGACTATCGCGGCCGCTCTGCTGACCTGACGGAGGCAAGCGTGCTCGTATTTCCTCAACTGACAGACAGGCTTGTCGTTCTCGTTGTGGGGTTGGTTATGTGCGGTGGCGCGGCGTGGCTTGTCAATCGGCTCCGTGTCCGGTCTGACCGTGCACGGGGTAATGTCAAATAATATATATTATGTAAAGCTAATACATTCCCGCTTCGACACGCTCCATTGAATTTCCGATCGACTCCGTGTAGAGCCTCCCTACCTCAGCCACAGGCACGTCAATAACATCTCCTATCAGGAGCCTCATCCCTCCAACGCGCCCTATGACTGCGGCCTCGACGCCGTGTTTCTTCGCAATCTCCAGGACGCTGTGACCGTTGCCTGCAGATGCCGAGACAATTGCTCTCGACTGGTCTTCCCCGAACAGCAGGAAATCCCACCTCAGGCCATCTGCAACGATGTCGACCTCTGCACCGATCGGGTTCCTGCCGTCTCCGATACACGATTCAGCCAGCGCGACGGCAATGCCTCCCTCGGAGCAGTCATGCGCGCTCTGCAGGAGCCCGGAAGCCGAGGACTCGATCAGGACTTCATGCAGGCGCTTCTCACGCGCAAGGTCGAGCGGCGGAGCATCGCCTGCGGTGATACCATGCACGACGGCCAGGTATTCGCTCCCGCCGACATGCCCCTTGTTCACGCCCAGCTCGATAATCACGTCGCCCGCGTCCCGAAAACGGGATGTGACTGCGGCGGCGGCATCATCAATCAGCCCGAGCATTCCAATAACCGGCGTGGGAAATACCGAGGCGTTAGGGCTTTCATTATAAAAGCTTACGTTCCCGCCGGTGACAGGCGTGTTGAAGTAACGGCACGCCTCGCCGATCCCGGCGACGGCCTCTTTGAACTGCCAGTAGACCTCGGGTTTATACGGGTTGCCGAAGTTCAGGCAGTTCGTTATCGCAAGCGGCCTGGCTCCCGTGCAGGCAACGTTCCGAGCGGACTCGGCCACGGCGATCTTTCCCCCGAGTCTCGGGTTGAGATAGACATAGCGGCCATTGCAGTCCGTTTTGAGCGCAAGCCCCTTATGTGATTCTTTCAAAAGGACTACAGCAGCATCGCCTTCAGAAAGGACTATGTTGTTCGTCCTGACCATGCTGTCGTACTGCTCGTAGACCCACCGCTTGCTCGCGATATCGGGCGTGCCCATGAGCTGCTTGAGGACATCGCCCGGAGATGCGGGCAGCGGGAGGCTTCCAGCGTCGAATGCGCGAGTGCCGGCGAGATACGCGGGCTCGGCCGCCTCCCGGATGTACACGGGAGCACCCCCCCCGAGCACAAGCGTCTCGGCCGGGATGTCCGCTACGGCTTTCCCCCTGTAGGAAATCTCCAGTCGCCCGGTCTCCGTCACCTCGCCGATAGTTTCCGCGTGTATGTCCCACTTGCTGAATATTTCCCTCACGGCCGCGGTCTTCCCGGGCTCGACCACCAGGAGCATCCGCTCCTGGGATTCGGAGAGCATGATCTCGTAGGCGCTCATCCCTTCCTCGCGCGCGGGAACGAGGTCAAGGTCGATTCTCATCCCGCTTTTCCCCTTCGCGCTCATCTCCGAAGTCGAGCAGGTGATCCCCGCCGCCCCCATGTCCTGTATGCCGACGACGAGACCGGCCCGGATGGCCTCCAGCGAGGCCTCCAGCAGGAGTTTCTCCGTAAACGGATCCCCCACCTGGACTGACGGGCGCTTCGCCTCGGATGCCTCGGAGATTTCCTCGGAGGCGAACGTCGCGCCATGTATCCCGTCGCGTCCGGTGGAGGAGCCGACGATCATGACTGCGTTTCCTCGCCCCCTGGCCACCGCGCTTGCCCATTCTCCCACACGCACCACACCGACGGCCATTGCGTTGACGAGAGGGTTGTCCTGGTAGCAGCGGTCGAAGTAGACCTCGCCCGCGACCGTCGGCACGCCGAAACTGTTGCCGTAGTCCCCGATCCCCTTCACCACGCCCCTGAAGAGCGCGCGCGTCCTGGCGCTTGAAATGTCCCCGAACCTGAGCGAGTTCAGCCCCGCCACGGGGCGTGCTCCCATCGTGAATATGTCCCGCATGATGCCCCCCACGCCGGTAGCAGCCCCCTGGTATGGCTCCACGGCCGAAGGGTGGTTGTGGCTCTCGATTTTAAACGCGACGGCGAGCCCGCCCCCGATATCGACAAGCCCGGCATTCTCCTCCCCCGCCCCGACGAGCAGGCTCCCCCCTTCCCGCGGGAGCGTTTTGAGAACGGCAATGGAGTTCTTGTAGCTGCAATGCTCGCTCCACATCACGCTGTATATCCCAAGCTCCGTGTACGTCGGCGTCCTTCCGAGTATAGCGAGTATTCTCTCGAACTCTTCGGGCGTAAGCCCGTGTTTCAGCGCGAGCTCGCGCGTGACAACCGGCTCGGCACCATCGCCGGGGGCCGGCTTATTTCCATGAGTATGTGACATTGATCGCCAGTGAAGCCGTGTGTGATGAGTAGATTCCGTCAAACCCCCCGCTGAAGGGACCGGGAGCAAGCGCCGAACCTGTGATGTTCCTGTCATTGTACTGCATGACCGCATAAGCAAAGTCGAGCACAAGCCCCTCGCCCGCACGATATCCCAGACCCAGCGCGTACCCCGTGCCGTCGGCATCAGGAAGCCCGGGGGAGAGCGTCGCGTCAGGCACGGGGCTCCTCTCGAACCGGATCCCGCCCCGCACCGAGAAATCCGCAAACGCAAGCTCGAGGCCGAAACGGGTGTTGAGGACATTCGTCCAATTCAGATCATACATAACGCCCTGGCGCACGGGATTTGAATACGTTATCTGGACTGAATGAAACTCCGACCAGAAGCTGTATTCCGCGTCTGCCGACAACGAGAGCCACAGGAGCGGGTGAAGCGACGCCGATGCGAGCAGCTGGTTCGGGAGCGCGAGGCTCGTCGAGAACCTCCCTTCCGTATACGAGCCGGCAAGCTGCGCGGGGATGTCGCTGTAACGGACGCGCCCGTCGTCAATGGGGAGATTGATATGGCTCCGGTATGATGCTCCGAGTGAGAGGAGTTCTCCCGCCCTGTAAAACACGCCGGCGGTCACGCCGTAACAGACGTTGCCGCTCCCGTCATGCGTCACGTCGCCGTCCATCAGGGCGCTCGTATCACCCGGAAGCGCGAACCGCTGTTCGTACAATATCCGGGGAAGCGCAAGATCAATACCGATCCCCGCGGAAAAATCGTCGGAAAACTTCATGCTGACGCCTGGAGTCACCATCGCGACTCTCAGGTCCGACTTGGTCGCCAGGCGCCGCCCCACCCAGTCCTGGTCCCATTCGGTCTGGATCTGGTACGGTACCGTGACGCTCAGGCCCGCGCCGAACCCTCCCTCCGTCGTATACGTCACGCATATGCTCGGGGGGAAAAGGACCTGCGCCTGCATCTTCGTCTCGGTCGTCGAGGGGGAGACGCCGTAAAAGCGCTCGTCGGGGACGATCACTGTCGCCCCCAGCGAGAATATGGGGCCCTCAAGGAACGAGAGTATTGCGGGGTTGGCGTGCATCGCCGTCGGATCTCCCGTCATTGCTCCCACCGCTCCGCCGATCCCCATCGCACGCGCCGACTGGTCCGTGAGCTGAAACCCCCCGGCCCAGGCAACCGACGCGCAGAAAGACCAAATGACAATAGTCAATAGCCACTTGACTATAGTCGGAGCATTCTCAATTGTCAATCGTACATTCTTCATTCTAACCTGATGAGTAACTCTCCTTTTTCAACGGGCTTACCGATCTTTGCATGAATCTCTTTCACGCACCCTTCACCGGGCGAGATGAGCTCGTTCTCCATCTTCATCGCCTCCAGCACGATGAGCGGCTGGGAGCGGCGAACCTGGTCGCCCACCGCCACGTCGATCCTGACCACCATCGCCGGCATTGGCGCGTGGAGCTCCAGGCGCGTCCCTCCCGACATCGTGCTCCGACCGTACCTGCGGAGCAGACGTTCCCGCTCCGTTTCCACATCAACTGTCCGGTGAAATCCTCCGGCGATCGCGCCGAACGCACTCCCGTCCCCGGCAGCGGCGACCCTCACCTGCCTGTTTCCTGCAATGACTGAGAATTCCGTCCCGGAAAGCCTCCGCACGCTGCAGGGGCGCCCGTCGACGGTCACCTCGCCGTCGGGCCCGAGCCGTACGGTCAGTTCCCGCCCCCCCGAGCTGACGAAAAACGTCTTCATGAGTCCCAGTGCTCGTCCCCCCGCCGCTCCCCCCAGCGGCTTGCGCGCCCGGGGGATACGCCGGAGCGCGTGCGCGCACCGCCGGCCATCAGCGCGCACACCGCGGCGACCGCTTCTTCCTCCGGAGCGATTGTCGCGGCGGCCGCTCCCGGATTCCAGTGCGCCTGTATGAAATGTGTCGATATGTCGCCGGAGCGGAACGCCGGGTGTTCCAGGACGAAGAGGCAGAGGGGAATATTCGTCTTCACGCCGAGCACCTCGTACGCGCGCAACGCGCGGACCAGGCGGCCGGAGGCGATCTCACGGGTCGGCCCCCAGGCAATCAACTTCGCGATCATCGGATCGTAGTACACGGAGACCTCGCCTCCCTCCCCGACTCCCCTGTCGTCGCGTATCCCTTCCCCGGCGGGAGTCCTCAGGTGAACGATAGTGCCGGTCGAGGGGAGGAAGTTGTTCGCCGGATCCTCCGCGCAGATACGGCACTCAATCGCATGACCGCTGAATGCGACATCCTCCTGGCGGAGCGGCAGCTCTTCGCCCGAAGCCACCCGGATCTGGAGCGCGACGAGATCCAGCCCGGTCCGCAGTTCGGTCACGGGGTGCTCGACCTGCAGGCGCGTGTTCATCTCCAGGAAATAGAAGTTCCGTTCCCCGTCGACGAGGAACTCCACTGTCCCCGCGTTCACGTAATTGCACGAGCGCGCAACGCGAAGCGCGGTCTCCCCCATCCGACGCCGCATGCCGTCGTCCAGGGCGACGGAGGGGGACTCCTCGATCACTTTCTGGTGGCGGCGCTGTATCGAGCATTCCCTCTCTCCCATGTGGATCGCGTTTCCGAGGCCGTCGGCGAAGATCTGTATCTCGATGTGACGCGGCGATTCGAAATATTTCTCCAGGAAGACCCGGTCGTCGCCGAAGGCGGAACCGGCTTCGGAGCGGGCGGCGCGGAGGGCCCCCTCCAGCTCCCCTTCCCGGCTCACGATCCGCATCCCCTTCCCTCCTCCCCCCGCGGCCGCCTTCACGAGGACGGGGAAGCCGTGCCGCGCGCAGAACTCGCGGGCCTCCGCGGCGTCGCGCAGGGCGCCCGGAGTCCCGGGCACTGTCGGCACGCCCGCGCCCGATGCCAGCGCCCGCGCCGCCGTCTTGTCTCCCATCGCGCGGATAGCGCCGGCCGGGGGTCCGATGAACAGGAGTCCCGCTCCCGAGACCGCCTCGGCGAAGAGAGGATTCTCCGAAAGAAACCCGTAGCCGGGGTGGACGGCATCCGCGCCGGTGGCGGCGGCCGCCTCCAGGATCCGGTCGATCCTGAGGTAGCTTTCGGCCGAAGGGGGAGGCCCGATCGGCACGGCCTCGTCCGCGGCCGCGACGTGCGGCGCAGTCCTGTCCGCCTCCGAGTAGACCGCGACCGTGGCAATCCCCATGGCGCGGCACGTCCGCATGATGCGGAGCGCGATCTCACCTCTGTTGGCGATCAGGATTTTCCGCACCCGGCTCATCACTCCCCCTTCAGCTCGACCACGGTCGCTCCCATCCCTCCCTCGTTCCATTCACCGGGCCTGAACGCACTGACCCTGGGGTGGGAGGAGAGGAACTCGGTGACCTTTTTCCTGAGCGCCCCCGTCCCCTTGCCGTGGATGATGTCGATCCTCCCGAGTCCCGCGAGCACTGCATCGTCGATGAACTTGTCGACGAGGGGGAGCGCCTCCTCTCCCGTCATTCCCCGGATATCGAGATCCGTCTGCACTGCGCGGGGCTTTTCAGCGCGCATGTCTGCAGGCGCCCGCACCGCTGCGAGGGGGCGATTGCGCGTGGCGCGCAGGTTGGCCGATGGCACGCGCATCCGCACGGCCCCGAAGACCACGGTGGCGGTCTTCCCGTCCGGGGAGAGTTCCAGGACCTCCCCTGCGTCGCTCCCCCCCTCCATCGTCACGTGGCTCCCCGGGGCGATCGCGCCGGGCCCGGGCTCGCGAGGCCCCTCCGGCTCCGCCTCGCGGCGCACAGAGGCGATTTCCTCCTGGAGCCTCACCACGTCCGCGCGCGCCCGGCGGATTGCGTCTTTTTCAGCATTCGTCTCGCGTATCTCCCTCACGCTCCGCTCGATGGCGGCGTTAGCCTCGGCGATGATCCGCGCCGCCTCATCCGCGGCCTTCCGCCTGGTCTCGCGCGCTTCCCCAGTCAGCTTCGAGAGCTTCTCCCTGTACTCCCGCGCAAGATCCTCCCCCGATCGCCGGGCCTCCTCCGCGAGGGCAAGCTCCGCGCGCGCCCTCTGCGTCGCCTCCTCCAGTTCGATGATCAGCGTCTCCAGCTTCGCGTGCTCGCCGCCCAGCCTCTCCCTCGCCCGGCGCATGATGTCCGGGGCAAATCCGAGCCGCGACGCCATCTCCAGCGCGTAGCTGCTCCCGGGAACACCGGGGCGGAACCTGTAGGTGGGCGTGAGCGTCCCGAGGTCAAACTCCATCGCCCCGTTTGACACGCCCTGGGTTTCGTGCGCGAACACTTTCAGCGCGCCCTGGTGCGTCGTGGCGATCGTGACCGCGCCTCGCCGGGTCAGCTCCTCCAGGAGCGACGCGGCGATCGCCCCTCCCTCCGAGGGGTCTGTCCCGGCGCCGATTTCGTCGATCAGGACGAGACTCCGGCTGTCCGCACCCGAGGCGATCTCTTTGAGCGAGGCGAGGTGCGAGCTGAACGTGCTCAGGTCGTTTTCGATCGATTGCTCGTCGCCGATGTCGACGTAGCAGGAACGGAACATGCGGAGCCTCGTCCCGTGGCCCGCCGGGACATGGAGCCCGCTTTGCGCCATGGCGACCAGGAGTCCCACCGTCTTCATGGCAACGCTCTTCCCCCCGGCGTTCGGACCGCTGATCAGGAGCGTCGTCTGCTCTCCCCCGACATCCAGATCAAGGGGAACCGTGCGGTCGTAGCCGTGCGTCTGGAGAAGGAGGGGGTGGCGTCCCCCCCTGACCGTGAGCGCGCCCTCGTCGCACAGCTCGGGCTCGACGCCAAGAACCTCGATGGAGTACTTCGCCCGCGCCTGCAGGTCGTCCAGGGCGGCGAGGATGTCCAGGTCGGCGGCCAGGTCGGCCCGCGCCGCTCCCACCTGCGACGTCAGCTCCCTGAGTATCCGTTCAATTTCCCGCTGCTCCTGGAACTGCAGGCTCCTGATCTCGTTGTTCAGCTCCAGCGTCTCCGTCGGCTCGATGAAGACCGTGGCGCCGCTGGCCGAGGCGCTGTGGATGAACCCCGGCACGCGGTGCTTGTGCTCGGACTTCACCGGGATCACCATCCGGCCTTCGCGTGTGGTGATGATATCGTCCTGGCTGAACCCCAGCTCGGCAACGCTGCGGAGAATGCCCGCGAGCCGGCGCCGCAGGTCATCGTACCTGTCCGCGATCGACCGGCGCACGGCCAGGAGCTCGCGCGAGGCGTCGGGGCGGATCCCACCCCCCTCGTCGACGGCGTGGTCGATGTTGAACTCCAGGATCTTGTCGGAGCGCAGGGGTTCGGCAAGCTGCCAGATGAGGGGGAACTCCTCCCTGCGCCGGGAGGCAAACGCGCGGGAGAGGCGTGCCGCCTTCAGAAGGAGCGAGACGTGGAGGAGCTCCCTCGGGAGGAGCGTCATCCCTTCGACGGCGGTCTTCCCCAGTGCTTCACCGAGCGGATGGATCCCCTCCAGGGGGAGCGGCGAATCCTGCTCCAGCAGCCGCTTCATCTCCGACACGCGGGCGAGCGCGCCGGCGATGTCGGCGCGCGAGGTCATGACGGACATTGACGCGAGCGACGCCCGCCCGGGATCGGAGCCCGCGTACCTGAGGAGGCGCTGGCGGACCTTGTCGAACTCGAGTTTCCTGAGGGCGTTCTCCCACCGGCTCATGGGTTCCGGGGCGCCTCCGGGGGCTTCGCGAAGATGTCGAGGTCCTTGAATTTTTCCTGGACCTGCTTCTTGAATTCCGCGGCGCCGGGGAATACCGACTGGAGCAGCTCGAACGTTCTCGGGACGAAGTTGGCGAGGGGCCGGTACAGGAGC
>Ga0335081_10010603_pt1 | contig 14904 bp, 11 predicted proteins | sample Lox_Sample_35_FD_206713 | JGI IMG/M metagenome (GOLD analysis project Ga0335081, IMG submission 206713) | Soil microbial communities from Loxahatchee National Wildlife Refuge, Florida, United States - Lox_Sample_3.5 | ecosystem: Environmental > Terrestrial > Soil > Wetlands | place: USA...
CGCGGAGCATGTGGACCAGGTCCTGCTGCGTTTCGCCACGGCTACTGAGCGGTTGCGCCGCAAACCAGCCGATCGCGCAGCCTTGCCGTTAACAGGGATAGCTAACCAGATACTTTCGAGGCTTTGCCCGATTGAACGCAAACCGGCTGCCAACGATAATCGAAACCTGTATGATCAGACTGTTCTAAATGCCGCCAGGAGGTAACTCTTACAACCCGCGCGGGAAAGGAGGACCGGAGTTAATGCGACGAATCGTATTGCCAGTGGCCTGTTTCTACGGATTGTGGACTGCAGCGAGCGCGCAGTCAGTTCAGCGGCCGTCCGAGAGCGGTTTCGCGAGCTGGTATGGGGTGCCCTACCATGGGCAACGTTCGGCCAGTGGAGAGATTTACGATCAGGAGAAGTTGACAGCCGCACACCGCACGCTTCCTTTTGGCACCAGGGTGCGGGTGCACCGCCTCGACGGAGCGGGGAGCGTTGTGGTTCGGATCAACGATCGCGGGCCATTCGTGAAATCGCGAGTCATCGACCTTTCTCACGCCGCCGCCGTTCAGTTGGGGATGACGGGAGGTGTGGTGCCGGTCATTTTGGAAGTGGTTTGGAGTCCACCAATCAATCCACTCTCCTCTAATTCTTCCGCTCTCCGCGCCGCGCATTGAAGAGTTGCCTGCGTTGCCCGAACCTGGGAACATCCGCTCGGGCGGCTTGCCTTTCGCGCGATCGAGCCGCAGATAGCTACTGTTACTGACATGTGGCGTGTCATTTTAACGGGCAGCTCCACACTCCCCGACACGATACGCAGGGGTGTTTTTTGCCGGAGTGTCGCCCCCCAGAACAACAGCACGCACCCGTGAGAGAATGTCGAGCGCTAACATTGCCGGTTAAGGTACAGATGAACAAAGAGGATTACCGACACGTGAAACGACGGCAGTTTCTCGGATTGACGGGAGCAGCGGCAGTGCGACTTGGGACCGCAAGTCTGGGAAGGGCTCAGAGCGTAAGTGGACCGACGAAGGATGCGGCGGCACCTGGTGAATTGCGGTTGGCGGGAATGAGCCTAATGGAGTTGCGCCAAAGGCTCTACGACCAGCTCTTCCAGGTTCTTCTCCCTTTCTGGGATATGCACGGAATCGACCACGAATATGGCGGCCTCATGTGCAGTCTGGATTACGATGGCACACTCCTCGATACCAGCAAGAACCTCTGGTTTCTGGGGCGCGCCATCTGGGTTTACAGTTTCCTCTATAACCACTTTGGGAACGACCCCCAGTTTCTGGCAGTGGCGAAAGGCACCAAGGAATTTGTGTTCAAGTACGCGCGGCAAGAAGACGGCTGGTGGGCGGAAGGGTTGTCTCGGGAAGGGAAAGTCCTGAGGCCTTTCAGCGGCGATACAGAGGGAATGTACCACCTCGCCGAAGGACTCCACGAGTATGCTGCTGCCAGCGGAGAGGACTCGTCCCGTGAAGCCGCCTTCGCCATCCTGAACCAGCTCTTCCGGGACTTCGACAGCCCGGCGTTTCGATACCGGGGAGCGGATTTCCCTTATCTTTGGGGCAGTAAACGTGCCATTCGGCCCCAGGGGTTGTGGTTTCTGAATCTCACCATCTCGACCCAGATGCTCGCGCGGGGCAGCGATCCGCAAGTCGCCACGATCGCGGATCGCGCCTTAGACGCGATCATGAACAGGCATTACAACCCCGACATCGGCCTGAATACGGAAATGTTGTATTACGATTTCACGAGGCCGAAAGAAGAAGCACAGAAGTCGCGCTTCGGCCACTCCGTCGAGGCCCTGTGGATGGTCATGGACGAAGCGAACCGCCGCCACGATGAGGCGCTGTGGAAGACCTGCGCCCAGCGCATCCATCACCATCTCGATGTTGGTTGGGATTATATTTACGGAGGACTCTCCCAGTGGATCAACGTGGATCACCCCTCGTATCAATGGCCGGTGGAAACCCCGCCAGGGACGCATCAACAATTGCATTTCACCGGTGAGTATGAATATATGAAATGCCTGTGGTGCCAAAATGAAGTGCTCGTCGCAACTCTGAACGTGCTGGAGCGAACCGGTGCGGAGTGGGCGGCAGAATATTTCGCAATGGCATACCAGATTGTCAACCAGAAGTTCTGGCAGAAGCAGCGCGGTTACCCGGCAGGATACATGCTTTTCGCCGACCGCCGGATGACCCCGCAACCTCACGTCGGCCGCCAGGACAACTATCATCCCCTCCGCCAACTGATGTTGAACATCCTGACGCTGGATAGGATGATTGCACGTGGTGTGGCGCCGGTACGGCCTGCTGCCGGTGCATAGGTTGCCTTCAACTGGAACGCGCAAAAGCGCACAAAGCGCTATCAGAATACGGATCAGCTGCGAAGCAACTGGCTGTTTGATGGCCACCGTCAAGCGGGTTGCCGAGTGTACTCCGCACAAGGTTCATGCGATGCGAAATCGCGCTACGGTGACATTCTGGAACGTGCAATCCTGAGCGTTCATGCCGCGCTCATCGGTGTTCCACGCCGTGGCTCCCTGTTTTTCGACGTTGTCTTTCGTCGTCGTCGACCTGGTCCGGGTCGCTTGCCTCGCGGCGCATTCCCGCGGCACCCTGGCGGTGGGAGAATCTCTTCCTGTGCAAGCAACTGGCGCTGTTCCAGGAGCGCAAGGTAAAGCGGCGACGGGCCGACGATGCCACCCGACGGACGATGGCCACCCTGAGCCCGCATGTTCCCGTGACGGAATATGCTGCTGAATGTGAAGCCGGATACGCTCATAAGGTGGCAGCGCAAAGGGTTTCGACTGTTCTGGCGCTGGAATTCCAAACCCCCTTAACCACGATTTTGTTCTTGCGGACCACAGGCCTCTCCGGACGAATCGCGGTGAGCCAGGAGTGCATCCAGATCCGTGAAGCAAGCAGTGCCCTCCATCGGCCCCATGCGCATCACTGCCCGTGCACCACTGGCGCACGCGTAGCGCAACGACCGCTCGACCGGCATGCCGCCGCTGCGGCAAGTCACGTACGTGGCGGCGAAACAGTCTCCGGCACCCGTGGGATCAACTTCACTGACTGTTAGCGCCGGCACACTCAATCGGCGAGTGGTGTCGTAGTACTCGCAACCCTGCCTGCCCCGCTTGACCACGATCTCGTGAATGCCGAGCGATAGAAGTTCTTCGATGGCAGCTTCCTCCGTACTGGCCCTTACCAGAATGGTCAATTCGGGCCCGCTCGGCAAAAAGATATCGGTGTACTTCAGAATGGAAGTCAACGCTTCAGGCATCCCCGGGATTCCTAGCATTTCTTTTCGGATATTCGGGTCAAACGACACACTACCGCCTTGGCGTTTCACAATTTCGATAGCCTTGTTCATCGCCTCCCTGATGCGAGACGAAAATAGCGATGACCCCATCACGTGAAAGTGCGTGCACTCCTTGAGCCGCAGCTCGCTCACCTGGGATGGCGATAGCTGGGCTGACGCACTGTTCGTGATATTGAAGATGAAGTGGCGCTCACCAGTTTGTTCATAGGTGACGAAAGCGCTACCGGTCACCGCGTCCTTCATGACTGTGATCGCGCTGGTATCGACGCCGTCCCCCCGCAACCGCTCGATGTTGAGCCAGCCGAAGTCGTCATCGCCTACACAGCCAATGATGCCGGCAGCGTGCCCTAGCCGCGCCACCTGGTCAATAAATATGGCGGGGGCTCCACTTGCAAAAGGGCCAACCAGACGACCTGGGGCACGGAGGCTTTGCCCGGGCTCCGTCGCCATAATCTCCACGAGGATTTCCCCCATGGTCATAATCTTGCCCACGGCATCACGTCCTTTCTGCGCATCACAGCGGCTCAGGAGCGGTATTTCTTACTCTGAACATCGATGCAAACCGCCGTTAGAATAACCAATCCCTTCACAATCAACTGGTAAAAGTACGGCACGCTCAGCAGGTTCATTCCGTTGTTGATGACGCCGATGATCAGCGCCCCGACGAGCGTGCCGGTCACCGTGCCGTATCCTCCGCTGAGACTGGTCCCGCCCAGTGCGGCGGCGGCGATGGCGTCCAGTTCGTAACCCATGCCGGCATTGGGCTGCGCGGAGTATAGCCGGGCTGTCATGAGCACGCCACTGATGCCGGCCATCAGGCCGGATAGCATGAAGATGATGATCTTGAGTCCCGGCACGTTGACGCCAGAGTAAAGCGCCGCCTCGCGGTTGCCACCGGCGAGGTACACCTTGCGGCCAAAGACGGTTTTGGACAGGACGAATTGGTTCGCCAGCAAGAGCGCCAGTAGAATCCAGATCGGCACGGGCGCCGACAGAAGACTTCCATTCCCGAGAGCCACGAAGTGCTCATTATCGACAGTGATGGGTATGCCGCCCGACACGATGTAGGCGAGACCGCGAAAGATTCCCATCGTCGCCAGCGTCACGATGAACGACGGAATGCCGAGGAGCGATGACAGCATGCCGTTGATCGCGCCGAGCGCCAAGCCAGACAGCAGAGCCAGCGGAATCACGATCCACAGCCATATTCCATGCTGCAGGCCCAGGGCCGCGGCCGTGCCGACCAGCGCCACGGTCGCGCCAACCGATAAGTCAATCTCGCCGAGCAGCAGCACGTAGGTCATGCCGAAAGCGAGGATCGCGGTAATCGACACCTGCAGCACGATGTTGAGCAGGTTGCCCACGACCATGAAATTTGGCGACAGACGCCAGAACAACGCGACCAGCACCAGCAGGCCAGTGAGGATGCCACCGTACTGCTTGACCCATCCGGCGCTGCGCCGCCTGGTGGCGCCTGACACAGCGGGAGAGACAGTCGCGGTGCTTGAAAGTCGGGGCTTCGACGGGATCATGCCGAGAGGGCTCCCGTAGCGTACGACATCACCTCTTCCTGAGACAAACCTATTGTGTCGAGTTCTTTAACGATGCGCTGTTCGCGCATGACCAACAGGCGGTCGCTCATGGAGAGTACCTCGGGAAGATCCGACGACACCAATATGACGGCGGTTCCGGCAGCGGCCAGCTCCCGGACCGCGCTGTAAATCTCGTATCTGGCGCCCACGTCGATTCCTCGTGTCGGTTCGTCGAGAATGAAAATGCGCGGCTTTAAGCCCATCCACTTGGAGAACACGATTTTCTGCTGGTTGCCGCCACTCAGGTCGCCTACCGCCTGCTGAGGACTCACGATCTTGATGTGCATGCGCTGTAACGCGTCTTGGGTCATGCGCGTCTCCGCAGCGGCGTCCACCAGTCCGAATCGCGCGCCGCCGTGGTGGAAGTAGACCATGTTGATGTTGCGCGTGACCGAATGCTGCAGCACCAAACCTTCTTCCTTGCGGTTCTCGGTGACATATGCCATCTCGTGAGCAATGGCATCGGCCGGCGATCGTAGTTGCACTGGTCTGCCGTCGATGACGATCTCACCGGTGGCACGACGAAGCCCGAAAAGCGCTTTCATCACTTCAGAGCGGCCGGCGCCGATCAGGCCAAAGATGCCAAGTACTTCGCCCCGGTGCACGGAGAAATCCACTCCTTGAAACTGCCCTGGGGAGCTCAAATGCCTGACCTCCAACAGAGGCGTCCCTTCCCGGGATGGTGAGGCCCGGCGTCGCGGATAAATATCGCGCATTTCACGCCCCACCATGAGCGCGATGAGCTCATCTATGGTGGTGTCCTGCTTTTGGAGCGTCCGCAAAAGGCGTCCGTCGCGCATGACCGAGATCTCGTCGGAGATGCGCATGATTTCATCCATGCGGTGCGAGATGTAGATCACAGCCTTGCCTTGAGCTTTCAGCCGCTCAACGACGCCGAAAAGGACGTGCACCTCGCTGTGACTCAACGACGATGTGGGCTCGTCCATAATGACGATCTGGGACGGATGGCTGAGCGCTTTTGCGATCTCGACCAATTGCCGCTGGGCCATCGAGAGGCTGGACACGAGCGCCTCCCCCTCAATCGGGATGTCGAGATCTTTGAGCAGCTGCCGGGTATCAGACATCAATTGCTGCCGATTCACGACACCGAAGCGGTGCGGCTGATGATTGGCGTAGATGTTCTCGGCGACGGTAAGGTTGTTGGCCAGGCTCAGTTCCTGGTAGACGATTGCGATGCCCTTGCGCCGCGCGTCTTCAGGGCCGGAAAACGCGGTTTCCGCGCTATGGAGGAAGATGCGGCCCCGGGTCGGCGCGTACACGCCCGCGAGAATCTTCATGAGTGTAGACTTGCCGGCTCCGTTCTCACCCAACAACGTGTGCACCCGTCCGGCGCGGACAGCCAGCGAGACATCCTTCAGGGCCTCGACCGGGCCGAATGACATGTCCACGGAGCGAGTCTCCAATAATGGTGCGGCCGCAGTTACACTTTCGGTCGGTGTGTTGTGCCGCATACTCAATTCTTCGACTGGCGGGTATAGACGCCCGGCACCACGGGGATCAACTTGCTCACGGTTTGACCGCGGAGCACCTTGACCGCCGTGTCAACCGCAATGGCCCCCATCTTCTCGGGATACTGGCGGATCACCCCGACAAAGCCTGGTTCTTTGTCGACTGCGGTGCGGGCCTCCTGCATGCCATCGAAGCCGATAATCTTTACCCGATTGGCCCTGCCTGCGGACTTCACCGCTACCAGTGCAGCTAGCGCAGCGTCGTCGCCGAAGCCAAAAATGCCATCCAGGTCGGGATTCGCCTGTAACATATTCTGTGCCGCTGTTAGCGCCTCGGCCCTGGTTATCCCTGGCTGGATCGAGACTATTTTTATATTCGGGTAAGCGGAGGTCGCCTTCTTGAAGCCCGCTACGCGATCAATCACGGACTGCACGGTCGGATAGTCGATAATGCCCACATTGCCCTTTCCGCTGAGCACCTTCGCCATCAGCTCTCCCGCCTTTACGCCACCAGCATAGTTGTCGGTGGCGATGTGACAGGTCACATCAACGCCATTGGCCGCTATATCCACGGTGATCAGCGGAATACCGGCCTTCTGCGCCTTAGCCACTGCCGCCTTGACTCCCCTGGAATCGACCGGCGACAGAATGATTGCGTTCACGTGTTTGCTGATGAAGTCCTCGACGTCGGAAACCTGCTTGTTCAGATCCTGATTGGCGATGGCGATGTCCAGCTTGACGCCATCCTTACTGGCTTCCTGCTTCATAGCATCAGCCAGCGCGACATAGAAAGGATGTTGTTGTGTGAGCAGCGAGACGCCAATAGTGAAGGGTTCGGCCGCCGCGCCCAGCGCGCCGAATATTGCGGTGACTGCCAGGATCTTCAGGATGCGCACGGTACTCACTGAGGTGACGTCGGAGATACCGCAGCTGCCGGTTATGGCGCCGTCCTGGCAGGACGCAGCGAAGCTGCCTTGTCGAAGGCAATTACAACGGCCGCGATGGCCATGCCACCCACACAAAGCAGTGTAAGTACGCGAAATACATGCTCAGCCCGTTTGGTCATAGCCTCCTCCCGGGCACGCGCCAGCGATGCGGCTCCGCCGTGGGATTCGTTTCACGCAACCACCTTACACGACCGTCTTCTTCGCTTGCAAGCCGAGGGGCTCCACATCCCCACGAGAGGAGCACTATCAAGATGTCCCGGCGATTTCGAAACCGACGCGAACCGAGGCGAGGCATGCCTCGCCCTACGATGGCTGGGATGTGGCTGCAGTCATCGACGACACGGCCTGAGTTCAACAAAGCTTCGCCGTACCATGAGGGGCTAGTGCTTCACGGCAATGGCCGAAATTTCGATCTTCGCTCCACCGATCAAGCCCGCAACCTGCACGGTGGCTCGCGCTGGTTTCGGGTCCGGCATGAGCTTCTTGTAGACTTCGTTCATCTTCGGCACATCGTTCAAGTCCGTGACATAGACGGTCACGGATGTGATGTCCGTCATCTGGAAGCCCGCTTTTTTGACTACTCTTTCGATTGCGGCGATTGCATTTTTAGTCTGTAGAGTGATATCGGTGCCCGTGACTTTGCCTTCCGAGTCGGGCCCTTGCTGGCCTGCAACATAAAGCGTATTGCCAGCCACATACCCCTCGCTAAAGGGCGTTCCATTCTTGAAGTCGATGGCCTTGTTTTGAGCAAACGCGCTGGCTAAAGTGCAAAACGCCAGCATGCCCACCGACCAGAGATGCCGCTGGATTGCTTGCGAACAGTGGTTTTTCATAGTTGGTCTCATGTTGTTGAAGGGTTCTCCAATATATTTCCTTTGGTTTCCTCGGTGTAATGCCGATCGGCATTCTGAACGATTAGACCACACGCCGCGCGAGAAGTCGGCCAGGGAATCGGACGAGCCTTGAGCCATCGTAGCGGATTCGGCCAACACCCGGTTGTCGGATGTGCGGAAACGGGTTGGGAGAACCTGTCGGTACCTGCCTCCGGCCGCGAAATCGATCCCCTCGAACCGAGACCAGAGCCGGGGCTCGAGCCGGTACCCCTACTGCAATTTCCAGGATTCATCGAACAGGCCTGCGTATACCGCGTCGGGATCGTCAGAGTCTTGCTGGATTTTGAAGATCGCGAAGTCCCCATAGCGCGGCGTGGGGAAATCTCCTGCCCAATCCGCCCATGCGGCCGTCAAGCCGCTGTTGATCACGACGTAATGGTCTGGGCTCAGCGGGTTTGGATAAATCAATGCCGGAACAGATTCCGCAGCCGGGAAGCTCTTGTTGCCCAGCGCTACCGTCTCTTTGGTCCAATGCAAAGGCGGCAGCTTACCGTTAAGTTTTGCGATCCAACGATTGCTACCTGGGTCGCCGAACAGCACCACATGATACTTCGTGAAATCTTCGGTGGTGACGTCCTTATCATCTTTGATGCGGATGTGGCCCCGATACGCAAGCCTATACTGCCGATCAAACCGTTGGAGAATCCGCAGAGCCTGTTCGTTCGCTGCCACGTTCCACGGGGTGCCGGTGGGACGAACCACCAGGAAGGGCTCCAGGAAGGCATCGTCGATCGGTCCTTGCAGCCCATGCCTCTTGCGGATTCCCTTTTCGCGACCACTCGCCAATTTCCAATGCCCGTTTGACTTCTCGAAGGTCATCTCGGGTGCGGACTTTACGCGTAGCTTCTGGCCATCGATGGTGATGGAGGTAGCACGGTCGGTTTGCCGCAGAACGAGGCGCGTGAGATTCCGGGTAGTAATCTCGTATTGGCTTCGGTTATCGGATCGCTTGGCGTCCACCTCGGCCCGCTCGTAGTGCTTCGCCAGACCGTCGACGGTGACCCAATAGTCACGGTTGTACCGTGTGGTGTAAGTCACAAACCGGATGTGGTCCGGGACCTGGCGGCCCATCTTGAGGCGATCGTACAGGTAAGCATTCAGAACCTTCCGGCTCTCCGGGTGCATGTCGTGCCCGGTTTTCGGGCCGATCAGAAACAGGATCGACGGTGCATCCGTGGCCTTCAGATAGAAAGGGCCCCCCTCGAAGTGGATGCCCTCCTTGATCAATTCCTCCTTAGCGCTGTTGTGCTTCACGAGGTTCCGGTCGTTCTCGCCGACATAAGAGGCAAACGGGATATCGTATGCATTCAGCGCCCACTCGTACATGTTGTCGAAGATCCTGCACATGGCCTGCTGATAGGCCGGCAGGCTATTCAGGATCGGCATTCTATGCGACGTGTTGTCCCCAGCGCCGGCCTCAACAGCGGCCCAGAGATCAGGGTGATGGAGAGAGGTGTGCCACACGCCCGCGCCGCCCATCGAAAAACCACGAAGCGTCACCCGTTCCGGATCGATCTTATAGGCTTTCTTGGCGAAGGCGATCGCCTCGAAAACATCCGCCTCGCCAGGCCAGTGATAGGTATTCTTTCCGCGGCCGAATAAATCGATTTGCAGCGTGCCGGGAAGATAGTCAATCTCGGCCCCATCCCATGAGCTGAGAGTCTCGACTTCATACAAACGTGTGAAGCGCCCATGCTGGGCGACATCTAGCGGAAACATTCGTACGCCATCGTATTCGTCGGGAACAGTGACTCGCACGGGTTGCGCCGAACCATCCAGTGCCGAGCGGAAGCCGCGAACTACACGGCCTTTTTGGCTTGTCCAGGGCGATTTGCCTTCTTTTAATTGTGCCGCTCGTTCCAAACCCTTATCCAGGACGCTCAGAGTGTCTGCAACCGACGCCTGCCGAAAGAACTCCTCGGGATACGTCATCTTCCAGCGCGCCGCCTCGGCATAAATCTCAACATCCGCCAGGAGGCCGTCATCCGCCCGCGTGGATCGAAGTTCGCGGATGATCCCGTCCAGTTGGTCGATCTTCGCCTGAATTTGTTGTTTTTCCGAATCGGTCGGCCGGTATGGTAGCCCTGCCGGGTGAAAGCGGGTCCAAGGCAAGTTCTCCGGTGCTCTAGGTTTCTGAGCGGCTGGAGCCTGGGATGCAGGCCCCTGTGGAGTTTGTGAAAGCGCAGGACGAGCGGTCAGCAGCGCAGGAACGGCCACGAACAGGACGCTGATCATATACCCCTTCATTTTCACTACAGAACAGATGCCCATAAATTTATAGCACGGCTGCCACCGCTGCCGACATTGCTTACATAACAAGGCACATGTAACCTGAAGGTCTTACAGGAGCCTCGGTCAATCCATGAAATGCAGCAGGGCCTCTCGAATCTTAGTGGCAATTCTCTTAACGGGCACCTCAGCCGTCATGTGCCAAACCTCCACCGACGAAAGCAATGGCCCTCCCTCGAAATACGACCCCGCTTCCGTGGAACGAGGCAAAACGATCTTCGTGGGAGCTTGCGGTTTCTGCCACGGCGCCAGCGCAAAGGGCGGAGAGAAAGGACCGGACCTGCTCCGCTCCGTGGTGGTCTTGGACGACGAGAATGGTAACGCGATCGGCCCGGTCATTCTCCGGGGCCGTCCCGACAAGGGCATGCCTCGCTTTCCATTCACGCCCCAGCAAATCGCGGACATCGCCGCGTTTCTTCACGATTCCATAAAGAACGCCATCGAACGCGATAGCTACAAGATCCTCAATATCGTCACCGGAGATCCGAGGGCCGGCGAGGCGTACTTCACCGGTGCGGGGCATTGCTCTTCCTGCCACTCGGCTACAGGCGACTTGAAAGGAATCGGCGCCAGGTACGAGCCTGTCACGCTGCAAGGAAAATTCCTGCAGCCGAACTACACCTGGACGGAGGGCACGCCTCCGCATACGGTATTTGCCATTACGGCAACGGTGACGCTTCCTTCCGGCGGAACCGTTACGGGCGCGCTCGTACACTACGACGATTTCAATATCGCGCTACGGGATGCTAGCGGCACATACCACTCGTTCCAGCGAATGAATGGCGTTCCGCGTGTCGAAATCCATAACAGGCTCCAGGCGCACGTGGATCTGTTGAGCCACTACACCGATGCGGATATCCATAATCTGACGGCTTATCTGGTGACTCTGAAATGAAAATCAAACTACTGTTGTCAGGCCTTTGTGTTGCCTTGAGCTTGCCGGCGTTTGCGCAGATCCTGGATCCGGCGCTGCTCACCAAACCCGCCACGGATGCCTGGCCCACTTATCACGGCGATTATTCCGGGCGCCGTTTCAGCACGCTCACGCAGATCAATCAATCCAATGTCAAGCATCTGACACTGGCATGGATCTTCCGCGTGAAACCGGGAATGACCCCGAACGCAATTGTTGGTGGCGAAGGACCCGCGCCCCAAGGCTTGCCAGCCGACCCTGGCGTCTACACCATCAAAGCGACGCCGCTGATGGTGAACGGCATTCTCTATTTCTCCACACCCGATAACGCCTTTGCCGTCGACGCCCGGTCGGGTCGTGAATTGTGGCACTTCGCGTGGAAGGGGAAAGGCGGCGATCACATCGGCAATCGGGGAATGGGCATGTACGGGAGCTGGCTTTTCTTCGAGACGCCGGACAATTACCTGGTCTCCCTGGATGCGCAAACCGGAAAAGAGCGCTGGCATAAACAGATTGCCGACCTGAAGCAGGAGTACTTCTCAACGGTGGCGCCGATCGTCGTCGGTAATCACGTGCTCGTCGGGGTGAGCGGCGATTCCTTGGATGTACCTGGTTTCCTGGAAGCTCATGATCCTGAAACGGGCGACATTCAATGGAAGTGGTGGAGCGAGCCGCTCAAGAAGGGCGACCCCGGTTGGGACACCTGGCCGGATGAATATGCCATGCGCCATGGTGGCGGCATGACATGGATTCCGGGCACATACGATCCGGACCTGCATCTGTACTATCTGGGGACGGGCAACCCGAACCCTGTGCTGACGGGCCGCAGCCGTAAGGGAGACAATCTCTACACTTGCTCGATCGTCGCCCTGAACGTGGACACGGGAAAGTTGGCGTGGTACTTCCAGCCCTCACCGCATGACACCCACGATTGGGATGCCGCGCAAACGCCGGTTCTGATCGACGCGGATATTGACGGAAAGCCGCGAAAGCTTCTGGGACAGGCGAACCGTAATGGTTATTTCTTCCTGTTGGATCGCACGAACGGCAAAAGTGTCTTGACCGCGCCCATGATTCACAGCATAAACTGGTCCAAGGGCATCGCCTCCAACGGCCAACCTGTACCGGATCCGGCCAAGGAGGCCACGATCGATGGCGTCCTGGTCTCGCCGCAAACCGGCGGAGCGACCAACTGGCCGCCGCCGAGCTACGACCCTGATACCGGGCTGTTTTACGTCGGTACATCGCAGGAATACAGTATGTTTTATCTGACCGACACCGATCCACACCCGGAAGGATGGGGTGCGGCCGAGCGCGACGCCGGGCATCTGGGAGGCGACCTCGAGGCGATCGATATTAAGACTGGGAAGATCGCGTGGGATCACCATTATCCTTTCACCGGGGGAGCGGTGGGCATTCTGACTACCGCGGGGAAACTCCTGTTCACCGGCGATGGCGCGGAGCACCTGGTTGCGTTCGATCCAGCCAACGGAAACATCCTCTGGCATGCGGGCCTCGCCGACGATCTCAGCAACGGCCCGGAGACTTATGTGCTCGACGGCCGGCAATACCTGGTGGCGGGTGCAGGCGATTCGCTCTATGCTTTTACTCTGGAGCCGTGAGTAACCAATGTTGCGATTCCGGAATCAGCCGGCGCGGCGGACCGACGGCGCCAGGACGGTCATGGAATCCGCCTTGCCGCCTCCGGCGTCTACAGCCCCGACGCGATACCACAGCCCGCCAGGATAGCTGCCGGTCATGCCCTTGTCGGTGAAACGGAAAGGCTCCTCCGTGGTCTGTGGCAGGTAGGGCACGCGTGCGATCATCTCCTCGCGCCGGAATATCTCATAGCTGACGAGCGGTTCCGCACCGGCGTACGCCGTGTCCCAGGACACTTCGACGGGGCCGTTGCCCGTCCGGCTGACTTTCACGTTCTGCGGCGGCTGTAGCCCGCTGCCCGGGCGTTGGAAGAAGTTCGTCTGGGTGCCGTGCAGCGCTGCCACGCGATCCTCAATGTCCCGTCTCTCCCGCAGCGAGAACGGCGCCGCCGTCTGGCACGCCGCCAGATCGGCCACGAACTGATCGCGTTCGGGATCGTTGTTCGGATCGGTTTCTCCAATTCCAACCACGACCGCGGAGACGCCGCGCGCGGAGAGCGTGTAGTGCAGGAAATCCTCGTAGGAAACCTTGCCGGGCTGGCCCACCGTCTTGATCCATTCGCCGCCATATTGCTGCTTCTTTCCATAGAGCACGCCGTCGGCAAGGAGTTTCATGCCGATCACACCCATATTCTTGGCTTCCGCTACCGGCAACGCATTGGTCTGGAAGCTGAAGTAGCGCGGGTCGTTGGGGTTGATGGTGCACATGAGCCCTTCGATGACGTTCCCTTTGTCCTTGCGCATGGCATACATGACGGACGACGGATTTTCGTGGCAGCTCATGCCGATGTGGCGTATCCACGTCTTATGCTCGGGATTCAGGCCGGTGAGATTGGTGCCGTCGCGGTAATCGACGAGACAAGCCAAGGCGCCCACACGAGTCCGTGCGGGATCTCCGGGGTTGTCCAGCCCCTCAAAGACGGCATCCACGGCGGTCTCGCTGTTCAAGTTGTGCACATGCATCATGTCCACATAAGCGCCGTCCGGGATAAACCCATTGCCGTCGCCGAAGATCTCGGTCATCGACAGTTTCAGTTCGTCCAGCACGGACTGGTTTCCCCCACGTCCGGGAGGACCGGCGGCGGGCGCGCCGTCGCGAACAATGGAATAGCGCATGCCGGTCTTGGTACTCACGAAGAGACGGGACCGCAACGCGGCCTGATATCCCGGCTGGCCGGGAATCAGGTTCAAAGCGCGAAACGCCGCGCCATAGTTGCGCTGGCTAGCTCCATAGCTGTTTCCCGTGTCCAGAAAGGTCACGCCGGCTTTGACCGCCTTAACGATGAGCGCGACTGGTACATCGCCCGGATTCAGCAGACAGGTGACTCCGCCGATACCGAAGGTGGTCACCTCACGGCCGGTGCGGCCCAAGACGCGGGTTTGCAGCTTATCGCCGACAGGGCGGGCAAATGCCCGGTAACGGGACAAGGGTAAGAAAGTGGTTGCAATAGAGGCCGCGCCGGACCAGCGCAGCGCGTCCCTTCGGCTGAACGTTATTCGCATGTCCGTCTCCTGACAACATTCCAGTATATCTGGACCAAAATCTCCTTTTGCCGCCTGCCTGCGCCGATCATACTCCCAACCGCTTCCATTGGAGCGCTTTTCTCATATCTTCCATTCGGACGCATTGCCGCCGGTTGTGGCTCAGGTGCACCTGGACGATCCCGGTCTGGCTGCCATTCACCATCTATGGATGCGGACGTTCCAAAGATCCGAGTGCTGCCAGCAACATATCCGCCCGCTTCCGGATCATCTCGAAGGTCTGTTCGACCTTTGTCATGATGCGCTCCGCATCTATTGGTCCGACGTCCGGAACGTCCCATAT
>Ga0335081_10010604_pt1 | contig 14904 bp, 19 predicted proteins | sample Lox_Sample_35_FD_206713 | JGI IMG/M metagenome (GOLD analysis project Ga0335081, IMG submission 206713) | Soil microbial communities from Loxahatchee National Wildlife Refuge, Florida, United States - Lox_Sample_3.5 | ecosystem: Environmental > Terrestrial > Soil > Wetlands | place: USA...
CCGGCCGGTATACAACCGCGTGACCTCGGCGGTCTTCGACTATCAGTCCGACGATGTGGCGTTAGCAAGTTTTGTGCTACCGCAACCTGTGTGGAACCCGAAGTTGAGTTGGCGGGATGCCCAGACGTTCGGAGAGCGACTGGTCGCAGAGATCGCATCTCGTCACGGCTTCACGGTCACACGCCCCTATGGCCTCGCCTACATTCCCGAATTTGGCGTTTACAGCTACGACGTCCGCGGGAGCAACGACATTCGTGGTCACGGATGGGATACGGGCGTGTGGGTGGACGGCAACACCGGTGCGCTTCGCCAGGTTTTCCTGCCCTCCGGCCAGCATTCAGGCAACACGGTCAGCACTTGGCTTTGGGGACTGCACTACGGTGACATCCGCGATTTTCTGCCGTATCGAATTCTAGTGGCGCTTTTTGGATTGATCCTTACGGTTCTCTCGGTCACCGGAGTCTACATCTGGTGGAAAAAGCGCGCCGTCCGAAGGAGAGCGGCAGAGCAACGGAATTGTAAGCCCGGCACCAGTGGCCAGAGTGAACTCAGGAGGGTGATCTGATGGATCTGCAAAAGTTTATTCCACTAGTTCTGGTGGGCATTCTTTTAAGCGGGTGCCAATCCAAAACGAAACATTACGACCTCAAGGGGCAGGTGCTGGATATAAACCCTGCCAGGAGCGAGATCACAGTGAAGCACGGCGACATACCAGGCTTCATGCCCGCGATGACGATGTCATATTTGGTCAAAGATCAAAATGGATTCAAACAGGTTGAACTGGGAGATGACATCACTGCCGATGTAGTCACTGCCAACAATGGAGCTGCGTACTGGCTGGAAAACCTGCACGTCACGGATGAGAGTGGGCGCAAGACGGCGAAGCCTGGTACCGTACATCGCCTGGGTATTGGCGATCATGTTCCCGATCTGGCGCTGGTGAACCAGGACGCAAAATCTTTCCGGTTCGGGGACTTCAAAGGCAAGGCGGTGCTTATCACGTTCATTTACACCCGGTGCCCCATGCCGACCTTTTGTCCGCGTCTGAGCAGCCAATTCGCAAAGATTCAGGGCGATCTGGCAAAGACTCACGACGATTTCGCAAAGACGCATCTAGTGACGATCAGCTTTGATCCGAAATACGACACTCCGCCAGTGCTCAGGAAATACGGCCTGGCTTATCTCGACAATGATCCAGCAGGGTTCTCCCATTGGGACTTCGCGTCCACCAACCCAGGCGGTCTGCGCAAGATCGCCGATGCATTTGGCCTGGAATACTTTGAGGAGGATAACCAAATTTCACATTCCATGGTCATCGTTCTCATCTCGCCCGAGGGGACGGTTGTGAAATATTGGTCAACTCAATGGACGACAGCCGAACTGGAAGACGCGTTGCGTCAACAGGAAAAAGTGGGAGTGATCTTCACAGAGCCGCACACCGAAAAGAAGGTCGGATGAATCGCATGGTGCAATGGGCGATCCTCTTCGCGGCCCTGCTTCCATTCGCATTCCTATGCAGCGGGTGTGGGCCGAGCGCATCGGCACAACGAGGCCAGGAATTGTTCGATCTTCATTGTGCCTCTTGTCATGAAGATCCACCTCCAGACCTGAAGAAGCAACCACCGAAACTGGAAGGCATGTTCAAGGCGAAATATCTTCCCAGCGGAGCGCCCGCGACCGACGCCCAGGTTCGGAAAACGATCATCGGAGGACTCAGGACAATGCCGGCCTTTGATCAACGATGGAGCACGCAGGATCTCAACGATTTGATTGCGTATCTTGACACACTGAACTGAGGACGTCATGCGTCTACAACTTTCAAATCTCGAACCGGGCGAGACCGCAGTAATTGAACAGGTTGCTCTGTCGGAATCAGACCAAGGGTTCCTGATGCGCTTCGGATTATTTGTCGGCGCTGAGGTCAAATGCTCGCGCCGTGCGCCCTTGGGAGATCCAATCGTTTACTCAGTGGACGGTTCCGAAATCGCTCTACGCGCGGAAACTGCCTGCCGGATTTACGTTTCGTGCCCGGATTCGGCACGAATGAGCGAGTGCCAACGATGAAACTCGTACTGCCGACACCGGATTCTTCAACCGTCAATCAGCCGCAACGGATCAGGACAGTTGCACTGATTGGTCCTCCGAATTCGGGCAAGTCCACACTGTTCAACCGGCTCACTAATCTTCGACAGAAGGTCGGCAATTACCCCGGCATCACCGTTGAACAGCGGACCGGAACGATGGCGTCACCAGGCGGAGACATTACGCTCATCGATCTACCCGGCGTGTACAGCTTAAACCCGCACTCTGATGACGAACGGGTCGCGGTCAGCGTGCTGAGCGGAGGCATGAATGGCGTCCCTCAACCAGAGGCTGTTTTGGTGGTGATAGACGCAACCAACCTCGGGCGGCACCTTACCCTTGCAGTTCCTATGATTGCCCTGAATCTCCCAACGCTTGTGCTCTTAAACATGGGCGATCTTCTGCCTAAACGTGGCGGCTCGATCGACGCGGTGAAACTGGCTGGAGAACTTGGAACACCCGTGGCGCTCGTAAGCGCAACGGAGGGGACTGGACTGGACGCAGTGCACACCTTTCTCGAACAAGGAGACGAACCTCGCCAGACCGCGATCTTGCCAATCCTCCAGGATCTTCCACATTGTCGAAAGTGGGCTGCTCAAGCAGTGCGCCAGGCCGATTACCGGGCACCGCTTCCGCCGATTTGGACGCGTCGCCTCGATGACATTGTTCTTCACAAGCTTTGGGGGCCGCTTGTCTTCATCGGGGTAGTGGGAACCGTATTTCAGACTGTGTTCGGGTTGGGCCAGCCCTTAAGCAATCTACTCCAGAGTCTTCTGACGGGATTTGGACAAAAATCGGGTCTGCTCCTCTCGAACGGTCTCTTCCGTTCTCTTCTGCTTGATGGTATCTGGAAGGGCGTAAGCGCCGTCCTGGTCTTTCTGCCACAGATCCTAGTGCTGTTTCTCTTTATCGGGCTGCTGGAAGACTCTGGCTACCTCGCCCGAGCGGCACTGATTGCCGATCGCACAATGCACGGGGTTGGGCTAAACGGCAAAGCGTTTATACCGCTCCTTTCAGCCTATGCGTGCGCAGTTCCGGCAATCATGGCCAGTCGCACTATTGAGAATAAGCGTGATCGTTTGGCAACGATTCTAATTGCTCCGCTCATGACCTGTTCAGCGCGCCTGCCAATCTACACATTGTTGATTGCCACATTTGTACCGGAACGGCCGGTTGTGGGAGTCTTGTTCGGAACGCGCGCCCTAGCGATGTTGTTGCTTTATGTTCTGGGTTTCGTCACTGCCATCGGAACAGCAAAGCTTTTGAAGTCATCTGTACTCAAATCCACCGCAGCTCCCTTTGTCTTGGAACTCCCCGAATATCGATGGCCCACCCTACACTCGATCACCTTGCGCCTGCTTGACCGGGCTCGCGTCTTCCTGCACCAAGCTGGAACGATTATCCTTCTCGTTTCTCTTATCGTTTGGGCATTGACCAATCTCCCGCTTCACCAAGGGCAGCCACCTGAACTGGAACGGAGCGCCATTGCTCACCTGGGACATTTCGTCGAACCGGCGATCCGTCCCCTCGGGTTCAACTGGAAAATCGGTGTCGGCTTACTGACATCTGTGGTCGCGCGCGAGGTCATTGTCGGAACGCTTGGCACGCTCTATGGCAGCGATCCAGCGACGCAAGCGATGTCGCTTCAAATTGCTCTGCAGCACGATCTCACATTCTCGGGAGCGATGGCTTTGTTGGTGTTTTTCGCCTTCGCGATGCAGTGCACCTCGACGCTGGCAGTGGTCCGTCGTGAAACGAACAGCTGGAAGTGGCCTGTGATCCAGTTCCTCTATATGACTGGCCTAGCCGTCGTCGCAGCCTTGATTGTCAACCACGCACTCTCTGTCCTGAATTAGCTGTGCTTTAGAAATTTGTTTCGCGCCGACGATCGCACGAAATTCGTCTTGCAGTGGATACCCAGAGTGATGTGCGCAAGCCTAGCTAAGACTTCAGCCTGATATAAATAAACAGCAGCGTTTCGCACGGACTTTGTCAGCCAAATCCCTGTACTCTGACCGCATGACAGGCGCATTGATTTCGATAACGACATTTCTCAATCTGTCAGTACAGCGAGCATTTGGCCTGCCGGACCGACTCCTTCTTCAGGCTTTTCCAGGCGCTCTTAACTGAGATCAGTCTCCCCGGGGCAATCGTAGACCGCCACAGACGAACTCCGCGCTCACGCGGGGGAAGAGCGGCGGGTCTAGCGACTCTATATATATTTGAGGGGTTGTTCCCAAATTGAAGCACGATCCCGAGCGCCGATGCCGCCTGACATTGAGGCAAGCCAAGCAGTAGCGAGCACGGAAGAACGCCGCCTGATCGCGGGCGTGCTAGCCAAAGATCGCAAGGCGACCGGCGAATTTGTGGCGCGCTGTGCGGATTGGCTCTACCCGTTCGTTCGCAACCGCCTGATTCCCAGGAACGAGGTGATCGAAGATCTCATACAGGACATTATGTTTGCCGCATGGCAAGCGCTGCCCAGCTATCGAGGTGACGCGAATCTCCGCAGTTGGATCATCGGCATCGCGCGGCATAAGGTCGAAGACTACTACCGAAAGAAACTTTTGGCGATTGAGGTACATGAAGAAGACGATTCCTTGCTCGAGCCAACCGTAACACCGGAATTTGAAGATCAAATCGATTCCGCCGCTCTGCGGGGAAAAGTGCAAAAGACTCTCGCTTCCTTGCCGGAGGCCTACGCGCTCGCCTTGATGTGGCGATATCGAGACGAGAAAACCGTTCGCGAAATGGCGCAGCTCGTCGGCAAAACGGAAAAGGCTATGGAACGTTTGTTGGCACGGGCGCGACAGAATTTTAGAAAGAGGTGGACCAATGCCGAGGGCTAATTTCGAAGCGCAATTGAGCGCTCTCCTGTCCGCGTCCACGGAAAGCAATGAGCGGGCGCCTTCTTCGCTGAAGGCGCGGCTCTATTCTGCCTTGATCCGTAAACAGCAAGAAACCGGTCTATTGGCCAGCCTCGAACAATCGGTGTCTGCGGGGCACGATGTCTGTGTATTTGAAAAACTGGTGCAGATCGCGCCAGTTAGCGATAATGCAAAATCGCCCTTCTTCTGCGAGGTCTGCCACGCACGCGTATTAGCCGAGCATTTCGATCATGCTCCGATCTTCTGGGCCGGGTGTCCCTACGTGAAATTCAAGGAGTCGTAGTTTGAAGCACGACGGGTCGCCCCGGGTTGTCAAGTGGCCATTAGAAGCGAACGACAAAACCGAACAGGTTTTGGAAATTCGCCAGGCCCCGCGGGCCCGGAGGGGAGAGTTTGTTGCTGATCTCATTGTGGCCAATCGTCTCGCTGAAGCTGTAGCGGAAATCGAGTCTGCGGATCAGGCGCACATCGATCCCGACGTGCGTACGCCAAACTGGCCCAGTCCACGAGAATTCGGCGGGCGGAAGCGCTGGTGCACCTCCAGACCCCACAAGCCGCTCCGCTACGCTCGACAAATGCGCAATGCCTGCACCTCCCCCCAAGTACGGACGGATGCGGGCGGACCGTCGCCGAAAATAAATCAGAACTCCGAAGATCGCTGCCTCTTGCGAACTGCCGCGATCTTGCTGGTAAAACACTCCACTCGCCGAGGATGAATTCAGCCGAAGTTGATTGCGATTCCAGATGAAATCTCCCTGGAGACTGAGATAGTCGTGCAAGTCCGCGCCTGCGAACAAATCAAGAGCGCCGCCATTCGACGGTGCGTAGGACGACAAGTTGAGGCCCTGTGCGACGCGCTCGGACCCTGCGTCGGCAGAAAGTGTGGCAATGCCGCCGATCGCGCCAGCATAGGGCACAACGCGCCCGAAGCTGCTTTCTTGAAACACGCCAAAAAGTACGACTGCCAGTACTACGAGCTTCAGCCAGCACTCAGCTTGAAACCGCAATTTGCATCGCGAAAAGTTCATGAAATTCTTTTAACAGAAAATTACACATCAACGCGGGGGATTGCTGCCTTTTTCTTCGACATGGTAAGTGCAGGTCAGAACCTGCCAATTTACGAAGCTCGAGTGTGCAGAAAGGATTGCTATGCGTCAAAAGCATCACTCTCTCAGGATCATCGTGTTTTCAGTTCTTGCCTTGGTAACAGCTATGGGTCTGTGCTCGCTGCAAGCCAACGCGGACGACCGTGACGACAATTTCGTTTACGTGATGACCAACAAGAAGCCTCACAATTCCATCATCCAATTCAGACGAGCGAACGACGGTTCACTTACCTGGGTACGCGAAGTTGCGACCGGCGGCAGTGGCACCGGCGCCACTGGAGTCGATCCTCTTGGTTCGCAGGACTCGTTGGTGCTGAGTGGCGATGGTCATCTCCTGCTGGCCGTCAATGCCGGAAGCAGCGATGTTTCGGTCTTCAAAGTCATACACGACAGACTCACCTTGCGAGATAAGGTATCCTCGCGCGGTGTCTTTCCCAATAGTGTGGCCCTGTTTGGCGATCTCGTCTATGTGCTCAATGCAAAGGGATCAACGCCGCATATCAACGGTTTTCGTCTCGATCCTGATGGCTTTCTCCATCCAATTGAAGGAGCGCGCGTGGATCTGCCGCCCGGAAGCGCTGGAGCGAATGACATTCGATTTGCCGACGACGGCACGAAGCTGTTGATCAGCGTCTCAGGAACCAATCAGATTCTCGTCTTGGAAGTTGCGGATAATGGAGTCGCCGGCCCTGCGAGTTCTAATGCGTCGGCAGGCGGCGCCCCATTCGGCATCCGCTTTGGGCGCAATGGAATCGCGGTTGTGTCGGAGGCAGCGGGTTCAGTTTCTTCCTACAGCTTCAACTCTATGGATGCGTTGGAAGTTATCAGCGGTGCTGTGACGGACACGCAACAGGCTTCGTGCTGGATTTCGCTCGATCGATCCGACCGCTATGCTTACGTTTCAAATACTGGCAGCGGAACCATCTCCTCGTATCAAATCGGCGGAGCCGGCGATCTCACTTTGATAAACGCGATTGCTGCAAACACCGGTGGCGCTCCCATCGATTCTTCTCTCTCGCGTGACAGCAAATTCATCTACGTCGTGGACTCAGCCATGGGGCGAATTGTGATTCTGCGCGTGAACGCGGGAACTCTTAGCTCCATCGGAACCGTGTCTTCACTACCGACCAGCATTCAGGGGATCGCAGCACAATAACATCATCCGACGGAGCCCTTTGTCGCCTCGGAGTAGTGTCTATGGTCGGTTTCTTTCACCACGAGCGCTTTGGGTCACAGGGACCTCCTTGTGACCCAACTCTATTGGATCATGCGCACCAACACGGCCGACCATGCCCACGACCATCTTCGGTCTAGCGCTCCTGCTTCGGACGATGCCTGGTATCTGGCCGGGCCAACGACTTTGAAGTGTGAGAATATGCGGCTAGTGGTCTGCCAGAACGGCGTTGCTCTGCAGGCTACCGACCAAGATGCGTGGTCACAGACTTTGGACTATGCGGGGCAAGACCCCAGAGTGTCGCTCGAAACTTTCAGGCTCCTGCGCGAAAACAATTGCGCATGCTGCAGGCTTTGCCTAAGAATTTTTGGGAAAACTACGGCGTGCATTCGGAGCGCGGCAAGGAAACTCTCGCACAAATCGTTCGCTTGTATGCAGGCCATGACCTTAACCACTTGGCGCAGGTGGAGAAGATCGTGAGGCAGCAAATGTTTCCGTCCACCAGTGCAAATCTTGCCTGAATCCAGTGTTCGTCGTGACTTCTGTCGATCTGCGGATAACCAACGGGCGAAGTCAACGTCTCTCATCGTTGGACGGTCCTCCGTCCAGGAGGTCCGAGTGCCCAAGTGTCTGCTCGCTATTTCCCTGCTGCTGTCTCTCTTGTCTGTTGCAGCTCGCCGTGCAACGGGCCGAGCGATACGGTCTTGAGGATCAACAGATCGAGCGTTCTTTGCAGCAGATCCGTCCCATTGCCCGATGGCAATCTTCTTGCACGTCTACGAGGGGAAATAACAGCACTCTCCCAGCGTGTCGAGGAGAGCATTCCACAGCCACCGTAATATAGGCCAGACAGTGGGCCCGAGTTCAGAAGCTTACTTCTGGCCCGATCGGCTCCGTGTGGTTCAAATCCTGACTGGCCGTCCTCCGTTCCCATCGGCGCTCTTTCCAGGGTGAGTTACTTCGAATCGCGTGAGAGGATTTTGTGCATACGTGAGCTGCTTCCTTCATTCTCGCAGAGCAAATGATTCGTCTCTCTTGGTGCATTGTCCCAACCCTCCCAACTTGCCGCCCTTTAGCATCGGAAATCCCGATGTGAGCAAGCGGGCCTTGACCAGGGCGCTACCTTGCGGGTAGCGTCGTGTTCGCTATGGCATCTACAGGGCCGAATCGGAAATCCGCGGGGGAGCTGTGGAGGTGCCCACAATGCGGAGTCAAGCTGGTAGCGCGCAATCTGGCACACTCCTGCGGTGACTACTCCATCGAAAAGTTCTTAGCTGGAAAGAGCAAAATTGCACGCACTTTGTTCCATAGGTTTGTTGCGCTCGTTGGCAAGTGCGGGCCGTTCGACATTGCTCCTGCCAAAACGCGTGTCGCCTTCCTGTCCAGGGTTCGATTCGCGAGCGTGAACCGAGTCAACAAGGACTCGATTGATGTGCACTTCGTTCTTCCGCGGGCAGTCAGGAGTTGTCGTTTCCGGCGGGTGGAACGCGTGGGCAAACTCCACGTGTACCACCTCCGGCTCGCACGCGCGGAGGATTTTGACAATGAGCTGGTGGACTGGCTCCGCGCCTCGTACGTTGAATACGGCGAACGGGCGTGGTTAGAACCCAAAAGGGCGCACCATACTCCGGGAGACAAACTGCCAAAAAACCACGACTGACGAAGAGGTCTAACGACCCAGCGATTGGCGGACCTTATGGGAACTCGTGCAGGCCTTTGTCCGTACCTTCCTTTGGCCGTACCTTAGTGAGCGAGTCTCCTCCTTGACAGGCCAATTCGGTCGCGGCTCGGGTTAAGGGTGCCCGTACGACCGAGCAGTTCGTGCCGACACGGAGACAGGGTGTAGGCCACGTGGCCGGGTCAAATGTCTAATTTATCTTCGAGGATTTTCTGGAATGCTGAGGAGGACCGTTTACGAGCCCCTGTGCGGCTCGTCTGCCAACTCGGCCTAACGATCGCCTGTGCTTTTGCTGGAATCCTTGGGGTCGGTCTGTCGCTGTCGTACTGGCGCGACCACGGGCTGCTATCGACGGTTAACAAGCAAACCTTCGATCAAATCGGCAACATGATTGTCGCCCCCTTCGCGGCAATGTTGATCTATTTAAGTTTAAGAATCGGCGCGAGAAAAATAGAAAGAAGGGACTTTTCGATCTACGGTGCGACTTTGTCACTCAAAGGGGCCAAACAATTCTTGATGGGGTTCGCGCTCTCGGCTGCCCTCATGACGTTCATTTTTGCCGTCGAGTATTTTGCCGGCTGGATTCGCATCGAAGGGTACTTCGGCGTTACTCAGCCAGGGAACGTTCTATTGGTCTCACTGCTTTATTCGTTGGTGAAAGTTGTAATTGTCGGCATTTGCGAGGAACTGGTATTCCGCGGACTGGTGCTAAGGAATTTCGCGGAGGGCTTCTCTGGCCTCGGGAGGTTGGGCTCGGTAACGAGCAACGCGCTGGCGCTTCTCTTATCTGCGTTGCTGTTCGGGGCAGTCCATCTCACGAACCCCAATTCCGGTTTCGCAAGTACTACCGGGATATTCTTCATTGGCATTTTCTTCGGTCTAGGCTATCTCGCGACGGGCAGACTAGCGGTGCCAATGGGACTGCATATGGCGTGGAACCTTTTCCAGGGGACCATCTATGGATTCCCGGTAAGCGGCGATAAGGAACCAGCCTCTTTTCTGCTGACCCGGCAGATGGGACCTGACCTTGTGACCGGAGGCCGCTTCGGTCCAGAAGCGGGCTTAATCGGGATTCTAGCCGCTGTTTTAGGTGTCTTCGCACTGTTGATGTATACGCAGGACTAGAGCTGTAACCGATCACTCAAGACTTGAGGTTCCAGCCTTCTAGCCCTGAAGGCTTTTCCATCGTGCGATGATTTCCTCTTCCTGTTCTGCCGAAAGCGGGTCGAGCCAATGGCCCGCGGTTCCGTTGGCGGTCGGAAGCTTTCCGTCGCGCTCGATTGTCTGTAATGGTCGCAACTAGCAGGCGCCCCTTCGAGGTCTCAATCATGCTCGCCGCCCGCACACTCGGAAGCTTTACTTTGGACTCTACAATGCGATCGCCAATCAATTGATCGAGCCCGCCCTGAGTTCCGATCCATACTCCAGAGCGTCGATCGGCCAGAACCGAAAAAGTGGGCGTGCCTGCTCGCGCTCGATTGTCACGCGGGACTCATTGCCAGCTCCTCAACGGTTCTCAATACTGGGAGCGCCGATAGACTCCCCTGTCGATTTCGACCTTCAGCTTTTTCATGATCTCTGGAGGATTGAACCCGATTCTCTGAAACTCCTCGGCCTCAGCGATCACCCAAAACCGGCCAATGGTTATCACCTGAAAACCGGCCAACGAGAATAGCGTCCGGGACATTGACGCCCGTCGGGGCTTGTAGCCTCCGGGGGCATGGCCAATGTCTTGAACGAAGAGAAGAAACATCAAGTCTTAGCTCTGGGGCGGTTGGGCTGGTCGCTGCGGCAGATCCAGCAGGCTACGCACATCCGTCGTGAAACCGCCAGTCAGCACCTGAAAGCGGCTGGGATTGCGGTGCGTTCGCCCGGAGGTTGGGGGCGGCGGGCAGCAAAACCGGCCAACCAAGTGATCACCGACTTTGGCGCGGGAAAGCCGGCCTTTCCGGTGATTCCCGGCTCCAACTGCAACCCCAAGACCAACCCCAAAAAACTTTCTACTAAGGAAAAAGCAACTTCAAAACCGGCCAACGAGGCGATTACCGACTCTGGGGTGATCACCGACCTCAATCCATCTCAACGAGACGAAGTAGGCGCGCTTTCTTCGGAGCAAGGTATCTCTCCACAGCACAGTGCCGGCGCCTGTGAAGCGTACCGCGAGACCATCGAACTCGGTCTTAGCCGCGGCCGCAATGCCATGGCGATCTGGCAGGACCTCGTCGATGAGTTCAGTTTCGCCAGCAGCTACCAGAGCGTGCAACGCTTCATGCGCAAGCTGCGCGGATCGCAAGCACCCGAGGCCCGTGTGGTGATCAGCACACCGCCCGGCCAGGAAGGGCAAGTCGATTACGGCAGCGGCCCGATGGTGCGCGATCCCGACACCCGCAAGTACCGGCGCACGCGATTGTTCGTCTTGACGCTGGGTTGTAGTAGAAAAGCGGTTCGCCTGCTGACCTTCCGCTCCAGCGCTCGCATCTGGGCCGAGCTGCACGAACGTGCCTTCCGCCGGTTGGGTGGCGCCACGCGCATCGTCGTGCTCGACAATCTGCGCGAAGGCGTGCTCGTTCCCGACGTTTACGATCCCGCCCTCAATCCCCTCTATCGTGATGTGCTCGCTCACTACGGTGCGGTCGCCATGCCCTGTCGCATTCAAGATCCAGATCGCAAAGGCAAAGTCGAGTCGGGCGTCGGCCACGCACAGAGAACTCCGCTGAGAGGTCTGCGCTTCGAGAGCCTGGAAGCAGCTCAGGAGATCATCATGCGCCGCTAAGAGCGGGCCAGCACCATGCTGACCTCCAATCGACCGGTCGAGGACTGGGGCAAACTGCTCGGTTACGCAGCCGCCGTCAGCGCCATGCTCGACCGCCTACTGCATCACGGACACGTGCTCAAATGCGGCCCGCGCAGCTGGAGAACCAAAACGGACTTGCCTCCGCAGGAGGCGGCGGGTAGAACACTTAGTTCGGGAGACAGTCATCGTGCGTACCCCAGCGCCGCCCGAATGTTTTCCTTGGAACAACCCGCCCAGCACTGATAGAAGCGGGGATTGGAGACAAGAATTGCGAGGTTGTCCCGGCCGCGATCGCGACCGGCGAGCGCACACGATGGACAGCGAGACACGTAGTTTCGCCCCACAACTCTGGTCTCAGTCACATAGTCGAGGATGCAAAATCCACGCCGGCTTCTCCCGGTCTGTGCGTTCAGAGCGTCGGTTTCCGGTCGGACCTTTGCAATGTTGGGTGGAAGCTCTTTTCCGGCCGTGAACTGGTCCAGTTGTTCTTCCGTCACTTTGCGCAGCCGGGAGAAATTCGATCTGCGCTTCCAGGGTGTAATCGGCGCCGTAAAACCAGAAGCGACGTTTTGCTCCCCGATGGATGCCGAGCGGTCCACGTATTGCGTTCCCAAACGCTCCCTCTTGAATCTCGTCATGCTTGGGAAACACCTCGATCCCCTCAGCCAGACCAGATCCCTTTACCGGCACGCCCATCTTCTGCGCCAGATCGTAGATGTAAACGCGGCACTTTCTCGCAAGCAGCGGGACCGCAAGAAAGACCCAGAGGTGGCCTCCCCTTTTACTCATCTCGAGTGCCGATTCCACACCATCCTCGGTCAATTGGTACTGAAGCTTGATCAGGTCATCCATGGAGTCCGCATAGTCGGCATCAATCGCGACCCACTTGCACCGTTGGTTCAGAGGGTTGATGGCGTAGAGACCTATAGTGAGCTTTCCCTCCAGGTGGTCGCTGATCGTTTTCTCGGTCAACAGCAATGGAGCGCCCGTTTCGCGCTCCTTGGGGCGGTAGTAATAATGCCGGCCGCTCTCCGGATGCGGCCGCATGGACTGGAGGGTGTAAGCGCGGCGATTGACGAAGAGATCGAGGTAAGTCTTCACCAGCGCGGGGGTTGCACTCACTCTGCGCTTCACGATTCACCTCCTTTCCACGCGCGCACCGCTCGCGCGCTATGTGTAGATAAGCCGGCATCGAATTTTCGTCAAACGGCGGCGGCAAAAGGTTCCTTCACAGGCAGCCAGCCATTTCAGCCGATTTCCGTGGCTCCAACAGCCACCCCGGAGTCGCCCGGAGCAGACCTGGGCGCTCCACCAAGCTCAGGAAGTCGTATTCGTAAACGAGAAGGTCGAAGTCACTGGTGCTGTAGCCGCCGTACTGCTGGTCGTCGAAGTTAATCCAGAACCAGGTGCCAGTCCTGCGATCGAAGACGTAAAAGGCTCCCGATTCCGGATCGGCTTCAACCGATACGAGCAGCAAAAGTGAGGTTGGAAATTCGATCCAGCGTACGGGTTGAGCGTTCTCTGTGATTGCGAGTAAAGCAGCGACCGCGGGTTCAGTCGAGACCGTCGGTACCGCAAGAATAGGCTGAGCTTTCATATGACCGAACATAGGTTCTCCTTTCTGGCGAGAGTCCCCGCCAAACTTGGAAAGACAACTGGAATGGCATTGGTTCGAACCCGGTCCGATCTTCGGTCAGGATCCGAACTCGTCAACTGGCTGCGTCCGACGGACATGTGCTGGCATCAAAGGTCTTGATCTCATGACAGAAGATCACAATCCTCGCAGCGTGCCGGAATTCACGGTGTATTCGCTACTCACGTCCCCTACCGTTACGATCCGAGATACGAAATGCCAAGGCAGCTGCCGGTCAATGAGCCCGGAGGAGTCAACGACCTCGACACAGCTGATATTCCCGTACCGCGGTGTGTATGTGCACCATGTCGGACATGATCAGGCCGTGGCGGAAGCCAACCAGGTGCTCTTTTTCAATGCCCATGAGGGTTACCGAGTCAGCCATCCTGTCGCTGGTGGCGATGGCAGTCTCACGCTGGTTATCGAGGAACCCCAGTTGCACGAACTGGCGCCGCTCGACATTTTGCAGCGAAGCTCCGGAATTCGATTCCGTCGGCGACGTCTACGGATCGATGCCCGCGCCCAGGCCCTTGTGGCGCTTCTTCGGCATGGCCTGCACCAAAAGGTCGCGGAATCCCTGGAAGCTGAGGTCCTGGCATTGACCTTGGTGCGCCGGACTCTTGGGCCGCGCACCTCGCATGCGCCGGGTGCAACGATTGGCCGCCAGAAATTGGTAGATCGGGCCAAGCTCGTGCTGTCGAGCGACCCCGCGCGACGCTGGACTTTGGCTGAGATCGCCGGCGAACTGCGGGTTTCCCCCGTGTACCTCACTCAGGTTTTCCAACAAGTCGAGGGGATGCCTCTTTATCGTTACCAACTGCGACTCCGATTGGCGCGCGGATTGGATCTCCTAGCACGCTACGACGACTTGACCACTCTCGCTCTCGATCTTGGCTTCTCCAGTCACAGCCACTTCAGCTCAGTATTCCGCCAGCTCTACGGATGCTCCCCATCAGAATTCAAACGCTCTGCGCTCCATCGCTAACTTGCCAGCCCACCAAAATCGCTAAAGATTCTGACAGCGCTCACCCTAGCGTGCGTGGCCTACTGGTCTTGCCCGAATTTCGGGATGGGAGAGAAGTCATGGCCGAAAGAACTCGCGCAGCGTGCGATTGCCAGCTGGACACCGACGTCATTCAGGTCAAGATCGGCGGAAAAACAGTCGAGGTCTGCTGTGAGGATTGCGCTCAGAAACTGAGGGAAGCCGATACTTCCACAACGGCAAAGAGAGGTTAATTCATGGAACGGAACAAACCAGCCGCAGAACGGAAACAAGTTAAGACTCCATCCGGACGCATCAGTTATTTGGAACAAGGCCGCGGACCGGTAGCATTGTTCGTGCATGGTGTACTCCTCAATGGCCACCTCTGGCGCAACCAGTTGGCGGAGTTGTCCGACATCCGGCGGTGTATCGCCTTGGATTTGCTTGCCCACGGTGAGACAGAAATCGCACCGGACCAGGACGTTTCCGTCACCACCAATGCCGAGATGCTCAAGCAGTTTCTTGATGCGCTCAAGATCGATCAAGTCGATCTCGTGGGCAACGATA
>Ga0335081_10010605_pt1 | contig 14904 bp, 11 predicted proteins | sample Lox_Sample_35_FD_206713 | JGI IMG/M metagenome (GOLD analysis project Ga0335081, IMG submission 206713) | Soil microbial communities from Loxahatchee National Wildlife Refuge, Florida, United States - Lox_Sample_3.5 | ecosystem: Environmental > Terrestrial > Soil > Wetlands | place: USA...
GCGTAAATGTTTCCATCACCGGAGCCGACGTACACAACTCCATTGGCTACCGCCGGCGAAGATTCGACCCCGACAGGGTACTGCCATAGGAGTCCTCCGGTGCTGGCGTTCAAGCCATACAGAGTGGAACCAGCCCCAAAGTACACCAACCCGTTGGCGGCCGCCGGGGAACCAACGTAGCCGTTCGGCAGGTACTGCCACATCATGACGCCGTCCTGCATCCTATAAGCGGAGAGCCATGCGGGTAGATGATGAACAGCTTCGGTCGGGTCATACACCATGCCGTTGCCCACCGCCGGGTCTAAACCCACACCGCCCGTCGGGCCTTGCCAGTAGATGCCACCCCCCATCATGTCTAAACAGAGCAACATGCCGTATTCCGATTCCTGCATCCAACTCATAACGTTGACGTACAGGTAGGGAGCGGTAACTGCCGGCGTAGAGAAGTCGAAACCCCCGTACGGGTTGCTTAGTCCGACCAGGGTGCTCCACACGAGAGCTCCCGTGCCGGCGTCGAGGGCGTAGATCATAGCATTACCCGTCGTGGGATCCACCGATCCAAAAAACACCCGATTGTTGGCCACTGCCACGGTATCAGCGGGCCCGTACGTGGACTGCCACAGCAGTGCGCCGGTAGTGGCGTTCAGAGCGTATAAGTTATTGTCAGAGGAGCCGAAGTACACCACGCCGTTGGCCACCGCCGGCGAATAATAGACCGGCCCCCCGGTCGTGTACTGCCACAGCAGTGCGCCGGTAGTGGCGTTCAGGGCGTATAAGTTATTGTCAAAGGAGCCGAAGTACACTGCGCCGTTGGCCACCGCCGGGGAAGACCCGATTATCCCGCCGGTCGTGTACTTCCACAGCAGGGCGCCCGTCGTGGCGTTCAGGGCGTACAAGTTATTGTCCTCAGAGCCGACATACACCACGCCACCGGCCACCGCCGGCGAAGAAAAGACAGGACCTCCTGTCTGGTAGCTCCAGTCAAGCTGAAGTCCGCCCACGTTGGCCGGGCTCAGAACATTCTCGTAGGGGTTCAGACCGGAGTGGCCGGCATCGAAGTGATATTGTGCCCAGTCGGTCCTGACCAGGAAGGGTCTCCGCGCCATCTTCTGTCCGGAACGCTCCAACGCGATAATCCAGTGGGTTCCGGGAAGTGCGGACGCCGGCGCCTGCACTGCGATTCCCTGTAACGGTCCTCCTCCACCAAAGGCTCCCACGCCGTTGGTGGTTACCTGGGCCAGATGGGTCGCGTCGAAGTAGATATCAACGGTGGCATGAGGATCGAAACCGAAGCCCGAAACGAGCACCTGGGTCGTGGGCGGTCCGACGGTCGGCCAGATGGTCATCGCAGGTGTGGTGGTCAGGGTTTGATCGGCTGCCGCCGCTGTGCCGCAAAGTAAGAATGTCGTCAGCAGCAAAAGCAGCATGAGGGTTAAGGATTTCTGCATCGCATTGCTGGCAAATCTGAACGCTGGCGATGCCTCGGGAGAAGAGCGATTGGACTGCATAAGTGCACCTCCCGCACGTTAAGTTGTTTGGGTCCCGAGAGATGGTTCGGCTTCGGGGGTCCAGCCTATTCGCCTCCAGGGGTGGGCACTTGCGTCGGAGACGGCTCTTCGAAGAGGCGAAGCTACTACCCTTCAATCCTCCCACAAACGTAGGTCGAAAAAAGGAAATACTGCTGCATGGAGGAAGAAGTATTCCCAAATCGACACAAGCCAAACGGCCACAGGAGTGCGGTGAAGTGCGTGTCAAGCTCTCGCCCGGTGGATGCTGACTTTGCGTTGCAAATAAGATCCCGGCTCTGCGCTGCGCAGATTACCGCGCGCGCGCTCATTGACAGAATGAATTAGTCTATTTGGGTGCGAGAGTAGCCCCTGTGCAGACCGTTCGCTGTCCTCATTGCTCCGCTGACATCCCCTCGAGCGCCAAGTACTGCCCGACGTGCGGAACGCCCTCCGATCCTCCCACCGCGAGCAGTGCCCAATGGGGAACGACAGCGCGCGACAGTCCGGCTCCTTCGCGCAGAAGCCTTCTCGACTCCCCTGCCATCGATCAAGCTCGCTTCGTCCCCGGCCAAATCCTGGCGGAGCGCTATCGCATAGTGGCGCTGCTGGGAAAGGGCGGCATGGGCGAAGTCTATCGTGCCGACGACCTGCGCCTGGGCCAGGCCGTCGCCATGAAGTTCCTGCCGGAATCGGTCGCGCGGGACGGCGCTGCCCAGGCGCGGTTCCATCGCGAGGTGCGCTTTGCCCGCCAGGTTTCTCATCCCAACGTCTGCCGGGTCTTCGACATCGGCGAAGCAGCGGGACTGCCGTTCCTCACCATGGAATATGTGGACGGCGAGGACTTGGCCTCGTTGCTGAGGCGGATTGGGCGCCTCCCGCAGGACAAGGCGGTCGACATTTCGCGGCAACTGTGCGCGGGACTGGCGGCGGCGCACGAAGCCGGCGTGCTGCATCGCGACCTCAAGCCCGCCAACGTGATGCTGGACAGTCGCGGCAAAGTTCGCATTACGGACTTTGGCCTGGCGGGGCTGGCGGCCATGGCCGACCGGGAAATTACCGGGGGCACGCCGGCCTACATGGCCCCGGAACAGCTTGCCGGGCAGCCGGCCACACCGCAGAGCGATATCTACTCGCTGGGTTTGGTGTTGTACGAGCTTTTCACCGGAAAGGCAGCGTTCGAGGCGGTGACGCTGGCGGAATTGGTGCGGGAGCACGAGAGCAGCACTCCGCGCAGCCCCAGTCAGTTAGTGCAGGACCTCGACCCGGTAGTCGAACGCGTGATCCTGCGTTGCCTCGAACCAAAGCCAGAGAACCGGCCACGCTCGGCGCTGCAAGTTGCTGCCGCATTGCCCGGAGGCGACCCGCTCGCCGCCGCGCTTGCCGCGGGTGAAACGCCTTCGCCGGAGATGGTCGCCGCTGCCGGCGGAGAAGGCGCTCTTCAGCCCAGGGTCGCCTGGAGCTTACTGCTGGCAAGTTTGGTAGTGCTTGCGGTCCTGTTGATGTTGGCGCGTTACTCCACCGACGAAGGATTGGCGCCTCCGCGTAAGGACTTGAGCTCGTTACAAGCGCGCGCCGAAGAGATCGTCGAACGGGCCGGTTACACCGGAGCTGTTGCGGACCGGGCCTCCTGGTTCGATCGCAACTACGATTTCCTGCTCTACCGGGCCAAGCACCTTCCCACCTCGTCCGGCCGGCGAAGTCTTGCCCACGCCGAGCAGGGAATTCTGGAGTACGTCTTTCGGCAAAGTCCCCACGTGTTGACGCCCGCGAATCCCGTCAGCAGGGTGGACGCTTTCGATCCCCCCAATGAGGTTTCGGGCATGGTCACCGTCGTTCTCGACTCCAACGCGAGACTGTTGGGCTTTTTGGCCGTGCCGCCCCAGGTGGAACCCTCGCCGTCGACCACAGCCGACCCCGACTGGAGTCCGATGCTCGCCGCCAGCGGGCTCGGTCCCGCCAGCCTGCAATCGGCAGAACCGACGTGGCTGCCGCCGGTGGGATTCGATCGGCGATTCGGTTGGCGTGGCTTCTATGCGGAGGACCCGAAGGTCGAGATTCAGGTCAGCGCCGCCAGCTACCAAGGCAAGCCAGTTTACTTTCAGGTCATTGCTCCGTGGACACGGGCGTGGCGCATGCAGCCGCAGCCGCCGCTCCTGGTAGTGCGCCAAACCACCATGCTGATCGGGGGCTTCGTCACCTTGATACTGGCGGCGCTATTTGCCCGGCGCAATATCCGTTTGGGACGCGGCGATCGCCGCGGCGCGTTTCGTATTTCGGGGTTTGTGTTTTCCTGTGCCGTGATCGCCGGACTGCTGCTCGCTCACCACGGTCCGGAGCTGGGCGCGGAATGGCAAGTGTTCACCAGCATAATCAGCGGGGGGTTGTTCGCGGCGGCGTTCGTCTGGCTGTACTACATCGCCTTTGAGCCGTTTGTTCGCAAGCAGTGGCCCGAGCTGTTGATTTCCTGGAGCCGTCTGCTGGCCGGCAAGTTCCGCGATCCCATCATCGGTCGCGATCTGCTGGTCGGCGTCTTCTTAGGGAGCATCCTCGGGCTGGGCCTTCATTTTTCCAATGCGCTCCCCACTTGGTTCAACCTGTCCGGTCAAACCACGGTTCCGGGCCTCCCCCTGGCCATGGGCAGCGCCCGCGATGCTATGGGCTTCCTTCTCGGCACCTTGCTCATGGGGCTGTTCCCAGCTTTTTCCATCACCTTCAGTCTGTTCGTGATGAAGTTTCTGCTGCGGAGTTACTGGGCCAGCGTGCTGGTGATCAGCTTCGTGGTGCTGCTGACCAACTTCGGAGGCGAGAATGTCTTGCTGGAAACGCCATTTGCGGTCCTGACCACCGCGATCATGATGTTCACCCTGCTGCGTTTTGGCATTCTCGCTCTTGCGGTGGAGGTATTCGCCTCGAACCTGCTGTGCTATTTCCCCATCACCCTCGACCTGTCGAGATGGTATGCCCCGAACTCGCTGCTCATGTTTGCGGTCATCGTAGCGCTGTTGCTGTACGGGTTGCGCACGGCGTTGGGAAACCGGCCGCTGCTGGAGTGGTCGAACTGATTTGCCAGGATTTTCGCGCCAGAGCTTCTGCTCTCAGACAGCGCGGGGCTTTCGGTGGGATTGGCGCTACTCTTCGTTCGGTTGGCGGACCTGTACTGGAATCTCAAGCATCGGGCCGCCCATGCGTTCGGCTTCTTCAGGACTGACGCCCGCCATCTCCATTTTGCGATTTTGGATTTCACGTAACTGCGCCAGAATCTCGCGCTCCTGCTCGACGTACTCGTGCTCGCTGATCGAGCCCTCTTCGAGAAGAGTTTGCAGCTCCAGCAGGCGTTCCTTGATGGGAGCGTCGTCGGTGTATTGCTCTTCTGCCGCGCGCGCCAGCGTGCGCAGGACGAACTTGAAGCCCGAGATGGGGGACAGCAGGAGATCGTCAATCAGGAGCATGTTCTCAAGCGCCGTGAAACTGCAATTAGCTGTGAACCTGAAGATTGTCATCACGAGCGTAGCGGGGGATCTGCTGTTCTTCCCCTACTATCAAAAAGCAGATTCCTCGCTTCGCTCGTAATGACAACTTCGTTATTACTGCGGGCCTTGCAAACCTCGCAGATTTTGGAATTTCGTTGCCCTTTTCACGCCGTGCTACTGGGCTCCAGCTTCAGCCGGATGTTCACAAAGTTATACGGTGGCCATGGCCCCGTGTACTTAAAGTTCAAGCGCTCGCCGAATTTCCTGGCCACGCGATTGACGGCCGCATCGAACTCCGCCTCGCGCTCCCGCTCCAGCAGGAAGGCGGCATTCATGATCATCTTGTCGCCGATAGGCTTGTTGTCACGCGAGGCCACGCAGATTTCCCGCAGCATCTCATAAATCTCGCGCACGTAGGCCGCCGAGCGCTCCTCCATGGCCTTGTCGACCATGCGCCCCAATTGCATGCGCGCGAAGTACGTCGATTGCAGGTGCTTGCGCGTAATCTCCTGATGGAAGCGGTGGATCTCCTCGTGCTCGCGCTGCAACTCATCGATGATGCGATCGCGGTCCCACGTCACCTTTAGCCCGAATTCCACCTTGCCGGCCATCTGCTTCAAGACATCCTTGACCGAGGGATAGATGCTGCGCAGCACCTCGCGAATGTCGTCATCGGTGCGAAACACGGTGCCGAAGCTCATGGGGATGATGGTGTGGTTCTTCATCACCGTCTCGATGACGTGCTCGTGCGCCAGCGCATTTTCGCGGGTGGGATCGAAGATGAACACCGGCGTGCGGCTCACCACTGCGGCGATGTCCCCGTGGTTGACCACATAGACCATCTCGCCGGTGCCGCCGATTCCGATTCTGCCGAACGTCAGCGGCTCGCGCGATTGGATGATGCCGTAGACGTACTGGCCCTCCTGGCGGACATCGGGCACGGGGATGGGACCGGGCAAGAAGTCTGCCGCCTGCGCGGACACCGGTTCGCGGGCCGGCGCCGGCGCGGGTACCGGAACCACAGCAATGGGCTGCGGCCTCACGACGTTGGATCTCACAGCCTTGGTCTTCAGGGCCGTTTTAACCGGCCGCCTCGTGCTGTTCATAGTGCTCCTTCAGCAAGGTGGAAATCGTTTGCAACAATTCGTTGATGTCGATCGGCTTGAACAGAACAGGGATGCCAAGTTCTTCGGCGCGCTCGATGGCCTCCGGCGTAGCGTATCCAGTCAGCAACACCGTCGGCAGCAGCGGCTCCCTTTGCCGCGCGAAGTCGATTACGTCGAAGCCGTTCTCCTGCCTCTCGAGGGACAGATCGCAGAGGAGCAGATCGATGTCACGCTCCATAAGCGACTGGCGAGCTTCCTGGGACGAGAGCGCCGCGCTGACCTCATAACCTTGTTGTTGCAGGATGAGCCGGTAGGTCACCAGCACGTTGGGCTCGTCGTCTACCACCAGGATGTGCGACTTTCGCTTCATGGCGCCACCGCTCATTGCACCGCAGGTAATTCGATGCTGAATACCGTTCCTTTATCTACTTTGCTGCGCACCCGCAGCTTGCCCCCGTGGTTCTCGACAATGCCCTTTACGATCCACAAGCCGAGGCCGGTGCCACGCTCGCCCTTGGTGGTCACAAAGGGCTCGAACATGGCGGGCACCAGGCTCTTGCTGATGCCGCAGCCGGAATCGGCAACCGATATGCGGATCACTTCCCGCACCGGGCTCTTGCGGAACGCGCGCGTGCGTACGCGCAGCACGCCGCCGCTACCCATGCTGTCTTTAGCGTTCACCACCAGGTTGGACAGCACCTGCCGGATCTGGTCCGCGGAACCCAGGGCGGGCGGCAGCACTCCGGGATCTTTGATAACGCGAACTCCGGCGCGCTCCAGTTGGCGGGCAAACAACAGCAGCGTATCCTCCACCACGGAGTTAACGTCGAAGTTTCCCACCTGCTCGGTGGTGCGATACAGTCCGAGCATCTGGCGCACGATGCGGGCCACGCGCTCGGTTTCGCTCTTCAGGATGTCGTAGACCGGCGACGCTTCCGGTTTGATCTGGTCGGTCAGCAGGAAGATGCAGTTCTTGATCGCTTCCATCGGGTTGTTGACTTCGTGAGCGATGGTGCCCGCGAGACGTCCGGCGGCGGCGAACTTCTCCATCTCGAGCATGCGCCGCTCCATCTTCAACTGCTCCAGGCGGCGCACCGCGGTCAGGTCACGCAACACGCTCACGGTGTAGGCCACCAGGCCGCGCTCGTCATAAATCTTTCCGGACCGTGCGTCGTAACCCACCTCCTGAAGCGTGCCGGGATGGATGAGTTGGATGGGAGCGCTTTCACGGTCGGAAAACGAGTAAGTGAACTTGGTGATATAAGCATCCAGCTTGGCCTGATTGCGCAACTGGAGCGGGCTGCGGTCGCGCTCGGAGCCCAGCAACTCCTGGGCCAGCGGGTCGAGCAGCGCCACCTTCGCATCGCGGTCGCAAACCACAATTGGGTCGCCCACGTTTTCAATCACCAGGTTTAAGCGATCACGGTCCTGGCGGACCACTTCTTCGGCCTGGCGCAGCTTTTCATAATTGGTGCGCAGTTCCTCGTCGGCGCGGCGCAAGTCGGTGACATCGCGCAACACCGTCACCATGCCGGTGCGGCGTCCATCGGGCGCGAAACTGGGCGCGGAGACGGCCTCGAACAGTACCTCATCGCCCTCGATGGCATCCACCAGCGTCATGTCGCGCGAGGAATCGCTGCCGGATACCGCCATGGACGACAAGGCGGCCGAGAACAGCAGGTTGTTCAGCTCCACTGCCCGCACCCGTCCCTCGCTCACCTCGTCCGGAAGTTGGAAGTAACGGCTGGCAGCTTTGTTCTGCGTGATCACACGATGCTGCGGATCGGTGAGGATCACGGGATCGGTCATGCTTTCCATCACGGTCTGCATCTGCGTGATGGTCGTCTCCAGATCGACCATGCGGTTCTGGTAATGCTCCACTTTGAACAAGCGCGACAGGTAACGATTTGCCAGCTCGATGAGCGCGTGCAGCTCGGCGATGTCGTTTTGCGGCGCGCCACGCTTCAATTCGACCACCACTATGGCCGCATAAGCGCGCATCTCGCAGATGCCGCAAACCTGCTGCTGCAACTGGAGCTTCAGCCGCGAGTGGAAGTTTTCCACCGCGATGCACTTGCCCCCGCGCGTCCGCTCCACCTCCCAACACGCCGTTCGGTTGCGGTAGACCAGGGGATGGTAATAAGAATCAGGGCTTCGTCTGCTCCGGCCGGGGACGACTTCGGGCTGAAGGCCATGCAGGACGCGCGCGAGCTCAGTCTCCGTCGCGAAAAGCGAGGTTTGGAAGTGCTGGAGCAATTGCTTGGAACAATTCAGCGAGGCGACGGGGACAATTTCGGACGTTTCAAAGTTGACCTTGGACACTAATGCGCGAGGATGGCCCAGCGCGACGATTTCTTCCAGCAGGACGGGAAAGACCTCGTCGCTGCGCTCAATTCCGAGCAGACGCAGGGCTGAGCGACGGCCCTTCCAGGCTTGCTCGGGAACCTCAGATCGCACGCGCATCTCAGGGGAAGCCACAGCAACGTCTCCTGCTGATCAGTCCCCTAGGCCCGGGCCGCAGGTCTGCGGGTGCGGGGCGGACGCCGGGTGGTTTCGACCGCGGTGATCTCCTCTGCGACCTCTCCCGCTCCGAGCTGTGGACGCGAGACCAGGCCAGTGAGACCGACCGCGTCGGCATACTTCAAGTAGGTATCGATGGAAGCCACCACTATGCGCGCTTCTACCGTGATCAGGTCGATGCCGACCAGCGAAATACGTACCCAGGCATCGATCACGATGCCTTTGTCCAAGACCCGGTCGAGTACGTCAATCAGACTCGAACCGCCGGAAACCCTCTCAACCGCCATTGCACACCCTCCTGCCGATCTGCGTCCCTGGGTTTCTCATTTCTTCCTGGAAGCTCTTCCAGCTTTCTTCCGCGCGGTAGTGCTGGCCCGGAGTTCGGCCTCCGGCCCGGCCCGCGGCAGCCTTCGCCGCGGTACATCGGGCAATGCGCCGGGATGGGTGAGGTTCGGATCGAACTTCCACCAATTCAGGCCGATCTCCTCCGCCTTGTCCACCGAACACACGAGCAGGCGGATGCGAATGGTCAGCAGCTCAACATTGGCCAGCGAGATGCGAACGTCGCCGGCTATCACCAAGCCTTTATCCAACACCCGGTCAAGAATGTCGAGCAGGTTGGCCGTTCCCGAGACAGTCGGTATACGTTCCATGGATGATCTTTAGGCAACTGGAGAGCGCGGAATTGTCGAAGCCCTTTCCAGCGCATCCATCCCAGCTCAACACCGGATGCGGGGACCCCGCCGCTTCGACACAAGGGCGTATCGTAGCGAACGCGGAGCGGACTGTCAATTTGCTCCCGATGCAGACCCTGGCGAAGCGGCGCGAGCCTCCTGCAAGCCGGAACTCTCAATTGGTTAGATGCAGGCGGGTTGCCTGGACCGGCTGCAAGTTTTCGCTTTTCTCCGGGCCCGCTGGGGTGTATAAGCGGGACGCGTCCGAACCCAATGCAGATCTTAGGATCGAAGCTCGCCTGAGCTGCGATACTTCACCACGCAAGGAGACAAGCAATGAAGCAAAACCACAAGGCATTACCGGCGGTGGCAATTGCCGTGGCCCTGCTATTCTTCTGCAGTTTTGGCCAGGCCCAAAGCAGCTCCTCCGGAAAGTCCGCTTCCAGCGGCAGCACGATGCAAAGCGGGAAGTCCGATTCCAGCAGTTCCATGTCGAAAAGCAAGTCTTCCAACCTGGTCGACATCAACTCTGCCAGCAAGGAGCAGTTGTCGGCCTTACCCGGCATCGGCGATGCCTACTCGCAGAAGATCATCGATGGGCGGCCGTACCACGGAAAGAACGCCCTCGTGCAGAAGAAGATCATTCCCCAGGCCACTTACGACAAGATCTCCGGCATGATCATCGCCAAGCGCAGCAAGACGGACGACATGGGCAAATCCAGCAGTGAGACAGGCGGCGACATGGGCAAGTCCAGCAGCAGCGGCAAAAGCAGCAGTGCCGGCGCAAAGAGCACTGGCAAGCTAAAGCCGCAGTAGCCGCAGTGCGGGAAATCTGGGGACGGCTCCTCAGGCAGCGTCAGAGGTCCCCCCTTTCTTGTGACTTGCATCACAGCCCTTTGGTACAGTGATCGGAGAAGATAGTGCTTCACTGGCGGTTCCTCCACGCGGGTTGAGCGGGGAATGAGAGCAGGTGTTGCATGGGTTGGATTGAGAACAAGTTCGAAAAAAACTTCCTGGTCACCACAGTCGATTACGTCTTTAACTGGGCGCGCAAGTCCGCCATCTGGCCCATGACCTTTGGCCTGGCCTGCTGCGCCATCGAGATGATCGCTGCCTCCACCTCGCGCTTCGACATCGCGCGCTTCGGCTCGGAGGTCTTCCGCCCCAGCCCGCGGCAGAGCGATCTGATGATCGTCGCCGGCACCGTGACGCTCAAGATGGCGCCGGTGGTGAAGCGCATCTGGGACCAGATGCCCGATCCCAAGTGGTGCATCTCCATGGGCGCATGCTCGTCGGTGGGAGGCCCGTTCAATACCTATGCTGTGCTGCAAGGGGTCGATCGCATCGTCCCGGTCGACGTCTACGTTATCGGCTGTCCGCCGCGTCCGGAAAACCTCTTCTACGGACTGCTGCGCCTTCAGGACAAGATCGACCAGATGAGCATCGCCAAGAAGCCCACCGAAGTGCGTTTGCGCGAGGACATGGTGGACAATTTCAAGGAGCAGATCCGCATCGCGCAGGCCAACTTCGCCAATCCCGGGCAGTTGGTGCAGCCGGTGAACAACAGCGTTGCCGTCGCACGGTGATTAACCACAGAGACACAGAGAAACAGAGGTTTTCGTAACTTTTCCTGAACACATCTCTGCCCTTGTCTGAACCCCATTTAATGAGCAGACCAAGCCTGACGTGAGCAGATCAAATCTCACATGGGTCCTCTGTGCCCCTGTGGTGAAATCGTGGTCTAATAATTCAAGCGGAAATTCAGCAGGTGCCAATTCAGCAGGTAGAAGCTGTAGCCCAGGCACGCCAGCATGACCAGCGTGTTCCACACCTGCGTCCAGAACCACAGGCCCTCGCTCTGCCACGAGCGCAAGCAGTAGGCGATCGCGATCAGCGTCCCGACTACGCCCAAAGCTCCGGTCGCCTGCAACGCGTGCAGCTTGGGGTCGAAGCGACTGCTGAGCAGCGCGATATTCTCATCCACTGAGCTAAGCCAGAGCGTGCAGCCGGCCATAAAGCCGAGGTCAACCATGCAGACCAGGCGCATCCACCTCCGCAGCCGTCGATAACCCGGCTCAAGCTCGACACGATAGCGATAGTGCCAGCGCAGCATCGCGTTCACCGGCCAGAACAGCAGCGTAAGCGCAAGCACCACCGCGGCAAAAATCAGAATGCCGAGATTCAGGGTCTGGCCCTTCAGCGCCGGAACCCGCTGCAAGACGAAGATCGGCAAGTCGGTCGCAATGATCGGCCGGCCCGCGCCGTCTTTCAGGAATGCGAGGCGGCTTTGCCCATTGACTTCGCGAAACCGCATCGGCGCGATTTCCTGGAAGCGTTTCGGATTCCCCGCGAAGTCCTTGGCCCGATCGAGGCTGATGGTCCCATCGGAGTTGAGGCTGACCTCCGACTCGTCGAATGCCGCGATGACCGCTGCCACATTCGTTTGCGAGCGGCGGCTCAGCCAATACGTCCCGGCCACGGCCTTCGCATCTTGTGCCGCACTGGACACCTGCTGCCCGGCCGGCGGCGTGTAGGGGAAGTAGCGATTGAGGAAGCCCTGCCACAGCGCCGTGCGTCCGGAGAAGCCCGGCTTGCCCGAACTGTTATAGGAGATGAAAAAGCCTATGTGGTCATCGGGCATCAGGTGCATGTCGCTGTGGAACCACTGCGTATCTCCGGCATGCCCGATGACGCGATGGCCGTTGCGCGACTCCTCATAAAATCCGTAGGCCATGCCATTCAGCTCGGGGACGAGTCCGAACAGGCGCGAATGCATGAGCTGCGCTGTTTCAGGCTTCAGGATGCGCACGCCCTTATACTCGCCATTCTGGAGATGCGCGATCATGTAATGCGACACGTCCTCGGCGGTTGAGGACAAGCTGCCGGCCGGCCAGCACTGCATGAACTCAAATTCCTGGGGCGGTTGCGACGCCCGGTTGTAGCCCTGCGACATCATCGCGTTCAAATTGTCGGGCAACGGCTGGCGAAAGCTGCTGCGCTGCATTCCCAGCGGCTGAAAGATGTTCTTCTCGATGTAGTCGTCGAACGGCATCCCCGAGATGCGCTGCACAATGTAGCCGGCCAGCGTCGCTCCGTAATTCGAGTACGCCGGAGCCGTTCCCGGCGGAAAGATCTCTTTCGGCTCATGGGTGCGCACATACTCCCGTAGGGAAACCATGTCCGCGGCCTTCTCCACGAAGAGGTCGTGCAGCGTCTCCTCGAATCCCGGGGTGTGCGTCATCAGGTCCTTCATCGTGACTGGCTTGCCGAACTTGGCAGGGACCTGGAAGTCGAGGTAGTCGTTCACATCGCGGTCCAGATCGATCTTGCCTTGCTCGTAGAGCTGCATCACCGCAGTCCAGGTGAACGTCTTGGAGATCGAGCCGGGGCGGAACAAGGTGGCATCGACGGTCACCGGCTTTCGGTTTTTCGCGTCGGAGTAGCCGTACCCCTTCGCAAGGAGCACGTTGCCATCCTTCACGACGAGGACCACGGCGCCGGCAATGTCATCGCGCTGAAGCTCAATGGGAATGAAGCCGTCGAAGAAGGCTTCGACATCGCCTTTGCTGAGTTGCGGCGTGACCTGCGGCGCTTGCGGAAGCGTAGGCGCGGTCCTCTCGGGCGCCTTAGGCGGCAGGAGTTGGGGCTTCTGCGCCGCCAAGAAAGTGGAGGAACAAATTAGAGCAGCGGCTACGAGGAAGCACGCCGATGTTCGTGTGTTCATTGTCGCGTTCACCCGATACGATAGGGTACTACGCGCAATTCAGAGTAAGCATTACTGGCTCATGGTTTGACCGGACGACCAGTATCCTGGTCTCGTTCAAACTGCAAATCAAGACCCTTAAAAGGCGATTCCGCAAACAATTGCGCGAGGCTCTTTCTCTCTGCGATCGGGCTCGTAGCGACTGCACTCTGCAGCACCTGCGCCAGGTACGCCTCCAGCGACAGACCCCTGGCACGGGCTTTTATCTTCAGACCAGCTTCAATCTCCGGGTCCAGCTCAAGCGTGACGGTTATGACGGGGGCCCTCCCGCCATTATCGCAAGGGTTGCCTCGGTTGACCATCAGAGAGATCGCTTCCTTGTTTCACCCCTTTTCGACTAACCTCTTTCTCAGGCACAATGTCCTTTTCGCAGCCCCTTGGCCGATGCCAGCATCCAGGCTGGGTTGAACCCGAAACGAATCCCATGACCAAGAATCGTGCAACTGCCAAGCTCTTGTGCGTAGCGACCGCGCTGGCGCTGCTTATCACGCAAGGCTCCGCCGCGACCACCGGGCCTCAGCTTCCGAATCCCGGCAGCGTTTCCATGACCCGGCAGCAGCAGATTCAGTTGGGCCTACAGGCGGCGCAGCAGGTCTATCAGCAGATGCCGGTCCTGCCCGACAGCAGCCCGGAAACACAGTACATCCGGCAGCTCGGCCAGAAACTGGTCGCCGTCGTTCCTGCGCAATATTCGTGGCCTTATGAGTTCCACGTCGTCGCGCAGAAGGAGATCAACGCATTCGCGCTGCCCGGCGGCCAGCTCTTCATCAATGTGGGCACCATTACGGCGGCCTCCAACGAGGCCGAGCTTGTGGGCGTGATGGCGCACGAGATGTCGCACGTCTACATGCAGCACTCGGCCAAACAGGCAGCCAAGACGCAGACCGCTGCGACCATCGCCGGTATCGCCGGGGCCATTCTCGGCGCAGCCACCGGGGGAAGCGTGCTGGGCCAACTGGCGCAAGCCGGCATTCAGTTTGGCGCGCAGGGCGTCATCCTCAAGTACTCGCGCGAAGACGAGGCGCAGGCTGACGCCGTGGGCGCCATCATCATGTACAAGGCAGGCTACAATCCGCAGGCTCTGGCTGACTTCTTCCAGAAGCTCGGCGCCCAGGGTGGCGCGCCCCCGCAGTTTCTGAGCGACCACCCCAATCCCGGAAACCGCGAACAGGCAATCCAGCAAGAGATCGCCTCGTGGCCACCGAAGACATACGCGGCCTCCGGCCAGGCCTTCGAACGCGCGCGCCAGGAAGCGATGAGCGTCAAGGTCTACAGCGCGCAGGAAATTGCCGCCGGAGCCAAGACCGGAGAGTGGACGCGGCTCAACCAGCAGAACGGAGCCGTCTTCACGCCGACGAGCGGGACCGTCGGCGTCACTCCAACTTCGGCGAGCCAGTCGGCCTCGGTGCCGCCGGTCGCGTTGCAGAGTGTGCTGCCCAGTTCGCAGATGGTAAGGAACAACGTGGGGCCGCTGAGCCTCTCGCGTCCGGAAAACTGGCAGGTGACAATGCCGGCGCAAAGCGGCCAGAGCGTGCAGATCGCGCCTGCGGCCGGAGTCTCGGGCGAAAACGTCGGCTATGGCGTGGTTCTGAACGCGGTAAGGCCGCAGAAGGGCCAATCGAACATCGACCAAGTCACAGCGGACCTGGTCCGCGCCATGCAAAGCGGCGGCGGCGATTTGCGGCCCGTGGGCAACGCGGAGAAGATCAAGGTGGCAGGCGTGCAGGGACGCTCGCAGAACATGCAATCTACGTCGCCCTTTCCCGATGCCGGTGGCCAGCCGCAGCAAGAACGTGACTGGCTGGTGACCGTCCCGCGGCCCGATGGCTCGGTGGTTTACTTCGTCTTCGTGGCCCCGCAAGC
>Ga0335081_10010606_pt1 | contig 14904 bp, 13 predicted proteins | sample Lox_Sample_35_FD_206713 | JGI IMG/M metagenome (GOLD analysis project Ga0335081, IMG submission 206713) | Soil microbial communities from Loxahatchee National Wildlife Refuge, Florida, United States - Lox_Sample_3.5 | ecosystem: Environmental > Terrestrial > Soil > Wetlands | place: USA...
TTCGTCGTACTTGGAGCGGGCGTAATCACGAACATCGTCCGCGACCGGCTCAGTCGTAATGAAAACGTAGTTTTGAACGTGCTTGCCCTGCGTCGCGATTTTTTGAAGCGCCCGGTCAATATCACCACGTTGGACCGCTTTGTTCTTCATTTCATAGCTCGTCACCACTTTGTCTTCACCAAGCAGTGTGATCTGTACGTCTCCCACCGCGCCCGTCTGTTCATCGGCGGCATTGTGGGCGGTAAGGCCGAGCACACGTTCACCAAGTTTTGCCTTCGCGGCCTCGTAAGCGGCAGCAACAATCAAAACGGGCAAGCGGCTTGAGCCTTTGTAGCGGAGATGCGTTTCAATCAAATACACTGTCTCTTCTGACGAGAGCGGGAGCGCGCCAGGAATCCGGCCAACGCTGGAAAGCAAAGCTTTCAACCGGGTTTTTCGCGCGTCACGTTCGAGTATCAAAAGCCGGACGGATTCATGCAAGACATCCTTCGCGGAGACGTGTCCGGCGTGAACATCATCCAGCAATCGCAGAGCTTCCTGATACATCGCTGCCGGCCGGCCGACCAAAACGACTTTTGTTGTAAGCGTCTGGTCCATGTTCCGCAACGTCGGCGTGAGAAATGCCGTGGTCGAATTGCAAGGAAGATCGTGCCGCGTGATGAAGTCGCCAATGAATTGCTCGTCGTAGCTGCGGCCGGAGAAACAGTCCTTGCTGCCGATTTTTGTGTAGGGCTTGCGCGGGTCAATTTTCGGGTCATGCACCTTTGCTAACATGCACGCCATAAGCAATCGTACGCCGGCGCGATTGCTCGGACAATTCACCACCGAAAGCACGCGGGCCGCGATTTTTTCGTCATGGATAAACGAATGTCCAAGATTTGCCTGCGCGCGTTTCAGCGCCGCCTTAAGCAATGTGGAACAGTTCTCCATGGAAATGCCTGACGTTGTGTTTAATTTTATGCGGGTCGTAATTTGTCCAGAGCACCTCTACGCGCTTGTCCTTCGTCGAATGATTCGTGCGTTCGGCTGAAACGGTTTTGTGCCACTTCGGAGCAGGATAAAGCTTGTCAAGCAACGGCGTTTGATAATTTGACAACGCCACCAGGCCTTGAACCGAATTCAGTACCTCCGCCAGTTCGCAGTGTTGCGTGTCAGTCATTTCAAATCCGTAGGCTTTTGAGTCTCCGCGCGTCGAATGAACGTAAGGCGGGTCGCAGTAAAACAGAGTGCCCGGCGAGTCGTAGAGGCGGATGACGTCAATGGCAGGGCGGTTTTCAATCTGAACGCGGAGTAGTCTTTCAGCCACCGCTGGTAAATCTGTCACCGCGCCAAGCCACCGGCTGATGACGCCACTCATCCCGGCGCGACTGGTGTTTTTGCAGTTTGCCCAGCGACCGATGGTCGCTGTCTGCGCTAGACCCGTTCGCACCTGCCGGGCGCGGACGTAAAACTGCCGGGCGCGTTCCAACGGCGACAAATCAGGACTAACTTCGCAGGCAATGGCAAATTCCTCGCGCGAGAAGGGCGTCAATCCAATGGCCTCAATCAACCGTTCCTTCTCTTCACGGAGCACGCGGAAGAAATTCACTACTTCGCCGTCGAGGTCGTTGAATGTTTCCACCGGTGCTGGCTCGCGATTGAGCAGCACCGCTCCGGAACCGGCGAACGGCTCGCAGTAATGATGACATTCCGGCAGCAGCGGTAGCAGCCAGTCGAGGTGCGAGAATTTTCCGCCGTACCAGCCGAAGGGAATGAGCTTCTTTTTCTCGGCAAGCCGGGCGACCGGCGGCGGGGCTGTCCGCCCGCGCCGCGAACCAGCGCCATTGACGCGATACGGTGGCGCGTCTTCATGCAGAGCGGCGACACTGTTCTGTCGTCGTTTGGCTTTGCTGATTCGTTGGATCTTCTTCGGCATCAGTTTCGCGCTGACGGAATCATACCAACTCGTGGGCAGACCTCAATGCGGATAGGCAACTTTCGCCGCGAGCGATGCGTGGTCTCGTATCGTTGGCAAGGAGAAAAAGCGTTAAGGTTCGACATCCTTGTCTGTCGGCGAATTTTCTGCATCCCCGGCGTATTGAAGTAAGCCTTCAATTTTCGCAACTGCGATGTGGAGCACTCTTTCAGAAGCTGTGCGTGTTCGCGCTCGAACGAAATGACATCGACAGCCATCAGAGAAGAACTGCCGGCCGCTGCTTCTTGATTTATCGCCGCAACCAGAGATTCCTTCGTGTTAACACCCCGCGCGTCAATCACGAGGTTGCCCAGGACAACGACGACGTGATGCACGTTCCCGTCAGAAGCACGCACTGAAGCCAAACGCGCGGGCTTCCCGAAAAACTTGGCGAGTGTCTTCGCGAAATCAGCGCAATACCCATTGAACCAATATCGCGCAGTGTGTCCCGTATCTGATTCCCACTGCCGCAGCGCGGCGCGCAACTCCACGTCGAGCGACGCCCTGTGCTCAATGCCCGAAGCAAGAGCAATGGCCATTTCAGCAATCATCGTGGGTGCGCATCGTAATGGGGAGCGAAATAGCGCGAAGAATCGCTCGGTCAAAGCGCAACCTTTTTCCGGCGGTCTCGTATTCCCACAGGACGGCGCAAAGAGCTTCGTCTGGAATGGGTCGCGAGGCAAATTTGCTCCACTTGGATTTTCTTCTTGAACATTCCCACGGGCGTCTCCGGGCTGACGTATTTGCGGAAGACGTGAGCGAGTTGGATCCGCATCCATCCGTCAGTCTGCTCAGCGATTTGCATCAACAGATGAATGGACGATTCGGAAGTTTTGAGCAACTGCCCAAACAAAACCAGAACGGGTTTGTAGAGTTCGCAGGCATCCTTCAGGATGTCTGGATAGTATTCTCCCGTTGCCAGCGTGATCCAGTTGGCGGCCTTCGGCTTGTATTCGGCGAACGATTGGGGCTTCGTTCGTTTGGAAGACTTCAGTTGGCTTGATCTCCGGCTCATTGTTTGCGCAATCAGATTACTCACGTCGTTTCCGAACCGCAGCAAGAATTTCGGCAAAGTACTTTCTCGCCGGCGCTGCCTTGGCCACGATTGCCGCATTCGGCGGGAATTTGGACCGGGTCAATTCCCGAAAATGGCTTGAAAATGGCGGAAATCTGATGTTGACGGATTGAGGGTAACTGATATTTTTCCCTGCTCTTTGGCGAGCCAATTGGGTTGGCAAACGCCGGAATTTTTTTAAGACGATGAAATCAGTGCCGTTGAAAGCGTATCCCCGCACGCTGTCGCGCCGGGGCGGAGTCAAACGATTGCGCGCCGCCGGGCGCGTGCCCGCGGTCATTTACGGCCGCCAGACCAAACCCCAGAACCTCGAGGTCAACGCGAAGGAACTCGAGGAGTTGCTCCACCATTCCGTCTCGGAGAATGTGCTGGTGGATTTGTCGGTCGGAAGCGATGCCCGGCCCAAACGCCTCGCTCTCGTCCAGGAAATCCAGCATCACCCGCTCGAAGGCGACATGTTGCACGTGGATTTTCATGAAGTCGCTGAAAACGAAAAGGTCGTCGTCCACGTGCCGCTGGAAACCACCGGAGAAGCGGTCGGCGTGAAGACCGGCGGCGGCGTGCTCGAACACGTTTTGTTCAAACTCAAAGTCCGCAGCCTGCCCAAGGATTTGCCGGAGCAAATCACCGTGGACGTCAGTCATCTCGAACTGGGCAAGGCCGTGCATCTGGGCGAAATCAAGGCGCCCACCGGAGTCGAAATTCTGGGTGACAAGCACATTCCCGTCGTGGCCGTGGCCCTGCCGCGTTCGGAAGAGGAAGAAGCGGCGGCGACCGCCACCACCGAGGCTGTGGCCGCGGGCGACGTCGAGATGATCAAGGAAAAGAAGGAAGAAGGCGAGGAAGGCGAGGCCCCGGCCAAGGGCGAAAAAGCCGCCGCCAAACCCGGCGAAAAGGCCCCGGCCAAAGGCGCCGAGAAAGGCGCGGCCAAAGCCCCGGAAAAGGGCGCCGCCACGCCGGAGAAGGGCGCCGAGAAGGCCGCCGCAAAACCGGCGGAGAAAAAGAAATGATTTTATGGGAGCACACGCGTCTCGCGTGTGCGGCCTGGCGTCGCGCCGGGCCGATTTTCGCGGCGGGCCGCCGCGAATCGCACGCCAGTGGCGCGCGCTCCCCCGGAAGAATTTTGCGCGCACGTGGAAAATGTGTTGCTGATTGTGGGCCTGGGCAATCCCGGCGCGGAATACGCGAAGACGCGCCACAACGCCGGGTTTTCGCTGGTGGAAAAATTGGCCGCGCGATGGAAGGTGAACTGGCGCAATGAACGGAAGTTCAAGGCCCGCGTCGCCCGCGCGGAAATAGTGGGACGGGCTTCCAGCCCGTCAACGGGCGGGACGCCCGTTCCACGGCGTGTGTTATTGTGCCAGCCGCAGACGTTCATGAATGCGAGCGGCGAAGCGGTAAAAGCGGTGGTGAGTTTTTATCAGTTGCCGCTGGAACATGTGCTGGTGGCGGTGGATGATGCGGATTTGCCGCTGGGCGAAATCCGCCTGCGGGCGGGCGGCGGCAGCGGCGGGCACCACGGTCTGGAATCCGTCGAGCAGCATCTGGGCACGCAGGAATTTGCGCGGTTGCGGCTCGGCATCGGCCGCCAAGACGGCGCGCGGGAAATCACGGATTACGTGCTGGACCGTTTTGATGCGGCGGAAGCGGCGCTGATGGAAAAAGTTCTGGGCCGGGCGGCCGACCAGGCGGAATGCTGGCTGGCCGACGGAATTGAAATGGCCATGAACCGGTTTAATGGCAATGTACCGATTTAGGTAGGGTCGGCGCGCCGCGCCGTAGCTACCAGACAATAGACGAAAAATGAAACGATACGAAGGCTTGTTCATCCTGAACACGGCAGGCAGGGAAGAAGGCGTCAAGGACGCCCTCGACAAGATTTCCGCCGACATCACGGCGGCGGGCGGCAAGGTCGAGACGGTGCAGAAAATGGACCGGAAAAATTTCATGCGCGTGGCGGACAAAAAACACAGCGCCGGCTTCTACGCGAACATCATTTTCACCGGCACCCCGCCCCTCGTCGCGCAACTGCGGACGAAATTTGCGCTGAACGAGGAGGTCTTCCGCGTCCTCTTCACGCTGGCGCCTGAACCCAAACCCGCCAAGTAAACCCCCAACCCCAACCCTCAACTCATTATGGCCAGTTTCAACAAAGTCATCCTGATGGGAAATCTCACCCGCGACCCCGAACTGCGTTACACCCCGAAGGGCACCGCCATCGCCCGCATCGGCCTGGCCGTCAACCGCGTCTGGAAAACCGAGACCGGCGAGAACAAGGAAGAAGTCACTTTTGTGGATTGCGACGCTTACGGCAAAACCGGCGAAACCATCGGCCAATATCTGAAAAAGGGCAGCCCGGTTTTGATCGAAGGCCGATTGCGGTTACACGCCTGGGAGGACAAAAACACCAAGCAAAAACAGAGCAAGCTGCGCGTGGACGTCGAGACCTTCAAATTCGTCGGCCCGGCTAATCGTGACGGTGCCACACCGGTTGCGCCGCGTCCGGCCGCGGCGCCCGCCGCGCCGGAATCCACCGATGCCGACGCGCCTCCGGCGGAAGGCGATGATGTTCCATTTTGATTTTTGCCACGCGAATTTCCTCGTGTCTCCTGCCACACGTCACATTTTTTATGAAGACTGAAGTCATTCTCACCAGCAACATCGTCGGTCTGGGCGCCGAATCCGACCAGGTAAAGGTCGCCGCCGGCTACGCGCGCAATTATTTGCTTCCGCAACGGCTGGCCATCCCGCTCACGCGCGCCAACAAGCGCCAGCTCGAGGCGCTCAAGCAGCGCCGGGCCGAGCGGGAAGCGCATGAGTTCAACACCATGACTGAACTCGCCAAGGCCGTCTCCAAGCTCATCTGCCTGGTCAAGGTGAAGGCGGGCGAGGACGGCAAGATGTTCGGGGCGGTGACCGCCGGCATGATCGCCGACGAATTGAAGCACCAGTTCGACATCTCGCTCGACAAGCGGAAAATCCATCTCGAACACCCGATTCGCGCGCTGGGCGAACACGAAATTGAATTGCACCTGCACGCCGACGTCAAAGGCACGCTCAAAGTCCGCGTCGAAAGCCTCACACCGGTGACGGCGCCCGCGGCGGAAGCCGCTCCCGGTGCGCCCGCCGAGGGCAAAGCCGAGGAAGGTAGAAGGCCCCGGACGGAGAAGCGCGGTTTTGGAAGACGGGACGCCAAAGGCGAAAAGGCCGAAAAGGTCGAGAAGCCCGCCAGCACTGAAAAGGTCGAAGCCGCCGGAGAAAAACAACCCCGCGCGCCCAAGGGTGACAGACCGGCCAGAGCGCCCAAGGCCGCCAAAGCGGAAAAGACCGAAAAGGCCGAAAAGCCGGTGAAGGCCGAGTAACCAAACTTTTTATTGCTACTCAAAGCCGCGGAAACTCTCCGCGGCTTCTTATTTTCAGCATTCAATTTCCGCATAACTTTTTTTGGCAATATGCGGATGGATTTTGCCATTTGGCCGAACTCCACCCGTTCCACAGGTAACCGGTTCGGCACTTGCTTCTGCGAGTTGGGGTTATGAATGCACGCAAGGACATCGCCGGCCCGAAGGAGAAAGTGGTTTCGTTTTGCACCGCGCCACCGGTGTCTTCCACGGACGCGGTTTTGGGCCGTGCCTGCCATATTGTTCCCTGCTTTCACGTTTTTCCGATCGTGAAGAAGAAACGGTCACCCGCGCCGTTGCCGCTTTTCGCCCGTTTGCCCGGCCCGGCGATTCGAAATTTTTCAAAAACTCCGATTGGCCCAAACCAACAATAGAAAAATGAAAATTATGAGAACCAAAACGAATCTGGCCGCTGCGCTGGCCTTGCTGGCGCTGCTCTCAATCGTCAACTCTCAACTCTCAACGGCCTGCGCCCAAGGCACGACAGCCTTCACCTATCAAGGCCAGCTCCGCGACGGCGGCACGAACGCCAACGGCGTTTATACGATGATTTTCAAACTCTACGACGCTGCGGGCGGCGGCAATCAGATTGGCGGGACGATCACGACCACTCCGACGCTCGCGAACGGCCTGTTCACAGTGAACCTCGATTTCGGCGCGAACGCGTTCGATGGCAGCGCCCGCTGGCTGGACATCACTGTGCAGAGCGGCGCCGACAGCCAGACGCTCACGCCGCGCGTGCTGGTGCAGCCGTCGCCTTATGCGATTTACGCCAGCAGCGCGGCATCCGCCGCCAGTCTGTCGGCCAGCACATGGAACGCGGCGGCCGGCAATTACCAGGGCTTTTCCAATGTCTTTGGCATCTTTGACAATAACGCTCTGGTGCTCGGAATGTCCACCAACGGCTGCATGATGAACGGCCACCTGGATGTGAACGGCCTGGATGCGCACGGCGAGATTGATGGTGTGGACAGCCTTGATTTCGACAATGGCGCCTCGATCGCCGGCGGTGGCGAAGGCGGATTCAATATCAATGGCAACCTTGGCAATATTTCAGCCGGGACCATTACCGCCGACTCCCTCAATTTGACGTCCGGTCTCAGTGCTACCGGCAGCATCAATGCCACCGGCAGCATCAATGCCGGCGGCGCCATCACCACCAGCAGTGACATCAACGCGGGCGGCGGCGTTTCTTGCACCAATCTCAACCTCCGGGGCGCCGGTTTCGGTGGCAACAATCTCGCGGAAGAAGGCCAGCCACCCGGATACGTCGCCATTAAAGCAGACGGCAATTTCCACGTGACCGCCAACTTGCAGGTGGACCAAAGCCTTAGTGTGAGCCAAACCGTCAACGCCCAGGGTAGTGTCTTTGTGACCGGCGACGTCCATGCCGCGAATTTCTATGGCAACGTCAACCCGCCCAGCGACCGGAACCTGAAAGAAAAATTTGCGCCGGTTGACAGTTTGGAAGTTCTCGCGCGCGTGACCAGTCTGCCGATCACCAGTTGGAATTTCAAAAATGACCCGGTGACGCGGCACATCGGCCCCATGGCTCAGGATTTTTATGCCACCTTCAACGTCGGCCCGGATGACAAGCACATTGCGACCGTGGACGAAGGCGGCGTGGCGCTGGCGGCCATTCAGGGCCTGAACCGGAAGCTGGACGAAAAAGACGCCGAGCTTCAGCAACTCAAGTCGCAAAACGAATCACTGGCGAAGCGTCTGGCGGACTTGGAAGCGCTGGTCAAACTATCGGCTCACCCATGAACCGGAGGCAGCCATGAAAAGTTTTTGTTTGCTCCTGCTCGTTTCCGTTTCGAGCGCGGCTTTCGCGCAAAACAGCAGCCGCTTCGCCATCACCCGCAGTGTCGTTGCCGGCGGCGGCACGATGTCCAGTGCCAGCAGCCGCTTTCAATTGGGCGGCACCGTCGCCCAACCGCTGGCGGCCGTGCCCGCCAGCGCGCGGTATTCCATTCAAGGCGGATTCTGGATCTGGCCCGCGCCCATCCTCTTTGCCCCGGCCAAGGCCGGAACCAATTTCGTGTTCTCGTTCCAGACCGAACCGGGAAAAACCTACACGGTGTTCTCCTCGGATTCCCCGGCCGGTCCGGGTTGGCAAACGGCAGCGACCATCAGCGGCGACGGCACGGTAAAAGCCGTGACCAACGCGGCGCCCGGGGCGGCGCGGAGGTTTTACCGGCTCATCGAACAATGATGACGTGATAGTGGTTCGTCCGATCGGCGAAATAAAGCGCGGCCGAAGTTGAGCCCGGCCGCGGAAATGCTCCGCAGTTTTTTGTCTTCCACCTGATAAAAGTCTTTGACCTCGGCGCACAGCTTTGTTTTGCTCCGCGGCACCAGGATGAATCCACCAGCACCAGCCGCTTCTGCCCGCTTCACGTATCCTCGCGGATTCCGCCCGCGGCGCGGATTGAACTGGGCGTTCGTCGGCCTCCTGTACACCTCGTTTTATCTGTGCCGCTACAATCTGTCCATCGCCAACAAATCCATCAGCGACGAGTTCGGTTTTTCCTACTCGGACATGGGGCTCATCATCACCACAGCGTTGCTGACGTATGCTTTCGGCCAGATTCTCAACGGGCTGCTCACCGACAAACTCGGGGGCAAAAAGGCCATGTTTGTCGGCGCGATCGGCACGATTACCATGAACTTTCTGTTCGGCGCGATTTCGTTGCTGCCGACGCAAGTCCGGAAAGATCCGGACGGGACCACAACCGTGTTCGCGCATTTCCATCTTTTCGGCGGTGAAGTGGTCCTGAGCCTGTTGAGTTTTTTTGTCGTCGTGCGCGGGATTGACGGTTACCTGCAAGCCTACGGCGCGCCGGGGATGATTAAAATCAACACAGCGTGGTTCGCGCACCGTGAGCGGGGGCGGTTTGCCGGCATTTTCGGTTTTATGATCAACCTCGGCCGGTTCGGCATTTTCCAGATCGGCCCGGCGTTACTGGCCGGTTTCACCTTCCTTGGACTCTGGCAGATTCCGCCGTTGCACTGGCGCTGGTTGTTCTGGGTGCCGGCGGCGGTCTGCGGCATCGTGGCGCTGGGCATGGTGCTGATCGTTAAACAAACGCCCGAGGAAGCGGGATTTGAGGGCTTGACAGGAATTTCTGAAAGCGCCGCGGAATCAAATGAAAAAGTCCGTTTGCTGGACGTGCTCGTGAAAATCACCAGTCGGCCGGTGCTGTGGGTCACCGCGCTGGCCTATTCCTGCACCGGCGCCGTGCGGCAGAGCGTGGACCAATGGTTTCCGCGCTTCATGCAGGAAGTTCACCATCTGAACCTGGACTCGGAGCAGTTCAAATTCCTCGGTTTTCTGATTCCCTTCGTGGCCTCGATGGGCTCCCTTATTTCCGGCTATATGTCGGACACGATGTTCAAAGGCCGGCGCGCGCCGGTGGCGGCGGGCATTTACTTTCTGGAAACGGCGGTGATTCTGCTGGCGGCGCAATTCCATTCCGCCAATGCCGCGATCGTCTTCCTGGTTTTGATTTCGTTTACGGCCAACTCGACGCATTCTCTGTTGGGCACCGCGTCGGCCATGGACATCGGCGGGCGCAAGATGGTCGGGTTTGCCTCCGGGTTGATTGACTCGTTCCAGTATTTTGGCGGCAGCCTCGCGGGTTATTTTCTCGGGGAACTGCTCGACCGGAACTGGGGCTGGTACTTTTACTTCATGGCGCCGTTCGGCCTCGTTGGCGGCCTGTTGATGCTGACGATCCTGGGCAAGGTGACCAGCGGAGCGCAACCGCCGCCCAAAACGGCGAAAATCCGCTGATTTTTTGCCTTGTGAACAAGTTGTCACACAAAACCCTTTGACCATTTTTCGCCGCTCTGATTTGCTGTAGCGCGTCTGTAATGGTTCCGGATTATCTCTATCCCATCACCATCGCGCTGTGCCTCACTGCGGTGATCGCCGCTTATTTCTTCAGCAATCCAACGCGGCACGGCGGCTGGTTCGTGACGCGCCGGTTCATCAACTGGCTGCCGCTCGGCATGACTTACGCCTTTCTGTGCATGGGGCGTTTCAACTTGAATGTCGCCCAGGGCGCGCTGGGACCGCTCATGCCCAATCAGGATTTCGGAATCATTTTTGCCGTCGGCAATTGGACGTACGCGCTGTCGTTTCTCGTCAACGGCCCGCTCATTGACAAGAAAATCGGCGGCAAAAATGGCATCATGATCGCCGCGCTCGGCGCGTCGCTGGCCAACATCGCGCTGGGAATTTTGACGTGGCTCATCCTCGTCAAACATTTGAAGGTCAACATCACCGTCGCCTTTTCGCTGGTTTACGCCGTCAACATGTATTTCCAAAGCTACGGCGCGATGTCCATCATCAAGGTCAAGGCCTATTGGTTTCACGTGCGCGAGCGCGGTGTGTTCGGCGCCATTTTCGGGACGTTCATTTCCGCCGGCGCTTACTTCGCCTTCGATTGGAGCAGCGCGGTCGTTTCCATGACCCGGGCCAACGCGCCGGATGGTTTTCTGAAACGAATTTTTCTGTCTGCCGGCTCGACCGTGGACGCGACGTGGGCGGTCTTTTTCGTTCCGGCCATCATTTTGATTTTCTGGCTGCTGCTGGATTGGTGGCTCATCAAGGATGCGCCGGAGGGAGCCGGCTTTCCGCACCTCGACACCTGCGACGCTTCGTCCGGCCAGATGCATGTGGAATTTTCCGTGCTCGATTTGCTGAAGAAAATTTTTGCGAGCCGGCTGATGATTTTTATCGCGTGCGTCGAGCTGACCTCCGGCGTTTTCCGTTACAGCATCTGGACCTGGTATCTGCCGTTCAGCAAGGGCGTGCAACAGACCGGCGCGGAATTTTTCGCGCAGCATTGGGGCTGGTTCATCTGCATTTTCGGAATCATTGGCGGCTTTGCCGGCGGAATCCTTTCAGACCGGGTGTTTCAATCGCGCCGGGGCCCGCCGGCGGCGATTCTTTGCGGCCTCGTCTTGATACTGTCCATTCTCATGGCCGGGTTTCTCTTTTCCGCGCCGCAACTCGTCGGGTGGTCATCGGTGTTGATTGTCATGGCGTCCATCGGCATCACGTCGCTGATGTCCGGGACGGCGGCCACGGACTTTGGCGGGCGCAAGGCCACTGCGACCTGCTCCGGCATCGTGGATGGTTTCGCCTACCTCGGCAGTGGCCTGCAAGCGATCTGCATCGGTTTTCTGGTGCCGGATAAAACTGCGCGTGTGAGCGGCCAATTTGTTCCTTATTTCCATTTTATCCCGCGCGACTGGCGCTGGTGGCCGGTATTTATTGTGCCGTTCGCCCTCATCGGTGGCGGCATCGCGGTCTGGATTTGGCATGAATTGCCCGCCGCCACCCGCAGATACATTGTCGAAGTGGAGCAAAAAAGGCTTGGAATTGGCCAAAAACAGATCTTGACGCCGCCGTTAACTCCGTTAAATTAAAGGCGCAATGTTTAAAAACAACGGACAAACAGTTACTCTGGCGGTCGTCGTCGTTGTCGTCGGCGACGCCGTTGGCGCTTGTCGTTGTTAAGTTGAATTTCGACAAGAACCCACGGCTGGCAACGGTCGTGGGTTTTTTGTTTAATCCGCGATGGCCGGCCTCAACCAAAAGAACACATGAGCAAGACAACTGAAACCACGGGAAAGAAAAAAACCTTCGCCGCCCCGCGCGCCGAGGTCGGCCCGGCCATGGCCGGATGCGACATCCTCGTCCAGGCCCTCGAACGCGAAGGGGTCGAGGTTATTTTCGCCTATCCCGGCGGCGCGAGCATGGAAATCCACCAGTCGCTCACCAAATCCAAAATCCGCACCATCCTGCCGCGCCACGAACAGGGCGGCAGCTTCGCGGCGGAAGGTTACGGCCGCGCCACCGGCAGGGCCGGCGTGTGCATGAGCACCAGTGGCCCCGGCGCGACCAACCTCGTCACCGCCATCGCCGATGCCTACCTGGATTCCTGCCCGCTCGTCGCCATCACCGGCCAGGTCAACCAGACCATGATCGGCCGCGGCGCATTTCAGGAAACCGACATCATCGGTGTGACGCTGCCCATCGTGAAGCACTCCTATCTGGTCACGAACGTCAACGACATTCCGCGTGTCGTGAAGGAGGCGTTTTACCTCGCCCAGACCGGGCGGCCCGGGCCGGTGGTTATTGACGTGCCCAAAAACGTGCAGCAGGCCCGGACCCAGCCGGTATGGCCGACGCTGGAAGAGATCAAAAAAGGTCTGCCCGGTTACACGCAACCGGATTTGCGCGCCGACGACCTCGCGTTGAACGAAATCATGGGCCTGATTGAAAAGGCCGAGCGCCCGGTGATTTATTGCGGCGGCGGCATCATCACCAGCGGCGCGGCGGCCGAATTGAAAAAATTCGCCGAAGCCGCGCAGATTCCCGTGGCGACGACGCTCATGGGCATCGGCGGTTTTCCCGAAACGCATCCGCTCTCGCTGCGCTGGCTGGGGATGCACGGCGCGGCCTTTGCCAATTGGGCCGTCAACGGTGAATATGCGCACCGCAAATCTTTCAACGACCCGATGGTGAAGCTCAAGGACGGCGCGGATTTGTTGCTCGCGTTTGGCGTGCGGTTTGACGACCGCGTCACCGGCAAGTTCGACGAATTCTGCAAGCACGGCACGATTGTGCACCTGGACATTGACGCGTCCGAGTTGAACAAGAACAAAAAGGCGCACCTGCCGGTGGTGGGCGACATCAAAGACGCGCTCACGCGGCTCAATGCGATGTTCGCCCGGCGGCCGCTCGACAAGAAACACACCGCGTGGCTGGCGCAAATCGAGGAATGGAAAAAGAAGGCGCCGTTCGCCTACACCATCACCCAGGAGATCGCCACCAGTGACCACATGAAAGACCATCTCAAGGGCAAGGAAAACCAGATCATCCTCCAGCAAATGGTGGTCGAGGCGCTTTACGATCTGACCAAAGGCGATGCCATCATCACCACCGGCGTGGGCCAGCACCAGATGTGGGCGGGGCAATGGTTCAAATACGAACGCCCGCGCCAGTTCATAACCAGCGGCGGCCTCGGCTCGATGGGCTTCGGCTATCCGGCGGCCCTCGGCATCAAGGTGGCGCACCCGGACAAGGAGGTGATTGACATAGACGGCGACGGCTCGTTCCTGATGAACATCCAGGAGCTGGCCACCGCGCACGTCGAAAAAATCGCCGCCAAGGCTATCATCCTGAACAACCAGCACCTCGGTATGGTGGTCCAATGGGAGGACAATTTCTACCACGGCAACCGCGGCCACACCTACCTCGGCAATCCCGACGAGCGGGCGCAAATTTATCCCGACTTCGTGCGGGTCTGCAATTCGTTCAACGTGAAATGCGAGCGCGTGATGTATAAAAGGGATTTGCGCGCCGCCATCCAGCGGATGCTCGACGCCAGGGAACCGTATGTGCTCGACGTGGTTGTGCCTTACAGCGAACACGTGCTGCCGTTTATTCCGGCCGGCCGCACGGTGGCCGACATGATCTGGAAACCGTGACTGTTTCCAGACGCCTCGCCCGCCGGTTGGGAAAGCGGTTGAGGCTCGGGAAGAAAAATTCAAAAGGCCGGGTGGGACATTTTCACCCGGCCTTTCGACCTGCAATTCTTGACTCTCATCCGTCCCCGTTCCGGTCCGGCACTCGCAGGACCGAATTCAATCCACCGAATGGATTGGGTATGGTTTCTTTGGCCCGTGGGTCAGGCATCCAGCGGCCATCCACCACCAGGCAATATTCATACGTACCCGGTGGCAAGGTCAGCGCCTTGATCCAACGGCCGGCACCCAGTGAGATCATGGGCGAGGCGCCGGGGCGCCAGTCATTGAAGCTGCCCGCCACGGAAATCGTCGCCGCGGTGGGATAGATGCATTCGAAAGTCGTCACCGCAATCGGACGCGTGGACTCGGGGCGGGTCGGCTGCCCGGCCTGCCCGTTGCGATCGGTTTTAGCAATCCTGTTTTTCATGGTTTTGGGTCCAGGCCACGACCACTTTCCATTCGTGGATTCTCCGGAACCGGTTTGGGGGCACCTCCGGGACCGGGCAGTCACAGGGCCTCAGCCTGCGGAGCAGAAGCAGTTGGCGTGCCTTCCGGGCCGGCCGCGCTCGACCCGAAATCCGAGACGCCAGACCCCAAATTGCCGCGGATTTCGTGAATAAATCGGGATTTCAGGCCTGATTTAGGCATTAGAATTGCGTCATCAGAGCCCGGCATGGTACAGGGAAGACAAGCTGAAGATTTGACGATGCCCATCGCCGAGATGGCGGGCATTGGCGGATTTGCCTTCGTTCCGGGCTTTGAACAGGCGGGTTCCGTCATCGGCTGGGTTTGCCTCGCTATCGTCGGGCTGGCAATTCTCGGTGCGGCCCTCCTGGGCATCTTCCGCCTGGCCACCCCGGAACGCAATATGCGGGGAATGACACGAACTACCGCGGCGTCCCCGCTTCGCCAGCCAGAACCGGAACCGG
>Ga0335081_10010607_pt1 | contig 14903 bp, 16 predicted proteins | sample Lox_Sample_35_FD_206713 | JGI IMG/M metagenome (GOLD analysis project Ga0335081, IMG submission 206713) | Soil microbial communities from Loxahatchee National Wildlife Refuge, Florida, United States - Lox_Sample_3.5 | ecosystem: Environmental > Terrestrial > Soil > Wetlands | place: USA...
AATCATCTATGGCACCGGATACAAGCGCTTCCGCACGACACGCTACCTCGACGAGGCCCTGACAATGGGCTTCACTGCAATCGACACGGGGAATTGGCGTAAGGCTCCTCCCGCTCTTTTTTTTTTTTTTTTTCCTCGTCTGGCCCCAGTGCTAACGGACGAGCAGTCAAGGTTTTCCTCGAAGAGTATGTTGGCCGGGCCCTCGAGACCAACAAGTTTCCGCGACAGCACTTGTTCGTGCAGAGCAAGTTTGTGTCGTTGCCTCATCACCACCCACTGGTCTCTCCGTACACACCGTACGGCTCTGACCCCGACAAAGTCGCCGACGCCTGTCAAGTGTCTTTTTATCGCTCCCTCGAGAACCTGCGAACTAGCTACGTTGACGCTTTCCTCGTCTACGCCCCGGAGCTCACCGTCACTCCCATGATCTCTCTCTTAAGCGTCCTCCAAAAATTGAAGCAGGAAGGGCGAATCCGCTTCACCGGTCTCAGCAACGTCTTGACCGTCGACATCCTCAGACACCTCGATGACCAGCTTCCTGGTGTCATCGATATCGTTCAGAATCCACTGCATTCACCATGGGACCCAGAGTATAAAGTCTGGAAGTATTGCCGAGACAGCAACATAGTCTTTCACTCTTATCACACCTTTACCTCAAGCAACCGCATCCTCCAAGACGGGACTATGAAACACATCGCCGAATACCAACAATGCTCTCCCCAAGCAGTTTTACTTCAGTACTGTTACCGCTCAGGAATCACGCCTATTCTCGGACCCACAACCCAAAAAAATCTCGAAAGCACGCTCCAGTTTGCTCGCGGGGAAATACAAGATCTCCCTGATGACCATGTTCGATCGTTATCACGATTATTTGCTGAAGAGACCGTCATAAATCGGTATCGTGGCGCGAGCTTATTGGTTCGACAGGCAAAGGAGCAGCAGAAGAGAGAGAGTTTGAAGGAGAAAGACAGGAACCAACGCGTATTGTCTGAAGAGAGACTTCGTAAGGGCCTGGCGGAGGAACAGAGTTTCGTGGAAGCAGCTAGAGCTCGAGCAAAGGCATTCGTGGAAAGGCTTCGCGAACAAGAAAAGGAGGCCAAAGAAACGAAGTAGATGGAAGAGGAATTATGGATGAAACTGCGGAAGCCCGGGCCACTGTTGATAAAGTCTTAGTAGCGGGGTAACAGACTTGCAGAATAGGTAGTTGCGTATACTCAAATCGAAAGGCTAGAAATGGAGGAGGATGAGAGGCAACGTACGGGAATTACGTGGTAGAAGCGGAAGTCCAGGAAGCAAAATCCAGGAAGGAAGGGAAGACTCGGAACGAAGAATAAGAAAATGCAATATTGACAATAACGGGAATCGTCAAAGCATTCCCATGCACGCTAGAATGAAATCCTAATATATACTGGCCACTGTATTGTCTGACGACAGAAAAATAATGAACCAACTACGTGAGCAACTCAGTTCCCACTCTTTGTCGAACCAAATCTCCCCAACTTGGTTGGCGTCGTGTTTTCGCTCATCACTTCATCAATGACGTGCTTCAACTTGGCATTCTTCTCATCGCTACGTTGCAAATCCAGTTCCAGCCGGGCTCGTGCCTTTTCCTTTTGCGCTAATTCGTCCTCGAGAGACTTGATCTCTCGTTCAAGATTGCGATCCGTTCTGGATTTTCGGGAAAGTTCCCCTTCCCGATCTTGGAGCTCCCGTTCCAGCTGCAATCAGCACGTGCCAACAAACACGAAGGGAACCTGGTGGATTCGTTTAACTAGGAAATTTCCTTCTCCCGACCCACTCTTGTAAGATCGTGTTTCAAGGTCTACCAATTTCATACGAAGATCGTTAACCGACTTTTCGAGCATGGCCTGGGAGTCAGCCCCACAGTTGAGATGGTAACCTTGTCCTTATGAAGCTGAACAATGCTTTGACGCTCGGCGGCTATTTCTCTTTGGGCGTCCGCAGCGACCATTTCTGCACGCCTCATTTTCTCGATTGCCGCCGCGGCCTCATCTTGCCTCTCCGCTAACGCAGACTTGAGATCCACAATCTTCTTTTCTAGTAATCCGGGATGCCGACCGGGATTCGCATCATGAGATATGATATCACTCTCGCTGAGGTTCTGCAATCGGTTTTCAAGTTGCAGTTTCTCCCGCAGCAGTTGTGCTTTGACCCCTTCGGCTTCTTCGAGACTATGCTCAGCTTATATCTTTAGATCCGAGATTACCCTGCGCGAAGGGACCGATTTTGACTGAGGAGAGTAACTTGCTGACTCTGGGCCTCTCGATTGGCTGCCACAGCTTCCTCGAACGATTCTGAAAGCAATTTATATTGCAGTTCCATTCGAGACTTTTCTTTCGCCCAATTTGATTCGCTTGCTCGATCGTCGTGCATTTTGCCTTGAAGATTTTCCAGGTTCTCTCGTAGACGTCTTCATATTAGCGCCTGTCGCATCCTGGTCATTCACCTGTTCTCTGCATGAACGTTGACGGCTGAATTGCGTTCATTTTCCAACTCTTTCGTCAATTCCTCTAGTTCACGCTGATATTTCGCACGAGTCTGCTCGAGGGATAGAGTCCTCTCCTGAATTTCATAATCCTGGTGGTTCTGCAAATCCTGAAGTTCGTTTTCCAAACGCTGACATCTGTTCCTCACATTTTTCAACTCGGCAGCGTTATCCTCGAACTGACCGTCAGTTAAAGGTTGGCAGAGTCATGAATACCTTCCCCTCCAGAGTTCTTAGTTCCTTTTGAAGACTGATTACCGTGTCCTCTGCCTTCAGTTGCTCGCTCAATGCGGCATTAAGAGCGCCTTCGACCTCTTGTAGCTGTCCACGTGCATATGATTCGGACCTCATTGCATTGTGTGCAGCGATCTCCGCCTCCTCCAAACGGTTTTGTAAATCGTCTGTTCTTGATTTGTGCATCTTAGCGAGGTCTTCCATCTCGGACATCTTCCCAGCATTCCCTTCCATACGGATCTTAAGATTCTTTAACTCGGCGATAGTCTGCTGATGAAGCTTTTGCTCCGCTTGACGCGCTGCTTGTTCCGCATCTAATTTTTCCTTGAGAGCCTTGATCTCACGATCGGTATTTCTATGCGAAGCTAACGCCCTATCCAGTTCCGAACGGGTCCTTGTAAGTTCTCGAATGCTCGCATGTTGTTGTTCACTCAATTTAGCCTTGGCCTGTTCCAGCCCCTTAACGGAGTCGAGCATTGAGTGCGGGGAACGAGTTTCTCTGGAATTCTTAGCGGCCGCGCTTCCAGACAGTCGTTCTGCTTGCTCATCGGCGAGTTCGTGCAATCTGGAATTCTCTCGTTGCAAACGCCGGAGCTCGAGTAAGTCGGCGTCGTTGGAATCTCGCCGACTCTGTGTGGTGGTCCGTTCAAGTCGTCGCCGTTGTAATTCAGAGAGCTCAAGTCGTGTTGTCAGGTCTTCGATCTGAGTGCGGAGGCTCTGTGTGTATTTCCGATGCGGGAAGTCGTCAGATACATTGCTTTCTGTGTCTGATCTGGAAGTCGACGTCAAAGAGGAAACAGATCCTGCTCTTTCATGCAGCCTGGATGGCAAAGAACGTAGAGGCGAACCTTCGCGACTCCTGGCCCGTGCAACATCGTCCATTGTGCGCCACTGCGGTCGACTTGGTTGATCCAACTCGTCCCTCCAGTTGGAGGCATTCTGGAGTCGCCTCTCGACGGCCGCTTTGGCTTCCTCCATGACTTGTAAAGCAATGGTTGCTTCTTCGAGACGCTTGGCTAAATCCACGTTCTTGAGAGTCTGCGCTTTCAGTTCGCCCCAATTTTCGGAAGGCCCGGAGGTTTGTGGCAGAAGGCCGATGGTGCGTTGGAGGAGGAGCAATTGCTCCGTCCGCTCTTCGAGATCTTTGTCCAATGACAACAACTCTTGACGAAGTTTTGCGTTTTCCGCTTGCGCTTCCGAAAGCTCATTCCTGGCGTCCTTGGTGCTTTGTTGTGCCTCCGAGAGCATGGACTGCAATTAGATTTTGAAAGCCACAGAGAGTATACTTTGAGATTAGCAGCCAACCTTTCAGCTGCAATGCCTATCTGTTGGGAACGAGAAAGTTCATGATTCTACGTTATCAGCTGTAAAACATTTCAATGTACCAGATCCTCAATTTCAAGGCAGGCTCTCGATCGTTGAGTATCGCTTACATCGAGTCGAGAGGCAATACTGGCGTGCTTGGCTTGCCATTCTTTTAAAGAAGCCTCCAACTTTTGTTTTTGTTCGGCTAGCATGGCAACTTTGGCCTGGGAAGTCTCCTGAGCTTGACGCTTGGCGTCACTGAGTTCACGATTCCTTGTAGAAAGTTCGGCCTCGGCTTGCTTCGTCAGATCCTGCTCCATTTTGATACGGCGTTGGAGATTCGAGATTTCGTTCTCCATCCGAGTTTTTTCGACGTGTCCAAATTTTGTCGAAGCCGTGGCCTCATCGAAACTGCGTTGAAGGGAAGCGATTTTGGCCGATAATTCGATCTTAGATTGTTCGACTTCTTTAAGCTCTTTAGCTTGTGCAGCTGCTTTGGCATTGGCATCGGCAACTGTTTTCCGGGCTTTCTTGGTTTCCAACTCGGCGGAGTAAAGGTCTTCGCGTTGAATCTCGGCTTCTTGTCGCAGTGTGTAAAGTTGATCCAGGGCATTTCTTTTCGCCTGCTCCGCTTTGGTACGCGCTTCCGTTTGAGTGGCAATAGCCGCTTTCAGTTCGTCGATCTGTTGTTCTAGAAGATGGTTCCTGTCGAGCAAGGTATTATAATCTTCGGCTTTGACGCTCGATTCTTTGGCATTGTGTTGCTGCATAGTCTCTTGAAGCAATGCAATTTGTGAATCCTGAGATCAGAAAGAAGCACCAAGCCGTGAATACCTTCATGCAGATGACATTTTCATTGTCGAGGGTTGTAGATAGTAATTCTTCTACTTGAGCTTTGGTGATACGCAACTCGTTCTCGAGACCCCTGGTGCGCGACTGTGCTTTTGATTTCTCGGATTCCAGACGAGCTATATCATTCTCGGTGTCTCGCATATCCCTTTCCAGCGAGCTGATTTGTTGGAGTCTGTCTCGCAGATCAATTTGCAGTTTCTTTATTTCACCTTTGAGATCGATAATGGTCCCCTCCCTGAGAAATTAGTCTGGCTGCAAGGGGTTTGAACAGATCGTGGATCCTATCAGCTTGGTTTTCGCTTTCTTGCATGGCCATATTTTGCTGAGATAATCTCTCAACCTCTTTCATCAACGACACTTTTTCGTCCTGGAATTTTTGCACGAGTTGGGCGCCAATACTGAGTTCGGTCCTCATTTTCTCAACAGTCCGCTGGTTTTCCGCAAACAAATCGACCATCTTGTCATAATTGAGATCGGCTTCCTCAAGTTCCGACAGGATTTCGTCGACCTGTTGTTCAAGTTCGTGTTCCCGCAGCTTCGAACGGCGAAGGATTTCTTGCGTATCAGCGACCAGTGCCCTCTCGCCAGCGAGTTGTTCTTGGATCCGGAGCCTCTCGGCTTCTGCGCGCCGTTTTTCGTCGTCAAGTTTCTCTGCCCGTTTTTTCTACTGTTAAAGAATTCTCGTTAAGATATACCTCTTCGGCTAGTTTGGATTCCATAGCTGCAATTGCTTCTTTCTTTGCCTTATCCTGTTCTATGGCCCGGGAAGTTACGAGCAATGGCTTCATTTTCATGTACAACCGCCACCATGGATCAGCTTGAAGCTGATTATAGGCGAGCAAATTGTTTTGAAGGACATTGACTGCTTCTTGACGATAAAGAAGCTTCTTCGTCCGACGACGTTGCCTATATCCGCGAACGGCAGATTGAAAACTTGTGAATAGTTTCTGCATGTAGAGATCTCGTCGCTCTTCCAGTTCAGCAAGCTAAACTCATGAGACGATTTAAGACACGGAAATACCAATCCAGCGCGGAAGAAGACTTTTGTTCGTCCCAGTTGGTACATGCTTTTGTCGAGATCGAGGTTGGCCAGGATCATTTGCGCGGCATTGCGACTCTCAATAAATCCCTTCGGCAGTCCAGGAGTTAGAAGCTCATATCGTTGACGAAACTCCGCAAACGACAATCGGTTCGGAAAACCCGTTCTAGCGATTCTGATTCCTTCCAGAACGCCATTGCAGCGAAGTTGATCCAAGACCAACGGACCCGTAAATATCCGAGGTGTTTTTCGCTCATTCGGGATGATGCATCGTACGAAATGAGGTTGTGTCGAATTGAGCTGTGTCATGAGAGAACTCAATTGTTCCTTGTGACGCTGAGCAACAGTGCGGAAAATGCCTTTTTTAGTACGTCGACTGTTATCGGTGCCCTCGAAGAGAGAAGCAAAGTAAGCATCGGAGGAGCCGACAATTAGTGTGATGATGTTGTCATTAAGAGGATCTTTATTCTTCGAAAGCCACTCTTCGGTGGAATACTCAACGTCCGCAGCGTAATGAGTCAAGATGAATTCGTTATTCCGAACGCGGGATGGTTTGAACTGCTTAGATTTGCCTTCCCAGATCTCGTACATCTTCGCAGTGAAGGTTTCGTCGCTCCCTTTGGGCATGATACATTCTTCGTCAAGTAGAGAAAGTAAACCGATCGGCTAAACCGTCAGCGAAATGGGAAGACGGGTGACGGACATTTGACTTCTCGATGAGATCGATTGTGGGTTGCAAGTCATGACCAAAATCAATAAACTTCCATTCGATATCTTCCCGGGCATACTCCTCCTGCTCGAGAACAAACATGTGATGATTAAAGAATTGCTGGAGCTTCTCATTGGTATAGTTGATACACAATTGCTCAAAACTGTTCACCTGGATACATAAGCTTTTGCGTCGGATACTAGGTGAAACCTGGAAAATTTCAAATCCAGCAATGTCCAAAACTCCAATGAAGGAGGTTTTAGCAGCAGATGGACGTTCCATCGACAAATTGATCCGCTCAACAAGATATCCGAACGTTTTTTCATAGAGGGCTTTTGCTAGAGCATCGAGCGAGTGCAGGGCTTGAGCCCTTGTGCGACCCTGGTTAACCCATTCTCTGCCGGCACGCACACGAGGATTGAGGAGTGCCTTTATGAAGCCATCAACGGGGATTCCGAGGATGTGACACGCCAACTCAGCTTGGGCGAGATCTGGTATTCTCGCTTGATCTGAGCGGTCTGCGGATATTGTTATGTTTCCCAAATGGAGAATGGCAGCGATTGTTTTCCACAGGTTCATTTGTTCATTGGCATCGATCCCCATAATCCTCAGTGCATTCTGAATGTCAGTTGAGTCGCAACGACGAATACGTTTAAGGCAGTAAAATCAGTGACATCGTTGACTCCAGCGACATTCTTGCGCGACTGCTTGAGGTAGCGGTAAGCGTGTAGGTCGTCCTGAAGCAAAAGAGATTCTAAATTAGACTTTGAAACGGGATGAGGCGGGCACTTCTCAAGTTCTGGTCTGCACCACGGAGTAGTTGATAGAAAACATGATAATTGCGCTCGTCGGCACGTTGGAAAACGACCCGAGACTTCTCTAAAAGATACCACTCGATGTTCGCCCCCGAGATGTTTCCGGTGGGATCGAACTCAATACGGATGAATTTTCCCTGTAATGAGTAAGATCGGTAAATGGAGATTATTACAAATCTGGAAGAATTGTTGTTTCTCACGGTCTGGGCATTTCCAAAGGCTTCGAGGACGGGATTTGCCTGGAGTATCTGTTGCTCCAGATTGTCCACTTGTTGAGGCCCGGAAGCAATTGCAGCTAGATACTGTATGACTTTCTTGGTATTTTCTGTTTTCCCGGCGCCTGATTCCCCGCTGCAATTAGCATAAGAGGTACGTTTGTGGAGCGGACGTGATGAGGATGGATTGATTTTCTCGCATTTCCAACATGTCGTGAAAGGCAATGTCTGAGGTGGCAAAAATGTGTGGCTTTGTGTCGGCTCGTCGTTTCTCTCTGTACATGTTGATGTAGTCGGCTCCGTAGATTGGGAGGGTGCGATAAGGATTAACTGTCACCAAAAACAGTCCGGAGTAAGTCTACAAACGAGAGTGCGGCATTAATATGGGTGGAATTAAAGACAAAAGGCCTGGCGGAAGGGGAGGGAGAGAGGGGGTGCGGGGGGTGTACGTAGATGAGGTCGAGTTGATAGCGCTGTCGGAGGTTGTGGATGACAGAGGCCTCGTTGAGGTAGGTGAGGTCTGCCATGTCGTCGGCGAGATTGAACTTTGGCGGGTTGACCTTATCGACGGCGTCGCTGCTGACAGTGCGGTCGACGGGGTCGCTGTCGCAGCGGACCAGGAGCGTAGACCCTCTGTCCTCGACGACCCATCCCTTGACGAAGGCATGCTCCTCGTCGCTGAGCCAGACCCATCGGCGACCGGAGAACTCGGCAATGTCGCGGGCATCATCCGAGCCGGTGGTGCTGTTGCTGTTGCCGTTGCTGGTGCCGGTGTTGTGGGCTATGAACTTTGGGGTGGGCGTGCCGGTGGAGGGCCTGCGGACATGCTGTCGCGCGGCAACGGAGCCGGGCATGGTCAGTACTGAGCAAGGAGCGGTTGGCGTGTTGTTTGAGGGAGCACCTGGCTCAGTGGGGATATGCGTCCCTGTCTCGCCACAGTAACGTGACAATCAGATCCGGCGCTGGCCAGCGAGAGGTGGCGGTGGACGAGAGGGAAAAGGAAGAAGTGCTGAGACGGCCGTAGGTGACTGATTGTATCGTGGACTGGGGGGGAATTGTTGACAAATGCCGCACACGTTCGTTGTCCCAGAAACGGGTCTTTGCGGACAGCACAGCGTCCGATCTTCCTTCTCTTCAGCTCTGCGCCAACACACCGTCTCTCCTTTTTCATTGTCTTCACACGTCACGGCCGCACGCTCTGGCTGAGAGTAGCCGGCGTCTCTCCCCTTCTGCTCCAACCGCCGCTGCTGCTTGAGCTACTGCTGTCGTTGCTGCTTCTTTATTCTCTTGAGCCCCCTTTCTCCCAGCATTCGCTTCTCTCTGCTTCCGACCCCTTCTTCCTCCAGCCGCTCTTTCTGTTCTTTTCTTGTTGCTCTTTCTTTCCATTCCTCTCGCTATTCAATATCCCTCGGTCACATTCGGAACTCGCGGCCCCACGGGAGAGGACACAGCTTGACGAGTAAAGAGGCGTGCCGAGCAAGACACGCCTCGCTCTCGCTTGGATAACCGATCGCTCCCAGTCTGGGTTGCCGCCTTGGTTGCATGTCGACGGGGCCAACAGCAGGAGCTTATCATAAAGCCAGTATAAGGGAAGGGAGAAGATTGCAACGCTGAAGATATCAGCAACCCTCCTTCAGCACCGGCAAGCATACACCGCTGCTGCAAATCCTTCTTGAGAATATTCTTCTCTTCTGGACTGTCTGCATACATTGCATTAAATTCGCTCACTTAGCATCCACTCCCTGGGGTCCATCGTTAAATGACCCAGTCTCCAGCACCTCAGGGTGTTCCATCCTCGACGCAACAAATGCCATTTCAAGTATCTGTCAGTCCTCAGTCGTCAGCTCGTCTGCAACCACGATCTCTCAACGCCTCTCCATCAAATCCTTCCGAGGGCAATGAAGAGCCTGGTAATAGTGATCACGACGGCAGTTCGTCAGAGTTAGAGGAGGGAGAGATCCCTGAAGCAACCGTAGCCCCGCTACCGCCCCAGCCGCCTATGTCCTCCCCCCCTTTACCCTTGCGCCGCTTCAGGAAAGCCCACCAATCCCTTTCCCCACAGCGGGATTTCTCGTATCCTCTAGGTCATGAAAACTCTCTCCCTCGGGCAGAATTCGCTCATCCGCATTATCCTCCGATCTTTCCCTTCATTCCATACAGGTACTTTCTTATTTTCTTACCTCTTAGTATCTCCTAATCCAACGCCCTCTAGCGGTGACTTTGTCTCCCAACTAATCGCTTTCCCGCCACTCGTCACAAACGAACCTCTACATTATGACAAAGGTATCGGTATTGTCACCCCACATGGCGTGACATCAGATCTATTCGATGACCAGACCGAGGCTGAAGCAGAACGATCCCTCGAGGAACTTTTGGCGATGGGAATGACATACGACGAGCTCGTCGCTGAGGGAATGCATCCTGCGTTTCTCCACCAACTTCTTGCTCGCATTAAGTCTCGATCGCCGATAACGTCTCAATCCCCTATCTCCCCACCTCTACAATCCACAACTCCAGACCCCTTCCTGGCGCCCATCCACACGATCCCAAATCAGCCTGCTGCTCAGCCGGTTGATTTGTCTCTTCAAGTCGAAACCTTTCTCGACAACTTAGAACCTACGATTTCGACTTCAAATGGGGGCGATGAAACAAAGAAAAGAGGGCTTAACCCCGAGCATACGGCGCAACCTGCGAAACGTCGTGCATTTGGGCGAGCATTCGGTGTTGCAGTGCGACCAAACGAACTCGTCATCGATGTAAGCGACGATGAATCAGAAGGTGAGGAAAATGAGCGGCCGCCTTTGCCTCCTATCAAACAACCCGCCTCACTACCTAAGCCCCGCACCGCGACCCCACCAATCATCTCTACATCTCGTCGCTTCGTCGCAATTCCTAAACGCTCTGGCTTGACCAAGCAGGTATTCCATTAACCTATCCGCTTCTAACGGGCAGGATCTGAGAAACAAGGACATAGCAATTGCAGCGGCTATCGCGGCGATGAAGCGGAAGATTGAGGCCAAGATGAAGGGCCAGGGCGGCTTGTCGGATGCCTCAATTGCGCAAGACTTGGCTGTCGGTATTATCGATAAGAGCGACGAAACGCCGGACCAGAGTCCCACAACCCAGGGCCCCGAGGCTGCAAGGGAACCATGGACATCAGCAGCGAACAGTGTAAGCGACAATTCGTTACCGCCGATGTCCGACATTGCCGTGTCGTCCACAAGTCCCGAACCCAATTGCACCGAGTCTCCTGACAAGGATTTGAGTTTGGGCACGCCCTCATTGACAACTATCAAGACGCCAATCCCGCAATCACTTCCCAATGAGGCCGTTAGAGAGAAGGGGTCAAATGGGGAATCGGACGAGGAAGGCCGTCTCCTCGCTCAACTCGAAGCACAACGTCTGGCCGAAGAACAGGCCCGTGTAAAGCGTCGTAAGCTCGAAGAACGATTAGCTGCCGCCCGAGAGAAGAAATCGCAGAGCCCCATACTGAAAAGAGAAGGAGAAGAGATAGCTGCACACACATCGCAAACTAGTATGTCCAGTCTATTTGAATGAAGAGCGCGCATTGATCTGCCAAGGTGGTCTCCACGCACATGGTGAGAGCATGGAAGTGGATTCGGGTCATGCGCTGGTGATTGTTGACGTTGAGGATGTTGGAACGAGTGCAACCGAGGCACACCTAATTGACAACTCCAAAACGAAAGCTAAATTGGTTTATTCCTGTGAATTCTGCTGCTGAGGACAGGTGTCTGAACATGAGCAGAAGCCTCTATTCCGATATCTCACACCCCTTCGAATATTTCAAACCTTCCGATTTCATCCGGAGTATTTCTACTTTGTATCGATTGAGCGGTTTCGCTCCCCTACGTATTCCAATCGAATAGTACCGCAGATACCGTTATGCCAATTCGAACTATCGGGCGGAATATGCAACGATTTAGAATGTCAATATCAACACTTTAGAGATATTATATTATCCGGTAACTTGGAGATTATCTCTGATACCTATCTAATTCATGCGCAGATCAAGATATTCTCAACAATCTCGCTGACATTGCGATCAGAGAGGTCGATCCATCTGGACAGGTCGCATTTACCACAGATCTCGAGGCCTCGCTGAAGGAAATCTGCATACGAACGGGCGGGGACTTTGAATCTTCAGCACTTGCATTGGTGCAGCTGCGCAACTCTCGATTTCAACAGGTATCTCATTTTACCGCTCTACCTTGATTTGCAATTTGATTTTGCCGACCCTACACATTTGATACCGACACCGAGCTCATAGACCACAAAAATTCTTTACCATGTTCCATAGTATTGATGTAATTTGTAAATGAACAATATGCACAATGACAGCAAATATTTGCATATCCCGACGTCCGCAAGTCCGTTCTTTCGATCTCTTCCTATCATACATCCGAGCAGCGGTTGGACTGCGCCCTGAAGTTAAGATCACCGAGGGCGCCTTTCGCAAATTGTATCGCGGCGGCGGATGGCCATTTCCTCTGGATCAAGACGGAGATTGTCGGAGATGCGGAAGGTTCCACCAATGACGGCAGGGACGACAGGGTTCCCACGGTGGCGTCGTGCGGGAGGCTCCGGAATTACGCGGATGTTGGAAATCTTGGCCGATGCAGATCAAGCCGGAGGGGAAAACCTTAGACCCGGCCGAACGAATGTGCTGCAGCAGGAAATTGGATACTGACGTTGCAAAAGTCACTTAAATAGAACAAACGGCCGATTTGTCCTTGTAGTTCAAGGGAGCCAGCAACCTCTTCCTTTCCGTACTCTCTGCTTTTGCTTTTACACAACAACAAGCGACAGGCCAGTTTACGCCACAAAGAACATCTGCGCCCGATCTGCGATCCAATCAGCGGGCTGCTGCCATACTTATTGCCGACCTATTGGCTGCACGTCAGTTGGAACAAACCGAAAACAAAAGGAAAAAAACTCAATTCACCTCGCCCCCGGTTCCCTAATATTTGTTTTCCCCCGTTTCCTGCTTCAACGTCTCGTTGGAGAGACAATTCGTCCGTTCTGACCCAAAGGGTTTCTCGATTCCGAGTTTCAATCCCGGTGGAGCCTCCCAATCTCGGGACATTGACGACCCGGTCGCAATGGATAGCATAACTGAGAATAATGACGACATTGAAGGCCCTCTTCCTCCGACCAATGGCGAACCTCTCGAGAAGTCGGGGTCTACCCGTGAAATCCAGGCAGGCCATGTTTCTCACTTCGACGTGGAATCCTTTGGGACAGCTGATGAAGCGGCCCTCGAAGAGCTCGTTCCGCAGTTGAGTCGACGAGGCACAATCAATCCCGACTCACCCTACTTCTCCGCCGAAAAGTTCATTCGAAACATGTTGATCAAGGCCGACCAGCAAGGCCTTAAGCGTCGACAATCCGGAGTCTGCTTTCGAAACCTCGTTGTCCTTGGCTACGGATCCGAATTCACCCACCAAAACACAGTTGGAACCGCTGCAACAGGTATCTTGCGAATTGGAGATACCATCAGACAGCGACGTCACCCCCCAATCAAAACAATCTTGCATTCCATGGATGGAGTCGTACACCAGGGGGAAATGCTACTAGTCCTGGGAAAACCCGGGGCCGGCGCTACAACTCTTCTCAAAACAATTGCAGGCGAGACGAGAGGATATGCAGATGTTGCTGGAGGTAATTCTTGTTTGCGTGACGGTATTGATGACATCAGATATCGATTATAACGGAATTTCTGCAAAAATAATGCACACTCGCTTCCGAGGCGAGGTCGCATATAACGGAGAAGTGGATGTTCACTTTCCACATCTCACGGTTGGGCAAACTTTGACTTTCGCCACAAAATTGCGGACACCCCACACCAGAGTGGATAATGTGCCCCGAAGGCAGCTCGTCAAGAATGCCGTCAAGATTCTTGGAACAGTCTTTGGGCTTCGACACACATTCAACACCAAAGTCGGGGTATGAATCAAGTTGAAATTCATCGATCTAATTATTTAGAATGACTTTGTTCGAGGAGTTAGTGGTGGTGAGCGAAAGAGAGTATCCATTGCCGAGACTGTGAGATATCCCTTTGGTGAAGGTCTAATGTCACATAGATGAGCGCCCGCTCCGTGCTCGCTTGCTGGGACAATAGTACTCGAGGTCTGGACGCTTCTTCTGCCCTGGAATTTGCTGAAGCCCTTCGATTGACCACCAATCTTCTGCAGGATGCAGCTGTCGTCGCCATTTACCAAGCCGGTGAACGGGTCTATGACGTATTTGATAAGGTCACTGTTCTCTACGAAGGTCGTCAAATTTACTTTGGACCCGCTTCCAGCGCAAAGCAATACTTCATCGATCAAGGTTGGGAATGTATGGAGCGTCAGACAACTGCCGATTTCCTTACTGCTGTCACGGGTCTGCATATCTCACAAATCTGTTCCTAAGAGTTAGATCCAACCGCAAGGATCGTTCGTCCTGGCTTTGAAGATCGTGTCCCAAAGACATCCGACGACTTCGCGCGTCTTTGGTGTGGTTCGCCCAATCGCCGTGCCCTGCTTGAAGAAATGGACGAATACGAGAAGAGCCACCCTAAAGGCAGGTCTGCTCTTGATGAATTCAATGAGGCTGCTAAGATGCGCAAATCCAAGCACATTCCAAAGAAGTCTCCTTATACCGTCACCATCTTCATGCAAATCCAGGCTTGTGTCATTCGTGCGTATCAGAGGATGTGGGGCGATAAATCCACTCTCGGTGCCACGTATGTTGCGAATATCATCATGAGTTTGGTGATTGGATCCGTCTTCTACAACACCCCGGAAAATACCAGTGGTTTCTTTTCCAAGGTTGTCCAAATATTCTTAACCCTTCAACTGACCATAGGCTGGGGTTATGTTCTTCGGGATTTTGTTCAATGCTTTTACCGCTTTGGGGGAAATCAGTCAACAATACAGCCAGCGTCCGATCATTGTAAACTCCGCTCCTTGTACCTTGCTAATTGGAAGCAAAAACATAAATCTCAAGCACTCTATCGTCCGAGCGCCGATGCTCTTGCAACTTACTTAGCCGATATCCCAGTCAAGTTGTTATCAACAACGATATTTGACCTTGTGTTGTATTTCATGACCGGTTTGAGTCGAACTGGTGATCCCCTTAGTCTATCAAGTCTGACGGATAGCTGGGCAATTCTTTACGTTTTATCTCTTCACGTTCATGGTCTTGCTCTCTATGGTTTCAATTTTCC
>Ga0335081_10010608_pt1 | contig 14902 bp, 13 predicted proteins | sample Lox_Sample_35_FD_206713 | JGI IMG/M metagenome (GOLD analysis project Ga0335081, IMG submission 206713) | Soil microbial communities from Loxahatchee National Wildlife Refuge, Florida, United States - Lox_Sample_3.5 | ecosystem: Environmental > Terrestrial > Soil > Wetlands | place: USA...
AGGCGGCAAAGGATCTCGGGGTCGGCATTACGGACATCTCACGCCAGGATGAAAAGAAGACCGGATTCGTCGAACGCCTGCTGAAGAGCTTCCTCTTCGGGACGCCGGAAGCTGCCTATCTCCCTCCTTCCCGACGGCCCGTCTATGATGGGGAACTCTTCAACACCGAGTCCTTTATAATACGAAAGATCGCTGAACAGCAGAATAGCGTGGTTGTCGGCCACGGCGGATTCTCGGTGCTTCGTGGAAAGCCGGGGTTGTTCAACGTTTTCATTCATGCGCCAAAGGAGTTCCGCGTAAAGCGTCTGAAAGAATTCCACGAGATTTCAATGGAGCAAGCGCTCGCTGAAATAGAAGAGTCCGATAACCGAAGAGCGAAATATATCCGGGCCATGACGCATTCGGAGTGGCTCGATGCCACGAATTACCATCTTGCTGTTGATGCCCAGGCAACGGGATTTGAAACTGCCGCCGACCTGATCATTGCACTGGCGCAGAAGATGATTGAAGCATGAGCAGGCTAGAATACTTACCGTCTTATGCCGCCGAGAGTTCAGAGAAAATCCATAAACCCGGTTCCTTCATCCCTCTCGGTATCCCAGGCGCTATTTTATGTTCTTGGCGGAAAGTGAGGCAATCATGAAACAATCAGTACTCTTTCTTTTTATAGCTATTATGCTCCTTCCGGGTAGTGCCCAAGCCCTAACACTCAGCGAGGGATTAAAGACCGTCGTGGACACAGGCCGCGACGTGACCATCGCCCGGTCTGATGAGGACACAGCCCGTGGGGCACTCTCACTCGCGCGCTCGCACTGGCTCCCCTCCATCGATCTGTATGGCAATCAGACATGGATGCAATACCAGCCTGAATTCAAGACGCCTTTCGGCCCCTTTCCGTCAAGCCAGGCTCAATTTTTAACCTACGGGGTCAGCGCCACCCAGACGCTCTATGATTTCGGAAAGACCTCCTCGTCCGTAGACGCGGCGCGGCACGGTCTCAAATCCCGGGAAATCGAGACGGAGCGCACGAGAAATCAGTCCGCACTCGATTTCATCATCGCCTACCTCGACCTGCTTGAGTCCGAGAAATTGCTCCAGGTCTCGAAGGAGGAAGTGCAGCTCTATGAAGCGCATAAGAAGGACACGGAAGCCCGCTTAAATGCGGGCGTCGTCACGAGGAACGAAGTGCTCCAGGCAGACGTCACACTCGCCGATTCGCGCCAACGGGCGGTATCGGCCGAGAACCTCCGCTCCGTCAGGGCGTCGAGAATCAACAGTCTTCTCCTGAAGCCGTTGAATGACGATGTGCAGGCCGAGGAAGTCGAGGCCAGTCCCGCGTCGGGTCTTGCGCTCGAGGACGCCTGGACCATTGCCGCGCAAGAGAGCCCTGAACTGAAGGATTTGGATGCGAAGATCGCGGTATCGGAAGACAACCTGAAGGTCACCGAGGCGGAATACATGCCGACTGTCTATGTGTCGGGAGGATATCAATATCAGGCGAACCGGTATATAATTCACGAGGACAACTGGACCCTCATTGCCGGCATAAACGTCAACCTTTATTCCGGCGGGGCGACCAGTTCCCGCGTCCAAATGGCGAGAAGCGAAGTACGCTCGCTTCAGTTGATCCGGGACAAAACGCTCGACAATATCAGGCTCGAAGTAAAAAGCTCGTACCTCGACCTTAAGAGTTCTGCGCTGAAGATCGAGGTCACCAAGACAGCGATTGATCAAGCCCGGGAAAACCTGCGGCTCCAGAGGCTCCGTTATCAGGAGGGCGTGGGGACCGCAACCGATGTGCTAGATGCGGTCACACTCCTGTCCACGGCTGAATCAAATTCCTGGAAAGCGCTCTACGGGATGAAGCGGGCCGAGGCGAATCTGCTGTACACGATGGGCCGTGACCTTGCGGGGGTGTATGGGAAGTAGAGAAGACCGTTCAAGCGGTTTTGGTTTTGACACTTCAAACGGTTTCAACAGTTCAAGCAGTTCAGTCACGAGGAGAGAGCATTCATCCATCATCGGCACTATCGTGGTAATCGGGTTCAACGAGGTCCGCACCTACTGGCCAACACTGCCTGAGATGAGGATCACGATTGGCATCCGTGCCATAGGACTCTTGATTCCGGGCATGCTCTACAAGATCGCGATAACTGCGAGTATCGAGACTGAGGGCTTTGAGATTGAACATTAACTCAACACAACGAGGCCGTGCGATGCCTCCCGCTCCAAATCTCTTTGTTCATTTTATGGCATAGAGTTTACCATCATGCGACGCTATGTACACGGTCCCGTCAGCACCGATGACGGGAGAGGAATACAAGTTACTTCCTGCTGAATAGCTCCACTTGAGCGTGTCATTGGGGCTTATGGCATAGAGTTTACCATCATCCGACGCTATGTACACAGTCCCGTCAGCAGCGATTGCGGGGGAGGAGTACAATTTACTTCCTGTTGAATAGCTCCATTTGAGCGTACCATTGGAGCTGATAGCATAGAGTTTGCCATCATCCGACGCTATGTACACAGTTCCATCAGCAGCGATTGCGGGGGAGGAGTACAATTTACTTCCTGTTGAATAGCTCCATTTGAGTGTGCCATTGGAGCTTGTGGCATAGAGCTTACCATCATCCGACGCTATGTATACTGTCCCGTCAGTAGCGATGACGGGGGAGAAGTCCAAGTTATTTCCTGCCGAATAGCTCCACTTGAGCGTGCCATCTCGGTTTATGGCATAGAGCTTACCATCATTCAACACTATGTATACGGTCCCGTCAGCACCGACCGCGGGAGAGAAGTACAATTTGCTCCCCGTTGAATAGCTCCACTTGAGCGTTCCATTGGCGTTTATGGCATAGAGCTTATCATCATCCGACCCTATGTACACGGTCCCGTCAGCAGCGATGGCGGGTGAGGAATACAAATAACCTCCCGTAGTATAATTCCACTTGAGCCTACCACTGGGGTTTATGGCAGAGAGCTTAAAATCATCCGACCCCACGTACACTGTCCCGTCAGCTCCGATAGTAGGGAAAGATGATACGGGGCTTCCTATTGTATAGCCCCACTTGAGCGTTCCATTGGGGTTTATGGCATAGAGCTGGTCTTCCCCCGACCCGACGTACACGGTGCCATCAGCACCGACGGCCGGGGAAGAGTTCACGAAATTTCCTGTTGTATAGCTCCACTTGAGCGTGCCGGCCGTATCACTCGCAACCATCAGGCTTTTGCCACTTGATTGAATATCACGCAGATATTCAGGCCAGGGACTGGCGCTGGCAGCGCTTACACCGTTCGTTTCACAAATCGTGTTTAATCCATCACTCACAGTAAGGCTCCAAGCACCGAACGCTAGCGCGGTGGCAATCAGAAATGAAAGGATCGCTTTGCTGAGGGTTTTGTGAACGTTGCGCATTGACGGTCTCCTCGTGCGTTTCTTAAACCCTGCACTGTCCTGAACGAAGGCCAGCACGGACTCAGTTCCAAGCCCCATTGTTAGGATGCCGCTCGGTACTCGCCAAATTCGGAACTTACCAAGTACACTATCCCCTTCTCGTATCAAAGGCGCTTAAGTTCTGGTTGACCTGTCGTTAATAATACTGCTATTGCAAGGGATAAAACATCGGCGAAAGCGGATCCCATCACTTGGACTCCTCCGACCCGACTTGCTCGCTGACCCGTTCAGGGTTCCTGGTCCGGCCCCAGTGTTGCTTGCGCAAACCCGTCCCGCCGAATCCACTACGTAGAAGCTTTTTACACCTGTTAACCTGAAAATTTCAGGGACAGCTGCAACGCGCGTCGGTTCGTCGATCGGCAGTCATTTCATATTGATTGATTTGATTAATGGCCGCCCGACGTGAACTTCAGATTGACGAATCTGTTCTCAAGTATACTACATTAAAAATTTGGAGGGAGGACTTGCCTATTGGAAGGCCATAACGATCGCAGTTTTTATTTTATGCAACTTAAGTTATAAGGCTGCTTGACGACGAGGACGTCCTCTATTGATGCCAGTATCTACAAACATATTTTTACTCTCTACCTGAGATTGTTCAATTGCCGCTGATTTAAGGTCTTCGGAACAGAAAAGCTACAACGAGTATCAAGGTGATCTGAATAAACAGTGATTCAGCACAGATATGGATTTATTCCTTATCCTTCAGCTGATCTTTCAGTGCCTGGTCAAAGGTAATGATCCTGCCGCCGTGCTTATTTCGAAAAATCAAGGCCTGCGTTTTGGAGGAAAATGCGATCCTACCGGTGTAGCTCATCACGCCCGGGATATCGCTCCCTTCGAGAAAGTATGCCTTATCAGCGTCGAGTAATTTCCCGGTCAGAAAATCTGCCACCTTCACTCCTTTGATCCTGCCCCGGTTCTGGTTGATAACCCCGGATGCGCAGGCCAAGCTGCAGGTCGATTTTGACGTGTCGTCATTAAAGAGAATTACAAAGCGAGTTTTTTCATACAGGTCCAGGTACATGCCGCAGACGGCGCAACTCTCCCTTTCAGCGGTATGCGCACTGGCATAGATGCCGGTTAAAAGAAGAGTTGTGATAATCAGGGATGCTGCCCTTTGGATGATGACGTTCAAATGTTCCCCCACATGTTTCCAGTCCCGCCTATTTCTACATTTCCATGCCTTCAGGATCTTTTGCCCTTCTCTTAAGAGCGGCTTCATAGCTATAGATCGTTCCACCGAAACCCTTTTTGAACATCTCAGCCTGTTTCTTCGAGCTGAAAGCGATCCAGCTTGGAGCACAGGAAGGCACTGCTTTACTTTTATACAGATACACCGCCTTCTCGGCACCTAGCCATTCTCCACTGATGAAGTCCCTTGTTTTCGCAGACTGAACCTTGTCCATATCCGTCGCCAGAACCCAGAGACCGCAGTGCGCGCAGCAATAGTGAACCTCTTCCCCCGTCTTCATGGTAACGACAAATGCGGTATTCTGATGATCAGAAATCGACATTCCGCAGGCCGGGCATTTATCCTGCGCTGTCGCTGCTACTGCCACAACAAAGACAAGCAACACTGCTAATGCTATCACAACTGTTTTAGCGTTTTTCATGAACCCTCCTTTTAGGCTAAGACGGCATCCCTGATTGACTAAGCCTATCACAAATTCGTCATACCCACGAAATAAAAATCCATTTTGTTCTCTTCAATGCTACATTATTTTACAATAATCTCTTCCGGGTCTTTTCCCCGTCGATAAAGTCACGAATTGTTTAGGTTTTAACAGCAATGCTCTTTCACGTTCTTCGAAAATCGGATTAAAGATGGCTCCACTCCAGAAGTACCCTGGTCTGTAAATAGGAAGGGCCAGATATTTCCGAAGTGGAGCGAGCTTAAAGGGGAGGACAGGCTATGAGTCCCGTCCTCAGTGATGCCTTGGACAGAGACATGGGCATATGTACATGCCTCTTATGGAGAAACACGTCAGCTTTGTACTTCGGTTTTAACGACAATTAGGATTTCGGAGGATGTTCTTCTTGAAAAGAGATTAAGAGAGGTTTGAAAAGTGGATTTACTATTTCAACGTTTTTGTCCTGAACGAGAGGCAGTTGGCCGCAGGGGCGTTGATGCACACAGGGCATGCCCCCGTTGGCAGACAGTGCTGGAGCAGATGGATGGCAGACGTCGAGATTCCCGATCATCGCATGATTGCCGTGCTCACTGGCAACCGAGAAGGAGGGAGGAATGGCGATGCTGATCCCTATTTCCAAGAGCACAATGATGGCGTGCCATTTCATGACAGAAATATAAATGCTTTCTAATCAGCTGTCAATGTAAAATTGCAATTATAAATAATTGCAGGCACCACGTCGTCCAGGAGCTTGTTGGACTTTTTTAATAAGATACTGATTTAATTTAAATTGTTCTTTTTATGTTTAAAAAATCTCTGTCTTTAATTTTATGAGTTATTTGTGTGAGAAAGTCTAAGTCCGACAGACTCCTGTCCGGAGAATTTCGACAATAGAAACACTGGTTTTCTGTGCACTATATTCCAATCTGTATTTATCGCCTAAGCCACTAAATTGATATTTCACGGTTATAGATCTTTGCGTTAGGACCCATTATCAATCAGAATTGAAAAATATCATTTGTATCATGCGGTGCATAAACATTCCTCTCTTCTAAGCTAAGGAAGTTCCCATTCTTCGGAACACATATAATAAGCTGAATTCAACAGCATCTCCCCGAAATTATCACTCGAAATTACTCGATACCATTGACATCGGCAAGCATCAGGCATATATTCTACTAGCATACGGTGAATTGTGAATTGAGTTTGACATTGTATAAGGAACTCGAATCTGAATATCCCCATCGCTGAATTTCAACATTCGTGATTCACTGCTCCATATTTGAATTACCATGCAGTTAAAGACATCGAGTAAGACATAGTTAGAATTTATTGTAGGAATTAAAATAAATTATTTTTCAGGATGCTCATCGGGGGGACCTTTTTGTTAAAAAACTTCAGGCTTTTTTTATCTATTATCTTCTTTCTCTCATTCTCAATTCAATATGCCGCAGCGTCAACCTATGTCGATGTTGAAGATGTTGATATATACAATACCCTTTCTCTGCTTGAGACGGAAGGCGTTATCAACGACGCCCTGCTCTCTACAAAGCCGTTAAGCCGCGTAGAGGTGGTCAGGCTCGTGAACGAGGCGGAAATAAATGCAGCAGGGCGAAGCGAATTCATAAAGGATCTGGTCCAAACCCTTAAGCAGAGGGTCAAGCCGGACGATGGTAACATCAAGCCCGTTGATTCGGTCTATGCTGCATATGTCAATACCAATGCGGACGTTTTAGCACCTGCTTATGGCGGTGAACGTGAAAAACAACAGGCCTTCAATGCCGATAATGACGGCGACCTCTATGACCGCGGTTCCAATTTTCGTGTTGGTTTTACCTCACGCCTGGAAGACCTGGGTCCGGTCTCAATCTACCTCAATCCCGAGTTCCGGGCATCCGACACCACAGAAGACGGGGTCCTGAAAAAAGGGTACGGTGTTCTCGACTTTTCATGGATTGATGTTGTCATAGGCAAGGATTCCCAATGGTGGGGACCGGGATATAGCGGCGCGCTTCTTCTTTCCAACAACGCCGAGCCCTTAACTATGATAAAGTTCACCAGCCCACGCCCACTGGCCCTGCCTTGGATATTCAAATATCTTGGCCCCTTTCAGTACGATATCTTTGCAACAAGACTTAATGATAATAGTAACAGAGTTCCCCCATCCAATCTGTGGGGTTTTCGCTTTGATTTCAAACCCCTTCCGATTATAGAAATAGGTCTTGAACACACAGAACAGATAAGCGGCGCACAAGACCTAGGTACGTGGGCAGACAGCGTTATAGGAACTGCTCAACACCAAGGTTATGATAACACCGATGGAAGAGCTGGGTATGACCTTAAACTAGCATTGCCGTTCAGGCTGCAGCCGATGCAGGTATATCTTGAGGCGGATGCAGAAGATAATGTCCATCTTATACCGTCCCAGTGGGCCTACCTTTCTGGCATCTATTTGCCAAGAATACTCAACTTCGAGAGGATCGGTGTGCGCGTGGAATATGCTACGACTCATATGTATAATCACCCGGGCCCAGTATGGTACACTCACGTGATCACCGGTGGCTACACGTACGATGACTTGGTCATAGGACACCATATGGGTACGGACTCAGAGGACCTTTTCGAGGAACTTTCTTACCATATGCCCGAAATCCACACGGACCTGTTTTTGTCCTATGATCAGGAAATACATAACATTTCCGGACCCGTGCTCGAACGCACAAAAGAATTCAAAATAGCAGGGAAACGCCGGATAGTAGAGAATGTGGATGTCACTCTCTCGTGTGGTTATGGCTGGGTCTACAACCCCGGCAACGTGGCCGGAACAACAAACAATGTGTATGAAGTGGCAAGCGAAGTGAGATATTGGTTTTAGTCAGTTTCATATGGATAGACAGCGGTATTATTTCGCTGCACGGCAGCGTGTTGCTACAATGGTTTCGAACGTAATGGCGTAATGCAAAGGATACATTCTGAATTGGCGGTCAATTGACTACAGTCTTTAGAAATAGTATTTTATGCAGAATTCTGATTCTCGATATAAATAACGGAGAGCGCGGATAGTCACCTGCTGCACCGGACAATTGTTTTCTAATATTAAATACTATTGAGTCTTTCAGTAATTTATCAGACCGGTGAAAACCATCATTGTGAGAAAAAGCGAAGCAATCTCCGTTTTCAAGAAATCGCACCCTCTAGATTGCGACTCCCACTCGCTAGGACAATTTGAGGGTTTTAATAGGACAGCAGGCTGTAGCAGCTATTCCACTTCTGGCCTTAGCTTGCCGTCATCAATATCGGGATTTCTTATATGAGCGTGCGCTGTTTGATCATAGAGGACGAAGCGGATACCGCTCGCTTTGTCTGCAATGGCCTCAAGGAAGCGGGCTATATCGTAACGTGGTGCAGCGAGAGCGTGAAGGGACTCGATCTTGCCGCCAGCGAACAATGGGACATCATGATCCTCGACCGAATGTTGCCAGGTAAGGTGGATGGACTGTCGATCATTAAGACCCTGAGAGAACTCGGCAAAACGACTCCGGTCCTGATTCTGAGCGCCCTCGCAAGTTTGAACGAACGTGTGCGCGGGCTGCGCGGGGGCGGCGATGATTATCTCACCAAGCCCTTTGCCTTTTCAGAGTTGCTCGCACGGGTAGAGGCGCTGACCCGCCGATCCAAGCTGTCAGAAGACGTTGGAGAGTTGCGGATCGCCGATCTTACACTCGATCTGCGGATGCGCAAGGTCGAACGCGGGGGGAAGCCGATCGCCCTGCAGCCCCGCGAATTTCGTTTGCTCGAATACCTGGTTAGGCACCAGGATCAAATCGTCACGCGCACAATGCTGTTGGAGTCTGTCTGGGACTATCACTTCGACCCCCAGACGAACGTGATCGATGTCTAGATCAGTCGTCTGCGCAGCAAGATTGACAAGGGTTTCTCGCCGCCGCTTCTGCATACGGTACGTGGCGCTGGCTATATGGTGAGCGCCCATGACTAATCTCTGGAGGTCCGTCGCATTTCGTCTAGCTCTCTTTTGCGGTGTGCTCGTCATCGGTTCCACTACTGTTTTTTCAGCTATTTTTTATTTCGGCACGATTAGAAAACTGGACCAGCAAGTCGACCAAAAAATAGTTTCCATTTCAGAACGGCTTGCAAACAATTTCGAAACCAGGGGGTTTGAGGCGCTGCAGAGGGAAATACAAACTCTCCTTACCGACAAGTTCGACGTCGATACAGAGATCTATTTTCTCGGTGGGCCAGATGGACAGAAGGTCGTCGGCAATCTGTCTGACTGGAAAGAGATTCCGGTGTCGTTCGATAAGCCAATTGATCGGGCAGTCAAGAATTGAGGGCTACATTTGAGAAAAAAGGAATTTCTTCCCGTGAGTTCCATTGATCTTACAGTTTCTTCCACGCTCCGTCATGATCTCGCGTCTCAGGACATACTATCCCGGGGAATGGATGTTGCGGTTGCAATTTCTCCGAAGGTAGTGTATATATCGCTATGCGCCCCGTCTTGAGGCCCTCCGATCTGCTGACTCTTTCTTTTCTTGTCCTGCTCTCAGGCATTGCTGTTCTTTCCGCGCGGATGAATCCCTCGTGGACCGGACTTCTCGCTACGTACACGGCGCTGGCAGTTACGATTTTGGCGGTTTCCGCATACCGAGCAAGGGCAGTCCCGGTAAAAAAGGGGTTCTACCTTTCGGTTGTCGTTACGACTATCACGGTCTTCTCTATTTTTAACAGTCTGGGGGTACTCATCGCAAGCATTCATACGACGACATTCGACGCTTACCTCATCATCGTTGATCATGCGCTCTTCGGAGTTAATCCGACGGTGTGGATGGAACGGCTGAGCAACCCGACTCTTTCAGCCCTTCTCCAGTTCGCCTACCTCAGTTATTATTTCATCCCCATCTCTCTCGGCGCCGTCCTCATCGCCAGAGGCAGGTTCGGGGAATTCGAAGAGGCCCTGTTCGGCATCCTGCTTTGTTTCTACCTCTCCTACGTCGGCTACCTGCTCATTCCCGCAATCGGGCCCCGCTTCACACTCGGCCATCTCCAGACCGGGAGCCTGCAGATTTCCCCGTTCATTGAAAAGATTCAGGATGCCCTGAACGGTCTCGAAAAAAACAAGACTGATGCCTTCCCAAGCGGCCATACAGCCGTTTCACTCATGACTCTCTATTATGCGTGGAAAGAAAAGGAGAAAAGACTTTTTACAGGATTAATTCCGCTCGTAGCAGGACTGATCGTCTCGACCGTGTATCTTCGGTATCATTATGTTATCGACGTCATCGCAGGAATTGCCTTGACGGTTTTGACCGTTTATCTGGCGCCGATACTGTTCGCTGCACTCTCACGCATAGCCCGGAAGACAGACAGCCGGATTCAGCAGGCCAGTTAATGCATTCGGCAAGAAAGGTTAATGCAATACGACAGGCACACGCGCATCGTTGAGACGGATAAAGTCAAATACCTTTCTCGTAGATCCTATACTTTTTGTACAATTTCCCACCCATGAGTTCGCAACCCTTACACACGACCGCGTTATCTTCCAGTATCCAGGACATCTCGGCCCTCTCGTACCCCTTTTTCTTCGCCGCCTTGAACGATTCTAGATATAGCAGCCCTTCGATCCCCTTTTTCCGATACTGTTCCTTTACCCCCATGAGCATGACGCGGATATCGCTGATTTTTCTCGAGTACCACAGAAACTTCAAGAGCTCAACGGGGCCAAGCTTTCCGTCGATCCTGGCGAGGACCTGGTTGTAATCAGGCACGGTCAGCATGAACCCTGCAGGGTTGCCGTCAACCTCGGCCATAACGGCCAGCTCAGGCATGATCAAGGGTTTCAATCTCTTGGCCATAGAATCGATCTCTTCATTGGTCATAGGCACGAAGCCCCAATTCTTGAACCATGCGGAGTTGTAAATATCCTTCACCTTTTCCAACTCGCTCTTGAATGCCTTCATATTCAAGGGACGGACCGTCAAGCCGGGAACTCGCGCCTTCACCCCGTGTGACAGTCTCTCAAGCCTGTTTCCTGCGGTGACCTCATCGACGTTCAGGATGAACGCATACAGGTCTTTGGCTTTCTGGAGGCCGCACTGTTCCATATAATCGAGGTAATACGGTGGCGTGTATGTCATCATGATCATGGGGGGAGAATCGAATCCCTCAAGAAGAAACCCACACTCGTCGTTCGTCGATGGATTCATTGGTCCACGCATGATCGAGATGTTTCGTTTCTTGAGCCATCCCGATGCTGTGTCGAAAAGCTCCTGCGCGATTGCGACGTCGGGCAGGCATTCGAAGTAGCCAAAGAATCCGGCCTGCTCGTTGTGGAGGTTGATGTGATTGCGGTCGATGATCGCCGCTATCCTGCCGACCGTTTCTCCGTTTTTGCGCGCAAGGAAACAGGCGGCTTCAGAGTGTTGAAAAAAAGGGTTCTTTTCGCTGAGGACGAATTTTACTTCACTCACAAGCGGCGGGACCCAGTTGGGATTACCTTTGTACACTTTCCACTGGAACCGGATGAATTCGTTCATCCCGTCGGCGCCGTTGACCTGTTCAATGTTCATGATCTCCCACCTATGTCGACTACGAAATTACGCCGAGCTTTCTTCCGGCTTTTTCGAACACACCGAGTACCCGGTCGAGCATTTCGTCGGTGTGGGTCGCCATGTAGCTCGTGCGTATGAGGCAGCGGCCCGATTGCGTTGCAGGTGGGACAACAGGATTCACGAACACCCCCTCATCATAGAGGATCTTCCACATCATGAATGTCCGCTGCATTTCACCGATAATGAGCGGGATGATCGGCGTCTCTGCGACGCCCGTGTTGTAGCCCATTTGTTTGAATGCCTGCATCATCTTACGCGTGTTGTGCCACAACCGCTCCCGTCGTTCGGGTTCCCGGTCGATAATATCAAGCGCCGCGATGACCGCCGCCACCGAGGCCGGTGGAGGACTTGCGGAAAAAATGAGCGGACGGGACGTGTGTTTCATGTAATGGATCACGTCCTTGTCGGCCGCGACGAAACCGCCGATAGAAGCTAGGGATTTGCTGTAGGTGCCCATGATCACATCCACTTCCTTCTCCAGGCCGAAGTGTTCCGCTGTCCCTCGGCCAGAGCCGCCCAGAACACCAATGCCGTGGGCGTCGTCCACCATGAGCCGCGCCCCGTATTTCCTGCAGACCTTGACAATGTCAGGGACCGGCGCGATGTCCCCTTCCATGCTGTATACACCATCCACGACCACGAGTTTGCCTCGGTTCCCGCTTTCTTTGAGAGTATATTCGAGGTTGTCCATGTCGTTATGCTTGAACTTTTTGACCTCGGCGAAAGACAGCCTGCACGCGTCGATAATACTCGCGTGGTCGAGTTTGTCGATCACGACCACGTCGTCTTTACCCGCGAGGGATGATATGATCCCGAGGTTGGTTTGATATCCGGTTGAAAAAGCGAGCGCCGCATCCTTGTGAAAGAAAGACGCAAGCTTCTCCTCGAGTTTCACATGGATATCAAGGGTTCCGTTCAGGAATCGTGAACCCGCGCAGCCGCTGCCATAACGCTTTACTGCTTCGATGGCTGCTTCTTTCACCTTAGGATGATTGGTAAGGCCGAGATAATTGTTCGATCCGAGCATGATCATCTTCCTGCCCTCGACGATCACCTCGGGACTCTGCTCCGATTCCACAACATGAAAATACGGATAGAACCCAGCGGCCATGACTTCTTTCGCAGCCGTAAACTTACGGCATTTTTCGAACAAATCCGGCGTTTTTGCTTCCTCAGCCCCAAGCGGAGTCGAATCTGCTGCTACAGCCATAGCTTTTTTTTGTACCATTGCCATGTGAGTTCCAGCCCTTTCTGTAACGGATACTCCGCCCGGAAGCGAAGGTCATTCTCAATCTTGCCGACATCGCATAGCCAATATTTCTGAGCGGCTTCCCGCATCTTCTGCCTGTTCGCAAGCGCCGGCTTTTTGACAAACAGACTTCCGATTTCGAATGCGAGGCCGATCAGATAAGCCGCACTGTAAGGAATTTTGACCGCGCGTGCTGCCTTCAGGTCGCCCGTGGAAAGCAATAACGTCCAGATTTCTGACCACGAGTAGGGCCTGTTCTCCGCGACAAAATATATGCTGCCGCTCTGTGTCCTTTGCTCGGCTGACAGAAGCAGCGCCGCAGTCAAGTCTTCAACATAGCACAGGTTTAAATATCGATCTCCTCCGGCCATCTCAAGAGTCAGGCCGCGGCTGGCCCAACGGAACAGTTCGTAAATATCCACATCTCGCGGTCCGTAGACACTCGATGGCCGGAGAATCACGATAGGAAAACGGTCTTTGTAGCCACTCACTTCGTTTTCGGCGAGCAGTTTGCTCCTGCCGTAATCAGACACAGGATGTGGTGTGTCTTCCTCTTTGACCGGTCGTCCATCCGGGCTCGGACCTGCCGCTGCCTGGCTGGACACCAGTACAAATTTTTCAATGCCGGGATTATATCGTATGCATGCTTCCAGAAGATTCTTTGTGCCGAGGTGGTTCACGAGATAAAAGTCTCGAGCATGTTTTGCTTTAGTAAGGCCGGCGCAATGGAATATGACCGAAACTCCCTGCACAGCGGGTGCAAGTGATTCGGGCATTGAGCAGTCGCCGTGCGTGATTCGCACGTTCATGCCCTCAAGCCAGCGCACATGAAGAGGATCCCTCACCAGACAGGTCACTGCATAATTGTTCCGGAGAAGCCGTTCAACAAGATGACTTCCCACAAAGCCGGTCCCACCCGTAACCAGTACCCGTCGGGAGCCTTGTTGCGCCATCCCCCCTCCCCCTACAGCGTATATAGCTATAGTGTATCCATATTATCGATAATGTCAAGACATGATGTCGAGACAAAAAACCTGATCCCATATTCTTCTTATGAACCAGGCCTTGTATAATGACTTACGTCTTTTGCCGTCAATTTTTTCCAGCTGTATGGACGTCCTATGGATGCTAAACCCGTGCCATATTGGATTTATTTACATCGCAGAAATTATCACGATATCAATCCATCGTTAAATTTCTTACATTTGCCCTAGCTGGAGAAGTCGGTGATTTTAAGCCCGTAGCGGAGGTGCTTGATTATATCGTTCGGAAAATGGTTCCGAAAAAAAATTGAGTACACATCGGGTGAGAGCAAATGCATCGAACGTAGCTTCTGTGATGGCATGGCATGCGGTGTGTGGAAGATCGTGCTAAATGCCTCAATCACCTTGATCGAATTAATGATATTAAGAATTCCCTCCCCTTTCGGGGTGAGCTAAGAAGCGGTGCTTTATCGTTTCAAAATGTAACGAGCGTGAGCCCGTGGATACTGCTTTCTTTAATTATAATTTTGTTACATTGTAGCAGATATATTGAATCTTTAGTCATTCTAATCATTTGCAAGACAAAAAGTATTCGTCATGTGGCGTGGGTGGGAGATCAAAAAGCTGCGGTCCTGATCAATTTCATCAATGTGGATTCATGGCTACGCATAGCGTAGACGCATTCATCAAACGAATTCGAGCAAGTCTCATGGCCGTGCGAAAAAAAAGCTCGCACATGAATAAGACGCTCACAATCATGCAAAATCGACCGCGTAGACATCTGCCAAGTGCATAACGTGAGGGAGAAGAGTGGAATGCAAAAATCTTCGGTCGCACACCATCTAAGCCTTGCCGAATTTAAAGGCTTGTGGAGTCTTAACTGTGCTTCGGCTTTTTCCAAGCATTCCTTCTGTACTTCAAGTACAGCTCTTCGACCTTCGTTCTCGCCCAAGGGG
>Ga0335081_10010609_pt1 | contig 14902 bp, 13 predicted proteins | sample Lox_Sample_35_FD_206713 | JGI IMG/M metagenome (GOLD analysis project Ga0335081, IMG submission 206713) | Soil microbial communities from Loxahatchee National Wildlife Refuge, Florida, United States - Lox_Sample_3.5 | ecosystem: Environmental > Terrestrial > Soil > Wetlands | place: USA...
GCGCACCAGCTCAGCCCGCTCATCTTCAGACAGCACGATCACCGCGGCAGAAGGACCCGGATGCGACATGCCCAGCAGACTAGCAGAAATAACACACAGTATTTCTGGCGCAGCACATTAGCGGCCGATGGGTGCCTGGTTGCGCCGGCTGGGGCTTGAGGCCAGTATGGCCGTGCCATGGAGATTACCGAGCTCCCGCCGACACCGCTGGTGCTGCCTGCCGGAGGCGAGCTGGTTCATATCCGGACCCAGCAATGGGCACTTGAGCGGTGGGAGGGAGGAGACTCGCCTAGCCTGGCAGTGCCCTGGGCCCGGAAGCCCAAGTTCTCGGTGAACGGGAGCCGCTCGTGTGCGGAGCTGGCTATCGTGCATCATCTGCAGGCTGGCGGCTGGAACGGCGTGTGGGTCAACGCCTTCCGGGGCGAGTTGCGCACGCAGTGGTTCCCGGCTGCGGCTGCCCGGCAGCTCGCCGAGGTCGGCGCGCCCGGGTGGGCGGTGGAGACCTTCGGCCGCCTGCGAGCCGCGAACGGCGGGACGCTGAGCGGCTTCTTCGACGTGTTCGCCTGGCGCGAGCCCGGCCAGGCCGCGTTCGTCGAGGCCAAGGTCGGGCCGGACCGGATCAAGCCGACTCAGCTCAGGTTCGTGGAGATCGCACTGCGCTTCCGCGGGCTGGAGGATTTCATGATCGTTGAGATCCCCGCGGTCTCCCCGCGCGGGGTATCAGCCCCCCAGCCCGGAACCGCCGCGGGCCAGGCCGCGGCACGGCGGCCGGCGGCCATCGGGCCGCGTTCCGGCGACCGGGACCTGCAGGCTGCGTTTCGCCGGCCTGCCCCGGCCGACCCTGGTCATGACGCCCTGCGGGAGCAGCAGTCCCGGCGCACGGTGCGGTAGACCGCAGACGAGGTGATCAAGGCGGTCGCGTCGTCCGGCGATGACGCCGCCGCGATCGCCCGGGCCGTGACCAGCTGGGCCGCGGGGCCGCACCTGCGGCTGACCGGGGGCACCGGTCCGACCTACCCGTCGCTCACCGTCGAGGCCGATTCCGGGCGCACTGAAGGTCTTCGCTGGCGCGGGGTGCTGGCCCTGTACGCCAGCCCCCACGGCGGACCGCCGGCCCTGGAGGTCCGCGTCAGGACAATGTGCCGGACGCCTCCGTATAACCGCCAGCCGTACCGTGGCGAGCTGACCGGGGGGCTGCATGCCCTGGGCATCCCGCGGCTCGACCGCGAGACAGACCTGTCCGGTCTGCGTCCGGAAATCCCGCTGTGCGAGCTGACCGCCGGCCGCCTCGACCGCCTCCTGGCACTCATCGACCGCTGGATCACCGACGTCCGCGCACACGCCGCCGAACCCGAAACGACCACCGAGCAATAACATTTCGCGCACACCAAGCCGCCGTAGCGCATGAAAGTCCGGTGCGGTCGCGTGGCTGTCAGTGCCGCACCGAACGGGGTGTTCGGTTGCTGGCATGCGTGGCCGTGAGCCATCCTTGTGGCCGTCTACGGAAATGGTCAGGGACTGCTGGGCAATCCAGCCATGATGCCGCGGCGGCTGCCGGTGGCGGCGGGAGCGTTGTGGCCTTGCCCGATGCACCTCACCGATGCGCGCCGTGGCGATGGCTGTGGACCTGAGGGCTTGGCGAAGGTCAGGCCAGCAGTTCCTGGACCGCCGCCTTCAGGCTGGCCAGCGCCTCGCGATAGAGCCGGGGGCCATAGGAGACCCGCGCCACGCCCAGTTCACGCAGCTTGGCCAGGTCCGGACCTCCGGGCCTGGTGTTGCCATTGATCGGCCCGGGCACGCCGGCGACCAGGGTGGCGATGTCCTTCTCGTCACTGACATCGATCGGGTAGATGCAGTCGGCCCCGGCCGCCAGGTAGAGGCCACATCGGCGTACCGCCTCCGCAACCCGCTCCTCCTCGGGCACCCCGGATGCTGGCAGGAAGGTGTCGGCGCGCGCGTTGAGGACGATCGGGACCCCGGCGTCGTCGGCGGCGGCCCGGATGGCCGCCAGCCGCTCGGCGTGCGCGCCGGCGTCGACCAGCCCGCCCGCCAGGTGGTCAGTGTCCTCCAGGTTGCAGCCGACCGCGCCGATCTCCAGCAGCCGGTCCACCAGGTCCCGCGGCTCCATGCCGTATCCCGCCTCGGCGTCCACGGTGACCGGGACCGGCACCGCCCGGGCGACCCGCCCGGCTGCGGCGAACATCTCCTGCCACGGCGCGCCCTCGCCGTCGGGGTAGCCGAGCATCGCCGAGATCGCGGCGCTGGCGGTGGCGACCACGGGGAATCCTGCCTCGGCCACGATCTTGGCACTGGCCGCGTCCCACACGTTCGGCAAGACGAGCATCTTGCCGGCGTGATGCAGCTCGCGGAGCCTGTCGGCATGGGCCTTCAGGTCAGCGGTCATGGGTGTCCTCCACGTCATTGGGTGTCTTGCCGGGAGCATGGCCAACCAGCCAGGCCCTCGCCTCTACCGGTCACGGGCCCTTACGATGGCAATGCTCTGCTTCACGTCAGGCCGCTAACTGGTTAGACCCCGCAGCAAACCGGAAATCACCGGGCAGCGTGATCCGGTTGCCCAGCGATACTGGCAGGCCTGGCGGCTCGGCATTGATACGGGCCTGTACTAGGCGGCCACCCGACGACGGCTGCGTCGGCCGGTCGGTCTGCACACTGCGGGCGGGCACTAATCCGCCTGATCTGGCGCCGATCTCAGCAGGTTGGCACGGCGGTCAGGGCAGCACGAGAATGTGTCATCTGTACTAGCTGAGCCGGACGCCTGGGGCAGCGGCAGGCTGACCCGGGGACCGGGATCTGGTATGCCGCTCACCCTCCCTTCGTCTTCGTCGTCGCGGATTTGGGTGCCTCGCATGCGTGGTTACCGGGCGGTCCCCGTGCCGCTCATCTGGGGTGGCGGTCTACGCTGCGGAACATGGACCGGCACGAACACCGCGAGGAGCGATCCGGCTCGGCGGCGCAGGCCGCCCAGTGGGACGCGAGGTACAGCGAGGGCGACGGTGCGAGGTGGAGCGGACGCCCGAACGGGCGGCTCCTTGCAGAGGTCGCCAGCCTCAGGCCGGGCCGGGCACTGGACGTTGGCTGCGGCGAGGGCGCCGACGCGATCTGGCTCGCCAGCAAGGGCTGGACGGTCACCGCCATCGACATCTCCGATGTGGCAGTGACCCGGGCGCGGCAGGCAGCCGAACGGGCCGGCGCCGCCGTCGAGTGGGTCCACGGGGATGCCCTGCACACACCGTTCCCGGCCGGGTCGTTCGACCTGGTGTCGATGCAGTACCCAGCGCTGAACAAGGCCGCCGGCGAGGCCGCCGTGCGGAAGCTGCTCGACACGGTGCGTCCTGGCGGGCTGCTCCTGGCCGTTTACCACGATCTCACCGATGAGCACCGCGAGCACCTGGAGTCGCAGGGCGTCGACCCGGCGGACTATGTCGATGCGGACGACCTCGGCCGGCTGCTGGGCGGCGAATTCACGATCGAGTTGCACGCGGTCCAGCCGCGCATCGACCCACCGCCCGATCACCGGGACATCGCCGATGTCGTCCTGCGCGCCCGGCGCCGCTGAAGCACGGCCCGGACCAGTGTTCGCCCATGGCGGGTGCGGCTGAACAGGTCGCCCTACTGCGCACTCGGCACTTCAGTCTGGTCGCCGGCTGCGACAAGCAGTGGGCTTATGCGGGCCTCATGCCACCCCCGCCGCCGCCCAGCGCGATGACAGCGTACCCAAGCTGGGGCTTATGCCTGGCCGGAATTGGCCTTCGGCGCGGCGCCGGTCCTGCGGGAGATCCCGAACGGGGTACGCCAGGCGAGCCGCCGATAGGAGCAGTGCGCGGTCAAGAGCGGGTCTTCCCCGACCGGATCATCTCCAGCGCCTGAGCCACCCGCCGCTGCCGGGTCTCGGCCCGCTTGGCCCCAGCGATCCAGCGGGCGTACTCCTTGCGGTGCGTGAAGGCCATCTGCTCGAACTAGGCAGCGGCCTGCGGGTCGGCGGCCAGGGCCGCCGCCAGCGCCTCGGGCACCTGGACCTCGCGCGGCATCCGGTCCAGCTCGATGGTCACCTCGGCCTGGTCGCCGGCCTGGACGCCGGCGCCGTCGCGCACCTGACGGTTCAGGCCGACCAGGAACTCCCCGCCCATGCGGGCCACGCTGGTCCGCCAGGTGTAGCCGTTGACGGTCGCGACCACAGGGAATCGTCTGGCGCCTTCTCCCACCGCCGCCACCTGGGTCTCGTCGAGCACCACGGCGGCGACCGGGCCACGCCGCTGCAGCTGCGCGCGGAACCGGACAACTCCCATGCACCTATCCTCGCTCACCGGACCGGCCGCCCAGACCCCGCCCGGGCATGACGCCCGAAGCACGGGGCCCACGACCGGACGCCAACGAGCCCCGCTGGGCGCCTGACGCTGGACAACTGGCGTCCGATCCTGGCCAGCACGCAGTGCCGCCGATCTGGACGGGATCCCCGTTCGCTGGGAGACCGTGCTTCAGGGCTCCGAATTGGGCGTTCTGCGCGGGCGGCAGTCGCGCCACGTCAGGGACGGTCCGAGATGGCTGAGTTTGCCGTGTTTGATCACAGCGCGGATCGCCTGGACTATGCTGTCGGCCACGTTGAGCTCGATCATGCTGACCACGCGCCCTTCGGGGTCGTCTGTCACGGCGCCGGGCGTGCCGTTGACCCAGGCCAGCCGGAGGCCGAGGAGCCGGTCCGGGCGGAGCAGGCCGACGAGCAGCCGTTTGACGCGCTGCGGCGCGCCAGTGGCTTCCGGGCCACTTGTGCTTTGCCGCTGCCGTCCGCGTGGAGCAGCGCGCCGGGTGCCAGCATGCCGAGAAGCGTGTTTATGTGCCCGCCCGGGGCGGCAACCCCGGACCTGCTGGCCCGGCTCGTGACTGAATGGACCGGCTGGGCAGCGACCCGGATCTCCATATCATCTGCACACGTTCTCCATATCTCCTGCACATGTGCGCGTTCCCGTGCTGGGTGAGCGGAACCTGAGCACTCTGGCGGGCCGGCGCCTTCTTGTTACGGGCCGGTCACCGTCGGGTCGTGCCGTCCGCCGGCAACGTGGGGGGCTGACACCTGTGAACTTCCACCGATTCCCTGCGAGTGGCATGGCTCATCCGGGTGAGCGGGTGGCTGACCCGGTGTTGATCGTCCGGGATGGGGCAGGGGCCGAGGTGCCGTTGAGGGACGGACGCCGGCTCGGTTTGGCTGAGTATGGCGACCCGGACGGCGTGCCCTGTTTTTACTTTCATTTCGCGCCCGGTTCGCGGCTTGACCCGGCGGTGTTGTTCGCCCGGTGCCCGGCAGCGTTGGCGGGCATCCGGCTGATCGCGGTGGACCGTCCTGGGTTCGGGAGGTCTGACCGGCAGCCGGGCCGCGGGTTTGCTGACTTCTCCTCGGATGTGCTCGCTGTCGCTGATTGCCTCGGCCTGGACCGGTTCGCTGTGCTCGGCCTGTCGGCGGGGGGCGGCTACGCGCTGGCGTGCGCATCTTTGATTGCGGAGCGGGTGTCGGTGGCCGTGGTGGTCAGCGGCATGCCTTCGGTCAGCCGGCCGCAGGAGCGGCGCGCGCTGGCGATGGGGAGCCGGGTGCTGTACCGGCTGGCGGGGCCGGTACCGTGGCTGGTACAGCTGGTCATGGCGCTGCTGTTCCGCTTGACGATCAGGCTGTTGAGACGGCCCGGGCGGCCCGCTATGCGGGAGGACATGGGCCTGCCGTTTCCGCCGGATGTGCTGGCGGACCCGCAATTGCGGCCGCTGGTCATCGCGGACCTGACGGAGGCGGTGATCCGCCCGGGGACACGGGGGCTGGTCGACGAGCTGGCGCTGTACGCGCGGCCGTGGGGGTTCCGGCTGGACCAGATCACGGTCCCGGTCCACCTGTGGCACGGCGACAGTGACGTGAGCGCGCCTACCGCGCTGGCCCGCGCCGCTGCGGCCGTCATCCCGGCATGCCAGGCGGTGCTTGTTCCCGGAGGCCACACCGCGCCATTCGGCCATCTCGAGGAGATCCTCAGGCCGGTCCGGGAGGCCGGCGAGCGCGCACATCGCCGGGAGGCCAGCCAGTGAGGAGATGCTCATGAGCTTGCTGGACAATCTTCGCTTTGCCATCCAGCGACGCCGCGGACCGGGCGCGAACGCCGCACGCTGCGGCCACCTGGACCAGATCCGGGATGTCACCCGCGGCTCGGCTGGCTGCGAGCAGTGCCTGGCGCTGGGTGACAGCTGGGTGCACCTGCGGATGTGCATGACCTGCGGGCAAGTGGGCTGCTGCGACTCCTCCAAGAACAAGCACGCGCACCGTCATGCCGACGAGGTCGGTCATCCGATCGCGCGGTCGGTCGAACCGGGCGAGGACTGGATGTGGTGCTTCGTCGACTCCACCATGGTCCAGGCGGCCCGGTCATGACCGGCGGCTGCTTGGCTGCGGGGGCGCCGCGCTTGAGGTGGTTCTTGCCAGCGGCACCAGCTGGCCCGGGATGACCTCCGTGGCGGGCGCCCCGGCGGCGGCCCGGCAGGAAGGGGGCCTGGCTCTTTCCAGCGCGGCCGGCCGCTGGGTGCTGCTGGCCACCGTGCTCGGCTCGGCGATCACCGCAATCGACGCCACCGTCGTCGGCATCGCGCTGCCGTCCATCGGCACCGAGTTCGGCACCGGGCTGGCCGCGCTGCAGTGGGTGGTAACGGCCTACACGCTGACACTCGCCGGATTCTTGCTCGTCGCGGGGGCGCTCGGTGACCGGTACGGGCGGCGGCGCGTCTTCATCATCGGCGTGACGTGGTTCGCCGTGGCTTCACTGCTGTGCGGCATCGCCCCGAGCGCGCCGTTGCTGATCACGGCGCGAGCGCTGCAGGGCATCGGAGGGGCACTGCTCATGCCGGGCAGCCTGGCGATCCTGCAGGCGTCGTTCACCCCGGACGACCGTGGCCGGGCTATCGGGGCGTGGTCTGGTCTTGGCGGTGTGGCCACCGCGATCGGCCCTTTCGTCGGCGGCTGGCTGGTCCAGGCCGCGTCGTGGCGGCTGATCTTTTACATCAACCTGCCGATCGCAGGCGCCGTAGTGGCGATCGCAGCCCGGCGCGTGCCGGAGTCACGCGACCCGGCCGCGCGTGGCCGGGTGGACCTTCCCGGTAGTCTGCTGGTCACCGTCGGCTTGGTCGGGGTGACCTTCGGGCTCACCGAGGGCCCGGCGCTCGGCTGGAGCTCCCTGGGCGTGCTGGGTGCGCTGGCTGCCGGGGTGGTATCGCTGGCCGTGTTCGCCTGGCATGAGCGCCGGGCCAGCAATCCGATGCTGCCTGTTGGCATCTTCGCGTCCGGCCAGTTCGCCGCGACGAATGCGGTCACGTTCATCGTGTATGGCGCGCTCGGCGGCGCCTTGTTCCTGCTCCCGATCGAGTTGCAGCAGGTGTCCGGGTACACGCCGCTGCAGGCCGGCGTGTCCTTGCTCCCGGTCACCGTGATCATGCTCGCCCTGTCCGCCCGTTCGGGGGCACTGGCCGCCCGCATCGGGCCGCGGCTGCAGATGAGCATCGGGCCGATCCTGATCGGCGCGGGGCTAGCCCTGGCCGCCCGTATCGGGCCCTCCGGCAGCTACCTGACCGACGTATTGCCCGGCGTGCTGGTCTTCGGGCTTGGGCTTGCCGCAACCGTCGCCCCGCTCACTGCCACCGCCCTGGCCGCGGCACCTAGTCAGCACGCCGGCATCGCGTCTGCGATCAACAACGACGTCGCTCGTGCCGCCGGGCTGATCGCCGTGGCTGTGCTGCCGGCCGCCGCCGGTATCACCGGGTATGCCTACCAGCATCCCAGTGCCTTCGATCACGGCTTCACCACGGCGGTCCTGCTGGCCGCGGCGGTATGCGCCCTCGGCGGCTGCCTCGCCGCGATTACAATCCGCAACCCGCCGGTCAAGCCCGCCAGCCGAGAGCGGCCGTGCTTCAACTGCGCAGTCGACGCGTCCGCACTCGTCGGCAGCACGGAAGGCCGCTAAGGTGGCCGGCATGGCGCGACCGGTACTGCTGGTCGTGGATGACGAGACGGCCAGCCTGCGGGCGCTCGCGAGCGAACTGGAATCGCGGTACGGGGCCCATTACCTGATCGTGGCCAGCCCCTCGGCGCAGGACGCGCTCAGCTGCCTGGCGGACCTCCGGACCGAGGGCGCCAGGGTGGCGTTGGTCCTGGCCGACCACTGGATGCCCGGGGGAACCGGCACGGAACTGCTCGCGCGGGCGCGCGAGCTGCACCCGACGGCGCGGCGCGGATTGCTGTTCTCCTGGTTCGATCGGGCTGCGTCCGCGCCGATCCTGGAGGCGATGGCGCTCGGGCAGATCGAGTTCTACCTGCCCAAGCCGGCCTGGTCACCCGATGAGCAGTTCCACCGGGTGATCACCGAATCGCTGGAGGAGTGGTGGCGCCAGCACGGCGCGGGCCGGTTCGAGGCGGTGACCGTGATCGGCGAGGATCCGTCGGCCCGGGTCCACCAGATCCGCGACATCCTGGCCCGCAACAGCGTCCCGTTCGGCTTCATCCGCCGCGACTCCGCCGAGGGCCGCGCGGCGCTGCGGCGGCTCGGCGTGCCGCAGGACGCCGGGCCGGTGGTGGCGCTCTACACCGGCGCGGTGCTGGTGGACCCGTCCAACGTGGAGGTAGCCGCGGCCCTCGGGCAGACGGTGCGGCCGGACGACCGGGCCTACGACGTTGTCATCGTCGGGGCGGGCCCGGCCGGGCTGGCCGCGGCCGTCTACAGCGCCTCCGAAGGGCTCAGCACCGTGCTCCTGGAGCGGGAGGCGTTCGGCGGCCAGGCCGGGACCAGCTCCCTGATCCGGAACTACCTCGGCTTCCCGAGCGGCATCAGCGGGATGGAGCTCGCGTTGCGGGCGTATCAGCAAGCCTGGAATTTCGGGGCGCACTTCGTCTACGGCAATCCCGCGGTCGCGCTGGCCGAGGACGGTGCAGCGCGCGTCGTGACGCTCCAGGACGGCAGCCAGGTCCGCGGCCGCGCGGTGGTCATCGCCACCGGCGTGTCCTACCGCCGCCTGGATGCACCCGGGCTGGAATCGCTCGGCGGCGCCGGGGTCTTCTACGGTGCTGCCACCGTGGAAGCCCAGGCCATGGCTGGAAAGCCGGTCTTCGTGGTGGGCGGCGGGAACTCCGCGGGCCAGGCCGCCCTGCACCTGGCGAAGTACGCGCGCACGGTGACCATCCTGGTCCGCTCGCATACCCTGGCGGCGAGCATGTCCGAGTACCTGATCCGCGAGATCGGCCACGCGGCCAACATCGACGTCCGCTACCGCACCGAGGTGGCCGGCGCGGGGGGCGACGGGCGGCTGCAGCACCTGGACCTGCGCGACCGGGACAGCGGCCAGGTCGAGCAGACCCCGGCGGCGGGCCTGTTCGTCCTGATCGGGGCCCAGCCGTTCACCCAGTGGCTGCCCGGCACGGTCGCCCGCGACCAGTGGGGCTACCTGCTCACCGGGCCCGACGCCACCGGCCGCTGGCGGCAGCCGCGGGCTCCGCTGCTCCTGGAGACCAGCATGCCCGGCGTGTTCGCCGTCGGCGACGTCCGGCACGGGTCGGTCAAACGGGTCGCCTCCGCCGTGGGCGAGGGCTCGATCGCCATCCGCCTGGTGCATGAACATGCAGCCTTGCCGCCGCATGACGCCCCGGCGATCCAACGCCCATGAGCTCAGTGCATCGCTGGCCTCAAGTGTTGTGATGATGATGCCGTGACCAATATCCGGTGCGTAAAAGGCTTAGCAATGGCAGCTGGCGACGTGAACGAGTTTGGCGCGGCACAAGGCCCGCGCATATCAGGTCGATCTGGGCGCAAAAGCGCATGCCGTCTGCGCAGTTCTTCTGCGTTCCGAACCGGCGATCCGGCCGCAGGCCGCCCAGGTCAACGTCACTTTCCGTGATTAGCCCTGCTCCTGGCTTACGCGCCGATCCGCCGTCGCTCACCGCCATTTAGTCCAGCGGCTCCACCCGGTAGTCCCCGCCGTCCTCGACCAGCAGAACCCCTTTGCCCTTGCCCAATGGCGGGACAACCCGGCCGGCGAGCCCGAGCACAGCGGCCTCGATGGTGGGGCTGTGGCCCGCCACCAGCGCCCGGCCGCCCTCGGGCAGCCCCGCCACCACCTGCCGCAGCGCCGAGCCGAGCAGCCAAGACTCGCGCTCGACCAGGTCCGGGTCGATGGCCCGGATGTCCGTCAGGTCCGCTCGCTTGCCCGCTGCCCTGGCCGCGTCGCGCCAGCGATTCTCCACCGAGCACCGCAGGCCCGCCGCCGCGGTGATCGGGGTGTCGTCCTGGCCGGCCGCATGCCGCAAGATTTCCAGCATCTGGGTGGCGCGGGCCGCGCCGGTGGACACGAATGCGGCGTAGGGCGGGTGCAGCCCGTCCCGGCCGATCACCTCGGCGTCTGCCGCTCCCTCCGGGGTCAGGCGGTCACCCTCGTTATCGGTGTGCCGGCGCAGTTCCACGTACCGCATGAGCGGGTCTTGCCCCGTCGTGGCGCGGTCATGCTCGTCATGGCCGAGATCACGACAGGCGTCCTAACCGCCGGGCAGGTGAGACGGCCCCGAGGCGTCATGTCACGCCCTGGTCGTGAACGGCCGCAGGCTGCCGGCGATCATGCGGCCGCCGCCCGCCCCCGGCGGGCCGGTAACTGTCATGGGCCGCGAGGGCGTATCCGGGTTATGATCGGTTCCCCGGCGAGATGAGGGGCGGGGCGATGACGCAGGTAACGGAGCATCTCGAAACCCACGGCGTCCCGTTCGAGCCCATAGCGCACCAGCAGACCTACACCTCGATCGCCGAGGCGAGGGCCCTCGGCATCGACGCCAGCGAGGTTCTCAAGACGGTCGCGATGCGCGTCGCAGACGGCTACGCCCTGATGGCGGTCCCGGCAACCTGTCGCCTCGACATGCATCTGGTCCAGGCAGCGGTGGGCGATCGCCATGCCCGGCTTGCCACCGAACAGGAGCTGCTACGGGACTTCCCCGGCATCGAGCTGGGCGCCCTGCCGCCGCTCGGCTCGCTGCTGGGCGCACCGCTGTACGTCGATCAGGAGGTGCTCCAGCACGAAACGGTGGTCTTTGCCGCAGGGAGCCAGACCGAATCCGTTCAGATCAAGACGGCGGACCTGCTCCAGCACGAGCAGGTGACGACCCTGCCGTTGATCAAGCATCCTGACGAGAATGACAAGGACTGGCTGCGGTAGTCACAGGTCTACACCTCCTGCGGCACGCATAGCCGGCAGGCAACACGCCGGTCCTGAGATCGGATCACACTCAGTGAGGGTGCTGGCGGGCCCAGTGCGCAAGTATCCGCCGTTCGGGGCGACACCGAGGCCTGACGGCCTGACCGCTGATGGAGCACAGAATCGAATGCTCCGCGCGTCCGAGGTGGCGGTGCGGCAACGCTCGCAGATGCCGCTGATGGTGCGGCAAATCTCCTTGTGCCCGGGATTAGCGTGCCCGGGATTGGCCGCTCTGCCTTCCTGGGGAAGTGATTTCAAAGAGCGGGTGCGGAGCGTGCTCGGGCTCAGCGCTGCAGTCCATCCCATGACCATCGCGCTCTGGCACCGCGGCCGCCTTGGGAAACGGTGACCGAAGTCCCGCGGGCGCAGGGCCGAACTGCCCTGCCCTTGGCCGTCCGGCCGGAGAAACAGTGGTCCATGCTCAGGCATCATGCCGGAGTAGGGGGCCTGGCCTGCCGCATCGGGGACCCGCGATGCGGTTGGCCTGCGGAACGCTGTCAATGAGGAGGTCGGCTGGCTGCCGGGCAGCAACGCTGGTGAGGAGGCTGAGTGGATGAGACCACGGTCACGGGTCCCCCGTGGCGTGCTGGTCGCCACTGGGGCGGTCGTGCTGGTCGCCGCCGGGATCGCGGGCTACCTGAGCTTTGGCTATCCGCCGTGGGAGGCAGCGGCCATGACCCTGCTCACGCTGACCACAGTCGGGTTTGCGTCCAGCAGTCATCTCTCAACTGGTGTGCTGGTCTTCACCGCCGGGCTGGCCTTCCTCGGCGTCGGCCTGTTCTTCGTCATCCTCGGCCTGGCCGCGACCGCGATCGTGGAAGGCCGGGTGAGCCTGTTCTCGCGGAGCCGCCGGATGCGCCAGCGCCTTGATGAACTACACAGACACTTCATCGTCTGCGCCTACGGCCGGGTCGGCCGGTCCATCGCCCGGGAGCTGGAGGCCGGCGGCATGCCGTTCGTCGTCGTGGACAGCAAGGCCGAACTGGAACCGGAGCTGGAACGCGACGGGCGGTGCTACCTGATCGGCGATGCGTCGGACGAGGCGGTGCTGCGCGAGGCAGGGATCGAACGAGCCCAGGGGCTGATTTGCGCCGTGGACTCGGACGCCGAGAACGTCTTCATCACCATCGTCGCCCGCTCGCTCAGCCCCGATCTGCTCATCGTGGCCCGGGCCGCCCGGGAGCAGTCAGCCGACCGGTTGTACCGAGCGGGCGCTACCCATGTGGTCTCACCGTATGTGACCAGTGGAAGGCGGATGGCGAATCTGGCCGTCAGGCCCCACGTGGTGGAGTTCTTCGATCTCGCACGCGCCGGCCAGCCCGACCTGCGGCTGGAGGAGCTGGCGATCACCGAAGGGTCCCCGCTGGCAGGCCGGAGCCTGCGGGAGCTGCGCGGGCCGGCAGTGCCATTGCTGGTCCGCCACCCCGACGGGCAGCTGATCGCCAACCCTGCCCGCGAGCTCCAGCTACAGCCCGGCGACGTGCTAGTCGTCTTCGGTGAGGTCAGCGACCTGAACCCGCTCGACCGCGACTAGGACACCGGCACTTCACCACGACTCGTCACCCATGCCTGATGCCTGATCGTCGCTCACCTCATCGTGCCCGACAGGCCAGCCCGCCGGACCCAGGTGACCCGAAGCCCGGCAACGGCGCCCGGCCGGGGTCGACGAGGCAACCAAGATGCACCGGCTAGGCACGCAGCATTGCGCAGCAATGAGCTCCCCGCCCATACCTGGGCGATCTGTGCGCTCAGCGCCGGATACCGCATCCATGACATAGCCGCTCGTATCGGCAGGTTTGCTCAGCCTCTGGACAAGAGTCGCGCAGCGTGACGACTGCTGATCACAGCCATCGCGCGATATCCGCTGGTGAGCCCTGGCCGAGGGCCGACCCGGTTGAAACACGGTACCGTCCGGGTCATGGCCACCAAAGCCGAGCGGCGCGCCGCGCGCGAACGCGTGAGCGCCTACCACGAATCGCAGCTGGCCGGACTTCTTGGCCACGTCGGGGCAGAGATCGACCGCTACCGTGCCGGCGAGATCGACGCCTCTGCCGCGGATGAGACGATCCACCACTACCACCGTGCCGCCGCAGAACTGTGGAAGTTCTGCCTCGCCCGAGGCGGCGGCGCTCACGTCGAGTTCATCGCCGGCCTCCTCGACCGCATGACCGCCGACGCAGAAACCATCGACTGGCGGGAACGCGCCGCACCGCGACGACACCAATGACCGAACCGTGCTGCGCTCCCCGTGCGGGGTGCCGGGGTCTGTCAGGACCGTGGCCACGCCTCACGACGGTTGAGCGCGCTAACCGCCGTTCTGGAGTGTGTCCTGAAAGGGGAGTGAGGCGATGTAGAAGGTCGCCGGCATGAACCGTGCTGTGCCAGTGATGGAGGCTGGCCCTCCGGGTTCGCCGTGCAGGCGGGGAGCCCAAACCGCTGCAAGCTGCGCCGGTTAAGAGCCGGGGTGGTGAGCGTTGCAGGAAAAGGCCCGCTGTCAGCGGGTCAGGTGCGTGACGAGAAGACGAACGTGTGTGAACCACTGCTGACGCATCGATAGGCGGAACGATGGCATCAAAACCGGGGGAGTGCAGAACTCCCGGGACAAAGGCGCGCCGTGCTGGCGTGCCCTCAGTCAGGGGGCGGCCTGCTTGCTGCCCTGGCGGTGCCCGGTGTAGAGGTGGCGTGATCTCGTCGCAGGCGCTGGCGTGGAACAGGAGAACCTGTCGCCCCGATAGTGGCGGCCAGGCGGTCAGGGCAGCCCAGCCTGCTGGCCGCGAGAGGGAGGACCGCAAGCGGCGGACACCGTGAGCGGCAGAGTACCGGTGCGGGGCACAGGGACGGGACGGCCCGTCGTAGCGGTGAAGGTCCTGTAATGGGGCTGGAGCGAAGGGGCCGTGCAGACCAGGATCATCCCGGGGCCAACCCAGATGGGGAGGAGCCTGGGGAGCGATCCGGGCCGAGGGTGAAGTCGTTTGAGATCGACAAGCGCCTGATGGTTCAGGCGTGGGAGAAGGTCCGGGCCAATAACGGGGCGCCGGGCGTGGACGCGGTCGGCATCGGCCTGTTCGCCGAGCACTGGCAGGACAACATGTACAGGCTGTGGAACAGGATGAGTTCGGGGAGCTATTTCCCGGGTCCGGTGCGGGGCGTGGAGATACCGAAAGATCATGGGGAAGGCGTGCGTTTGCTCGGCGTGCCCAATACGGCTGACCGGGTGGCGCAGACTGCGGCGGCGATGCTGCTGGAGAAAGAACTGGAGCCGGTTTTCCACCGCGACAGCTACGGGTACCGTCCCGGGCGCAGCGCGCATGACGCGCTGGCCGTGTGCCGCCGCCGGTGCTGGTCGCAGGACTGGGTACTGGATCTTGATATCCGGGCCTTTTTCGACTCCGTTCCGCATTCCCTTTTGCTGAAAGCGGTCGCTCACCACACCAGCGAGCGGTGGGTCCTGCTGTACATCTCGCGGTGGCTTACCGCGCCGATGCAGATGCCGGACGGGACTATCACCGCACGGGAGAAGGGAACCCCGCAGGGTTCCCCGATTTCGCCCCTGCTGGCTAACCTGTTCATGCATTACGCGTTCGACACATGGATGGACCGGGAATTCCCGGGCTGCCCGTTTGAGCGCTATGCGGAC
>Ga0335081_10010612_pt1 | contig 14900 bp, 18 predicted proteins | sample Lox_Sample_35_FD_206713 | JGI IMG/M metagenome (GOLD analysis project Ga0335081, IMG submission 206713) | Soil microbial communities from Loxahatchee National Wildlife Refuge, Florida, United States - Lox_Sample_3.5 | ecosystem: Environmental > Terrestrial > Soil > Wetlands | place: USA...
TCCCGGCGGCACGGTCGCCATCCAGGCCATCACCATGGACCACCAGCGTTTCCTCGCTACCCGGCGCAGCTTCAGCTGGATCCAGAAATACATCTTCCCCGGCGGCATCATCCCGTCCCTGCAGGCGATCGACGAAACCCTCGCGGCCCACACCACGCTGCGCGTGACGCGGCAGCGTGAGCTCCGGCCGCACTACGCCCGGACCCTGCACCTATGGCGGGAACGCTTCCTCGGCCAGTGGCCCCGCATCCACGCCCAGGGCTTCGACGAGACCTTCCGCCGCATGTGGGAGTTCTACCTCGCCTACTCCGAGGCCGGCTTCCGCAGCGGCTACCTCGGCGTCAGCCAGCTCCAGATGACCCGGGAGCCGGCATGAAGCTCAACGGCAAGGTCGCCTGGGTCCTCGGCGCATCAAGCGGAATCGGCGCAGCGGTCGCCCGGGAACTGGCCTCCCGCGGAGGCACCGTCGCGATCTCGGCCCGCCGCGAGGAACAGCTCCGTGAGGTGTCGCAGGGGCACATGCTCGTCGTGCCACTCGACGTCACCGACGCCGCCTCGGTCGCGGCCGCCGCCGCACGAGTACACGAACAGCTCGGACCGGTTGACCTTGCCGTGCTGTCCGCCGGCTACTGGAAGCAGATGAACCCGGCGGCCTGGGACACCGACGTCTTCGACCAGCACATCCGCGTCAACCTCACCGGCATGAGCAACGCCATCGCGGCCGTGCTGCCCGGCATGCTGCAGCAACACCACGGCATCATCGCCGGCATCGCCTCCGTCGCCGGCTACCGCGGGCTGGCCGGCGCCGAAGCCTACGGCGCGACCAAGGCGGCACAGATCAACCTGCTCGAGTCGCTGCGCGTCCACCTCGCCCGGACCGGCGTGCAGGTCACGACCGTCTGCCCCGGCTTCGTCCGCACCGGCCTCACGGCCGGCAACCGCTTCCCCATGCCCTTCATCATCGATGCCGGCCAGGCCGCGCGATCCATCTGCGACGGACTGGAGCGTGAGCGCACCGAGATCGTCTTCCCCGCCCCGATGGCCCTGCTGATGAAGACCGCGCGCCTCGTCCCCGCCCGCGTCTGGACGGCCCTGTGGAAAAGCACCTCGCTGCCTGACACCCGTCCGGCCGGACACCCCGGCCGAGACCACCCGAAGCAAAGGACACCATGAAACTGCTCAAGACCGTCGTCGTCGGAAAGCCCCTGGACGCGGTGTTCAGCTACCTCTCCGACTTCACCACGACCACTGACTGGGACCCGGGCACGGTGACCACTGTGCGCCGGCACGGCAACGGCGGAGTCGGCACCACCTACCTCAACACCTCAACATTTCTCGGCCGGACAACCCAGCTGACCTACATCGTGCGTGAGTTCATCCCCGGTGAGCGCATCCGGCTCCGCGGGGAGAACAAGACCGTCATCGCCGTTGACACCCTGACCTTCCGGCCCGTGGCGTCCGGAACCGAGGTAACCTACGCGGCCGAGTTCACCTTCAAGGGCCCATCCCGCATCGTCGCCCCCCTGCTCAAGCCCGCGTTCGAACGCCTCGGCAACGAAGCCGAAGCCGGCATGCGCACGGCACTGGACCGACTCTGACCAAGGTAGTCCCGAACCCGCCGCCCGCCTCATCCACGCCTGTCAGCAGCCAGGCCCGGGATCACCGGCATCGGCGCATGAGGCATCCTCGTCAGGACCATCGCGGCTGCGTTGCGGTCAAGCGGCCCGGTTTCGCCGGGCACGACCGGGGCACACCACGGCCATGAAGACGACGATCGTCGCCATCGGCGCCGTAGCGGCCGCCGCGGCGATCGGCGGTGTCGCGGCCGACCCCGGGTCCGCCTGGTACCGCAGTCTGCGCAAGCCCCGGTGGCAGCCTCCGCCTCCGGCCTACGCGCTGGTCTGGACGCCGCTGTATGTGACCATCGCCTACGCAGGCGCCAGGGCGCTCACGCGCACCCGGAGCCGCGATCGCAACCAGCTTGCCGGCGGCCTGATCCTTGACCTGGCGCTCAACGCTGCCTGGACGCCATTGTTCTTCCGCGCCCGCCGGCCTCGCGCCGCGCTGGCCGAGATTGCTTGCCTCAACATCGCCAACGTGCTGCTGATCCGCCAGACGTGGCGGGCTGACCGCACGGCGGCGGTCCTGCTGGTGCCCTACGCCGGCTGGACTGCCTTCGCCACCGCGCTGAACGCCGAGATCGTCCGGCTGAACCCCAGCGCCTGAGTCAAGGAGATCTCAGGCAACGGGCTCCACGCAAACGCAACCACACGTCCGTCCGTGCCAGCAGCCGCGCTCACGCTGCGCCGGAGCGGCCGCCGAGCGTGGCCTGACCGCCCGCCTGCACGAACGGCTTGGCGAGCGGGGCCCGGGAGGGGGCTGACCCCGGGCACGCCGGGGGCCTATTCGCTGGCGGCGCGGCGGGCGCGCGATTCCCGGGCGGGCGCCGCGGGGACCTCCTCGCTGGCCCGGCCCAGGGCCCTGAGCCGGGCCAGCTCGGCCTGCAGCTGGCGGGTTTCCTCCTGCAACTGCAGGACCCGGCGGATTCCGGCCAGGTTGAGCCCGTCGGCGGTCAGCGCGCAGATCTCGGCCAGCTTCTCGATGTCCCGGCGGGAGTACCGGCGTGTCCCGCCCGCGCTGCGGGCCGGGTCCAGCAGCCCCTCCCGCTCGTAGATCCGCAGCGTCTGCGGATGCAGCCCGGCCAGCTCGGCGGCCACCGAGATGCTGAACAGCCCCCGGTCCAGATCCGCCCAGCCCGGGTTCACCACGGCCGGTCCCGGTCGGCGGCCAGGTACCGCAGCGCCAGCTCCGCCAGCACCGCGAGCCTGAGGTCCTGCTCATCCCGGCCGCCCGGCGGCGATGACGGGCGGGGGCCTTCCACCCGGACCGGGCCTGCCCGCAGCGGCGGCCCCGGCATGGGCACCCGAGGCGTCAGGCCACCCGGGCCACCGAGGTCGGCCACCCGCCGTACCGGCACCCGGCCCGGAACCCGGGCCGCGGGCTGCTGCTCGCGGGCCAGGGCACGGTCATAGACAGCGCGGCGGGCCGGATCGCCGAGCACTCGCCAGGCCTCGGCCAGAGCGCGGAACCGGCCCGGCGCGGCCGCGTCGGCCGGCCGGGCATCGGGATGCTCGGCCCGCGCCCGGCGCCGCCAGGCCAGGGCGATCTCCTCCCGGGAGGCCCCACGGGGCACCCCGAGCAGCTGGTACAGATCCGGGACCGGCCCGCCGTGATCCGCTGCGGCCATCACCGTCACCTCCCTGCCAGACGCGCCTGACGGTCCTGCTCCCAGTATGCGGCACGAGAAAACCTGAGTCGAGACTTGTCAGATAAATCCAGGCCGTGCTATATAAATCGCATGAGCGTGGCATGGACAAACAAAGACAGGTGAGGAGGCACCAATCATGCTCATGCGCACCGACCCGTTCCGCGAGCTGGACCGGCTCACCCAGCAGGTGCTCGGCACGAACGCCCGGCCCGCCGCGATGCCCATGGACGCCTACCGGCACGGCGACAACTTCTACATCTGCCTGGACCTGCCCGGCGTCGCCGCCGGCTCCATCGACCTGACCGTGGAGCAGAACGTGCTCACCGTCCGCGCCGAGCGCGCCCCAGTCCAGGCCGACGGCGCCCAGATGATCGTCGCCGAACGGCCCTACGGCACCTTCACCCGGCAGGTCTTCCTCGGCGAGACGCTGGACGCCGAGCACGTCGCCGCCGACTACGCGGCCGGCGTGCTCACCCTGACCATCCCGGTCCGCGAGGCCGCCAAGCCCCGCAGCATCCAGGTCACCAGCAGCGACCAGAAGCAGGCCGTCACCGCGTAGTTCACGCCCCGGCATCGCCGGCATGGGGCCGCCGGACAGCTGGCGGCCTCATGCCGGGCCGGCCCGGGCATCCGCTCGCCAGGCACGGGTATCCGGCGATCCCCGGCTGTGGCATCACAGCTGCCGTAATCCGGCATAACCTCCCATGCATCGTTTCCGCGTTCGCGCCGGGAGCTTCCCGCAGCGGTCGGGCCACGCTGTTGGCGGACCGGTCGGGAAACCATGAGACGGTGCTGCCGTTCGGGCTCGGCGATCCCGCCCCGGAGCCGGGCGTTGAGCAGCTTGAGCCGGATGACGTGGTGCTGCTGTACACCGACGGGGTGACCGAGGCACGGACCCCGGACGGGAACAGTTCGGGCTGGACCGGCTGGCCGATCTGCTGGAGCGGGAAGCCGCCAGCGGCCGGGAAGCCGGGGAACTGCTGCGGCGCCTGGTCCAGTCGGTGCTCGATCACCAGGCCGGCGACTTGCGCGATGACGCCACGCTGCTACTGGTGCAATGGACCGGTACCTGATCGACTGCCAGCGGACGAGCCTGCCTGGCGGCCCGGCTGTGCCGCGGCCTCGTCCAAGCGATCAATGCAGGGCCAGAAACGGGCACGCCTCCCGTACGTGGCGGTCCAGGCCGATCGCGCGGAAGATTCGCAAAACGGGGGCTGCCAGTGGGAATGACCAGCTGCAGCCCGCCGCCTTCGCTTCTGCCTGACTGGTCCGTCCCCGAGCGCGTCGCAGACCAGGGCGAAGACGAACGGCTTGGCCACGCTCATGATGGTGAACTCATGCCGCGAGTCGCCGACCCGGTAGACGCCGCCGCTGACCCCCGCCACGCAGATGCCGAACAGATGCCCGGGCACCCGGGCCAGCGCCGGGTACGTCTGCGAAACCTCTCCGCTGTCGTCGCGGGCGTACCGCCGGTACGCCTCGTCCACAGCGGCCTGTACCTGCCGGGGCGAGGGCAGGTGGCCGGTCGAGACGTACTCGTCTGCGGTGTCGGTGTCCATGCGCGCGCTCAGGTGCCGATTCCCCAGGGGATGCCGAGCAGGTACCAGACGACGAAGAACAGGGTCCACACGATGATCAGCGCGATGAAGAACGGCAGCATGAGCGCGATCACCGTGCCGATCCCCGACCGTTTGTCGTAGCGGTTGGCGAACACCACGATCAGCGGGAAGTAGGCCATGATCGGGGTGACGATGTTGAGCGGGGAGTCGGAGACGCGGTAGGCGGCCAGCACCGTGGCCGGCTCGATGCCCAGCCGCAGGAACAGCGGGATGAACACCGGCGCCAGCAGCGCCCACTTGGCGATGGCCTGCGGGATGATGATGCCGACCACCCAGGTGATCGCGATCGCGGCCAGCAGCAGCCACACGCCGCCCACGCTGGAGCCCTCGATCCGGTCACCCAGCCAGACGGCGGCGACCTCGGGCATCTTGGAGTAGTTGAAGTACGCGATGAACTGCGCGATCAGCAGGAACAGCAGCAGCAGCCCGGCCAGGCCCGCCCACGACTTGGTGACCGCGTTGATCACATCGGTGGAGGTCTTGATGCTCCCGGCGCCGTACCCGTAGCCCAGCCCCGCGGCGAAGAACGCCAGCGTGATCATCACGATCAGGCTGTCCATGAACGGCGAGGTCCCGATGATGGCGCCGGTCACCGGCTCGCGCAGCGGGGCGCCGGACGGCAGCGTCAGCAGCAGGATCAGCGCGATCACGCCGAGCAGGCCCAGGCCCGCCCAGCGCAGTCCGCGCGAGTCGGCGGCCGGCGAGATGCTCGTCACGGTGTCCAGCTCGTCCGGGCGCTCGCCGCCCGACGGCGCCAGCGCCGGGTCGTAGCGGCCGAGCCGGGGCTCGACCATGCGCGCGGAGACGAACGCGAGCAGGAAGGTGAGCATCACCGTGGACCCGATGCTGAACCACAGGTTCGCGGCCAGGTCGATCGATCTGGCCGGGTCGACCAGGTGGATGGACTCGTTGGTGATCTCGGTCAGAATCGCGTCGGTCGGCGTGATCAGCACGTTCACGCCGAACCCGCCGGCCACGCCGGCGAACGCCGCGGCCATCCCGGCCAGCGGATGGCGCCCGACGCTCTTGAACGCCGCCGCGCCGAGCGGGATCAGCACCAGGTAGCCCGCGTCGGAGACGATGCTCGAGATGATGCCGAGGAACACGATGATGTAGGTCAGCGACCAGGGCGGTGACTTCGCCACCAGCTTGCGGATCAGAGAGGCGATCAGCCCGGAGGTCTCGGCCACCCCGACGCCGATCATGACGATGAGGATGATCCCCATCGCGGTGAACCCCATGAAGTTGCTGACGAACGAGGTGAACAGGTACCGGATCCCCTCGACCGTGAGCAGGCCCTGGACCCGCACCGTCTCGTGGACCACATGGTAGGAGGCGGCCGGGGCCGGCTCGGGCGGCAGCTGGTAGGCGGGCAGCACCGACCCGCCGACGTACTCCTCCTGCACCACGGCCGGCGGCGGCTTGACCACCTCGGCGCTGATGCGGACGTCGGCCAGGTACAGGATCTGCGACAGGACGATGACGCCCACGCACAGCGACAGGAACAAGATCGCCGGGTGCGGCACCTTGTTGCCGATCCGCTCGATGAGGTCCAGTACGCGCTGGATCGCTCCCGGGCCCTTCTTCTGCGGCTGGGCCTTGGCCGGCGGGGCCGCGGCGGGACTGGTCACCGTAACCGCCCGCGGTAGGCGGCCGGCAGCCGCCCCAGCAGGTCGGCTTCGGCCAGCGTGGCCTTCTCGAACTCGTCCAGCAGCACTCGCTCATTCGGCGCGTGGATGTTCGCGAAGCCGTCGGTGGTGCCGACCATGAGGATGGCGGCCTCAGGTGCCGCCTCCTGCAGCGAGCTGACCAGCGGGATGGACCCGCCGGCGCCGATCGTCACCGTGGGCGCGCCCCACGCGGCCGACCAGGCCGCGCGGGCCGCCTCAAAGGCGGGGCTCGAGGTGCGAGCGGCGAAACCGTTCCCGGTGGCTCCCGCGTGCACCTGCAGCCGGATGCCGAACGGCAGCTGCTTCTCCAAGTGGCGCATCAGCGCGGCCTGCGCCTCCCCGGCGTCCTGCTCGGGGTGGACCCGCAGGTTCAGCTTGGCCCGCGCATACGGCGAGACGGCGTTGACCGCATCGTCCACCGACGGCACGTCGACCCCGATGACGGTGATCCCGGGCCCGGACCACACCCGTGAGCCGAGGTTGCCTGTGCCGATCAGCGGCTGCCCGTCCACCACCTCGGCCAACGCGCGGAACTCCTCCTCGGTGTTGCTCGCACCGGGCCAGTCCTCGCGCCGCAGCCCGTCCACGGCGACGTCGCCATGCTCGTCGTGCAGCGTGGCCAGGGCCCGGATCAGCGCCAGCAGGGCATCGGGTGCCGCCCCGCCGTACAGCCCGCTGTGCTTGGCCGACGCCAGGGTGCGCGCCTCGACGGTCACGTTGGCCATGCCGCGCAGCGCCACCGTGAGGGTGGGCACGCCGGGCCGGACGTTGCCCATGTCACCGATGATCATGACGTCGGCGCCGAACATCTCCGGGTTCCGCGGCCGCGTCGCGCGCCTGCAGCAGGGCCGGGCGCTATGACTCGGGGTAGCCGGCTTCGGAAACCGACGGAATCGCCACCAGCCCGGCCAGCTCCGCCGTCAACCGGGGCATCAGACCCCGTACCCGGTCAGCCAGGGCAGGATCCGTGGTGTCATCGTGAAGAGCGTTATCGTGATTCACGTCTGTGTCTCCCTCGCGGTCAGCGGGAACTTGCGCTCTTCTGCCGGAATTCCGGTCTGGTCAGTTGCCACTCGCCGGCCTCCAGCTGCGGCAAGGATCAGCGCTGTCACCGAGAAGAAACCACCGAGGCTGACGCGATCGCCAAAGACAAGGGCGACAACCTCCAGGACAAGAAACTTGCTCCCGAACAAGACTGCCCAGAGCATGACCGCAGCCACTGCCTTGCCGATCGGTGTCGAGGCTGCGCGGAACCGCGCCTTGACCCGGTTCTTGGCCGCCACGACGATCTCCAGAACGCCTTTCAGCAGGACTGCTGTGAGCAGGGACAGGGTGAAGGTCTCGCTGATCACCTTGGGGAGGTATTCCACGAACAGGTTCACCAACGAAGTCCTGATGGCCGCTCCGGGAGACCCTGCATCTGCCGGAGCGCGCCGGACTCCAGAAACGGCCGGTAGCTCACGCCTGGGTACGGCGCAGCCGGATGTAATCCTCCAGGACCATCCCGCCGCCCGTGCCGGCCAGCGCGGCCTCCTGCGCCTCGCAGAAGCCGGGGCGGTTCGCGGCGATCACCATCCCGCTCCACAGGCGCAAGACCCGCCGCAGATTCCCCCACCCGGCAGGATCTCGCGCGCCGTCCAGGGCTTCGCGGTACGCGGCAAGGAAGTTCGCGTGCTCCCGGCCGGGCAGCTCCCGCAGGATCCGCTGCGGATCCAGCGGGTCCGCGTAATGCTCGGCGGGCTGGGCGGCCACGCCGCCATAGTACGGCCCGGCGCCGGGCGGATGCCATCATGACCGCGGCGGCGACATCAGCCGCTATTGCCTGGGCCGCTGATCCTCGATGTCTAGCCAGGCGCCTTTCCGGGCGCGGATACGCCGGCGCCGTAGCGACGGTGAACGACCTCGTGCCGGCCGGTGCTGGTCCGTTCATAGGAAGCGACCACATGGATAATCCAGCTCGCGTTCAGCTGGGCGCCGGTTATCCGGTCCTCGCCGCATCCGTCGCATCGGTACCACCAGGTGTCCGGGTCTGTTCACGGAAGGGAGCCGCCTATCGGAATCGAACCGATGACCTACGCATTACGAGAGGCCCGCTCCCCCGCTCCCGTAGCCTGACCTGCACAGATAGCACGGCGGATCGCACCGGAAGCGCTGATTGCACTGGAATTTCGCGGACACCCGTTCCACGACCCGTTCCACGGCTCAGCCATCGGCCGCAGGTTGCCACCGTCGTATCGTCCCGTACTCTGGCCTGGGCTCAGCCAGGATCATGATCGGGCCGCCACGGATCGGCTCGTCCCGGCCTCAGCGATCTACACTTGGGCCTGAAACGCCGGAATGAGGGAGCCACGTGAGCGCCGAAGCATCCGAACTGGTCAGCATTCCCCGCGCCGAACTGGATGCGCTGAAGGCTGAGCTGAAGCGGCTGCGCCGGGAGGTCGGACGCGGCGTCGCCACGGCGCGTATCCAAGCCGACCCCGGCCCGGGCGATGACGCGCCCGCGTTCACCCGCGAGGAACTCGCCGAGGCATGGGGAATACGTGAGTGATCGCCTCGTCCGCTTCCCGGGCTCGTCCTGGCAGGAGATCGAGGCCCTGCCGCAGCCGTTGCGGTGGACGGTCCAGCGCACGATCTTCCATCTGCTGGACGAGCCAGTCCCGGCCCTCGCGGACCCTTTCCCCCGCGACGACCCTCTGCCCGGCGCCTACGAACTGCACCTGCCCGCCGATGACGTGACCATCTGGTACACCGTCACCGAGCATCAGGGCCAGGAAGTCATCAGCGTGCAGCACGTGAGCCTCGATACCTGACACGGCAGCGGCCGGGGCTCTGAGCTTGGAGGAATGAAGCGGGCGACAGGCTCGAACCCACGACCGGCGCGCGCCGGTCCCTCCGCTCGTGCTCGCCACTGATCAGCCGGGCTCACCGGGCAATGCAATCAGTGCCGAACGGTCAGGCCAGCATTTCCACCGAGCCAGCCCGGGACAGGTCATAGCCGCCGAGCGTATCGATTGATGACCGGACAGCTGGGGTGCGCAGGGCGGCGATCAGCGGTTCGGCGGCTGGCAGGGTGTCGCCGCTCAGCACGATGTCGAAGTCTTCCCAGGCAGCCGGTACGAAGCCGAGGCCGAGGGCGGTGGCGGCGGCGCGTACGGCGAGCCCGGTGTCGGCCTGGCCCGAGGCGACCGCTATGGCCACTTCGAGGTGGGATGCCGCCTCGGGGCCGGTCACTGAGGCGGGCGCGATTCCCGCTTGAGTCAGCAGCTGGTCCAGCAGCACGCGGGTGCCGGTGCCGAACGGGCGCTGGGCGATCCGCAGGGCGCGCAGGTCAGCGGGATCGGTGATGTGATCAGGGTTGCCTGCCGGTGTCAGCCAGCCCTGCTCGCGGCGCCACAGGTGAATGAGTGCCGGGCGGCGGCCGCGCAGCAGCGTCCGGGCGAACGGGCTGTTGTGGCCGCCGGAGCGGTGACGCAAGTGGATCGCCGCGGCGTCGGCGGTACCGCGCCAGATCCTGGTCAGGCCGTGGAAACTGCCCCGTGCCCCGACTGTGACGACGCCCGCGCCGCTGTGGCGCAGCACGATATCCAGGCCCGGGTCATCGCTGCCTGCCAGGCGCAGGGCCGGATGACCGCCGAGCAGCCGCCGGGCCGCGGCATCGCCGCCAGCGGCGACGCGGGAACGGCGCCGGTCCGCGACATCGATCACGCCCGCGTCGGCCAGGCAGCGGTATGCGCGGGCGATGGTTGAGCTGCTCGTCTTGTACCGGTCAGCGGCGTCGCGGATGCTTGGCAGCTCGTCCCCCGGACCAAGTAGCCCGGATTCAACATTGCTGGCGATCTCCTGGCTGACCTGCAGGTACGTGGCCATGACCGGGACTCTACCAACAGCGCAAGACCGCGGCAGTGCGAGACGAACCGTGACTGAAATGACGCCTCCGCAGGATCGGCGCCCTGTTAGGCTCTGCCCCGTTCTGTAGTAATACAGAAGGAGGCAGTCGTGGGCCGCAAACTCTGCAGAGGCGGGCTTGCCGTCGCCGCTTGCCTGATCGCAACGGTGGCCGCTGCCTGCAGCAGCAGCTCCGGCACGTCCGCCAGCAGTGCTGGCACGTCCGGCAGCGCAAGCCCGGCCGCGTCGGGAGCGCATGGCACGCTGATCGTGTTCGGCGCGGGCACGCTGGCCACCCCGTTCGCGGCGGAGATAGCGGCGTTCAAGACGGCGAATCCGGGCGTGACGGTGCATTCTCAGTTCGGCGCCAGCGGTGACATGGTGAAGGCCGTCACCCAGCTGCACCAGCCCGACGATGTGCTCGGCGTGGCGGACTACTCGCTGATCCCCAAGCTGATGTTCCCCGCCAGCGCGACCTGGTACCTGGGGTTCGTCTCCAACGCGATCACCTTCGCCTACACCAGCCACAGCAAGGGCGCCAGCGGGCTCACGGCCGACAACTGGTACAAGGTGCTGGCCGAGCCGGGCGTGCACATCGGCCGGTCCAATCCGGCCGCCGACCCGTCGGGCTACCAGGTCCTGCAGATGCTCGAGCTGGCCAACGGCTACTACAACCAGCCGGACCTGTCGGCCTCGGTGCTGAAGAACTCCCCGGACTCCAGCGTCGCCGAGACCGAGACCTCGCTGATCGCCGCCCTGCAATCAGGGCAGATCGACTACCTGGGCATCTACACCTCCACCGCGCAAGAGGAACACCTGAAGTACATCTCGCTGCCGCCGCAGATCAACCTGTCCGACCCGGCCATGGCCGCCGAGTACGCCAAGGTCTCCATCAACGCCGGGTCGCTGGGCACGCTGACCGCCAAGCCGATCATCTACGGGCTGACCATCCCCGCCAGCGCACCCAACGCGGCACTGGGCGAGAAATTCATCAGCTTCGTGCTCGGCCCGCAGGGCCAGTCCATCATGCGCAGCAACGGGTTCACCGTCATCTCCCCGGCGCTGGCGAACCCGCAGGGCAAGGTTCCCGCCTCGATCAAGCCACTGACTACCCAATGGCCGTCCTCCGGCGGATAAGACCGGCGGCCAGGCCGCCCGGCGGCACAATGACCAGGTGAGGACGACACAGACGACGACAAGGGCGCGGCGGCCAGCCCGGGTCTGGCCGTCGGGCTGGTTCGGGGTCGTTACCTGGCTGCTGGGCGGGCTACTGCTGGCGTTCATCGTGCTGCCGATCGTCCGGCTGGTAACCACCTCGTCGGTGGCCAGCCTGCGGCAGGCCGCGAGCATGGCTGCGGTCAGGGACGCTATCTTGCTGAGCTTGCAGGCGGCAGCGATCACCGCCGGGATCGCAACCGTGTTCGGCGTGCCGCTGGCTTACATCCTGGCCCGTGGCAGCTTCCGCGGCCGGGGCGTGATCCAGGCCCTGGTCGACCTACCGCTGGTCGTGCCGCACACCGTCGCCGGGATCGCCCTGCTGTTCCTGCTCGGGCGGACCGGCTGGGTCGGCGGCTCGGCGGCGCACCTGGGGGTGTCGTTCTACGGGTCCCAATGGGGCATCGTGGCCGCGATGCTGTTCGTCAGCGTGCCGTTCGCCGTGAACAGCGCCCGGGTCGCGTTCGAGGCCATCGATCCCCGGCTGGAACGCGCCGCGCGGAGCCTGGGCGCCAGCCCGTGGCACGCCTTCCGGCGGATCACGCTGCCGCTGGGCCTGCGCGGCGTCTTGACCGGCGCCGTGCTGGTCTATGCCCGTTCCATCAGCGAGTTCGGCGCCGTGGTGATCATCGCCTACTACCCGGCCACCGCCCCGGTGGAGATCTACAACCTGTTCCTGCAGTCCGGCCTGACCCAGTCAGCGTCAGCCGCGGTCGTGCTGCTGATCGTCACGCTGGCCACGTTCCTGGTCCTGCGGACCCTGGCCTCCGGCCGGCTGCTCGCCCGGGTTGACCGTGCCTACCGCTGACCGCGGGCTCAGCATCAGCGGCCTGAGCGCGCGGGCCGGGTCGTTCACCCTGGGTCCGGTCAGCCTGGACGTCCCAGCCGACCGGGTGCTCGTGGTGCTCGGGCCCTCGGGCGCGGGCAAGACAATGCTGCTGGAGACCATCGCCGGGCTGCGCCCCCAGCAGGCCGGGCAGATCAGCCTCGCCGGAAGCGACATCACCGGCCTGCCACCTGAGCGGCGGCGTATCGGCCTGGTGTTCCAGGATGCCGCGCTGTTTCCCCACCTGACCGTCCGGGACAACATCAGATTCGGGCCGCGAGCCCGCCGCGCGACCTCCCACGATGATTCCGATGAGCTGCTCCGTCAACTCGGCATCGGGCACCTCGCGGGCCGGTCACCGCGATCGCTCAGCGGCGGCGAACGCCAGCGGGTCGCCCTGGCCCGCGCGCTGGCGATCCAGCCCGGTCTCCTCCTGCTCGACGAGCCGCTGTCGGCGCTTGACCAGCCGACCCGCGAAGACATGCGCGCCTTGCTGCAGCGACTGCTGGCCGAGCTGGCGATCCCGGCCGCGCACGTCACCCACGACCGGGACGAAGCACTCAGCCTCGGCGACGATCTGGCCGTCATCGTCGGCGGCCAGCTGCGCCAGACCGGGCCGGCCGCCACCGTCGCCGCCGAGCCAGCCGACCCCGACATCGCCCGCCTGCTCGGCTGGTCCGAACTGGGACACGGCACGGCGGCCAGCGGCACCGCCCGGATCGGGCAGCTCGTCCTCAGCAAGGCAGCCGAAGGCCTGAACGGCCCGGTGCAAGCCTTCTACAGGTCCGAAGATATTGAACTCCGGCCCGCGGCCCCGGACACGCCCGGCGATGGCAGCCTCACCGCACCCATCGGGCGGATCGTTTACACGCGGCCGCTTGCCCGCATCACCCTAGACTGCGACCCGCCGATCACGGCGCTGATGCTCCACCGGGACATCGACCGCCTCCAGCTCAGGGCCGGCAATCCGGTACAAGTCAGCATGCCGCCCGGCAGCCTCCTTGTTTTCCAGACCCGCACCGGACCGTAAGCGGCAGCCGGGCACACCAGATGGCAGGGGCGGAACAGCGGTGACCTGCGCCGCGGCCGAGGCCAGGCGACCTCAGCCCAGCCGGTCCCCGGCGCGGGACTACATTACTAGACCAGGCAGCGGCGGCGATCAGGGCAGCTGACCAGGGGAGGGGCAACGTGAGCGACGAACACCCGGCGAGGAACGGCGCCCGGCTACGGCTTGCCCGGCAGGCGCGCGGGTTCTCCCAGCAGCAGGTCGCCGACATGGCCGGAGTATCGCGGCAGGCTATCTCGGCCGTCGAGTCCGGCGCATCCGATCCGTCCCTGCGGGTGGCCATCGCACTGTGCCGTGCGCTGGGCCTGACCGTGGAGGAGCTATTCGGGACGGAGGACTCGATAGTGCCGGTCACGGCCAGAGAGGTCGCCCCGCTCGGCGGCAACGGAGCCAGGGTCACCCTCGCCCAGGTGGGAGACGGGCATGTCGCGCTGCCCTTGCGGGGCGAGACGGCAACCCGGGCCGGGTTTCTCCCGGCGGGCGGGCTGGTCGCTGAGGCAGGCAAGGGCCGGGGACGGCAGACCAGGACGGTCCGGCCCACCCAGCCGCCGCGGCCGACCCTGGTCGCGGCGGGCTGTGATCCGGCGCTGCCGCTGCTGGAGGAACCGCTGGGGCTGCTCGACCCTCCGGTGGCGTTCACCTGGTGGCCGTGCCCGAGCCGGGAAGCGCTGGCGCTGGCCGCTGAGGGACTGGTGCATGTCGCCGGGGCGCACCTGCGCGGGCCCGGCATCGAATACAACATCGGGCCGGCCGCCGAGCTGCTGCCCCGCGGCGGTGAGGTGATCGGGTTCTGCGCGTGGCAGGAAGGACTGGTCCTCAGCCCCGGCTTGGCCGAAGGCATCTCCGGCGTCACCGACCTGGCCGAGCGCGGGCTGCGGCTGGCGAACCGGGAACCCGGCGCCGAGGCACGCAGCCTGCTGGACCGCGAGATGGCCGAGGCCGGGATCGAGGCCAGCCAGCTCCCCGGCTATGACACCCAGGCGGCCGGGCACCTGCAGGTGGCCGCGGCCATCGCGGCGGGCCTGGCCGACGCGGGAATCGCGAGCGAGCCGGCCGCCCGCGCCTACGGCCTGGCCTTCATCCCGCTGGCCGCTGAGCATTTCGACCTGGTGATACCGGCCGGGCAATTCGCCAGCCGTGAAGTGCAGAGCCTGCTCAAGATCCTCTCCTCGGCGTGGCTGGCCGATCAGCTTGCCAACCTGCCCGGATATGACCCGGCCCGATGCGGGGAACGCATCGCGACGCTGCCGCAGGGCCACCAGCCGGTAACCGCGTAAGACGGTCGCGGACCACAGATACCCCGCGCCGACGGCAATCACCAGGACGCCGACCAGGCGGCGGATAACGACAT
>Ga0335081_10010613_pt1 | contig 14899 bp, 12 predicted proteins | sample Lox_Sample_35_FD_206713 | JGI IMG/M metagenome (GOLD analysis project Ga0335081, IMG submission 206713) | Soil microbial communities from Loxahatchee National Wildlife Refuge, Florida, United States - Lox_Sample_3.5 | ecosystem: Environmental > Terrestrial > Soil > Wetlands | place: USA...
TGCCGCCAGTAGCTCATGGTGATCGAGGGGTCCGGCAGCGCGCCGGCAAACGGCTTGAGCCAGCGGGCAGGAGGCTGCTCCGGATTCTTTTTGCCCAGCAGTTCGTGATACTCGTTTTCGATCTTGCGCCAGAATATCGCGCGTTGCGCTTCGCCCACCACAAAACGGTTGCGCAGCCACATGTGTTGATGATCGAGCACGAAGGCTTCGGGCGCGTCCACGCCTTGCTCATAACCTTCGAAAAGATTCTTGCAAATCGCTTTGAGCGAGAGCTGGCTCGGCGTTGCCGCCAGCGCCGCGCTGGTCGCCAGCCGCACCAGGTCGAGGATATAGGGCATCTCGGCTGTCTCGTCGTAGTCGTTGACGCCCCAGACGATGCGGCCTTCTTTGTCGGTCCAGGTGCCGAAATTTTCTAGATGCGTGTCGCCGACCGCCAGCACCGCCGGCGCGTCGGCGAGATCTGGGCAGACATCGAGGATCGTTTCGGCCCAGCGCCAATACGTCGCGCGCAGAAAGGCGAATGCGCTTGCGCGCATCTTCTTGTGCTTCTTCTTGAGGTCGGCTTCGACGAGACCGCCGTGTAGCTGCGCCTTCAGCCAGCGCTCGTAGTCGCGGTTTGCCGCCCGGATGCCCATCGCCGCCTAACCCCCGATAATTCGGCGGCAGGATGCGCCAAAGCCTGCGGTCATTGCAATCACCTAAGAGTGATTATGACATTCGTTCGGCGGCGAAATACGTGGCCATGACCGGGGTTCGATTTGGTGGTCGATGCATTCGCGTCAACTCAAGAAAAGGTGCCGCCATGCCCTCGCGTTCAATCAAACTCATGCTTCTCATCACGGCTTTTGCGGCCATCGCCGCTGCGCCTGCCGAGGCGGCTCAGAAGCACAAACGTGCCAAGCACAAGGCGACCGTGGCGGCGCGCTCGAGCACCGTGCAGGGCCACCGCGGCACCGACAAGTTTCCGGCCGGTCCGCTTTACTTCAACGGCAACGAATACCTCGGCGACGATCCGGACCCGAACATTCGGTTTCAGCTCTGGCGCGATCTCGGCGCGCATTTCGGCGGCGAATCCGACTGACGTTTGGCGCCCAGGCAACGCATTTGATTTTCCCGGCGTGATCGGGTGAACTGCGCGCGACATAGCGCCGGGGAGCAACGCCATGCTGAGGACAATCGCGGCCTTCGACCGCATCGGAGAGGAAAACGCCTTCGCCGTGCTTGCCCGCGCCAACGCGCTGGTGGCGCAAGGCCGCGACATCATCAATCTCGGCATCGGCCAGCCGGATTTCCGCACCCCCGATTTCATCGTCGAGGCCGCGGTGAAAGCGCTGCGCGAGGGCGCCCACGGCTATACGCCGGCAACCGGCATTCCGCCGTTGCGTAAGGCGGTGGCCGCCGACCTGCACAAGCGTTTCAAGGTCGAGGTCTCGCCTGACAGCGTGATGATCATGCCCGGCGGCAAGCCGACGATGTACATGTCGATCGTGATGTTCGGCGAGCCCGGCGCCGAGATCCTCTATCCCGATCCCGGCTTTCCGATCTATCGCTCGATGATCGAGTACACCGGCGCAAAACCGATTCCGGTGCCAATCCGCGAGGAGAACGGCTTTGCCTTCTCGGCGGAGGAGACGTTGAAGCTGATCACGCCGCGCACGCGGCTCTTGATCCTCAACTCGCCGGCCAACCCGACCGGCGGCGTCACGCCCAAAAGTGAAATCGACAGACTGGTCGCCGGCCTGGAGAAGTGGCCGGATGTCGCCATCATGTCGGACGAGATCTACGACCAGATGACCTATGACGGCGAGACGCACGTTTGCCTGCTGTCCTATCCGTCGATCCGCGACCGGCTGATCCTGCTCAACGGCTGGTCGAAGACCTATGCCATGACCGGCTGGCGCCTCGGTTACGCGGTGTGGCCGGGCAAGCTCTACGATTACGCGCGCAAGCTGGCGGTGAACCTGTATTCCTGCGTCAACGCAGCCACCCAATATGCAGGCCTTGCGGCGCTGAAAGGTCCGCAGGACGAGGTCGCCAAAATGGTGGCCGAGTTCGACAAGCGCCGCAAAGTCGTGGTCGAGGGCTTGAACAAATTGCCCGGCGTGTCCTGCGCCATCCCGAAGGGCGCGTTTTACGCCTTCCCCAACATTAAGCGCACCGGCTGGAAGGCCAAGGCGCTGGCTTCGTCGCTTTTGGAAGATGCCGGCGTTGCCGTCATCGGCGGGCCCGACTTCGGCATTCTCGGCGAGGGTTACATGCGGCTGTCCTACGCCAACTCGACCGAGAACATTTTGAAAGCGCTCGACCGCATGGGCGAGTTCCTGGCCAACCGCAAGGCGGCGTAGGTGCTTTCCTGCCCGCGCAGAGCGCGGGCGGGTGAGGGGGTCGTGGTCAAATACGAGCGCCCGTCAAAATCGACACCACGCGCACGCAAAATGCGTCGAGAGCCGACCGACGCTGAGCGAAAGCTTTGGTTGATGCTGCGCGACCGGCGGTTAGGTTGAGCCAAATTTCGCCGTCAGGCTTCGGTCGGTCGTTACATCGTCGACTTCGTCTGCTTGCGCCGAAAATTGATTGTAGAAGCCGATGGCGGACAGCATAGCGAAAATGTTCACGACGCGGCACGCGATCTATGGTTGACCCGTGAAGGTTATGTGGTCGTTCGCTATAGTAACTTCGATATTCTGAAAAATCCGACTGGTGTTTTTGAAGATTTATTAGCGCGCTTGAGCACGCGTCCGGAGTATTTCGGAAATTCCCCCTCACCCGGTCGCGGCTCGCTTAGCTCGCCGCGACCACCCTCTCCCCCAGAGGGGAGAGGGTAAAGCGGCGGTCTCGACTTGGCGCGGCATCCGCGCGAGACTAGGCGACCAGTCACAGAGCACGATTTTCACGCGAGGAACCGCCAATGCTGGAGCGTATGTCGACCGACCGCGGCCTGTCCGAAGAACAACGCATGATGCGGCAAAGCTGCCGCGGTTTCATCGACGACGTGGTGCTGCCCTTCATCAAGCAGAATTGGCAGCGCGAATGGTCGATGGTGCCGGAAGACCGGCTGCCGCTGAGCATCCTGGAAGGCGCCGAGAAGATCGGCATTCGCACGCTCGGCGTGCCGGAGGAATACGGCGGCGTCGAGCTCGAGAAGGGCACCGAGGTCAAGACCTTCGCGCTGGTGGCGGAGGAGATCGCGCGCGGCGACTCCGAGCTCGCCGACAAGCTGGTGCAGAACTGGAAAGTGTCCGTGCTGCTGCGCCAGTTCGCGCCCAAGCACCTTCAGGAGAAGTGGTTCAAGCGGCTGGTCGCCGAGCCGAGCTTCCTGATGGCGCACTGCCTGACCGAGCCGCGCGGCGCATCCGACCGCTGGCTGCCCTACAACGTGCCGGAAGCCGCCATGCAGACCAAGGCGGTGAAGACCAATGGCGGCTGGGTGATCAACGGCCGCAAGCAGTTTATCTCCAACGGCTACGACGCCAGCCTCTACGTCGTCTATGCCAACACCAATCCGAAGGTCGGCATGCTGCAGGGCACGTCATCGTTCCTGGTGCCGCGCGAGACCAAGGGCTTCACGGTCGCGCGCTGCAACGAGACGCTTGGCTGCCGCTTCATGAACAACGGCGAGATGGTGTTCGAGGACATGTTCGTGCCCGACGATCATTGCCTGGTGCAGGATAGCGCCATGGGCTCGGCCGGCGTCTATTTCCGCCCCGGCAAGATCATCCAGGCGGCGAAGAACCTCGGTGTCGGCGTGCGCGCCTTCGAGGCGACCGCCGACTACGTGCAGAATTACGTGCAAGGCGGCCGTATTCTGATCAAGCATCAGGCGGTGGCGCTGCGGCTCGCCGATATGGCGACCAAGATCGAGGCGGTGCGCGCGCTGCTCGAACGCGCCGCGCAAGCGGTCGACGACAACGCGCCGGAGGCCGAAACGCTGGTCAACATGGCCAAGATGTTTGCCTCGGAAGAGATCATGAAGGTCGCCCAGCACGCGATCGAATTGCACGGCGGCAACGGCATCATGCTCGATTTCGGCATCGAGAAAGTGCTGCGCGACGCCGTCATCTTCATGCATATGGACGCGACGGTCGACATCTCGAAATTCAAGATCATCAAGAACATGTTCCCCGACACGGCCGGGAAATATGCCGGGCCGGAGTGACGGCGTCACTTCACCACGAACCTGAAGCCGATCACCACGATCGCCAGCCCGATCAGCTGTGCGAGACTCGGGATAGCGCCGAGCGTCAGATAGCCGATGACCAGGGAAAATCCCGGCACCAGCGCCGGGAACGTCCCGGCGCGGCCGGCGCCGAGCAAGACCACTGCGCGGGCGAACAATAAAATCGGCAACATGCCGGCAAGCAGGCCCTGCACGACGATCTGCAGCAGGTTGTCGGCAAGGCCCATGTGCAGCATGCCGCCGAAGCCGACCAGCAGCGCATAGAGCGGCGCATAAACGACAACCGACAGAAAGCCGACCAGCGCGATCGCGCGCGTGCCGGAGACGTGCCAGAAGCGCAACAATGTGCCGAACATGGCCCAGAAGAAGCCGGCGGTGACGAACAGCAAGTCGCCGCCGACGCCGTGGCTCCCGATCGTGGCAAGCGATTCCCAGCCGAACACCATGAGGCCGGCAACGATGGTAACGCCGCCGATGATGCGCTGAACGGTTGGATGCTCGCGCAGCATCACGGTCGCAAGGATCAGCCCGAACAGCGCGGCGCAGGCCGGCTGGATGGTGGTGCCGTGGCCGAGCGGCACCAGGATGAATCCGGCGTAAGCGGTCATCGCCTGCGGCGGGCCGGCCAGCACGCTCATCAGCAAAGCGCGCAGCCAGCCGATGCCGCCGAAATCGCGCACGCCGTGGCGCAAGGCCAGCGGCATCAGCAGCAGACCGGACCAGAAGAAGCGGTGGAAGGCGAGATCGGCGGGCGAAAAGCCGATGGCGATGCCGTGCTTGGCGGCGACGAAACCGGCGGCCCAGCCGAAGGCCGCGCCCATGCCGCACAACGCGCCGATCAGGATGGCGGAAGAGCGCGCAGTCGTGTCCAAGATGTTCAACCCCTGCGCAGGTGACTTGAGGGCGCCTGATACTCTAGGATCGCCGCAGAAGTCCAATCGCGAAATCAAAACACTGCCTTCACCGGGGAAGAAACGTCATGGCGAAGTCGCGTAAAGTCATTATTACCTGCGCCGTCACCGGCTCGATTCACACGCCCTCGATGTCGCCGCATCTGCCGGTGACCGCCCAGGAGATCGCCGACGCCGCCATCGGCGCCGCCGAAGCGGGCGCCGCGATCGTCCACCTGCACGCGCGCAACCCGCAGAACGGCCGGCCCGACCAGACGCCGGAAGCGTTCGCGCCGTTCCTCAAGGTGATCAAGCAGCGCTCCGGCGTCGTCGTAAACATCACCACCGGCGGCGCGCCGACCATGACGGCGGAAGAGCGCGTGCGCCCGGCCGCGACCTTCAAACCGGAGGTCGCCTCGTTGAACATGGGCACGATGAATTTCGGGCTCTACCCGATGATCCCGCGCTACAAGGGTAAGTTCAAATACGACTGGGAGGAGCCATATCTCGAGCGCTCGAAGGGGGGCATGTTCAAGAACACCTTCGCCGACATCGAGTACATCCTCACCACCTGCGCCGGCAACAATACCCGCTTCGAGATCGAGTGCTACGACATCGGCCATCTCTACACGCTGCGGCATTTCCTCGACCGCGGCCTGGTGAAGCCGCCGCTGTTCGTGCAGTCGGTGTTCGGCATTCTCGGCGGCGTCGGGGCGCACCCGGAAGACGTCATCATGATGAAGCGCACCGCCGACCGTTTGCTCGGCGACAATTACCACTGGTCGGTGCTCGGCGCCGGCGCCAATCAGATGCGGGTCGCGGCCATGGCGGCGTCCATGGGCGGCAACGTGCGCGTCGGCATGGAAGATTCGCTGTGGATCGGCGCCGGCAAGCTCGCGGAATCAAATGCCCAGCAAGTCACGCAGGTGCGCAAGATCCTCGAAGGCCTCGGCTTGGAGATCGCCGGCCCCGACGAGGCGCGCGAAATCCTCTCGCTCAAGGGCGGCGATAAGGTGAATTTCTAGAGCGCGCCGCGCAACGCCGGGCGGTGCTGCACCAGCCAGGCGCCGCCGAACAGCGCGGCGGTCCACAGCAGATCGCCGAACACGGTCCGGTCGAGGAACGGCAGCGCTGCGACATAGCACTGCGCCAGACCCTGCGCGTTCATCGGATACATGCCGTTGAAGCCCCAGACCGCGAAATTGGTGACGGCGAAGAAGATCAGCGACGAGGCGATCATCGCGGCCACCACCGGCAGCGCGCCGCGCCAGCGCCGAGCCAGCATGCCGGCGAGCGCGGGCACCAGGATCGCCGCATAGACCGCCAGCGCGACGCGCCAGTCGTCGCCGGGCAGCGCGACGTTGCTCAGCGCGGTGGCGACGAGCGGTACGATCAGCGCCAGCGCCGGAATGCGGAAGGTGCGGCCGGCGAACAGCGCGGTGGCGGCGACCGGCCAGACGCCCGGCGCGTGCGGCAGCAGGCGCGCAGCCACATCGATCGCGATCAGGAAGGCCATCAGGGCCACATCCATCAACAGGTCGGCGCGGGTCTTGCTCGGCTGCATCGTCGGTTCCTTTTCCGTTGTCGGCTTCATAGCACGGCCGGGGCCGGTCCCGAAAGCGCCCAGTCCGTGACGATTGTCGACAACGCATCGAGCCCGTCGGTGAGCGCCGCCGGGCCGGGCTGCAGGATCAGCGCCGATTTGACCTCGCGCAGCCAGCCGGTGGCGACCGCGGGAACCCGTTCGAAGCCCGGCCGCGCCGCGACCTTTGCCGGTACGAATTTCTTGCCGCACCAGGAGCCGATGATGATGTCCGGCTGGGCGGCGATCACCGCTTCGGCCGAGACGATGCGATCCTTGGCGTTCTTCTTGGCGGCAAGCGCCGGGAACACCTCGATGCCGCCGGCGGCACCGATCAGCTCCGACACCCAGCCAAGGCCGGAGATCATCGGCTCGTCCCATTCCTCGAAATAGACGCGCGGTCGGCGCGGCAGGCTTAAGCCGCGCTCATGCACGGCGTCGACGTGCGCGGCAAGCCTGGCCGCCAGCGCCTCGGCCTTGTCCGCCGCGCCGACCAGCGCACCGAGCGTGCGGATCATGGCGAGGATGCCGGCGACGTCGCGCTGGTTGAAGGCGTGCACGGCGACATTGGCGCGGATCAATTCGGCGACGATGTCGGCCTGCAGGTCGGAGAAGGCGAGCACCAGATCGGGCTCGAGCGCCAATATCTTCGGCACGTCGGCGGAGATGAAGGCGGAGACGCGCGGCTTTTCCTTGCGCACTTGCGGCGGCCGCACCGCGTAACCCGACACGCCGACGATGCGGCGGTCCTCGCCGAGGAGATAAAGCGTCTCCACGGTTTCCTCGGTCAGGCAGACGATTCGGGAGGGAGGGAACATCTTCTTCCGTCATGCCCGGCCTTGTGCCGGGCATCCACGACTTGCTGTCCATGCAGCATTAAAGACGTGGATGGCCGGGACAAGCCCGGCCATGACGATTTTTAGGCCAACAACTCCGCGCCGCCGGCCGCCGTCACGCGCCCGGCTTCCAGCCGCACCACCCGGCTGGCGATACGCTTCACTTCGCCGGCTTCATGGCTGACATAGATCATCGGCACGCTGCCTTCATCGCGCAGGCGTTCGAGGTAAGGCAAAATATCGCTCTTGCGCGCCTCGTCGAGCGAGGCGAGCGGCTCGTCGAGCAGCAACAAGCGCGGCATCGTCAACAGCGCCCGGCCAACCGCCACGCGCTGGCGCTCGCCGCCGGACAACTTGCCCGGCCGCCGCTCGAGCAAGTTGCCGATGTCGAGCATATCGACCACATGGGCGAAGGCTTGGGGCTCGGCGGCCCGGCCGCTCACCCAGCGGCCATAGTCGAGATTGTGCCGCACCGACAGATGCGGAAACAGCCGGCCTTCCTGGAACACGCAGCCGATGCGCCGCCGCCAGGCCGGCACGTTGATCCGCGTGGCGTTGTCGAACAATACCTCGCCATCGAGCACGATGCGGCCGCGGTCGGGCGCCAGCAGGCCGGCGATCATGTTGATGACGCTGGTCTTGCCGGCGCCGGACGGGCCGAACAACGCCGTCGCGCCGCTGACGCTGTCGAAGGTCGCGTTCAGCACAAAATCACCAAGCCGCTTTTCGACCGCGACGGTGAGCATGCTCATGCTCCGTGCAATCGCGCGGTGGCGCGGCGGGCGAGCCATTCCGAGGCAACCAAAGCCGCGAGCGAAATGATCACCGCGACGACGACCAGCTTCATCGCCGCGCCGTCGCCGCCCGGCACCTGTGTCAGCGTGTAGATGGCAGCCGAAATGGTCTGCGTTTCGCCCGGGATGTTGGAGACGAAGGTGATGGTGGCGCCGAATTCGCCGAGCGCGCGGGCAAAGGCCAGCATCGCGCCGGCGATGACGCCGGGCAGCGCCAGCGGCAGCGTGATGGTGGCGAAATTCCAGAACGGATTAGCGCCGAGGGTGGAGGCCGCATCCTCCAGCCGCCGGTCGATCGCCTCGATCGACAGCCGCATCGCGCGCACCATCAGCGGGAACGCCATCACCCCGCAGGAAATCGCCGCCCCGGTCCAGCGGAACGCGAAGACGATGCCGAAATGGTCGGCCAGGAAGGCGCCGACCGGCGCGCGGCGGCCGAGCGTAATGAGCAGCAGATAGCCGGTGACCACCGGCGGCAACACCAACGGCAACAACACCACGGCGTCGATCAGCGCCTTGCCCCAAAACTCCTTGCGCGCCAGCAGCAGCGCGATGGCGATGCCGAATGGCAGCGACACCGCCGTCGCCACGAGCGCGATGCGCAGCGACAGTGCGATGGCGGTCCAGTCTTGCGGCGAGAGGTTAAACACGGAGCGTCTGCCTCGCGTGCGCCGCACGCTTTCTGCTCCCTTTCCCGCTTGCGGGGGAGGGTTGGGGAGGGGGAAATTGGGAATTCGCAGCGCCCCCTCCCGACGAACGGAGCCTGTCATCGGGCCGCGCTTCGCGCGGACCCGTTGGCTCGTCGACCTCCCCCGCAAGCGGGGGCGGTGATCCGAAACCTACCGCCATGATCACGACACCGGCTTGATCTGGTAGCTGAAGCCGTATTTGTCGAAAATCGCCTTCGCCGCGTTCGTGCGCAGGAAGGCAAGATAGCGCGCGGCGTTCGCGTTCTTGCTGTCGGCGGTCTCAGCTATCGGATAAATCACCGACGGATAGGAGCCTTCCGGAAACACGCCGACGATCTTCACCTTCGGCTCGATCTTGGCGTCGGTCTCATAGACGATGCCGAGCGGGGTCTCGCCGCGCGCGACGAAGGCAAGCGTTGCGCGCACATTCTCGGCCTGCGCCAGTTTCGGCTCGGCCGCGGCCCAGGCATCGAGCGAAGTGAGCGCGGCCTTGGCATAGAGCCCGGCCGGCACGGCTTTGACGTCGGCGACCGCGATGCGGCCGTCGCCGGCGAGTTTGGCGATATCGAAGCCCTTGCCGATGGTGACGTGATCGAGCTTGGAGTCTTTCGCCGCGATCAACACCAGTTTGTTGCCGAGCAAGTTGACTCGCGTCGTCGGGTCGATGAGCTTGCGCTCGGCCAGATAGTCCATCCATTTGAGGTCGGCGGAGACGAACACGTCGGCGGGCGCGCCCTGCTCGATCTGCTTGGCGAGCGCGGAGGAGGCGGCATAGCTCGCCGTCACCTTGACATCCGTTGCCTTGGTGAAGGCGGCGTCGGCATCGTCGAGCGCGTTCTTCAGTGAGGCGGCGGCGAACACGGTGATGCTGTCCTGCGCGGCGGCGGGCGGTGGAACTGCGAGCGTCAGCAATAGAGCGAAAGCGGCGCCTGACCTTGCAAACATGGCGGTTCTCCTCGGGCGCCGTTGCGGCGCCGGGCTGGCGTCAATCGGGATGAGCTAAAACGACCGTCGCCGGAACCGCCGTCCCGCCATCGCGCCGCACGCGCAGTGCGCCGCAGGTCTATAGCCAGCCTAGCAAGTCCTACCGAGCGCGGTAAAGTCCCGCCTTGGAGGACGTGCCATGGCCGATACCGCGCCCATTGAGGGCGAGTTCGACTACATCATCGTCGGCGCGGGTTCGGCTGGCTGCGTGCTGGCCAATCGGCTCTCCGCCGATCCCTCCAAGCGCGTGCTGCTGCTGGAAGCCGGCGGCCGCGATAACTGGATCTGGTTTCACATTCCGGTCGGCTACCTGTTCGCCATCGGCAATCCACGCTCGGACTGGATGCTGAAGACGGAAGCCGAACCGGGCCTCAACGGTCGCAGCCTGAACTATCCGCGCGGCAAGGTGATCGGCGGCTCCTCCGCCATTAACGCCATGGTCTACATGCGTGGGCAGGCCGGCGACTACGACCATTGGCGCCAGCTCGGCCTGCCCGGCTGGTCGTGGGATGACGTGCTGCCCTTCTTCAAGAAGCACGAAGATCATTTCCTCGGTGACAGCGAGCACCACTCAACCGGCGGCGAATGGCGCATCGAACATCCGCGCACGCGCTGGGACATCATCGACGCCTGGCGCGAGGCGGCGGCGCAATACGGCATCCCGCCCGTGAATGATTTCAACACCGGCGATAACGAAGGCACCTGCTATTTCCACGTCAACCAGAAGCGCGGGCGGCGCTGGTCGGCGGCGCGCGGGTTCCTGAAGCCGGTGCTGAACCGCAAGAACCTGCTGCTCGAAACCGGCTGTCTGGTGGAGGGCGTTGCCTTTACCGGCAAGCGCGCGACCGGCGTGCGCTTCCGGCAAGAGGGCGTGTTGCGCGCCGCGCGCTGCCGCGGCGAGATCGTCATGGCGGCCGGTTCGATCGGCTCGCCGCAGATCATGATGCTGTCGGGCGTCGGTCCGGCCACCGATCTTTCGCGACTCGGCATCTCGATCGTGCTCGACAAGCCCGGCGTCGGCGCAAACTTGCACGATCACCTGCAATTGCGGCTGATCTACAAAGTCACCGGCATCCGCACGCTCAACGAGATGTATTCCTCGCTGCTCGCGCGCGCCAAGATGGGCTTCGATTATGCGCTGTTCCGGCGCGGGCCGCTGACCATGGCGCCGTCGCAGCTCGGCGCCTTCACCCGCTCCGATCCGTCGCAGGAGCGGCCGAATTTGCAGTATCACATCCAGCCGCTGTCGCTCGACAAGTTCGGCGACCCGCTGCACCCGTTCCCGGCCTTCACCGCCAGCGTCGCCAATCTGCGGCCGACCAGCCGCGGCACGCTCAAGCTCAAGTCGGCCGATCCGGCCGCGGCGCCGGCGATTCATCCGAACTATCTGGCGACGCCGGAAGACCGCCGCGTCGCCGCGCAATCGATCCGCATCACGCGCAAGATCTCGGCGCAGCCGGCGCTGGCGCAATATTCGCCGGTCGAATTTCTGCCCGGCATGCAGGTGCGCGACGACGACGAGGCCGCGCTCGAACATTCCGCCGGCAATATCGGCACCACGATATTCCACCCCGTGGGCACTGCCCGCATGGGTCGGGACGACGACATACGTGCTGTTGTCGATGCGCGGCTGCGCGTGATCGGCTTGCAGGGCCTACGCGTGATCGATGCCTCGGTGATGCCGTCGATCACCTCCGGCAACACCAATTCGCCGACCATCATGATCGCCGAGAAAGGCGCGGCGATGATGCTGGAGGATGCCCCCTAGTCATTCCGGGGCGCGAGCGTAGCGAGCGAACCCGGAATCCATACTCCGCAGCGCCGGGGTTATGGATTCCGGGTCCGGCCCTTCGGGCCGCCCCGGAATGACAATCACGGCAGCGCCTTCAAATGCCTGATCGGCCGCCCGGGCGCGATGGCTTGCGCCGCGGCGACGATCGCGTTGGCGTCGATGCCGTAGTGCCGGTAGAGCTCGGCGAGCGAGCCGGTCTGGCCGAAATGCTCGACGCCTAAGCCACGCGTGCGGTGGCCGCTGACGGCGCCAAGCCAGGCGAGCGTCGCCGGATGGCCGTCCAGCACCGTGACCATGCCACAATGCGCCGGCACGTCGGCGAGCAGCCGCTCGATATGCGAGCGCGCATGCACCAGGCCGCGCTCGCGCGCGCGCTGCGCGGCGGTCCAGCCAGCGTTGAGCCGGTCGGCGGAGGTCACCGCCAGCAGCCCGACATCGCGGCGGTCTTCCGCCATCAACCCGACGGCCTCGATCGCCTCCGGCGCGATGGCGCCGCTATAGGCGACGACGACCTGCGCGTTCGGTCCCGGCTTGCGCAGCCAGTAGGCGCCGTCGACGATCGCCTGGCGCAGCTCGTCCGTCATCGGCCGCTGGATCTGCTCGACCGGCCGCGTCGACAGCCGCAGGTAAACCGAGCCGCCGGTCTCGTCGCGCAGCCAATTCTGCTCGGAAATTTCGCCGCCGCTCTTCTGCATGTAGGCGAAGGCCCAGCGCATGATGACGGCAAGCTCATCGACGTAAGCCGGCTCGAACGACGCCAAGCCGTCCTGTGCCAGCCCGATCAGCGGCTCCGACACTGACTGATGCGCGCCGCCTTCCGGCGCCAGCGTGATGCCGGACGGCGTCGCCACCACCATGAAGCGGGCGTCCTGGTAGCAGGCGTAATTCAATTGATCGAGGCCACGCGCGATGAAGGGATCGTACAGCGTGCCGATCGGCAGCAGACGCACGCCGTTGATGGCATGCGACAGGCCGAGCGCCGACAGCAGAATGAACAGGTTCGCCTCGGCGATGCCGAGCTCGATGTGCTGGCCCTTGGGCGAAAACTCCCAATTGAAGGTCGAGGGGATCTGCTCGCTCTTGAAGGTGTCGGCGAGCGCCTCGCGCGCGAACAGGCCGCGCCGGTTCACCCACGGGCCGAGATTGGTGGAGACCGTCACGTCCGGCGATGCCGTCACGATGCGGCTGGCGAACTCATCTGTACCGCGGCCGATTTCATTGAGGATGGCGCCGAAGCCGGTCTGCGTCGACATCGTCGGCTGCACGGTGACGGCAAGCTCGGCGGGCACCGCGATGTGCGGCGTCTTCAACTGCCGCTCGACGGCCTGCGCGCGCGGCACATTGGCGAGGAAATCCTCGAGCCGCGCCTGCGCAATCGGCATGCCTTCGAACTTGTCCCATTCGTGGCCCGGCCGCACCGCATTGGCGGTGCGGAAGGTGTCCATTTGCGCCGGCGTCATCAGGCCGGAATGGTTGTCCTTGTGGCCGGCAAAGGGCAGGCCGAAGCCCTTGATGGTGTAGGCGATGAAGCAGGTCGGCTTGTCGTGCTTGACCGCATGCAGCGCGTCGAGAACGGTGCGCAGATCGTGGCCGCCGAGATTGTTCATCAGCGCGGCGAGTTCGGCGTCCGAGCGCTTCTCGATCAGCTTGCTGACGTTGCCCTGGTCGCCGATCTCGTCGTTGAGGCGCTTACGCCAGGCGGCGCCGCCGGCAAACACCAAGGCCGAATAAAGCGAGTTCGGACAGCTATCGATCCATGCTTTGAGCCGGGCGCCGCCCGGCTCCTTGAACGCCGCCTGCTGCAGCGAGCCGTATTTGAGGATGACGACGTCCCAGCCGAAATTCTTGAACAGCTGTTCGTAACGCTCCCACAGCCCTTCGCGCACGACGGCGTCGAGACTTTGCCTGTTGTAATCGATGATCCACCAGCAATTGCGCAGGCCTTGCTTCCAGCCTTCCAGCACCGCCTCGAACACATTGCCTTCGTCGAGCTCGGCGTCGCCGACCAAAGCGATCATGCGGCCTTCCGGCCGCTCGGCACCCCAGCCGTGCAGGCGCACGTAATCCTGAGTCAGTGACGAGAACAGAGTCTGTGCCACGCCCAAGCCGACCGAGCCGGTGGAGAAGTCGACGTCGTCGATGTCCTTGGTGCGGGAAGGATAGCTCTGCGCGCCCTTGTAGCCGCGGAAATCTTCCAAGCGTTCCTGCGTCTGCTTTCCGAGCAGATACTGGATGGCATGGAAGATCGGCGAGGCGTGCGGCTTCACCGCCACGCGGTCGGCGGGCTTGAGCACGTCGAAATAAAGCGCGGTCATGATTGTAGCGAGCGAAGCGGACGAGGCCTGATGGCCGCCGACTTTCAAGCCGTCGGTGTTCTCGCGCAGGTGATTGGCGTTGTGGATGGTCCAGCTCGCCAGCCAAAGCACCTTCTTTTCCAGCGCGCGCAGGATATCGAGCGTATCGGCCATGCCGCAGTCTAGCGCGGTGTCGACGCGCCGTGAAATCATTCAGATCGATGAATCAATCAGCCGGGGGCAATGATCCCAACGTCAGCGATCGTCGGCGGCCAAATTATTGGTCTTGTCCGGCGCGTCGAGCACGGTTTTGCAGGCCGGCGGCAGGTCGGCCATGCTCAGCCCCGGTTTCGGCTTCTCCGGCTTCGGGCTCGGCTTGGGATGCAGCACCCGGTCGGAGAACCAGAAGGCGAGTTCCTTGCCGCAGCCGTCGCCGCCCGGCACCGGCGGCTGCTTGCGGCAATTCGGCGAATCGGCCGGGCACTTCAGACGCACGTGGATGTGGTCGGCATGCCCGTACCAGGGCCGCACCTTGTCCATCCATGAGTGGTTGTCCTTGCCTTCCATTTCGCACAGCCGCTTCTTGATCGCGGCGTTCACCAGCACGCGCTCGACTTCCGGCTGCTCGGCGGCGGTGCGGATGAAGGCGGCGTCCGCAGGCGTCCACACTTTCGGATTGACCTCCTTGCCGTCGGCGGCGACCAGATTGCTGGCGGAGATTTGTTCGCGTTCTTCCTTGGTGAGCACGCGGTCGGGCTTCGGCATGAACCAGATGTCGACGTCGAGGCCGATCTGGTGGCTGAGGTGGCCGAACGGCAGCGGGCCGCCGCGCGGCTGCGCCATGTCGCCGATTAGGATGCC
>Ga0335081_10010614_pt1 | contig 14898 bp, 16 predicted proteins | sample Lox_Sample_35_FD_206713 | JGI IMG/M metagenome (GOLD analysis project Ga0335081, IMG submission 206713) | Soil microbial communities from Loxahatchee National Wildlife Refuge, Florida, United States - Lox_Sample_3.5 | ecosystem: Environmental > Terrestrial > Soil > Wetlands | place: USA...
CGGCATCGTCAAGAAGAACGCCATCATGATGATCGACTTCGCCATTATCGCGAAGCGCACCCAGAATTTGAGCGAGCGCGACGCCATCTTCCAGGCGTGTCTGCTGCGTTTCCGGCCGATCATGATGACCACCATGGCGGCGATCCTCGGCGCGGTGCCGCTGGCGGCGAGCTTCGGCAACGGCGGCGAGATCCGCCGGCCGCTCGGCATCGCCATCGTCGGCGGCCTGATCATCAGCCAATTGCTGACGCTCTACACCACGCCGGTGCTGTACCTCTACATGGACCGCTTCGGGCAATGGACCTTGCGGCAGCGCCGGCGCCTGCTCCCCGGCCTCTACGGCGCGGCGCCGCCGGTGGCGCCGGCGGAGTGAGCAAGACCCCTGTTCCCATCGCGGCGGCGTCCCGATAAGCTTCCGGTAACATGTCCCTCCTCGCCCAATCCCATCCAGCCAAAGCCGCCTCCCCGCAAGCGCACGCACGACAAGGCTTCACCGGCGGCGTCGCCGCGCTCGCCGACGGCAAGCTCCATGCGCTGCAAAATCCGTTCCCGCTCGACGGCCGGGTCAGCATGTATCCGGCGAGCGCGCGCGGGTACTCGGTGGCGAACAGCTATCTGTTGACGGAAGCCAACGCCGCCATGCTGATCGACACCGGCTTCGGCAAGGATGAGCCGGTGATCCGCGCCCAGATCGAATCCCTGATCGCGCCCGGGCTGCCCTTGTCGATGTTTCCGCTGCGGCTCAACGAGTTCATGTCGATCAACAATGTCGAGAGCTTCGCCGGCCATTTCAATGTCGAGACCTGCTACACCAGCAATATCGACGCCGCGCTGTGGTTCGACTTCGGCGCCAAGGCCGAAGGCCGCGACATCCTCAAATCCATGAAGGTCACCGCGGTGACCCGCGCCGACACCATCGAAATCGGCAATAGCGGCCGCCTGATCGACGTCATGCAGGCGCCGATCCGTCTGATCGCCACGCGCTGGCTCTACGACCGCTTAACGCGCACCCTGTTCGCCTCCGATATGTTCACGCATCTGTGGCGCGAAGCTGCGACCGGGCCGTGGATCGTCACCGACGCCGACAACGACCCGACCTCGACCCGCGACATCCGCTCCTTCATGCTCAACACCCGGTACTGGTGGCTCGAAGGCGCGCCGACCGATTCGATCCGCCGCGGCATCGGCGCGGTGTTCGCCAAATACGACATCGACACCATCGCGCCCGGCTACGGCTGCATCCTGTCCGGCCGCAACGTGGTCGAGCGCCACTACCGCATGCTCGACGAATTCCTGAAGGCCTGCGACAAGTCGGTGGCGGTGTCGCGCTACGTGTTCCGGGACGAGGAGCGCTGAAGAATGCTCGACAAGCCGCAAACGACATCCATGCTCGACACGCCGGTTAACGAGCGCATGCCGCGCGAGATCGCGCCCGGCGTGTTCTGGATCGGCGACTGCTTGGCGCAGCGTCACAGGGGCAAGGTCTATCACGGCTACAACGCCGCGTTTTTGGTCGCCGGCGACGACGCCTCGATCCTGGTCGAGACCGGGCATCCGAAGGACTTCCCGGTCATCGAGCGGCACCTCAATGAGCTGTTCGGCCGCGGCGTGGCGCCGCTGAAATATCTGTTCGTCACCCACCAGGAAACGCCGCACTGCGGCGGGCTGGGCCGCATCCTGCGAACTTTCCCCGACTCGCTCTTGGTCGGCGACGTCAGCGACTATCACCTCGCGTTTCCGCAATACGAGCACCGCATGCGCGCGATGAACGAGGGCGACGAGATCGATCTCGGCGGCCGCAGCTTCATGGCGGTGGAGCCGGTGATCCGCGATCTGCGCACCACGTGGTGGGGTTTCGACACGCGCGAGCGCGTGCTGTTCCCCGGCGACGGCTTCGCCTACAGCCACTACCACGAAGACGGCCATTGCGGGCTGATCGCCGAGGAAGCGGTCTCGCTCGACCTGCCCGACGTGTCGTCGACCTTCGCCGACCTCGCGCTGTTCTGGACCAAATTCGCCGACATGAACGTCTATTGCGACCGCCTCGATCATTTGATCGCGCGGCTCGGCGTCAAAGTCATCGCGCCGACCCACGGCCTGCCGATCACCGACGTTGCGGCCACCGTGCCGAAGGTGCAGGCCGGCCTCAAAGCCGCGGCGCTGATGCCGGAGACGGGGACTAACGAGAAGGTGGCGGCCGCTTCCTAGCGCTGTAAGCCCGGATGAGTGAAGCGACATCCGGGGTTGCCTCTCAGACCTTGTCCGGCATGTCGCTTTGCTCATGCGGGCTACACGTCACTCCAGCGGAAAAATCAGGCACGTCGTCGTGCCGTGGGCGAGCAGCCGCCCATCGCGGTCGGTGAGGCGGCCCTCGGCAGTGCCGACCCGGCGGCCGCGGCTCAGCACGACGCCCTCGGCGCTGATCAATCCGGTCTCCGGCGTGATTGGACGGATGAGCGAAATCTTGAATTCGACCGTGGTCTGGCCAAGACCCTTCTCCAGCGTGGTGTGGATGGCGAGTCCCATGGCACTGTCGAGCAAGGTCGCGGCGATACCGCCGTGCACGGTGCCGACTGGATTGAGATGCTTGCCGTTCGGCTCCATCGTCACGGTGGCGCGCCCGCTCGCGGCCGCGGTCACGTCGTAGCCCAAGGTTTCCGCGATCGTGTTGAGCGGCAGCCTGCCGCCGGCGAGCCCTTGGACGAATTCCAGGCCGCTCATTGCCTTCCGCTCTTCGACGCTGACAGTGCCATACGTCCGGCCAAGACCGCCGCTCGACATCGGCTTCTCCGTTGTTGTTTTGGTGCGACAATGAAAGGCGCGCGCCAACGTGCAGCCACCCGTTTTCTGCGGCGATGCGCCGTGTGTCCGCTACCCCGCGCTCTTCTGCGCCCGCTCGACCGCCCAGCGGTTCGGCGGAATCGGCAGGCCGAGATTCTCGCGCAAGGTCTTGCCTTCGTATTCGCGCCGGAACAGGCCGCGGCGCTGCAGTTCGGGGATGAGCAGGCTGACGATGTCCTCGAGCGCGCGCGGCACCGTCAGCGGCATGACGTTGAAGCCGTCGGCGGCGCCGCCGCGGTACCAGGATTCCAGTGCGTCGGCGACTTCGGAGGGCGTGCCGATGACGACGCGGTGGCCGCGCTGGCCGTAGACGCGCTTGTAGAGCGCCCGGATGGTGAGATTTTCGCGCCGCGCCAGCTCGACCATGACCTTGACGCGGCCCTTCTGCTCGACGTCGGGCGCCGGATCGGGCACCGGCCCGTCGAGCGGATAGGTCGAGAGATCAAAGCCGAAATGCGACGACAGATCCTTGATCGCGAGCTCGGGCGACAGCAGCGCCTGCAGCCGCTCGTATTTGTCGGCGGCTTCCGCGCGCGTCCGCCCCAGCACCGGCATGACGCCGGGCATCACCTTGATCTCATTGGGATGCCGGCCGTACGCCGCAGCGCGGCGCTTAATGTCGGCGTAGAACGCGCGCGCCGCCTCGAAATCCTGCTGCACCGTGAAGGTCACTTCCGCGGTCTCGCCGGCAAGATCGCGGCCGTCGTCGGACTGACCGGCCTGCACGATCACCGGATGGCCCTGCGGCGAGCGGTGCACGGTGAGCGGCCCGCGCACGGCAAAATGCCTGCCCTTGTGATTGAGGAAATGCAGCTTGTCGCGATCGAGATAGATGCCGCTTTGCTTGTCGGCGATCACGGCGCCGTCCTCGAAACTGTCCCACAGGCCGAGCACCACCTTGGCGAATTCGCGGGCGCGGGCGTAGCGGTCGCCGTGATGCGGATGGGTCTCGCGGCCGAAATTGTAGGCCTCGGCAATGGCGAGCGAGGTCACCAGATTCCACCCCGCCCGGCCGGCGCTGATCTGATCCAGCGACGCAAAGAACCGCGCCACGTGGAACGGCTCGAAATAGGTCGTGGTCGCGGTGGCGACGAGGCCGATGCGCTCGGTGACCGCGGCGATGGCGGAGAGGAGCGTAATCGGCTCGAGCCGCGATGCCGCCGTGGTGCGCCTCCACGAGTCCACGTCGTCGGCGCCGAAGGTGGCGTTGGTGTCGGCCAAAAACAGAAGATCGAACTTGCCGCGCTCGGCCAAGCGAGCGACGTCGAGAAAGTGCTTGAGCTTCTGCCGGCCGTGCGGATCGACGTCCGGATCGCGCCAGGCGGCGACGTGGTGCCCGGTGCCTTCGAGGAAACAGCCAAGCTTCATCATGGTCGCCACCCATCGCGCCGCGCGGCGCCGATCAGGTTGGCGCAATCCGGTGCTTTCCGGCAACGCAATGGCCGATTAGGCTTCGCCGTTCCGCCCCGCCTGCCATCGAAGAGGAAACGCCGCCATGCCCGAGAAGAAACTGACCGGCCGGATCGCGGCTGCGCGCATCCGCATGCAGTCGACGCCGAAGCCGCCGCCGGGCGCGGTCGAGCGGTTTCTCGCGCTCGGCGAATGCACGAGTCTGATTTCCGACGTGATGGACGAGCTCGGCGTGCCGGAAGGCGTGATCGGCGCAAGCGTGCTGAAACCGACGCTGCCCGGCAAGCTGATCGTCGGCCCGGCGCTGACCGTGCGCAACATCCGCCAGCGCTCCGATCCGCTCGATGCCTCGGCCCATGTCAACCGCATGGCCGAGTTCGAAGCGCACAATCTCGCCGAAGACGGCGACGTGCTCGTGATTTCCGGCGTCGCCGGCGTCTCCAACATGGGCGGCATCTCGTCCTATACCGGCCAGCGCCAGGGCGAGCGCGGCGCCATCGTCATGGGCGCGGTGCGCGACGTGCGCCACTCGCGCAGCATCGGCTACCCGATATGGGCCAATGAAATCTCGCCGGTCACCGGCAAGTGGCGCATCGAGACCGTCGAGATCAACGGCGAGATTCAAATGGGGGACGTGCGGGTCAATCCCGGCGACCTCGTGGTCGCCGACGACACCGGCGTCTGCTTCATTCCGCGCGACAACATTCTCGAGGTGCTGGAGCTCTGCGAGAAGAAGAAGAAAGCCGAGGACGCCCGCATCGACGCGATCACCCAGGGCGTCCCGGTGCCGGTGTTCTATAGGGAGGGGTGAAGCAACGTGTTTTCTCCCCGGCGATCGTGCGGCAGGCAATCTACCCGAGCTTGATCCCGGCGAACTTGATCACCTTGCTCCACTTGGCGTTCTCGTCGGCGATCAGCTTCTTGTATTCGGCCGGCGTCATCGCCTGCGGGAGGTTGCCGAGTTCGACCAGCTTGCCTCTGACCTTATCGTCGTCGAGCCCGGCTCTGATGGCCCCATTGAGCTTGGCGATGACGTCCGCCGGCGTGTCGCGCGGCGCGCCCATCCCCAGCCCACCGGTCACCTCGTAGCCCGGCACGGTCGCGTTCACGGTCGGCACGCCGGGCAGCGAATCCACCGGCTTCGGCGTCGTCACCGCCAGCGCCCGCAGCTTGCCCGCCTTGATCTGGCCAAGGCAGGAAATGATCGGATCGAACATGACGTGGGCGCGGCCGGCGAGCAGATCGGCCTGCGCTTCCAGTTCGCCGTGATACGGCACGTGGAACAGGTCGACGCCCGCTATCATCTTGAACAGCTCGCCGGAAATATGCGTGAGATTGCCGGTGCCGTTCGAGGCCATGTTGACCTTGCCCGGATTGGCTTTGGCATAGGCGATGAACTCGGCCACGGTCTTCGCCGGGAACGACGGCGTGACGATCATGACGAACGGCGTGGCGCCGATATAGCCCACCGGAGCGATGTCGCGCACGAAGTCGTAGCTGAGATTCTCGTGCAGCAGATTGGAGAGCGTGTTCGGCGTCGCCACCACCAGCAGCGTGTAGCCGTCGGGCGTGGCGCGGACCACGGCCTCGGTCGAGAGGTTGGTGCCGGCGCCGGGCTTGTTCTCGATGACGAACTGCTGGCCGAGCCGATCCGACAGCGATTGCCCGATCAGCCGTGCGGCGATGTCGGGGGCGCTGCCCGCCGTGTAGCCGACGATCAACCGCACCGGCCGCGTCGGATAATCGACCGCCGCGGCGGTGCGCGACAGCGCCGGAACGGCGGCCGCGCCCGCGGCCAGTTGCAGAACCTGACGACGATGAATTCGCATGGCGGCGCTCCTCGATGCGGTTGAATCGCTGCGTAGGCTAGGATCTCGTTCCGCTACGCGCTACTTCGCCGCCGCGATGTGATTGGCACGAATGACGTCGCCCCAAAGCGCGACTTCGCTCTTGAGCAAGGCGGCGGCCGCTTCCGCCGTTTCCTCGTTGGCCGGATATTCGTCCATGCCGCCGTCGGCATAGGTCTTCTTCAGTTTGGGATCGGCGAGCGCCGTGCGCAGCGCGGCGTTGAGCTTGTCGATGATCGGGCGCGGCGTGCCGGCGGGCGCAAGCAGCATGTGCCAGAAATCGACGTCGGCCTTCTTGTAGCCGAGCTCGCCGAAGGTCTTGAGCTCGGGCAAGCCGGCGAAGCGCTTCTTGCCGATAACGCCATAGGCCTTGAGCTTGCCGGACTTGACCAAAGGCCCGGCCACCACGGCCGAGATCGGGCCGAGGTCCACCTGCCCGGCCAACAGATCGACCAACGCCGGGCCGGCGCCGCGATAGGGCACCTGGGTGACCTTCACCCCGAGCTCCTGGAAAATCAGCACTTCGGCGAGATGACCGAACGAGCCGACCCCGGGATGGCCGACCTTGATGCTTTGTCCGGGCTGCTTCATCCATTTCAGCAATTCGTCGAACGTGTTCGCCGGCAAGTTCGGCCGGCCGGCGAGCGTATTCGTCGTGGTATTGACCAGACCGATCGGCGCGAAATCCTTCAGGGCATCGAAGGTGCGATCGGGGTAGAGCGTCATCGCCGCCGCCAGCGCGTCCTGGTGCAGGATAATGGTGTAACCGTCGGGCTCGGCGCGCGCCGCCCGCGCCGCGGCGATGGAGCCGCCGGCGCCGCCAACGTTTTCGATCACGATCGGCTGACCGAGCGCCCTTTGCATCGGATCCTGCAGGATACGCGCGGTCGCATCGTCGGCGCCGCCGGGCGGGAAAGCCACCAGCATGGTGATCGGGCGGGTGGGATAGGTCTGCGCCATAGCGGCGCCACCGATCAGAACAGCCGCGGCGGCAAACGCGGCCGCGAGCCGGCGTGCAGAAATCATGACATCCTCCCAGAGCGGCGGCCGGCCGATTGCCGTACCAGTTTTGCTACTACGCCCCCTTACATGCCCCCCGACAAAAAAACGCCGCGCGGCTTACGCGGGCCGGCGAGCGGACTATTGCGCCGCGATATGATTGGCGCGGATCACGTCTCCCCACATCGCGATCTCGCGCTTGAGCAGTACGCCGGCGGCTTCCGGCGTTTCCTCGTCGGCGGCAAACTCATCCATGCCGCCATCGCTGAACGTCTTCTGCACCCGGGCGTCGTTGAGCGCCGCGCGCAGCGCGGTGTTGAGCTTGTCGACGATGGGACGCGGCGTGCCGGCCGGCGCCAGCAGCATGTGCCAGAAATCGATATCGAGCTTCTTGTAGCCGAGCTCGCCCATGGTCGGCAGGTCGGGCAGGCCGGCGAAGCGCTTGCGCCCGATCACCGCGTAGGCCTTGAGCTTGCCCGACTTCACCAGCGGGCCGGACACCACGGCCGATTGCGATTCCAGATCGACTTGGCCGGCGAGCAGATCGACCAATGCCGGGCCGGCGCCGCGATATGGCACCTGCGTCGCCTTGATGCCGAGCTCCTGGGCGACCAGGACGCCGGCGAGATGCCCGTAGGAGCCGACGCCGGGATGGCCGATCTTGACGGTCTGATCGGGCCCTTTCATCCACGCCAACAGCTCCTTGAAATTGTTGGCCGGCAGCGTCGGACGCGCCGCCAGCGTCGAAGCGGCGGTGTTGATCAAGCCGACGGTGACGAAATTCTTTTCGGCGTCGAAGTTGAGATTCGAATACATCGTCATGCCCGCGGCCAGCGCCACCTGATGGATCAGGAAGGTGTAGCCGTCGGGCGTGGCGCGAGCGGCCTTGTCGGCGGCGATCATGCCGCCGGCACCGCCGATGTTCTCGATCACGATCGGCTGGCCGAGCGATTGCTGCATCGGCTCCTGGATGATGCGGGCGATGGCGTCGGTGGCGCCGCCGGGCGGGAACGGCACGATCAAGGTGATCGGGTGATTAGGATAGTTCTGCGCCGAAGCGCCGCTGCCGGCCAAAATACACGCAGCAAAAAACGACGCCGCGAGCACGCGTGCGAAAGTCATGCTTCCCCTCCCCGGCCGCCGAATTATTTCGGGCTTGGCCGCGCGGGATATTCGCCTGTTTTGCCGCGCTGCCACAAGCCGGGGGTGTGCGTGGCTTCGCCGCAGCGCCGGCCCGGCCGGCGCCGCTGGGCGGCAAGCTCGCGTCCGCGGCTTCGATCCTGTCAGGGGATATGAAGCGGCTTGCGGCTGTAACAGCAGGGCGCCGCGTCCGCCCGCGGCGGCGAGGCGATGGTTGCCCAATCCTGCGGCGGCGGCGATTTGATGGTCGCCCGCAGGTGATGAATCTCGCCGCGCGCCGCGGTAATGGCCGGCCCCTTGAAGCTTTCATCGATGTCCGGATCGGCTTCGAGCCGGGCGATCAGCCTGAACTCGTGGTAGATCGCGTCGCGCGCGCACCATTCCGGCGTATCGTAGCACGGCCACAACGCACCGGCCTGCGCCGGCGCCGCGGCGACGACGATTGCGGCAATGCAGAAGGGCCAAGTCAGCCGCCTCATTTAAGTCCTCGCTGGCCGGCTCGTGCGCCGATGGCGCCGTGCTATAGTGGCAAAGAATTTCACCGATCGCACGATAAGACAAGGGAGCGAACGCCAATGAACGGCGCCGAAGTCATTGCCGAGATTCTCAAACGCGAAGGCACCGAATTTCTGTCGTGCTATCCGCGCAATCAGGTGATCGAGCCGTGCGCTGCGATCGACATCCGCCCGATCCTGTGCCGGCAAGAGCGCGTCGGCGTCGGCATCGCCGACGGCTATTCGCGCATCAAGCGCGGCAAGAAGAACGGCGTGTTCGCCGCCCAGGCCGGGCCCGGCATCGAGAACGCGTTTCCCGGCATCGCCCAGGCCTATTCGGAGAACGTGCCGCTCCTCGTCATCACCGGCGGCATGCCGCTTGCCAAGCAGCACGTGCGCCCGGCGTTCCGCGCCGCCGATGTCTACCGCCCGGTGACCAAATGGTCGGCGCTAGCGCACAACGTGCAGGAATTGCCGGACCTGATGCGGCGCGCCTACCAGGCGATGCGCTCGGGCAAGGCGGCTCCGGTGCTGATCGAAATTCCGGACGAGGTCAACGAAGCGGAGTTCAAGGGCGAATTGAATTACCGGCCGGTGCCGGTGCACCGCTCCGCGCCCGATCCGGACGCCATCAAGAAGGCGGCCGAGATGCTGCTTGCGGCGAGAAACCCGATCCTGTGGGCCGGCCAGGGCATCCACTATGCCGAAGCCGGCGCGCAGCTCGCGGCCCTCGCCGAGCTCCTTCCGGCGCCGGTGGTCGCCACCAATCCCGGCAAGAGCGCGATTGCCGACAGCCATCCGCTGGCGCTCGGCGGCGCCACGCGCTCGCGCTCGAAAGTGTTCGCCGATTTCATGAGAAAGGCCGACGTCGTCATGGCGATTGGCTCGAGCCTCACCGTGACGAATTTCGGCCCCGCGGTGCCGGCCGGCAAGACCATCATCCATTCCACCAACGATGCCGGCGACATCAACAAGGAATATCGCGCCGATCTCGGCGTGGTCGGCGACGCCGGCCTCGTCATCGAGGCGCTGATCGCCGAAGTCGGCCGGCAGAAAGGCCCGGGCGGCGGCAATGCGCTCACTTCGCTCAAGGAAGAAGTCGCCGCCGGCAAGAAGGCCTGGCTCGACGAATGGGCCAAGTTCATGAACTCCGATGAGATGCCGCTCAACCAATACCGCGTCATCCGCGACATGATGCGCACGCTCGACCGCGACAACGTCATCATGACCCACGATTCCGGCAGCCCGCGCGAGCAGATGATCCCGTTCTGGGAAACCACCGCCGCCGGCTCCTATATGGGCTGGGGCAAGTCGACCCAGCTCGGCTACGGGCTCGGCATCACCATGGGCGCCAAGCTGGCGGCGCCGAGCAAGACCTGCATCAACGTCATGGGCGACGCCTCGTTCGGCATGACCGGCATGGACATCGAGACCGCGGCGCGCAACCGCATCGCCATTCTCACCGTCGTGTTCAACAATGGCGTGATGGGCGCCGAGCGCGACGTGTTGAAGATCTCCGACGAGAAATACGGCGCCATGACGGTCGGCGGCAATTACAAGAAGGTGGCTGAAGGATTGAACGTCGCCTCGACGCGCGTGGAAAAGCCGGGCGACATCGTCGGCGCGATCAAGGACGCCGTCGGCGTCACCGAAAAGGGCGCGCCGTTCCTGCTCGAATTCGTGGTCAAGGAAGGCCGCGACTTTTCGCGCTACGCCTGAGCGGCACGGCGAATCGAAATTGGGAGGACGACCATGGCGGACATCAAGATCTTCAACCCCGACGGCCTGGCCAAGCCGCCCGGCACTTACACCCATATCGCGCAGGCCAAGACCCAGAACGTCGTCTTCATCGCCGGCCAAGTGCCCTCGGATGCGGCCGGCAAGACCGTCGGCAAGGGCGATATCGAGGCGCAAAGCGCGCAAGTCTTCGCCAACATCCGTACCGCGCTGCGCGCGGTCGGCGCCGACTGGGGCAACGTCGTGCAGTTCACCAGCTACCTGACCCGCGCCGAGGACGCCGCCGCGTTCCGCGCCTGGCGGATGCGGGAATTTCCGAAAATGTTTCCCGGCGGGTCGCCGCCGAACACGCTGCTCATCATCACCCGGCTGGCCGATCCGGATTATTTGCTCGAGGTGCAGACGGTGGCGGCGCTGTAGCTCTAACGCGCGAGCTCGCGGGACGTCACGTCTTCCAGCAGCATACGCAGCGCCTTGGCGCGTTTTTGGCCGAACGCGTGCTCGAACTCGGCTTGCGCCTTGGTCCAGCCCTTTTGCGCGGCTTGAAAGCGCGCCAGACCGGAGCGCGTCAGCCGCAATTCCTTGCGGCGGCGGTCGGCTTCACCCGGCCCGATCGCGATCAGGCCGTCGCGCTGCAGCGGCCGGATGTTGCGGCCCAAGGTGGTGCGGTCCATCACCAGCTCGGCGGCGAGGGCGTTGATGGTCATCGGGCCTTTGCGGTGCAGCCTTGCAAGAATCGAATACTGGGTGGCGCGCAGGCCGAGCGGGCTGATGAACCGGTCGTAGAATTGCGTCACATGCCGGGTCGCCTGGCGTAGCGCCAGGCAATTGCAGGCGGCGGGATTTGTGGAAGAAATTGCCATGGCGGTCGGCATCGCTCGACTTAGGTGCATATACCCGTGTGTAGGCGGGTTCGCTTGATATAGGCGTATATACTCCTATATGCTCGACCGCGCAATACACCGGAACGCCGCGAGGAAGGAAGCGCCGGCATGACGTCAGTGACCATCACCGCCGCCGAGCCGCCGGTCGCCGCCGCAGCCGCGGCGGACCAGCCGCGCTACGACCCGCGCACCCGGGCGCTGATCGAGGGCCCGATCACGGCGACGCTCGTTCGCCTCGCCGCGCCGAACATGCTGGTGATGCTGGCGCAAACCAGCGTCGGCCTGGTCGAGACCTATTTCGTCGGCAAGCTTGGCACCGATCCGCTCGCCGGCGTCGCCTTGGTCTTTCCGCTGCTCATGCTGATGCAGATGATGTCGGCCGGCGCCATGGGCGGCGGCATTTCCTCGGCGATCGCCCGCGCGCTCGGCGGCGGCCGCCGCGACGACGCCGACGCCTTGGCGTTGCACGCCGTGGTGATCGCGCTCGTCTTCGGCATGGCCTTTACGGTGACACTGCTTATCGGCGGGCGCTCCCTCTACAGCGCCATGGGCGGCAGCGACGCGTCGCTCGATGCCGCGCTGACCTATTCCGGTGTCGTCTTCTCGGGCGCCGTCCTGGTCTGGCTGTTCAACTCGCTCGCCAACGTGATCCGCGGCACCGGCAACATGGCGGTGCCAGCGCTCATCACCGTGATCGGCGTCGTCGTGCTGATCCCGCTATCGCCGTGTTTGATCTTCGGTGTAGGCCCACTGCCGCGCTTCGGCGTTGCCGGCGGCGCGGTCGCGGTGCTGATCTATTACGCCATCGGCAGCGTGGCGCTGGCCGCGTACCTGCGCTCCGGCAACAGCGTGGTGCGGCTCGCCTTTGCCGGCATTCAATTCCGCTGGTGGCTGTTCTACGACATCCTGCGAGTCGGCGCGGTGGCCGCCCTGATCACGGTTGCGACCAACCTGACCATCGCCATCGCCACCGGCCTCGTCGGCGCCTTCGGCCCGGCGGCGATCGCCGGCTACGGCACCGGCTCGCGGCTTGAATATCTGCTGATCCCCTTGGTGTTCGGGCTCGGCGGCCCGCTGGTCGCCATGGTCGGCACCAATATCGGCGCCAAGCGGCCCGACCGCGCCTTGCGCGTGGCATGGATCGGCGCCGCGATCGCGGCCGGGCTCTGCGAGCTGATCGGCCTTGCGGCCGCGGCATTCCCGCACGCCTGGCTGTCCCTGTTCGGCAGCGACGCGGAAATGATCGACGCCGGCACCCGCTACCTGCACGTGGTCGGCCCGGCTTACGGCCTGTTCGGTCTCGGCATGGCGCTCTATTTCGCCTCGCAAGGCGCCGGGCGCCTGTTATGGCCGCTGCTTGCCAACATGACGCGGCTCATCATCGCCGCGGTCGGCGGCTATCTCGCCTTGCGTTTTTCCGGCAACCTCACCGAGGTCTTCATTGCACTGGCGCTGGCGCTTGCTACTTTCGGCCTGATCAACGCCGCGGCCGTCGCCGGCGGCGCGTGGTTCAAGGGCAATCCGGTGCAGCGATGAAAGTGCAATACTTGGAAGACTACGCCGTCGGGCAGACTTATTCCTCGGGGAAGAAGCGCGTCGTCAAGGAAGAGATCATCGCCTTCGCCAAGGAGTACGATCCGCAATATTATCACCTCGACGAAACCGCGGCGCTCGAATCGCCGTTCAAGGGGCTGGCGGCGAGCGGCTGGCACACCGCGGCCATGACCATGCGCCTTCTGGTCGACGGCGAGTTCCGGCCGGCCGGCGGCATTTTGGGCGTCGGCTTCGATCAATTGAGCTGGCCGCGGCCGGTGCGGCCCGGCGACGAACTGCGAGTCAAGAGCGAAGTGCTCGAAGTGCGGCCGTCGAAATCGCGGCCCGACCGCGGCACCGTCCGCGTGCAGAACACCACTCTCAATCAGAACGACGAGGTCGTGCAAATGTTCACCGGCAATCTGTTGGTGCCGCGCCGCGCGCCGGCGGCGTGACGCATCATGCGCATCCTCGTGGTCGGCGCCGGCGCGATCGGCGGCTACTTCGGCGGCAGGCTCCTGGAGGCCGGCCGCGACGTGGCGTTCCTGGTGCGGCCGCGGCGCGCCGCGCAGCTGGCCAAGACCGGCCTTGTCATCAAGAGCCCGTTCGGCGACGCGACCCTGCCGTCGCCGCCGACGGTGACCGCCGATGCGCTGCGCGCGCCATTCGATCTGATTTTGCTCAGCTGCAAGTCCTACGATCTCGAGTCGGCTGCGGATTCGTTTGCACCGGCGGTCGGTGACGATACCGCGATTTTGCCGCTGCTCAACGGCATGCGCCATATCGATCTACTCGGCGACCGCTTCGGCCGCAGCGCCGTGCTCGGCGGCCAATGCGTGATCTCGACCACGCTCGATGCCGAAGGCCGCGTGCTGCATCTGATCGATGCCCACAATCTGTCGTTCGGCGAGCGCGACGGCACCGCCAGTGCCCGCGCCCAGGCGATCGCGGCGGAGTTTTCCGGGACGCGCTTCGAGTCGCGGCTGAGCCAGAACATCATGCAGGAGATGTGGGAGAAGTGGGTCGTCATCTCGGCGATGGCCGGCATCAGCTGCCTGATGCGCGCCATGGTCTGCGATATCGTGGCGGCGGGCGGCGAAGCGCTGACCGTGGCGCTGCTCGACGAGTGCGCCGCGATCGCCACGGCGCACGGCTTCAAGCCCGGTGCCGCGGTCTACGCGCGCCAGCGCGCCATGCTGACGGCGCCGAGCTCGACGCTGGCGGCGTCGATGCTGCGCGACATGGAGCGCGGCGCGCCGACCGAGGCCGATCACATCGTCGGCGATCTTTTGCAGCGCGGCGGCACGGCGCGCGATTATCCGGTGCTGCGGACCGCCTACACCCATATGCGCGCTTACGAGGCGCGGCGCAAACGCGAGAATGCAGCGACGAAGTCCGCGTGAGATCTGCGGCCGCAAAGCCCAACAAACCGACACGAAGGCATGATACGCCTGCGGCTCTGTTGCACACAGTGATTGGAGGGATGCGTCATGGTACTCGGTCTGTCGCTGTCAACATTCACCGTCATCCATGTTATCATTAGTCTGGTCGGCATCGTTGCTGGCGTGGTCGTTGCCGTCGGCATGGCGCAAAATAAGCGCCTGCCCGGCTGGACCGCGCTCGCGCTCGCCGCGCTGATCCTCACCAGCGTCACCGGTTTCTTCTTTCCCAACACCCACTTCACGCCGGCGCAGGGCGTCGGCGTGGTGTCGCTGGTGGCGCTCGCGATCGCGGTAGCCGCGCTCTACGTGTTCCGCGTCAGCGGCGTTTGGCGGTGGATCTACGCCATCACCGCCATGGCGGCGATCTACTTCGACGTCTTCGTCGGCGTCATCCAGGCGTTTCAGAAGATCGGCTTCCTGCACGCCTTGGCGCCGACCCAGTCGACCGAGCCGGCCTTCGTCGTCAGCCAGCTTGTCGTGCTGGCGATCTTCGTCGTGCTCGGCATCGGCGCGCTGCGGCGGTTCCATCCGCGCGCCGCATGAGGCAGCCGCGCGAAACGCGCTTGCCGGT